>Ga0126372_10000141_pt1 | contig 20583 bp, 16 predicted proteins | sample PanSoiMetaPlot_6_FD_92762 | JGI IMG/M metagenome (GOLD analysis project Ga0126372, IMG submission 92762) | Tropical forest soil microbial communities from Panama - MetaG Plot_6 | ecosystem: Environmental > Terrestrial > Soil > Tropical forest > Bulk soil | place: Panama | collected 2016-02-17
CACTGCGCCCGCGGCAGCCGCTTCTCCGACCCATTCCGCAACTAGGCGCTCGGGAAATTCGCATTGCGCGTCTTCGAAATTGAAAATCGACCAGCGCCTGCCCGAATCGAGCAACCGCTCGAAACGGTCGCGTTCCGCCTCCCGTTCCGATGTGCCAACCGATTTCCCGCCGAGGCGCCGATACAACCACAATCCGAGCCGTACCTGTAACGCACTGCGCCGGCTATGTTCGCCGAGAGCGAGGAGGAACTCCCGCGTGCGCACGAGGTTAGGTGATGCCCGCAACAGCCTTTCCCGCTCCCGCAAAGATTCCCGAACCAATCCAATTTCGCCATGTTCGAGGTAGCGAAGTCCGCCGTGAATGATGCGAGTCGATCGGCTGGTTGTGCCGGCCCCAAAGTCATCCTGCTCGACTAAAAGCACGCGGCGCTGTGCGCGGGCGCAGTCTCTGGCTATGGCGGCACCATTGATGCCACCACCTATGACGACGACGTGGAAATACTTGCCCTCAAGAGGCGGGCGAGCTGGTTGGAAAAATTGCATGAGCCCGTTGGCGATAGCTGACATATTCAGTGTGCTATCGAAAGCCGGCAAGGCCAAGTAACATTCTAGGGCTTCGCTAGAAAAAGCCTCACCACCGAGTCACAACGGGGCGAGGCCATTCACAGGGAAGCACAGGCCATCCCGATGCTCAAGTTCGTTTTCTCGGTGGCTCTGAGTCTCTCCCTTAGGTTTCCACTTCGGGCGGCGGATTGCCGAAGATATTCCCGGTCATTTAGATTAGCTGCTGATGTCCAAGAGCACGGGAGAACGATTCGAGTGGGCGGTCGCCATCATGGAGCGTCTGCGGGCCCCCGGAGGGTGTCCTTGGGATCGCGAGCAAACCTTTGATTCCATTAAGCCTTACACCTTGGAGGAGACGTATGAGGTGCTGGAGGCAATTGATAATCGTGACTGGGGAGAGCTTGCGGGCGAGCTGGGGGACTTGCTGTTGCTGGTGCTGTTTTACGCCGAAATGGCGCAGGAGCAAGGCAGTTTCTCGATTGATGATGTACTCGACCGGCTCTCCACTAAGTTAATCGATCGGCACCCGCACATCTTCGGGGATGTGAAAGCCGAAGCGGCTTCCGACGTCAAGCGCAACTGGGAAGTCCTGAAAGCCGAGGAGAGGAGGAAGCGGCTGGAGGCAGGTGTCGGAAAGACCGCTAAGGACCAGAATTCCGAATCGGTGCTCTCAGGCGTGCCCTCGGGAATTCCAGCGTTGCTGGAAGCGGTCAAGCTAAGCTCACGCGCGGCGCATGTGGGCTTCGATTGGCCTAATATCGGGGGTCTTTTCGAGAAACTCCGCGAGGAAACCGAAGAGCTGCGAGAGAACCTGAAGGAATTTCCCGCGTCTGGCCCTCAGCCGCAGGGAAGAGGCGTGGCAGGCCAGGGAAGAATCCCGGATGACTTGCGATCGCGGCTGGAAGACGAAGTTGGCGACCTGCTTTTCGTCCTGGTCAATATCGCCCGCTATTTATCGCTTGATCCAGAATCGGCGCTGAAGAAAACGAATCGCAAGTTCAAGCAGCGTTTTCAGTGGGTCGAGGAGCAGCTGCGGGCTTCCGGCCGTCGACCACAGCAAGCCTCATTGGAGGAATTGGAATCCTTGTGGCAACAGTCGAAGCGGAGAGAAAAGATCGCCCGGTGAGCAGTGGCTCGATCATTGTTCGCAAGTGCGAAAGTCTCGGGGACATGCGGGCCTGCGTAGCCCTGCAAAAAGAAGTCTGGAATTTCACCGACATAGAACTGGTTCCGCTGCGCATGTTCGTGGTTGCGCGAAAAATCGGCGGCCAGGTCATTGCCGCATTCGAGGGTAAGGAGATGATCGGCTTCGCCCTGGCAATCCCCGGTGCGCGGAACCGATACGCCTACCTGCATTCGCAAATGCTGGCCGTTCGCCCGGAATATCGCAATGCTGGCTTGGGCCGGCGTATGAAGTTTTTCCAACGGGAAGACGCTTTGGAACGTGGTTTTGAACTCATTGAATGGACCTTCGACCCATTGGAGATAAAAAACGCCTATCTCAACATTGAAAAACTGGGTGCGATTGCACGCCGATACACTGTTGATCAGTATGGGATAACCTCCTCTCCTCTACAAGGTGGATTGCCGACCGACCGACTCATCGCAGAGTGGTGGCTGAACTCGAAGCGGGTAGATGCGATGGTGCGCAATGGTACACATCCGCCCGTTCGACCCGAGAAGACGATCGCGGTTCCGGCGCAGGTATATCAATGGAAAGCTACAGCCGAGTGTCGAGTTCGGGCCAAAGAAATTCAGGAGCAGAACCGCGAACAGTTTGTCCAAGCTTTTTCGGAAGGCTTGGCCGTGCTCGGATATGAACGCGATTGCCAAGGGAATGGTAAATTTCTCCTCGCTGCGTGGGATGAGAAATGGTCGTATGGTATTGCCTGATCGGAGTTCTGATGAGAGTTGAAGCCATTACGCTACGCGAGATTCAGATGCCACTCGTCCATTTTTTTGAGACTAGCTTTGGGCGTACGTACAGCCGACGCATTCTTCTGGTTACAGCGCATTGCGAGGGTGTGGATGGCTGGGCTGAGTCGGTAGCCGGCGAAAGTCCCTTTTACAGCGACGAGTGGATTGATACCGCCTGGTTGACGATACGGTCATTCCTCGCCCCCGCCATTGTCGGGAAGACTATCGGGCAAGCAAGAGAGTGTTGTGCTCTCATGGCGCAGGTTCGTGGAAATTGCATGGCAAAAGCGGCGTTGGAAAATGCCGTGTGGGATGCAGAAGCTAAGCAAAAGCGGCAACCGCTCTGGAAACTTCTGGGCGGAAGTCGCAGCGAGATCGACTGCGGCGTATCTATCGGCATCCAGGACTCGATCGACGAGCTGCTGGACAAAATTGCACGCGAACTGGCGGACGGATACCGCCGCATCAAAGTCAAAGTGAAGCCCGGATGGGATGTCAACGTCCTCGAACGTATCCGCTCTCGCTGGCCTGACATCCTGCTCAGTTGCGATGCGAATTCTGCCTACCGCATGGCGGAGTTGGAGCACCTGAGGAAGTTCGATCAATTCAATCTCCTGATGATCGAACAGCCATTGTGGAACGACGACATCTATTTCCACGCCCGCCTGCAGAAACAACTCAGAACTAGGATCTGTCTGGACGAATCCATTCACAACGCCCGCGATGCTGAAACCGCCCTAGAACTCGGTGCCTGCGGCATCATCAACATCAAAGTCGGCCGAGTCGGAGGCTTCACTGAGGCGAAAAGTGTGCATGACGTTTGCCAATCCCACAACATACCCGCCTGGTGTGGCGGGATGTTGGAATCGGGTGTCGGCAGGATGCACAACATTGCTCTGTCGTCCCTGGAGAACTTTCGGTTGCCGGGTGACGTCTCTGCGTCAAAGCGTTACTGGAAGGAAGACATCATCGAACCGGAGGTGGAGGTCTCGCCCAAAGGCACCATCTCCATTTCAGATGAACCGGGGGCCGGTTACCGAGTGCGTGAAGACTTGATCGAAAAGCTCACGGTTCGCAAGGAGACTCTCGCCGCTACCCGAGTGGTGCATGTTTAGCGGCGCCAGAGGACCTGCGTGTCCTGGGGTGAGCGGAGCAAGGCGCCCCACTGGTGGCTGTTCGCCTAGTTTCTAGTTCCGGCATTGTTGGCTTTCTGCTTTTTCAACAGAGCCACCGCCTCTGCAAACGACAGGCCGTCCGGCACTTTCTGAAAATTCGAAAAGATTTCGCTGGAGTTGATCACCAGGCTTTTGAAAAGCAATATTCTTCCCTTAAAATTCAGCTCCATTCGGGTGATTTCCCATGCATCCTCGGAAACCTGAGCCTGCTCTATCTGGAATTTCCCACCCTTATTGAGACGACCAAAGAATCCCCAACCGAAGCTGACATCCCGGTACAAGGTGCCATCGACTTTCGCGATGCGGTGTTTGTTGGCATCGATGAGCATCACTCCATGCATTCCGGTAAGTACCTGCTCGACACGAGTGGGAGGCTGGTATTTGGGGTTCGGTTGAAACTTCAAGCGGACCAGCGGATCTCCGCGAAAAGCGATCCCGTCGCTTCCTTGATCCATCCCGTCATATTGGTAGGTAAAAGCATCGGGCATGGCCCGCACGATGCGCGTAACGCGGTCAGCGTTATCCGTCTCCTGCTTGTGCTTGCGCCGCAGCTCGCTTGGGTTGTTGGCCAGGTGGTCGAGCCGATCGGATTCGGCTTGCCGTTGCGTCGGGTCGAGCGGTCGGTCATTGACCGCCACCAGCATGCCGACAGTTGCCTCCTTACTCGTAACATAGAGGTGAGTTTGCGATCCACGTGGAGTCTGTTTCCGCGAGCAAAACATAAAATTGCTGCGGCCAGCTTTAAGCTCATGGTTTACGGTTACTCGTACCAGCTCGGCCGCCGCCGCAGGAGGCATTTGCTCCGCGACGGCGACAGGCAAACAGCAAAGCAGGAGCCCGACAAGGAATCGCATCTGGTCTGGAGCCCTCTTTGGCATGCAGAAGCCCTCGTGAAGACCCTAATCTACCAAGGATAGATGAATGGATTGGGGTGCTCGGGTTTCTCGACCGGACCGCGCATGACCTTTGTTGCCCTTTTCTAGGGTGTTGCCTGTGGCAAACCAGTTTCCTTGCCTGCGAGGTATGGCCATGATGTAATGTAGTCCGAAAAAACTGTTGCCGGCCCTTCGTTACGTGTATCTGGCCGCTGCCTACGCTGCAGAGTACAATCCGGATTCTCGACCAGGTTCCTTCAAGGAGGCCCTATGGAGAGCAGAAAGTTACCTGATGACAACTCTGGTGAGGAGGCTCATCTTGGGAAATCGTTAGTCATCAAAGGTGATGTCTCTGGCAGCGAGGATCTGTACCTGGATGGCCAGGTAGATGGCACGATCGACCTGAATGGCAACCGGCTAACTATCGGCCCCAACGGGCGCGTGAAGGCGAACCTCAGCGCACGAAGCGCCGTAATCCACGGCAAGCTGGAAGGAAACATCAAGGCCACCGACCGCGTAGACCTGAAGCAATCCGCTGTCGTGACCGGCGACATCATTACGCAGCGTATCGCCATTGATGAAGGCGCGTACTTTAAGGGAGGAGTTGACATCAGCCGGGGCGCCTACCCTCACGCGGCAACAGAAATGAAACCGGAAGCAAAGTCTGCGGCCGCTATTGCGGGGCAAGGGGCATCGCCTGCGGGAAAGGGGACGCGGCCGGCATCATCAGCGGCTCTGGACCCGAGGAAGTAATGTCCGAATCCTGGGCGGCGCTAAGCTGGTGCGGGGTGCCAAAATGAGCCAAGATCATGGCATCGGTAACTAACAACGTAATGAAACTCTTTCGCGGGTCCTCGACTACCGAGCGGTCCGCCTCTATGGTTACGGCACAAAGACAGATGCGTCGCTCCAGCGGGATGGCAGAACTGGCGCGCAGTCTAGGATCGCGGGAAGGGTTATGCATACTGGATCTAGGGCCGACGTCCCCGGCCAATATCCGTTATTTCACCGAGAGAGGACAAAAGTCCTATAGCGAGGACCTTCTTTTGGCTTCGCTCGATCCTGTATTAGTGATTCACAATGAGGCGGGCAATCGAATTTTGGATGAGAAGCGCTTTCTCTCGGAGAACCTGGTCTACCCAGGCGCTCATTTCGACGTAGTGTTCTGCTGGAATCTGGCTGACTACCTGGATGAATCTTTAGTTAAGCCCGTCGTCGCCCGGTTGTGGTCGTCCATGAAACCGGGAGCGATGCTGCTAGCTTTCTTTCATACCCGCGACGCCGGCGCCGACGCACCTTGCCATCGCTATCACATTATGAGCAATGAGGCTTTGCAGATGCAAGCGATGGCCGCACATCCCGAGGCGCGCCGAGGGCCGTCGGGAGGCAAGATCAACTTCCGCCTGCAACGAGTGTTCAACAACCGTCATATCGAAAATCTCTTTCGTGACTTTTCTTCTATCAAGTTCTTTCTGGCGCGCGACAACGTCAGAGAAGTCCTGGTCGTCCGCTAAGCTGCCGCCACAATTCACTTATCTTGTCTTGCGAACCAGGTACCGCGAGAGTGCTGGACAGTGGGCAAGCGCATAAACCATAGCCGCGCGGACCGGGAGCGGAAGCTCGAATAAAAGGTGAAGTTTTCGAGAGGCGTTGAATACGCGCATTAGATGGCGGTGGTACGCCAGCCGATAATTTTCCCCCGCTTGCTCGAGCGAGATATGACCTTTCAGGAAATTCTGTAGCGACTTAGCAGCTAGCTCCCCCCCTCGCAAGGCAAGCGAAATTCCGTCGCCCACAAAAGGATCGACGAACCCGGCTGCGTCACCGGCACGTAAAATGCAGTTCCTGAATACCTCCGGCCCATGAAAAAGCAGTGGCGAGGTAGCCACGACATCGGTTAATGGCTGCCAGGTCCGGCTGCGTCGGCTCAGTTCTGGATGTCGTTGGAAGCACTCCTGAAGAGATTTGCCGGTATCGGATCGTATCATCGCGCAGGCGTTGATCCGCCAGCATCCATTAGAAACGACCGGTTGTACGCCACAGTAACCACCGTCGAAGAAATAAAGATCAACCGAATCCGCTGGTGCGTGTTCCGCGAAATGTGCTTTCAACCCAAGCCATCTGCCCGAGGCCATGCCATTTCCTTTCTCTCGGCGACTTAGATTCGACCAACGGCCAGAGGCGTCGACGACGCTGCGCGCCATAAACTGGTGGCAGCGAGTCCTGACTAGAAAAGGTCCGCGGCTCTCGATGCTGCACACAATTTGGCGCTCGCGTGCATCGACGCCGTGGTCTCGCGCTGCATTCCACAGCGCGGCATCGAGGTCGATACGCGCGATGCTGGCTGCTGCCGGGTCGATCGGCGTTTCCAGCATCTGGCCCTGAATGAATACCCGGGCACGCTGCAGTCGTGGCGCGCGTGTCAGCAGATCGCGCGAGTGGAGTAGGGAAGCCAGCAATTCGAGCGATTCGGCGGATACGAACTCTCCGCAGACTTTCGACCGGGGGAAGCTGCCCTTGTCAAGCAGGAGCACGTTGGCGCCCCAGCCTGCGGCCGTGAGTGCGGCCGACGTTCCGGCCGGTCCTCCGCCAACCACCGCCAAGTCATACATCATTGTCCCTCAATGCTTCCACGCGATGACACCCATACGGAACAAGAAATGCCGGCTCGTCTCGATGCTTGCAGCCGGGGTGTTCGTGATCAGACTGCGCATCTCCTCTATCGTGTATGCCTGCCTAACTGAGGCGGGTGCGTCGTGCCATGTGAAGCGGCTACGAAACAGCGGCAAGCCCGCATAGACGAGGCCCAGATGCAGCGGGTGGCGAATGACGTCGTTGATCAGCACGGCAGTGCGGCAGACACGAAGCGCTTCGGTAACGAATTGGCGCACGCCGTCTGGCATCAGATGATGCACGAACAGGGTACTACTCACAACATCAAAGCTGCCGGTGGAAAAGGGAAGTGCGACAGCGTCTCCAACCACGGCGCGTGAGGAGCCATTCAGATGCGAACGTGCGCGATCCAAGAAGGTGATTTCCAGATCAATTGCGTTTCGTTGTAACCTCTTCTGAACCGTCTTCTGAACCTCTCCGGGGCCCGAAGCCACTTCGAGAATCGACATATTCTGCAAGGAACATTTTTGGACGATCCGCTCAATCAATCGAGAAGCGGTCGAGATGCCGCCAAAAGCACGATTGATCAACCACAGATCGGCGAGGGCGTCGGCGACTTCGTCAGGACTACCGCTGTCGCTATCCAGCATTTCGGCAATCGGGACGCGCTTCATGTCTGCAAAGACTTCCGTTATTTCTTAGTAGACGCGATTCGCGGGTTAAGCGTTATAAGAAAAATCGGGTCGAGCCCCATGGAGGTCGCTCTTAAGCCTTAAACTTCTGCCAGCTCTTCTTCCAGCAATTGTTTGTTATACAGATCGGCATAATAGCCGTTTCGCGACAGCAGTTCATCGTGAGTGCCGATTTCCACCATGCGCCCGCCGTGGAGCACGGCAATCTGATCGGCATTGCGAACGGTGGAAACGCGATGCGAAATGAAGATTGTGGTGCGTCCCCGCATAATCTCGCGCAGATGATTCAGAATCTTGTCTTCCGTGTGCGTGTCGACGCTGGAGAGAGCGTCATCGAGGATCAGAATCTTGGGATCGCGTATCATCGCTCGCGCAATAGCGGTACGCTGCTTCTGTCCTCCCGACAGGGTAATGCCACGCTCGCCCACGATGGTCGCGTATTGTTCCGGGAAACTTTCGATATCGGCGGCAATACTGGCGCCTTCAGCTGCTCGGCGAACTTCTCGATCCGTGCTGCTCTCTGTGCCGAACGCGATGTTCTCGCGGATGCTGGCACTGAACAGGAATGTTTCCTGCGGCACGAAACCAATCGAGTACCGCAAAACATCCAGGGGGTAGTCCGTAAGCGGGTGGCCATCAAGCAGAACTGATCCGCTCGGCGCATCATAGATACGTGGGATCAGACTCACCAGCGTCGTTTTCCCTGATCCGGTCGGCCCCACGATCGCCAAACTGCTGCCCTGGGGAATGCGGAGGTTAATCCCCTGCAACACCGGGCTTCCGTTATAGGCGAAATTCAGGTTGCGGAATTCAATCTCGCCGCCAATCGAAATGGATCCGGGTGCTCGAGCGATTGCGATTTCGCTATCACGGATCTGCGGTCTTTCGGTAAGCAATTGATTGATGCGTCCCATGGACGCAGTACCGCGTTGGAAGATATTGATCACCCAGCCTAGCGCGATGACAGGCCAGGTCAGCTGGGCGATGTAGGTCAGAAATGCGACAAAAGCGCCCGCCGTGATGCGGCCATCAATCACCTGTCGCCCGCCAACCCAGAGGACTAGCGGGACGGCCAATCCGACCATGGTTTCCAGGGTCGGCCACAACATGCCCATTAGTCGCACCAGCTTCAAACTGCGCTCGATGTATTCCTGATTAGCATCCTCAAACGAGGTGATCTCGGCGTTTTCCTGAACGTAGGCGCGCACCACACGCGCGCCGGAGAAATTTTCCTGTGCGCGCGCCGAGATGTCGGAAAACATCGCCTGAATTTTTTCGAAGCGTTCGTGAATCTGTCGCCCGAAATACTGGATGGCAACGCTGGCGATCGGGAGAGGCAGGAATGCGTACAGCGTCAGGGTTGGGCTGATGTGCAACATGAACGCCAGCGCCGCGAGGGTGAATACAATGGTGTTGGCCGAATACATGATCGCCGGCCCCAACAGCGTCCGGACAGCGTTCAGATCATTGGTGGCGCGGGCCATGATGTCGCCCGTCCGGGTACGCTGGTAGAAGGAGTACGAGAGCTTCTCCAGGTGGGCGAAGAGATCGTTGCGTAAGTCGAATTCGATATCTCGCGAGATGCCGATTAGAATCCAGCGGGTTAGGAACTGGAAGAGGCTTTTGGCCAGGGCAATCACCACCAGCAGCAAGGCGTAGATGAGCAATTTGTGGCGGGTGATACCCGGGACAAGCGAAACGCCAACCCAGCGCAACCCCTGGGATAAGAACTTATGCTGAATCGGCTTCGCACTGAGATCGTCGATGGTGAACTGAATAACCTGCGGGAACAGCACCCAGATGCCGTTCATTAGCAACACGCAAAGCGCCCCGACGCCGTAGGCGGCGCGGTACTTGTTTAGGTAGGGGAGCAGAGGACGTAAGTTCTTCGGCACCATGGGCTGTAAAGGAGATTTTATCAGCCCTGACTCGAGTTTCTGGAGGAGAGTCTGCCACCTCGGCGGCTGTCCCGGGGCGGTTCCGGTCTCGGAGGAGCTTGAATGCCCTCAGGAGCTTATCCGAGCCTTCGGAGGGGACAGCCGGCGAGACGGCAGAGCCCGTAGATCAGCAGACGCCCCACCCCGCGGCGCGGGTAGTCTGGCTCATAGGAGATTCTCCTTGTCCACGCAAATGACGGTAGCGGGCGACGATTGCGGTTATGGCCTGCAGCCTCCCCAGAGGAGTCAAATGCGGATCCTGCAGCACCGAATCGAACTCTGCCATCCAGCGCTCGACCGCATCGTCCACACAGGAGGCTACCTGTTCTGCGATTGCATCCACAAATTCCTTTTCCACCGCCACTTTCGACGACATGAAGCCCACTCCACTCGAGTTTAACGGTTCGGCGCGAGCGGTTCGCCCGCGCCTTCCATTGCCAGTTTGTTAGCCAGAAGCTCGTTTGTTACGGGCTACTGTTCCGGTGCAGGCGCCTGCCCATGCTCTTGCATGTGCTGTTGCATACGCTCCATGTGCTGCTGCAGGAGTTGCTGGGCCTTGGTTCTCTGGTCCGGGGTCAGAATGTTGTAAATCTGCGATGCGATGTGGGCGTGTTCGAGGGCCATCGCCGCCGCTATCTGTCCCTGTTGCGCCGCCAGAGCCTGCACTTTGGCTTGATCGCCACTGATGGCTTCCTGCATCAGTTGTTGATGGATTTTTCCATTTTGCATCATAAGGGGAGCCATGGTCGGCTTTTCTTTGCTGAAGATGTCTTTGACTTGGGCCTGCTGCGCCTCGGTTAGATCGAGCTGCTTTGTCAGGAAGCCCAACATGTGATGTTGAGCGCCGAATCCACCATGATGCATTGGGCTCTGCGCTACGGCAGCGATGCCGGCTACCAGTATTGCTAGCGTAGCAAGCAGAATTTTGTAGTGTCGTGCGGTCATCTATACCTCCGATAAAGCAGAATGCTCTCCATCATAGGAACACGGCTGGGAGAAAAACAGGGTAAAAAGATGGTCAACCAGAGTAAAGTTAAGTCAAGCCCGGGAAGTCCAGGTTTGACAATTCTTTACGTGGTATAGACAGTCGATTGTTGTAAAAGAGAAATGTAAAGATGGATCGAATTCTGATTATCGACGACGACGTGGAACTTTGTGGGCTGGTAGGCGAGTACCTTGAATCGGAAGGCTTCCGGGTTGAGGCAGTTTACGACGGCGAGCGCGGCCTGGAACGCGCCCGGCAGGACAATTACGTGTTGATCGTGCTCGACGTGATGTTGCCAGGCATGAACGGTTTCGAGGTGCTACGCCATATTCGTTCGAGTTCCCGAATTCCGGTATTGCTGCTGACGGCGCGAGGGGAGGAAGTAGATCGGATTGTTGGATTAGAAATCGGAGCCGACGATTATCTGCCTAAGCCGTTTAATCCGCGCGAGTTGGTGGCCCGCATACGTGCGGTCTTGCGTCGTACGCGCGAAGGCCCGCCGGCTGGCGCCGAGTTCGTACCTGACATTCTTAACGTAGGTGACATTGAATTGGATCCGGCGACGCGCACGGTTCGCCGCAGCGGCAAGCCGGTAGACCTCACATCCGTCGAGTTTGGATTACTCGAGGCTCTGGTGCGTGAGGCCGGGCGGGTGGTCACGCGCGAGCGTCTGGCGGCTTCGGTGCTAAGTCGCAAGTTTTCCCCTTTTGATCGAAGCATTGATATGCACGTGAGCAAAGTTCGCAAAAAGATAGGCGATATCGAGGGCGAGCCGGAGCACATCAAAACCGTTCGGGGCGTAGGATATATCTTCGTTTTACCGCGCACGGTGAAGGCCAGGAACTGATGAGAAGCCTTTTTCTCAAGATATTTCTATCTTATTGGCTAGCACAGGCCCTGTTTGTGGTTCTGGCCATTCTGGTCACACTGGCGCTCCGCCCTCCGCAAGATTCGCCTCGCGCCGAATATCTTCGCCAGGCGATTGGGACTCAATTGGTGCAGACCTACGAGCGTGGAGGAGGGCAGCCCGCACTGCGCAAGAGTCTGGATGACCTTCGTGGCTCGCTCCATGAGCACCGCGCCTTTCTCTTTGACGATAAAGGTCAGGAACTGTCGGCGGCGCGCACCCCGGAATGGGCAAGAGAACTCGCCCTGGGTACCGCCCGACCGGGTTTCCATTTGCAATCGGACAGGCGAGCCGTGCAGGCGATTACCGGATCGGGCGGGCGGCGCTACGTCTTGGTATTGGAGAATCCCGGCCCACCGCCTCATAGCTTTCTGTTTTTCGGTCCTGGTCGTACTCCTGGCCTGGGGATCGCGATTGCGGTCCTGACCTCTGGGCTGGTCTGTTTTCTGTTAGCACGATCGCTAACCGCACCCATCATACGGCTGCGTGCGGCAACTCAAAAGCTGGCCGAAGGGGAACTTAGCGCGCGGGCTGGACCGCCGGGAGCGCGTCGGCGTGATGAAATTGCTGAACTGATGCGCGACTTCGACGCAATGGCAGCGCGCCTGGAGAGTCTTGTAAACGCCCAGTCGCGCCTGCTAAACGATATTTCCCATGAACTTCGCTCTCCGCTGGCGCGGCTCAGCGTTGCCCTGGGGCTGGCTCGCCAGCGCACCGGGCCGGAAGCGGCCAGTAATCTCAACCGTATCGAGCTTGAGGCCAATCGACTCAACGACCTGATCGGTCGGCTGCTTGTGCTGGCGCGCATGGAAGGCGGTGATCAGGATACCCAGATGGCTCCCGTCCGGCTCGGAGAGCTGGTGGGCGACGTAGCCAGAGACGCTGCGTTCGAAGCACAAGGCCGGAATTGCCGCGTCCGGTGCGACATCATCCAAGACTCTCTTGTTTTCGGAAACTCCGCTCTTTTGCGTAGCGCCGTCGAAAATGTTGTGCGCAACGCCATGCGCTATACCCATGGAGGAAGCGAGATCGAAATCGAGTTAGAGAGGTCTCTGTCGGCCGATCGTCCCCAGGCGATCGTGCGTGTCAGCGACCGTGGCCCGGGCGTGCCCGAGGAATCGCTCAACAAGCTATTTCGACCCTTCTATCGGCTGGACGATGCCCGCAATCGTCAGACCGGGGGGGTGGGGCTCGGACTGTCAATTACCGAGCGAGCGGTTCGCCTGCATGGAGGTTCGGCGAACGCCAAGAACCGTCAAGGAGGGGGACTGATTGTGGAAATTCGCCTACCGGCCCTGTCGGAGGCAGGCACCGAGGAGATGGCCGAGGTAACTGGCGTCCCAACCACTCACACTTGAGCACTGTTTGACCTCGGCGGACAGCCTTCCTTTTCCAGCCGGCGTCCAACCCCAAAGTTGCTCTTTACTCAGTATTCCTGATACACAATCTGTTACGCATACAGTGCACCTGGTCGCCATACTGAGCACTTTGCCGCCTTTGGGGGCTGAAGGCTGAGTGGATGAATGCTGAGTGCTGCTGGGAGAACGATTTAGTGAGAACCGTTGGTTGGTTGGCTGTAATTCTGATGGCGATTGCCCTGAGCAGCATGGTCGGCTGTGGGTCCAGTTCGACGAACACAGTCAGCAGCACCAATACAATGTATGTTGCGGCAAGCGCGTCGCGGGGAGTATGGGGGTACTACGCCGATTTCAATATCGGCTCTTTAACAATTATCAATGGTTCCCCATTTGCAACACAACAGGGGCCGACAGCCATTGTCATCAATCCGGCACATACGTTTGCTTACGTCGCCAATGCCAGTTCGGACACGATAACCGGCTATTCTTTCGATCTGAACGGGTCGATGATCGCAAATGGAACGCTGACGGTGGGTGCCAACCCAGTAGCCTTGGCTATCGATTCGAGCGGCAAGTTTCTATTCGTCGCAGATCAGAATTCAGGTTCTCTTTCGGTACTCTCGATCGGAGTGGACGGAAGTCTGACCCCGGTCGAGGCACAAGTGATGCTTCCCAAACTACAGTGTCCAACGCCGCCTTCTTCGCCTTGCCCTGCGCCTGTTTCTCTGGCTGTCACCCCATCGACGAGTTTTCTGTACGTTGCGGACCAAATGCAAAACCTCGTCTTAACCTTTCAAATCAACTCGAATACCGGGGTGTTAACCAGCAACGGGGCGCTTCCTCCGGTGGCGACTGGCATAGCCCCTTCCGGGCTGGCGATGGATGCAGCCGGAACCCTTCTCTATGTCGCTAATCGTGATTCGGAGAGCGTCAGTGGATTCACGATTTCGGCGGACAACTCGGCAACGCCCGGAGATCTGACCAGCATACCGGGTTCGTTCAGCACAGGCTTGTCGCCGGTGGCTGCGGCTGTGGACCCGTCAGGGCAATTTCTCTATGTAGCCGACAAAACTTCGAATCAGGTCTCCGGTTTCAGAATTAAAAGCGTGAGCGGGACGCTATCGGCGCTGTCGAATTCTCCTTACAGTTCCGGGTCCGCGCCGGTTTTTGTCGCCATTTCACCAACGAACAAATTCTTGTATGTATCCAACAGTGGCAGTTCCTCAATTTCTGCGTACAAGATCGATCCCACATCGGGAAATCTTATTCCTGCCTCTGGGGCAGTTGCCACGGGAGTGGCGCCTGCAGGGATCGCATTCGGAAGGTAAGAGTGCGATTTTTCCGCTTTGAGAGCGCTCGCAATTAGCGTTTAGCAATTCGTATTATGCGGCTGAGTGCACAAGTTCGTAAACGGTTTGCCGGCTGGCTGGCCGCATTTCCTATCTGAAGCGACTCCTTCTGCTTTCGACTCCGCTCGGCACAGACGTGGTTCGCGAAGACGGGGCTTTAAGTGGGAACTTTAAGGATGAGGTATCCGCCGACAAGGCCGAAGAACATGTCCGGGGCCCATGCCGCGAGACCGGGCGGCAACTGGCTGACATTGCCCATGGATTCCGCTAAACCGGAGATTGTCCAATAAATCACCGCAATGCTAACCGCGATCGCAATCCCCGCAACTGCCCCACGCCGACCTGCCGACAAAGCAAAGGGAACTGCCAGCACCGCCATTACCAGAGTGATCAGTGGGTAGGCAAACTTTTTTTCCAATTGCACCCGCAAGCGCACTACGTCGAACCCACTCACCTGCAGGTCGCGAATGTAGCGCTTGAGTTCCTCATAATTCATTTCCGTGAATTGCTTTACTTCCTTCTTGAAATACGGAGGTGGTTCGTTGAGCACGGAAAAAATGGAGACCTCGTAGGGACGGTACGTTTGAATTGCCGCGCCACGAAAATCTCTCTGCCACCCCTGTTCGCATACCCATTTCTGCAGGGCGGGCGACCAGCGAACACGATTGGCATAAATGCGTTGCGCCAGGCCGAAGTTGACCGGATCGTATTTGAAAACAGTCAGGTCCCCAAATTCATTTCGGTCGGCGTCAAAGTACTTATAGAAATAAATCGTGTTCTCCTGTCCCTTGATCCACTTGCGGTCGGGCAGTTGATAAGTCTGGGCTGGCCTTCCCTTGATGATGTTGCGTAGCTCATCCTGACGTTTGTTGGTCTTAGGCAGATACAGCTGGTCAAAGGCAAACAAGCCGCCGGCCAGCAATGCCGAGGCCACTAATACGGGGACGATGACGCGATAAATGCTGATGCCGGTCGCCTTGATAGCTGTGATCTCATTGGACCTGGTCATTAAGCCAAACGTGACCAGCACGGCGAGCAACATGCTTAATGGCGTGACGTTGTAGACGAAATACGGCGATACATTCAACAGATACTCGGCAACGATAATCGGGGAGATCTGATTCCGCAGGATGTCCCCGATCAGCTCGAAGAGGGTGAAGACCAGCAGAAGCATGAGGAACGATCCCAGGATCATCGAAAAGTACAAAAGGAAATCCCGGAGGATGTAGTCGTCCAGCAGCATGGGGAAGCCGCCAAAGGAGACTCGTTTCCGGCTTGCCATGCGCTCAAACGCATTCCCCGATTGCCCATTGAGCGTCAGCGCCTCTCGACTCTTCTTCCAGCCCGACTGGATGGGCGCCCACAGACTGCGAATAAAAGAGGTGTCGATCGGCCTTCGCTCCACCCTCGAGAGCAACATCATGCCGGCGATGAAGAAGACCAGGTTCGCGAACCAGACTCCCTCAGCCGGCGACACTTTCACTTCTCGCGCTAAGGAGATCCCCAGTAGGGACACCGAGTAATAGGCGAATACCAGCACGATGGTGAGGACAAATCCCGCGGACTTGCCCCCCTTCTTAAAGGACAGGCCCAAGGGAATGCCCACCAGCGCCAGCACGACACACGCCGTTGCCAGGGCAAAACGCCGATGCAACTCGATCAATTCCCAACGCTGAAGGTTGGCGTCAGCCGTATTAGCCTGTCCCCGCCACAACTCCGTTGTGGTTAATTGTCCGACAGGGATCGGCTGTGTTTGGCTATCGGAGGGCGGAAGATCGATGGGAATGTCGGTTTCGTTGAAGGTCGAGATTTGATAACGGTCCGGCTGCCCCGGAACGGTCTCGTGGGTGGTGCCATTGGTCAGGTGAAGGTGCAGTGTTTGCGGACCCTCACCAACCAGAATTCCATTTTGCGCCAACGTGATGCTGGGTGAGTTGGGATCGGTGAAGTTTGCGAGGAACACTCCTTTCCAGTCCGCCGCCTCCGGTCGACTATGTACATCCTCGACATAAAGCACAAGCTTGGGAAAGCCCTCGTAAAAGACGTTGGACTGAACTTCGAAGGAGGCTTGCGAGCTTTTCAGCCTATCCTGAAGTCGTTCCAACGCTGCCTGTGACCGTGGTGCCACAACCACGTCGTTGACCAAAGCGAGCATCCATGCGCCCAGGACGAAAATCGAGACGATTCGCACAAACGACCAAACACCGATGCCGCTGGCTCGCATTGCCGTGATTTCGCTATCTGCCGCCAGCCGGCTTAGCCCGATGAGAACCCCGACCAGGACACCAACCGGAATCGTGTAGGTCAACGCCACAGGCACGGTCAGGAAGAAAATCTCCGCCACGCTGGGCAGGGGGGCGCTATTGCGCGCCACGAGATCGAGGATCCGGCCCAGGTCGCGCGTGAACAGGACAAAGGTAAACACTGCAACGCCAATGGCGCCGTGCGACAGTACCTCTTTCAGAATGTATCGAGTGAGAATGCGCATGCAACCGGGAGCTCACCTTGTTCCAATGGCGAGTCTAACACGCTGAGGTTGCGCTCGCTGGTGGCTCAACCCCAAGCATTTCGGACAGCATCGTAGGGACTCAGAAGGGAAAGCGTATCGACAAAATGGCGTTGTGATTCGCAGTTGTGAAAGCGGTAGTGAGAGTCTGGCATCGGCAGCGATGCTCAGTCCTGCTCGTCGCCACGGCTTGAATCCTGCTAACACCAGGCCGGGAGTTGGGAAATTTTGTTTCTCGCCGTGCTTTTTCTGAAAAAAGTCGAATTGAGTTCAACGTCACGCGGAAACTTGCGGGGAATCGGGTACTCGAGGAAGTTTCAGACGTATGTTCGGCCAATGACGGGTGTCGGCGGCGCGGGAGCCTAACGCCGAATGTTGCTTACGGTGCCGCAATTGAGCGAAGCCCTTGCCATGGGCAATGGTGGGAACAATGACCGCATGCAGCGCTCCGTTGCTAGAGGAAGCGAAATGGAGGGTGGCGCTGAGAAACACTGTCAGAATTCGCCCGGCCTTCGGACAGAATCAGCTGATGGGGCGGGCTGACGGGCGCGGTCCGCGCATCAAATGCGGGTGAAACCCGGCCAGACGGTCGCGCGCCACTCATGAAGGCCAGCGCAGTAATGATTCTGAGGGTGTGAGTCGCCAAAGGTTGAGCCATAGCCTTCAGCAATACTCACGCATCCGAGCGCCAGGGCAAGGCTAAGTCGCAGGCTTCAGAAATACGACCGCGAGGGGTGGCAGCGTGAGGTTGAGCGAGAACGGACGTCCATGCGCAGCCACTTGATCCACTTGAACGCCGCCCAGGTTTCCCATGCCGCTGCCCCCATATTCCTTGGCATCGCTGTTGAGCAGCTCCCGCCAGTATCCGCCACAAGAAACGCCGACGCGGTAGCCTACCCGTGGAACGGGTGTAAAGTTTCCGACGACGAGAAGCACGTCATTCGGGGAGCGTGCTTTGCGCAAGAACGACAGGACGCTGGCGGCCGTGTCGCAGCAATCCACCCATTCAAAGCCAGCGGCATCAGAATCGAGCGTGTGCAGAGCGGGCTGGCTGCGATAGTTCTGATTCAGCATTTCTACCCATTTCTGCATGCCGCGGTGCAGAGGCCGTTCCACCAGATTCCAGTCCAGGCTGGTGTCGTGAGCCCATTCTCGCCATTGACCGAACTCGCCGCCCATGAAGAGCAGTTTCTTGCCAGGCTGCGCATACATGTAGCCCAACAGCAGCCGCAGGTTCGCGAACTTCTGCCAGTCATCGCCGGGCATCTTGGCGAGTAAGGATTTTTTCCCGTGCACGACTTCATCGTGCGACAGAGGAAGGACGAAATTCTCGGTGAACGAATAGAGCATGCGGAATGTAAGCTGGTTGTGGTGATACATACGGTGGATGGGATCGTGAGCGAAATATTGCAGAGTATCGTGCATCCAGCCCATATCCCACTTGAAGCCGAACCCCAGTCCGCCGAGGTAGGTGGGTTTTGAGACCATCGGCCAGGCGGTCGATTCCTCGGCGTAGGTCTGAATGTCGGGATGCTCCTTGTAAGCTTCCGAATTGAAACGCCGCAGGAAGTCGATAGCCTCGATGTTTTCGCGCCCACCGTAACGATTGGGTATCCACTCACCCTGGCGTCGTGAATAATCGAGATACAGCATGGAAGCTACGGCGTCCACCCGCAACCCGTCGGCATGATACTTATCCAACCAGAACATCGCACTGCTCATCAGGAAGCTGCGCACCTCGTTGCGCCCGTAGTTGAAGATGTGGGTTTTCCAGTCGGGATGGAAACCCTGACGGGAGTCGGCATGCTCGTACAAGTGGGTGCCATCGAAATAGGCCAGGCCATGAGCGTCGGAAGGGAAGTGGGAGGGTACCCAATCCAGAATCACTCCAATGCCGTGCTGGTGCAGATAGTCCAGCAGGTACATGAAATCTTGTGGAGTGCCATAGCGCGAAGTTGGAGCGAAGTAGCCGCTGGTCTGATACCCCCACGAACCGTAGAAAGGATGCTCCATGACCGGCAAAAACTCGACATGGGTGAACTGCATGCGATTTACATACTCGGCCAGGCGCGGAGCTAGATCGCGATAGCCGAGCGGCTCATTGTGCTCGGGCGCGCGCATCCAGGAACCGAGGTGGACCTCATAGATCGCTTGCGGAGCGGCGGGCGAATTGTGCGTATGTCGCCGCCGCATCCATTCGCCGTCACCCCACTGATAATCCAAGTTCCAGAGCACGGAGGCCGTACGCGGTGGTCTTTCGTGAAAGATGCCGATCGGATCTGCCTTATCCACTTCGTACTTGTGATGTCGCGAATGGATATGAAACTTGTAGAGTGTACCCTTGCCCAAACCGGGCACGAATCCCTCCCAGATTCCCGACCTTCCCCGTGCATGTAGCGCATGGGAATACTTGTTCCACTGGTTGAAATCGCCCATCACATGGACTTCGTGAGCCGCCGGGGCCCAGATCGCAAAACACGCGCCACGTTCGCCCCCGGCATCCACCAGGTGCGCCCCAAGCTTGTCATAAATGCGGTAGTGGCTGCCCTCGTTGAAGAGATAAAGATCGTTCTCGGTGAGGAGGGTGAAATCGTCTCGGGCAAGAGAAGTAATAGCCATAGTGTGGTGAGCCTGATACCGGTCGAACTTATTAGTGTACTGTCCTGACGGGAGTTGGATGCAGGGATGGAGAGCGGCGAACGAGGGAATTAGGCATAGCTATGGCGATCCGGCCTCGCCGTGCGGTCCGACGGCCCCTCCTTTCGTGTCAGGACCTAGTCATCTTAAGTGCTAGACTCTCCTGGGAACCCCTAATCTTAGAGAGAAACCATGCCTGTGGTACGCGTCGTTATCCTGTGGCACCAGCACCAGCCTTTTTATAAGGACCTAGTCACTGGCGAGTATCGCCTCCCTTGGGTGCGCCTGCACGGCCTGAAGGACTATTACGGAATGGTGAAGCTGCTGGATGAATTTCCCGAGGTTCATCAGACGTTTAATCTAGTGCCGTCGTTGATCGCTCAGCTTGGGGATTACGTGGCCGGGACTGCACGTGATCCTCTGCTGGAACTCGCTGCCAAGCCTGCGCGGGATCTGACCTGGGACGAGCGCCGCACGGCCCTACTGCATCTGTTTCCAGCCAACCCCGTTCACCTAATCGGCCGTTATCCCCGCTACCAAGAACTGTGGGAGCGCTTTCAGGACTTCGGAAATTCGCCCGAAAAAGCTGACCGATTTTTTCAGCTGCAAGATTTCACCGATCTTCAGGTGCTTTCTCAAATCGCTTGGTTCGACGAATTTTTTCTCGATCAGCCGAACATCTCGGCTCTGATCCGAAAGGGCCAGGGCTATACGATGGATGACCAGCGGTTTGTCATCGAGCAGGAGAGAGAACTGCTGGCACAAGTTCTGCCTGCACATGCCTCCGCCCTAAAGCGCGGGCTGATTGAGATATCCACTTCACCCTACTACCATCCCATTCTGCCGCTACTTTGTGACACGAATATGGGCGCGATTTCCTCGCCCGGTTTGCCTTTGCCTCAGAACCGGTTCCAGCATCCGCAAGATGCCCGCGAGCAACTGCTGCGGGGCCTGGATCTGCACGAGCAAGTCTTCGGAGTCAGACCGCATGGAGTGTGGCCTTCGGAAGGAAGTGTATCTGAGGAGGTGCTCGCAATCGCCGGCAGCTTGGGGGTCGAATGGATGGCA
>Ga0126372_10000142_pt1 | contig 20477 bp, 16 predicted proteins | sample PanSoiMetaPlot_6_FD_92762 | JGI IMG/M metagenome (GOLD analysis project Ga0126372, IMG submission 92762) | Tropical forest soil microbial communities from Panama - MetaG Plot_6 | ecosystem: Environmental > Terrestrial > Soil > Tropical forest > Bulk soil | place: Panama | collected 2016-02-17
CGGCGTAGTACGAGCCACGTGGAGACCAAGCTGTAAGCCAGCAGCATCACAATCTGGGAAGTGAAACCAGCGTGGCGAATCCCACGACCAGTGAGCAGGCCAGCCAGCAAGTTCGCGTGCACCTCCACACCGGGCATCGGCATTTGTCCACTTACAGGCGTCGAAATCCGATCACCCAGGTCGGATGCTCCAAAGCCAATGAGCACGTTCTTGCCTCGAAGCGAGTCGGATCTGTGACCCTCCAAAATGCTGGCTGCGGAAACAGTGAGAAACGGTGGATCAGCTTCATCTCCAACGAACTGCTGCCGAAAATCGATCAGGAGAAATTGAGGAGAGTAAGAACTCCATCCGGTACCGTCCCTGTGCCGTGCATGACCCTCGATCCAGATGTGCTGCTTGCCCAGCCTGAGCTCGCTCTCATCAACGCGGACCGGCTGGCCTGTCGCAACACCAGCCATCTCGACGGCAAGAGGCCAGCGAGGGCCATCCGTGCTCACTTCCACGAGCGGCACGCGGCGTGCGATGCCGTCAGGATCTGTCATAGCCTGTACATGACCAACGCCAAAGGCCCGAGCACGAAATAACGGCAGAGGGTCGGTCCAGAGGCGATCCGGCGCATTGCTCAACTTCGCCGCCAATATCACGTTGCGCGCGTTACCGATGGCTTGAGCCAAAAGATTGTCACCGGCAGCATCGCCGGACTCGGAAACAAGGATGTCTAGCCCAATAGATGCCGGTCGCTGCTCGCTCACGGCAACAATAAGACGCGCGAGTTGGGCCCTCGGCCACGGCCAACGACCATAGCGTTCTAGGCTGGAGTCGTCGATTACAACCATTGCGACCGTAGGGGAGGTTTGCTGATGGCCACGCAGCCGAAAAAATGCATCACCCAGCCGGCGGCTCAATTCTTCTATTGGATAAGACAGGCTAAATGTCGCAACCAGAGCCAGCAGCAACAGGTTCAATGCGAGCCAGTGGGTGCGAGAGCGAGCCTCCGAGCTTTCCTGGAAGATGCAGTCATGTGCTAATCGCATCGAGGTCTATGCCCATTCGCCTCGCTTTTTTGTAAAGCGATTTGCGTTCAATGCCCAACTTACGGGCGGCTTCCGAACGATTACCCGCTGATTCCCGCAAGACGCGAATAATCTGCTCGCGTTCCGCTTCCTTCAGGGTCAGGTTCACCGGAGCGGCTGCGACCGGAGGCAATATCGGCGCTGTCGTCGACATCCCGGCCTCGCGGCAATTCTTCACGTCTTCGGGACTGATCTCCCCTGTGGCAGACAAGATCGCAGCCCTCTCGATCAGATTTTCCAGTTCTCTTACATTTCCCGGCCATGACATTTCCGAGAGCAAGTCGACGGTGGAAGCCTGCAAGGTTACCTGTCGCAAATTGTGCCGGTTGAAGCGCGCAAGGAAGTGCTGCGCCAGTAACGGAATATCCTCTCGCCGCTCTTCCAGCGAGGGCAAGCGGATGCTGATGACGCTCAGCCGGTAATACAAGTCTTCACGAAACTGCTTGGCACGGATGCGCTCCATCAGGTCGGCGTTGCTAGCCGCCAGAATGCGAACATCAACAGCGATGGTTGCATTCGCCCCGAGCCGTCGCACCTGTCTTTCCTGCAGCACCCGCAGCAGCTTCACCTGAAAGCCTGGGGTGGTTTCGGAAATCTCGTCCAAAAAAATGGTGCCGCCATTCGAGCTCTCAAAAAGGCCACGGCGCGCCGCGTCTGCGCCCGTAAAAGCTCCTTTCTCGTGTCCAAACAGTTCGCTTTCGAGCACACTTTCAGCGAGTGCCCCGCAGTTGATCGCGGTCATCGGCTTGCCAGCCCGCCTGCTATGTTCGTGGACAGCGCGCGCTACCCGTTCTTTGCCAGTTCCGCTAGCGCCCACAATCAGAACCGTCGCATCGGTGGGCGCGACTCGCGCTATCGTCCGGTAGACTTCCAGCATTCTAGAACTGCGACCGACAATCGCCGTTCCCTCAAAGCCTTCTGGTTCTTCCTGCTGCGCAGCGGGCACGCTCGCTGCCGCCTCTCGGCGCGTCGTGAGACGTTCAATACAGCGTAACAATTCATCCACACGCAGCGGTTTCCCCAGATATTCGGCAGCCCCATCTCGCACGGACTTCGCCAATGTCTCCACGCTGGCGTGGGCGGTCACCATTACGCAATCGCAGTCCGGCCGCAGTGCTTTAATCCGCTTGAGGAACTCCACTCCATTAGCGCTTCCCAGATAAATGTCGACAATAGCGAGCTGAACTGGCCGCTCTTGAAGGTGAGCCTCCGCTTCTCTGGGGTCCCGCGCGGTATAACAGGTATGTCCCTCTGCCGCCAGAACCGAAGTGAGCCACTGGCGGGTAGCCCTATCGTCGTCGACTACGAGTACGTTCATGACAGTACTTTCGTGAGTAACACTTTCTCAACTGAGAAGAGACCTGGGAGCACACGGGATGCCAAATTGAGAGCTTCAGAAGTGATATGTCACCTCGAATCGGGCCGCATCCGCCTTGAAGGCCCCCGTGACCTGTGCCATGTGATACCTGGAATAATCCAGATCAAGCTCCCAGTGACCCAACGTCAGTTGATTGCGAGCGCTGATCTCCCACACAGCTTGGAAGTCCGCCCCGCCGGCAATAGCCTCCGCGCCTGCCCGCGCCATGAGTTCCCCGCGATATCTGCGGTTCGGATGAAAAGTGCCGCCCAACTGAGCCTGGTGGCTTTGGTAGTTGTCCGGACTGAAGTATCCGTGCGCTACATCCTTGCTGAATCCGTAGTGGCGGTATCGATAGCCCGCAACATAATCTACCTTCGCCGTGCTCCATCGATGAAGAACTTCTGCCCACTGTTCACCGCCGACATTCTCGTCCGTGTAATGTCTTCGCGATGCCCGCAGGTTGATTTGCCAATGGTCTGGGGTCCAAAGGCTGAATACCTCCCAGCCCTGCGCAGTCAGTTGATGCTCAGCTGCCTCAGCGTCCGGCACAATAGGAATCCGTGAAAATCCTGCGCCCACGAGAAAATGAGTAAACAGTGGTCCGCTGACCGTCGAATCGTAGATCGCTCGCAAATCGCCGTTGTAAAAGCGGATCGCTCCGCCCCCGGCCGAGACAGCCACGCGCTCCAACGGCCTCCATCGCACTGTCTCCGAAAATGTCTCAACCACCTGCAGTGAATCGTCGCGACTGTGAAGGAACTGTTGTTCGAAATCGAGGTCGGTCGTAAATTCAGGTTTAATCCGAAGCTCAAGACGTTCCATCCCACGCCAGGAGTGGTTTCCCGCAGAGTCGTTGATGTAATCCGTCGCGGTGGATAACGTATTCCGTGTGGTCGGCACGATGCGCTCGTCGCCACCCAGAAGTCCGCTGGCAATCCGGTCTTTATATTCGAGCAAGCGAAGGCTATTAGCGTGGTGTTGGAGGGCTACGTTAGCAACTGCAGCCGCGTCCATCGGCTTGCCTTCGTGCATGAGATTGCTTGTGAGCCCAATCGCAGCCGCTTCATCCGCCGGATTCGCAGCAAGCAAATGTCGATAAAGGTCGTCCGATTTCTCGTATTGCCGCTGGCATGCGAATGTTCGCGCGAGTTCTAGCTGCGCCGGCCGATTGCCTGGCTCATTTATGAGAATCTCCTGGAATTCACGCTGCGCCTTGCCATCCTTCCCGATTGCCAAGTACGCGCGGCCCAATTCCAACTTTAGAGTTCCTTCTCTCGGATGCTCGCGCAGCGCGGTCCGCAGGATTTTGATTGCTTCTGAATAATGACGCTCCAACGCGGCCGAACCGGCCTTGGCCAAAGCTCTTTCGGTGGAAAGCGAAGACAGACTGCTATCCGGCAAAAGCGGACCGTTGCCCCTGTTGGATGTTTGTGTATAACTTGGTGATTCGCTGATGGTTGCGAATATAACCAACAAAAGAGACCACATCATCTTCGTGGCAGCAAAGTGGCACAATGACCTTTCCCACGTGAGATCGTGGATTGTCCGGCGGCCTATCTTGGCTCGCTTTTTCATCGAAGTAAACGTGGACCCAGTACATTGCGAGTTGCAGGACATGCTCCCGGACGCGAGGCACGAAATTGAGAACGTTCCTGCCCATGATGAAGCACAAATTTCGCCCGCTGCACTCTCAATCTCGACAACAACCGGTTGTTCTGGGAACTCTCAGGAGTATCCAACTCTTCCAGTGCCCATTTCATTCGGGCAAACGCTTTCAATGGGAGCTTCATCTGTTGTTACTCGCCAAAACGTCGTCATCAGAACAGCGTGGCGCTGGGACGTGCTATTTCGGACAAAGTGGTGCCAGAAGTGTTAGGCGATACCGCAGGCAAAAACTCCTTGCAGAGTTCTACTGCCCGACGACCCGTCTAGGATGTGATTTCGGTCACAGATCTGCGTGATTGCACGCACACAATCCCGAGTTTCCGTGGGCGGGAATTCCCTGAAGATGGTCTCGCCCCCGGCATTGATTTTTCGGGAAGAATTACACCAGCAGGCGTTCGCGCAGGTCTATCCTAACCGGATTCTTCCGTAGAACCGAAGCTTGCACCCGTATCCAAGAGAACGAGGGAACAATGAGTATCATTACGCGACTAAAAATTAGACAACAGTCGATCAATTCTTGACTCGGCGTACTTCAGTTGAGCTCACACTTAGTCCGGCGGAGCAGTTTGACGAAGGACACCACTCGCAGGTTGCGCTGACGTTCAGGCAGATGCCTCCTTCCGGTTAGAAAGTGTATTGGACATAATACTTGCGCATCGTCGAGGTTTATCGGCGCGAACTGCCTGTTAAGCCGGCGGTCGATACCCTACTGCTCACCGCAGCAATCCAAGATTAAATAGTGGAGAAGCAAAGTATATAGGAAAACCCTGGAGGAGAACGACCGCAGACGATACCGAATCTCGGTCCTCGCTAAGCACAATTCCCTAGGTCGGCTACGAAAGGGACGCGAGCGCGGATCGCGTGCCTTTGGATGGGAACCGCATCCTCGATAACTGAAACCCAGCCACAGCCAGTTCATGCTGCAGATGCGCATCACAGAGTACGGACAACTCTACTTCACGTTCGGACACATATCGCGACAAAGAAGGCAGATTCTCGTCAGCTAGCCCGGGGTGACACATGAGTTCAAAGTTCTCGGTTCGTGGGTATGCATGAGTTCCTTCCTCGAGCACCCGCACCAGACTCTTCACCGAAAGCTCACCGCCATACCAGCTGGTAAGGGTCTGGTTAACACACGCCACCCCGGCTGCATGCAAAGCACGAGTCATGTCCGCGTGAAGCGAACGTGCGGGAAGTGAATATCGCTTCGCCAATTCGCAAAACGCCGGGAATGCCTCAGGCAAACCGTGGACGTGGTGGTGACTGTCCAGGTGCGTCGGTTGGATGCCGCTACGCAGGAGGTATTCAATCTGGGCCTGCCATTCGGCGAGAACCTCTTCGATCCTAGGAGCGTTTATCTGTCTTCTTCGAGCCGGAAATTTTCCGTCGTCCCCCACCAGAGACGGAACACGCCGGGGAGGAAGAATAGGCGCGCCACCCGTGAGCTGAAGGTGTGCACCAATATGCTCTTCGATCTCAGAGGACCAGCGGCGCAAGCGTTCGGCTGCGCCAGGCACGCATACCATCGCGGTAGTTGCTGTTACACCACCGGCGTGAATTGCCTTGACGATGCCGCGGCAAACGCCTTCTGTCAAGCCGAAGTCATCCGCATTGATCACTACTCGAATCACTACCACCCCCCAAGCACCCGGCGGAAACCATGTGGTTTATGCAGATTTCTTCGCGGGAGCAATGAAAAAAATTACTTTGCCGCGCCGGTCCGCCGGGATCCACCACGTCCTCTTGCGGAATCTTTCAGGAATGTAGAACTCAATTATCTTTGCCATAACCACCTCTCGAATCCATTGAACCCCAACGCTTGTGCCGCAAAGGTGCCTCGAATCCCTTGTGTTAACCGGAAAGGCGAAGAGACTGACTGAACATCTCACTCACCGTTCTCCGGCTGAACACTGTCTCTCTCGCCGAGATGGAACCGCGTACCATAGCCCGGGTTGACGCATCTGCCCCCTCGGTAAACAGCCGATCTCTGCCGCCGATGCCGACGTAGCGGAACCCGACGGACTCCAGTTCTTTGCGATCTAGGAAATTGCGCGCATCGAGAATGAACCGGTTACGCATCGTGGACCCGAGCCCCTCCCATCGCAGGGTGCCGTACTCTGGCCATTCCGTGACCAGGACCAGCGCGTGCGCACCCTTAGCCAGCTGGTCAAGTGACTCACAGAGTTGAATACTCGCGGTGTGGCACTCAACCCGAGCTCTGGGCAAGGCCACCGGATCATGAGCTCGCACTCTCGCGCCACGTTCCAGCAACCGGCGCCCTATATCGAGGGAAGGTCCATCCCGCAAATCATCGGTATGGGGTTTGAAGGCCAAACCTAGCAGCCCGACCACTTTCCCCCCCAACGAACCCAGCTCTCTGGTAAGCTTTTCAATCACCCTTTCACGTTGCCGGTAGTTGACGTCTCGTGCTGCACGGACAATCCGCATTTCAACGCCATAGTCCCGCGCCGTCTCGATCAGGGCCGCTGTATCCTTTCCAAAGCACGATCCGCCCCAACCAAGTCCTGCTTGCAGAAACTGTTGCCCGATCCGCCGGTCGATGCCTATGCCGTGAACAATTTGCGAGATATCAGCGTTCACGCATTCGCTAAGTTCCGCGAGTTCATTGGCAAAACTGATTTTCAATGCCAAGAAGGCGTTCGCCGCGTACTTGATGATCTCGGCGGAGGTCAAGGCGGCAGTGACCAGCGGCACTCTCCGAAGATTATCTGGACGTGGAAGAAACCTTGGGGCCTCAAACGTCTGATCGATGATGGGACGATAAAGGCCGCTCAGAGTTTCCAGTGCCCGGACACTATTTGAGCCCACCACAATGCGGTCTGGATACAGGCTGTCGTGGATCGCAGAACCCTGCCGTAAGAACTCGGGGTTATACGCGATCGCAAAGCGCTGTTCGCTCTCAGAATAACTGATCCGGTAGGACTGCCGGACAAGGTGTTCCAGGTAATCATTTGTGCCAATGGGAACGGTTGATTTGGTAACAATCACCGCGAAATTTTCAGTGCGATGTTTTCCAATGATCTCTGCTGCCGACTGGAGGTAACGTAAGTCGGGTCGTCCATCGGCAAGACTGGGAGTACCCACGGTAATGAAAATGACTTCCGCGTCACACAGGGCCAGAGCGGGATCGTCGACAAAGGTTATCTTCTCTTTCACTAAGCCAAGAAGCGCCTGAAGGCCCGGCTCGTAAATAGGGAGTGTACTTCTCTGCAACGAGGCTATCTTTCTTTTGTCGATATCAAAGCCTCGCACTTCATGCCCTAGATAAGCCAGACAGATGGCTGTACTGAGGCCAACGTAACCGGTTCCGATGGTGCACACTTTCACGGGACTAACACCCCTTCCTGAGTTGAAACTTGAGTTGCAAGCCGCTTGCTGATTGAGGCTTGCACCGCCCAATCTTGCTTCTAGCCAGCGGTTCACCCGGACGGCAGCAAGTCGGATGCCAAGTCGGAATGGTTCTGCTTCTGTTTTGCCAGCCGCGCTTCGACTAACCGTTATCGGCAAAATTGAAATCTCGGTAAGCTGCCAACTCTTGTCCCCGAATATGTCAAGTCGTCGTTTTCTGGCTACGTGCCAACGAAGGATGCAACGAGAGACATTGCAGAACACCCGATCAAAATTTATTCGACTGCATCTCGCACATCGGAGTGTCATGCGCGTTACTCGGGCTGCTCGCGCTACCGTGAGCAAGCGCAGTCCAAAAACAGGTGATCTGGGTCAAATAAACTCAACAGACCCGTGTGAGCACCCCAGGTCCAATGCCAGAGCTTCAGAAATTCAAGCAAACAATCAAAGCCCGCGCTCGTTCCATTTTGGCACTCAGCTTGCCTTAACAGGTGTGGCCGCCAACTGTAATAAAGGAAGCGAGCAGAGCGTCCGCGACGAGATTCGTTTCGAGGCTTCAGCCCGCCTTCCCTCCAAGGAGTCAAACCTGTGAAGCGAGTAATGTTCTACTGCCAGCATCTGCTCGGGATGGGACACCTCACCCGCAGCACCGAAATCGTAAGAGCCTTGTCCCGCGATTTCTCGGTCCTCTTTATTATTGGAGGAGAAATACCCGTAGGCTTCCGCCTCCCTGAGAACATTGACACCTGCCAGCTGATACCGCTGAAATCCAGCCCCGATTTTGCGCACCTGCTGCTATGTGACCTCTCCTGGGATTTGGAGGAGACAAAGGCCATTCGGCGAGGGTTGCTCCTGCACGCCTTCGATAGGTTTCAGCCCGATGTTCTCGTCACGGAGCTTTTTCCTTTTGGCCGCAAACAGTTCTCGTTCGAATTGATCCCGCTGCTCGAGCGTGCGCACAACCGCGACGGCAAGACCATGATTGTTGCGAGCATTCGAGACATCCTGGTGCACCGGAAAGATCAGCAGGAGTACGAAAACCGGGTATCGAGCCTGGTCAACTCGTTCTACGACCTCATTTTGGTTCATGGCGATGAGAGGTTCCACAAGCTGGAAGAGACATTTTCGCGCGTGTCCGATCTGCAATGCCCAGTAGCTTACACAGGATATGTTGTACAGCGGGGGCAGAACGATATGGTGAGCTGCGATGCCATTTTGCCCGAGCAAAGGCAGAGGTTGGCAATTGTAGTAAGCAATGGGAGCGGGATGTGCCCGAGCGGCCATCGACTGCTGGAAAGCGTTTTGCGAGCTGCTCCATTGCTCAAAGAACAGATCCCTCATCATTTCCACGTTTTTGCTGGTCCCCTGATTCCGGAGAGCGTTTACGACGCACTAGAGCAAATTGCAGGACGATCAGACAACGTGACGCTCTGGCGCTACACGACCGATCTTCCGAGACATCTTCGTCGTGCGGACATGTCGATCAGCATGGCGGGATACAACACCGTGATGGACATTCTTTCTTCGGGTGTGCGCGCCCTCGTGTATCCGGTCACCGGGAACGGTGACGACGAACAGTACGTCCGTGCTGGGAAGCTGGCAGGCGAAGGGGTACTGCGGGTGCTTGGAGAAAACCAGCTCCAACCCGAGACTCTTGCCCGAGAGATTCGAAGCACTCTGGGCTGGAAGCCACACCAACCTCCGTTTAACGGCGCTGGCGCCGAAAACAGCTCCATTCTTCTCCAGAAATTTCTCGGGCTGAGAAGTAATGGGGTGGCTGACGGCGCCAGCGCTCTGAACACTGCAGCTGCGTGCGTGGTGGATTCGAATTACTAACGTGGAAAGAATAATCGGCTGTTGAGGATACCTTATGCGGATCATGGTTTATTCACACGACACCTTCGGACTCGGCAATATCCGCCGCATGCTTGCCATCTGCACATACCTGCATGCCTCTGTTCCAGACCTGTCCGTTCTCATCGTTAGCGGATCACCCATGTTGCAGAGCTTTCGCGTGCTTGAAGGAATTGACTACATCAAGCTGCCATGCTTGAAACGCACCGAATCCGGCGATCTGGGCGCGCGATTTCTCGATCTTGAGGTTGAACAAATCGTTCGTCTGCGGCGTGAACTCATCCTCTCCACGGTTGTAACCTTCCAGCCCAACGTAGTGCTGGTGGACAAGAAACCAGATGGCTTGGCTGGGGAGCTGGAGCCGAGCCTCCGCTACATCAAATGCAATTTGCCTCGGACTAGGATCCTGCTGGTGTTGCGCGACATTCTTGATACGCCGGCCAGCACGATTTCGGAATGGACCAACCGCGGCTGCTACAACACGGTTCAGTGGTATTACGACGACGTGCTGGTCCTGGGTATGCGCCAGATCTTTGATGTATGCGCCGAATACTGCTTCCCCAAGGCGCTTTGCGACAAGGTGAAATTCTGCGGCTATGTTGCGCGCGAAGCACCAGTCCGTTCGCGGAGTGAAATTCTGCGACAGTTAGGTATGACTGACGATGAGCAATTGCTGCTGGCCACAACGGGCGGAGGTGAAGACGGTTTTCACATTTTGGCAGCTACCGTGGAGGCCATGAAGAAAGTTGCCCAGGAAAGTCGCACCCAGGCGTTGGTTGTGACTGGGCCGGAACTCGCGCTGGCGCGCGCGCGAGAGCTGCGCGCCGCGGCGCAGTCGTGTCCTCGCGTTCGGGTCGTTGACTTCGTCGACAACATGATCAGTTACATGCACGCAGCCGATGCCGTTATTTCCATGGCTGGCTATAACACCATTTGCGAACTGCTCACACTCGGCAAGCGCTCCATTGTAATTCCGCGAGTGAAGCCCGTAGAGGAGCAGAAGATCCGCGCCGAGCGCATGGCGACAGTGCCCTTGTTCAGGACCATCCTGCCGAACGCACTCACGCCGGCTCTGCTCGCTGACGCCATCCGAAAGCAATTGCATCAGGCGAACCGCGGAGTTCGAGTTGCCAACCCTATCGACCTGGGAGCTCTACCACGTATTAGCGCGATGCTCGCGGGCACAGAGCATTGTGTGCTGAACAGCTTTGAATTCGCGGCTCTGAAGGAATCGGTTTCTTAAGGATGGATTAGATGTCTAGCTCCGCTGCAAAGCCGACAGTTGCTTACTTGTTGAAGAGCTTCCCTCGTCTTTCCGAGACCTTCATTTTGAATGAAATTCTTGGTTTGGAAAAGCTCAGGATACAGCTTGAAATCTTCTCGTTGCGCAGGCCGACCGCGGAGCCGTCGCATCCCGGCGTGAGCGAAATGAAGAGTTCCGTGACCTACATTCCTTCACTGAGCTGGAGTCTGTGGCCCGGAGCTTTGGCACAATTGATTTGGAGTCACTTAGTCGTCCTATTGACTGACACGCGGCGTTATTTCACAACAGCAAGACTTTATTTTCGCGTGAAAGGGGCATCTCGTTTCGAGGACTTCTTGCAGGCACCACACCTCGCACGCCGTTTACGGCGCAAGGAGATCACTCACTTGCACGCTCACTTTGCGAATGTACCAACCACAGTTGCGGAATTAGTACATCACCTTATCGGCATTCCCTTCAGCTTCACCGCTCACGCCAAAGACATTTACCTGACAGCCCCGTCCGAACTGGAGAGAAAGATCAGAAGCGCAACGGCCGTTCTTACTTGCACTGCACACAACCAGCAGTACCTTGCTCAACTCGCAGAGCCCGGCAGAAGTATCCACCTTGCTTACCATGGCGTGGATGTCGAGCGCTTCGGTGCCGCACCATGCCTGCGATCGACGGAAATAAGCCAAGTGCCACTCATTCTCAGTGTGGGCCGTTTTTGCGAGAAAAAAGGATTCGAATACCTGATCCGAGCCTGCCGCCGTTTGGCTTATCGTGGTTACACATTTCGGTGCCAGATCGTGGGTTACGGCGAACTCCAGGACAAGCTGGAACGACTCATCATCGATCTCGGCCTACAACAATTTGTCTCGCTGCTCGGGAAGAAGAAGCAGGACCAACTGGCAGCTTTATATACGCAAGCCAGGATGTTCGTGCTGCCATGCATCGTCACTGACCAGGGCGATCGCGATGGTATCCCCAATGTTCTGATTGAGGCCATGGCGTCCGAGGTGCCGGTAGTGTCCACAGATATTTCCGGCATTTCCGAACTAGTCACGCATGCACAAACAGGCCTCCTCGTGAAGCAACGGGATCCTCATGCGCTTGCGGACGCCATGGAACTTCTGCTCCTGCATTCCGATTTGCGCCGTCGGCTCGCGCAAAATGGCCGCAAAAGCGTCTTGGACAAATTCACGTTGAACGCAAGTGTGAGACATGTACATGACATCTTGTCATCAGTGTTGACCACCATGAGCCAGCCGAGTGCCAGCCAAAGTCAACTCACGGTGACGGAGTTTTGAAAGCCATGATTTCCCGAAAGGCAACTCGCCACACGATAGCCGCTTCGCTTGGGCTGATCCACGCTTTCCGCACAGAAATCGCATGCGAACGGGGATTACTCTGGGCCGCGGCGGGGACGGTGTTCGGGGGCGTGTTCTTCCGCATTCTTGAACCGTGGCCATTGAAGTTCGTCTACAACTCGATTTTCCCTACCAAGAATCATGCTCTCCCAATTGTGCTGTTGCATGGCATAAGAGCGCAATCGGCGGTGGCGATTTCCGTACTAAGCATGATCGCGTTCACCGGTCTGGCCGCAACCTTCGAGTACCTCAGCACAGTTTCAATGGGTGCCGCGGCCTCGCGCATACTTGCTCAGATTCGCACGAAGCTATTTCACCATCTCGCAAATCTGTCCATCTCTTTTCATGGTCGGAATAAGACCGGAGACCTGATCACGCATGTAACCTACGACATCGATCGCATGCGCGACGTGACCGTGAATTCCGTCCTGCCGTTTTTCACGAATCTTTTCACGCTCTGCGCCATGATAGCGGCCATGTTCTGGATGAACCGGCGGCTGGGTTTAATTGTTGTATTTGCCTTCCCGGTATTTTTCCTCGTGGTGTACCGGCTCACAGCACGAATCAAGGAAAAAGCGCGTCTACAACGCATTGAGGAAGGAAAAGTCGCCGCCATCGCCACCGAAACAATTAGTTCGATTCGCGCCGTGCAGGCGTTGTCCTTACAGACAAAGTTTCTGAATGTGTTTTCAATCGCTAACGCCAAAAATCTTGCCGCCAGTAATCAGGTGCTGCAACTAGCTGCGGGCTTGGAGAGGACTGTAGATCTTCTGGCCACCGCCACCACGGCTGCGGTCCTCTGGTTTGGGGTACACAGCGTCCTCGACAACCGGCTTACGGCCGGTGATCTGATTGTATTCGCCAACTATCTGCGCACCTCCTTCAAACCCATTCGCCAGTTAGCCAAATACCTGGGCCAGATGGCAGGGGCGCTCGCATCTGGTGACCATATTCTGGAACTTCTTGGTACGTGTGCAGAAATTCAAGACGCGCCTCAATCTACGCCCGCACACACATTTGCCGGCCACATCCGTTTCGAGAATGTCTCGTTCAGCTACGAAGCCTACCGGCGCACCCTGCGCAATGTCAGCTTTGAGGTGAAAGCCGGCCAAAAAGTGGCGCTGGTGGGACCATCCGGAAGCGGCAAGTCCACCATTGCGAGTCTGCTGTTGCGGTTTCACGATTGCTGCGAGGGAAGAATTCTGATCGATGGGCGCGACATCCGCCGCTACACCATCGAGTCGGTCAGATCGCAGATCAGCATTGTGATGCAGGATAGCCCCTTGTTCGCCTCGAGTGTGCGCGACAACATAGCTTGCGGTTCCGCCAGTTCTAATCCTGACGAGGTGCACCTTGCCGCACGCATTGCCAACGCCCACGACTTCGTCCAGCACATGCCGCAAGAATATGACACGGTATTGGGAGAACGAGGATGCACACTATCAGGGGGGCAGCGCCAGAGAATCGCCATTGCCCGCGCCGCTATTCGCAGAGCCCCGATCCTCATCCTTGATGAACCGGCAACCGGGCTGGACCGCAAAAATGAACGGGAAGTCACTGCCGCTCTGGACCGGCTAAGTCTTGGCCGCACGACGTTGCTCATCACACATGACCTGCATGCCGCATTAGACGCCGATTTGGTGCTTTTTCTTTCTGAAGGTCGGATTACAGAACATGGCACCCATCGCAGCCTCATGGCTCTGAACGGCGAATACGCCGCCATGTTCAACCGCCAGATAGTTAGATTTCGAGGTGAGGAGACTGCCTATGCTCTCAACGCCTGAGACCGTGATCTGGCTGATTCGCCACAGCGCAAGCACGTTCAACCTTCAGGGTCGCTGCCAGGGGTGCTGTGATCTTCCCGAACTTACCGATGAAAGTCGGTGTGCAGCACGACTGACCGGCGAACGTCTACGCAATGCTGGAATTGAGGCCATCATCTTCAGTCCCTTACGTCGAGCTGCCCAGACCGCATTCGAAATTGCAGAGGCACTTCGTCCCTTAACCCGGAACATTCGCATGAAACCGGACCCTAGGCTGCGCGAGATTGAACTCCCTGAATGGGAGGGCCTAGCTTTCGCAGAGATACACGCCAAGTTTCCTGAGCAATTTCTCACCTGGTGCCGTGATCCGTGGCATCTGCAGATGCTCTCATCTGATGGAGTACCTCAATTCCCGGTGCAGAACCTGTACAGGCGGGCACGCCACATCTGGTTGGATAGTGTCGCCCGATATCCTGGAAAAACCATTCTTCTTGTGAGCCATGGCGGAACTGGTCGCGCCCTAATCACAAGCGCTCTCGGTCTCGGCGCTAAGTACTTTCACGCTTTCCAGCAGTCGAACTGTGGCCTCACTCGGCTCTGCTTCGCAGGGAAGACCGGCAAAACCCGACTAGAACTGCTGAACGATACATCGCACGTCAACAATAGTCTGCCAAAGATCAAAGAAGCAAAAATCGGTATACGACTGCTGCTGATTCCGGTGGCGGGCTCATCTTTGGACGCATTCCGACGGATCTTAAACGTAGTCGGACGAGTGCGGATGCACACCGTATTCGCGGCTGGTGTTGGTGTGCAAGCGGTCGCATCGCTGATATTTCAAAGCAGTTGTAGCTGCGCCGTGCAGCAAGTTTCTGGCGACGTTTTGTTGGGGCGCGTGAAGGAAATTTTAGAAGGAGAGTGCGAAAACGAACTTCGCAACGTGGCTCTCATTGCTTCGCCTGCCCGCTTGCGGCGCGTCCTCCAGGACTGCTTCGACCTGACCGCGCTGGTGGCAAATGCGATTAGTTTGACCGAGCCGGGAATCACAGTCGTCCATTGCCCCGGAGGCGGTGTACCAACGATCTTGCAAGGCATGAACATGCTTGGTCAGAGAATAGATTCTACGGGAGTTACATCATGAAGGTCCTAGTCACAGGAGTGGCGGGGTTTATCGGTTTTCACCTCGCAAGTCGTCTGCTACGTGACGGCTGCTCGGTGTTTGGTGTCGACAACCTGAATGACTACTACGCTGTTCGTCTAAAGAAGACACGCCTCGCGCAACTTCTGGCTCAGCCGCACTGCAGCTTCCAATTGCTGGATTTGGCAGATGGCATCCATCTCAGCGAATTCGTTACAACCTGCCGGCCCGATGTGGTGGTCAACCTGGCAGCGCAGGCTGGCGTTCGTTACTCCATTGAAAATCCACTCGCCTACGTGAACAGCAATTTGGTGGGGTTTGTAAATCTGCTTGAAGCCTGCAGGCACACGGGCGGGGTAGAGCACTTTGTCTTTGCGTCCTCAAGTTCCGTCTACGGCGCCAATAAGAGCGTGCCCTTTTCAACAGACGACGCTGTCGATCACCCTGTCTCCTTATACGCGGCAACCAAGAAATCTAATGAACTCATCGCGCACTCCTACAGCCATCTACATGGACTGCCCACCACTGGGCTTCGCTTTTTTACGGTCTACGGCCCTTGGGGACGACCGGACATGGGGTACTTCAAATTTACCGATGCAATCATGCGCGGTGAGCCAATCCAGATTTACAACCACGGAACGATGCAGAGAGATTTCACCTATATAGACGACGTTGTGGAAGGCATTGTGCGGGTGATGGCACATCCTCCGCAGGATAGTGTCGAAACCGAGACTGGCGGTGCTTACCTGAGCAAGGCGCGCTACAAGATTTACAACCTGGGCAATCATCAGCCCATTGATCTGATGAAATTTGTCGAAATTATCGAAAATGCGGTCGGCAAAAAGGCGAACAAGACTTTTCTGCCCATGCAGCCGGGTGATGTGATCTGTACTTACGCGCAAATGGATGACCTTTACCATGCTGTGGGCTTCCGGCCAACAACTCCCATCGAGGAAGGCCTGCCACGGTTCGTGCAGTGGTACTGCGAATACTTTTCCATAGTGGAGCAAATAGCATGCTGAATACAAGTTTCGCGCCTGCTTCTATCCTTTCGTCCTGTCTGGTGCTGGCTTTGTTGCTGGCGGGCACAAGCTCGGGCCAACAGCCCACAGGATTACTCCAGGGTTCGGTGGTGGACGAGTCTGGTGCTGTCGTTGCCGATGCCTCCGTCAAGGTCGTGCAATATCAAAATGTGGTCCGTCGGGTGAAGACGGACGGTGAGGGAAATTTCTCCGTAATCGGGCTCGCCACAGGAGAATATTCCCTTCGTGTCTCTGCAAACGGATTCCAGAAATTCAAAAGTGCTCGGGAGAAGGTTATTGCCGGAAGTACACTGCAATTGTCGGTTACGCTCAAAGTGCTCACCACAAAGGAGCAAATCACCGTTTCTGCTGGCCAACCTGGAATGGTGAGCCTGGAGCCCGCGGACAACGCTAACGCAATTGCGCTTCAGCAAGCTGATCTAAATTCTCTTCCAGACGACGGGCAAGAACTCATTGCCGACTTGCAGGCCCTGGCGGGCCCACCGACGGGATCAAGTGCTACCCAAGTATATGTCAACGGTTTCTCCAGCCACCGTGTGCCGCCCAAGAGCGCTCTGCGCGAAATCCGGATCAATCAGGACCCATTTTCCGCCCAATATGACAAAGTTGGCTTTGGTCGAATCGAAGTCTTCTCGATGCCCGGCGCGCAGCAATATCACGGTACGACTCAATTTAAGATGAGCGATGCCGTTGTCAACTCGCGCAACCCTTATGTTGCCATCAAGCCACCCTACCAAATAAAACAATTCACGGGTAACTTGGGTGGCCCGCTGCATAAGCGCGCCTCTTTCTTCGTCGATTTCGAAGGACTGGGGGGAAGGGATTACGAAGTAGTAAATGCCACTGTCCTTATTCCCTCTCAGAGGGTTACCCCTCTCATGCAGGCCGTTCTGATGCCCGATAATGAGCAATCCGCGTCCGGCCGCATCGATTGCGAGCTCAGCGACAAGCACAACTTGACCGGAGGTTACGAATGGGATCGGTTACGGGTAGCCAACGCCGGAGTCGGCGGCTTCACACTAGCTACTCGCGCCTATGGCATTGCGAGTGACGATGAGTCATTTCAGCTCACGGAAAACGCCATCCTCTCGAACATGGCCATCAATCAGACTCGCTTTCAGTTCATGCGTAGCAAACTTGGCCAGCACGCTACAAGTTTCGCGCCCACGATTCAGGTACTCGACTCGTTCACCTCGGGCGGTGCGCAGGTGGGAAACTCGCAACATATAGAAAGTCTCTTCGAACTCCAGAATTACACGACTAAAGCCATGGGTGCCCACACGCTGACGTTTGGCGGACAGCTTCACCGCAACGCGACCTACGACAGCTCGCCCGCTAACTTTGGTGGAACGTTCGTATTCTCCGGTGGCTTGGCTCCCGAACTCAACCGCGCCAATCAGGTGGTGCTTAGTCCCAACGGCAATCCCGTCCTGATCCCACTTTCTTCGATACAGCACTACCAGCGCACTCTCCTGCTTCAGCAAGCGGGCTTGTCGCTGGCGAATGTACTGTCTCTGGGCGGAGGAGCGTCCCAGTTTTCAATTGCCGCGGGCCGCCCAGTTTCAGCCCTGACTCAGATCGAAGCCGGTCTTTTCCTGCAGGACAGCTGGCACGTCGCTCCCTCTCTCGTCTTGAATCCCGGTTTGCGCTGGGAAGGGCAGAATGACATTCATGGCTGGAGAGACTTCGCGCCCCGGTTTGGTCTCGCCTGGTCACCTGGCGGAGTGCAGAGTAAAACTGTGATCCGCACCGGCGCGGGAATTTTCTTTGATCGCTTTTCGGCAATGAATGTATTGCAGACGCTGCGTTTCGACGGACAGACACAACAGCAGTTCGTAGTAAACAATCCCAGCTTCTTTCCGCAGATCCCTTCCCTCGAGGCGCTCCAGCAAATGGGACCTCCTCAAATCGTTCGTACTCTCGCCCCTAACCTCCGTTCGCCATATCTGATGCAAACATCTCTGGCCATCGAACGCGAAGTGCCGTTAGGGATGCTCGTTGTGTTCAACTACATCGGTACCTGGGGCCGGCATCAGTTGGTGTCGCAGAACATTACTCCCGTCAGTGCAGGAATGTCAGCAAAGAGGTACGGGATCAGCAATGGACCAGTTAATGAAATCAATTACCAGTACGCATCTGCTGGGGTGCTGAATGAAAACCAGTTTGTCACGAGCGTCCGCAGGTCTTTCCACAATAGTTTCGCTGTGTTTGGGCGTTATGAATACGGCCGCGCCTTCGGCGATACCGACGGAGTTAACACGTTTCCCGCGAGTCAATACAACCTGCAAGCCGACTACGGACGCACCGCCACCGACATTCGCCACACGGTCGTGTTCGGCGGATCGTTCTTGGGGCCATTTGGCACTAGCCTTAACCCCTTTCTCGTAGCGCGATCCGGTGCACCCTTCAACATCACGACTGGGCACGATAACAACGGGGATACTCTTTTCACGGATCGGCCGGCTTTCGTCAGCAGTCCCGATCAGCCGGGCGTCGTTATTACTCCATTTGGCTTGTTCAACCCTAATCCCAGCACTGGCGCCGTCACCATTCCGCACAACTACGGTCAAGGTTCTGGCTTTGCGATGCTGAACCTGCGGCTCAGCCGTACTTTCGGATTTGGCCATGTACATGGAAATCGGCAAACCGAATCATCGACAAATGACGTCCTAGGCGGACTCGGGAGAGGGTTTTTTGCAGCCTCCACTGAAGGACACCGCTACAACTTGACGCTCGGAATAATGGTCCGGAACCTATTCAACGAGACCAACGCGGGTCTACCGATTGGGAATCTCAGTTCACCCTTCTTTGGACGATCAAATTGGCTGGCTTCGATCGCAGGACCTGCCGACACTGCCTATGGCAACAATCGACGCATACAGTTCCAACTTCGATTTGATTTCTGATGAAACAGAAAACTCGGAGGAAGACGCCGCGCAGTGCAACTAGCGGTTATGTGGTCAGATCGTCTGCGCTCGTAGCGGTCCGGCTAAAATCTGCGTTTCTCGAGCTTGCCGCCAACCGCCAATCTTTCTCGAGCGACGATGTCGAGTAGGAACGTCCGCGACATCAGTTCCGAGAAAAGCCCGCTCCCGCACGATGGGATTCGTTCGCTGTTACAGTATCGGCGGCACATCAAAGTTCAGTTCCTGCTCACCCGGTCGCGACCCGTCGCCATTAGGAACGGGAACGGGATTCGAGACTCAATGGAAGTTCTAGCCATGCAGCCCAAATGTGCAGTGCGCTTGCGAAGCCGAGCTCTATAAGCCTTTAGCACATCACAACTCGCCTCTCATTTTCGGCAACCCCGTGTCTGTGGGTCGGATTCGTTAGTCAAAGTGTAAGACTTGCTGCCCTCTTGGAAACGGAGTTGTCGCCGGGCTGGGAGCAGGGACGCTGCAACCACTTTGTCTGCTCGCAGTATTCGTAGAGTTCATCCCTGAACTTAGGGTGTGCAATCTCGATCAACGCTTTGGCCCTCTCCCGGATCGACTTGCCGTGCTATTAGGCCACGCCATACTCCGTAACCACGTAGCGGACCAGCCCTCGCGATGTGACCACGCCGGCGCCAGGGCGGAGCATGGGAACAATTCGCGAAATGGCTTCGTTCTTCGCTGTGGACGAGAGGGCGATGATCGGTTTTCCGCCCTTGGACCGCGAGGCGCCACGCAAAAAGTCAACCTGCCCGCCGATGCCGCTATAGAACTGGTTACCAATCTAGTCTGAGCAAACCTGGCCGGTGAGATCAACTTGCAAGGCGGAATTTATCGCCACCATCCGGTCATTGCGCGCAATCAATCCCGGATCATTGGTGTAGGCAGTTGGGTGGAACTCGAAGACAGGATTGTTATCTACAAACTCGAACATCTTTTTCGTGCCCAGTACAAAGCTGGCGATGATTTTGCGCGGCTTGTAGTTCTTGCGCGCGCCGGTGATCACGCCCGCTCGATGAGTGCCATTACCCCGCTTGATACCAATTCACTATGCACGCCCAGGTCTTTGCGGTCCGTCAGGAAAGGCAGAACCCCGTCTGGACTTCCTCCAATCCCCGTTTGCAGTACGGCACCATCTTCGATCAAGCCCGCGACGTGGCGTGCGATGGCCACATGCATGTCCGTGACCGCTGGGTTGATCAGTTCACATAGCGGCCGTGACGATTCCACCACCGCATCTATGTCATTCACATGGATGAAAATATCGCCGTAAGTTCTCGGCATAAAGTCGTTCATTTGCGCAACAACATAGCGGGCACACCTCGCTGCAGTCAGCGTTGTATCGACGCCTACGCCGAAACTGCAAAAACCGTGAGAGTCGGGCGGAGACACCTCGATCAGGGCAACGTCAAGGGGCATTTCACCGTTCTCGAACAGCGCCTTAATGTCGCTTAAATAGATGGGTGTGTAGTCTGCCCGCCCGTCATTAATGGCATCGCGAACATTAGGGTCGATAAATACGACGTGATGCCTGAAGTGGCCGGTGATCTCTGGCGCGACATAAGGGGCCACGCCCATCGTCATCATGTGCACGATCTCCACGTCGCGAACTTCCGGAGCGCGGCGAATCAGGGCCTCGACCAGCGTCTCCGGCTCGGCACATCCCGGC
>Ga0126372_10000143_pt1 | contig 20392 bp, 15 predicted proteins | sample PanSoiMetaPlot_6_FD_92762 | JGI IMG/M metagenome (GOLD analysis project Ga0126372, IMG submission 92762) | Tropical forest soil microbial communities from Panama - MetaG Plot_6 | ecosystem: Environmental > Terrestrial > Soil > Tropical forest > Bulk soil | place: Panama | collected 2016-02-17
TGATCTTGTGGGATGTGACCGACTCGGCCCGTCCCCGCCGCCTCGGCGAACCCCTAACCGGCCATACCGGCCCCGTGTACTCGATGGCGTTCACCGGTGATAGACGCACCCTGGTCACCGGCAGCGACGACCAGACTATGATCTTGTGGGATGTGACCGACTCGGCCCGTCCCCGCCGCCTCGGCGAACCCCTAACCGGCCATACCGGCCCCGTGTACTCGATGGCGTTCACCGGTGATGGGCGCACCCTGGCCACTGGCAGCAGCGACCGTACTGTGATCTTGTGGGATGTCAGCGTCCTTAACCGACTGCGTGAAAACGCCGTGTCTCTTGCCTGTCAACGAGCTGGCCGTGGTCTGACCAGTGCAGAATGGACAACGTATATTCCCGATCTTCCCTACCAGCACACGTGCTGAACCCTCTCAACCCAGCCAAAGAAACGCCAACACGAAGATCGCCCGCATGGAATGGTGGGGTTGTGATGACGGTCTTGTGCGTCAGGGTGGCCGGTGGCCCAGGGGTAGCAGTCAGCGCAACCGCGTTCCCCTCCAGCGGATGGGCGGCTGTGACTACGGCAGCACGATCGTCGAGAGGTTCCGAGGTCGCCGTGTGCGGCGGTGACCCGGGCTAGTTAGGCGAGGGCGGGGCTGGGTCAAGTTCGGCATGCCGTATTCTCGCCCGGAATATCGACTGGTGGCAGCTCGCTTCGGCCTGGACGCGTCACACGCTGGTGACTGCCTGGAGCCTCAGGTACCCTGGTCCGAGCAAGATCGGCTCCGACTTCGGCCAGGATCAGATGAGCGCCCCCGGTCCCCGGCGAGGTGTGCGGTCGGCGGCCAGTCGTTGCTGTCCGGGCTGTGGGACTGTGCTGGCGGCTGACAACACCACACGGCTGTGCAGTAGGTGCCACCGGGAGCACCGCGATCTGCTTCGTACGCCGCCCCGGCTCGGAGACGAGTTTTACGACACAGGCGAATTCCGGGCAGCATTCGAAAGTGAACTTATCGGCAAGGTGTTCAAGGCGTACCGATACCATCCCCGCTGGCTTCGCCTATTCGGTAAGGCACTGAACCAAGAAACCTTCGGGCTTTGGCTTGGTCTCTCGCAGGCGCAGGTCAGCAAGCTTGAAGCTGGTAAGCCGGAGCATAATCTCGCAGCACATCGGCATTATGCCCTCACCTTGCACCTTCCCCGGCATATGCTCTGGTTCAAGCTTCCTGGGCAAAGCCGGCCAGCAGGGGCGATCCGGTCGGGACGGGCACCGGAACCTGATACCCACCGGGTCGAGCCCGTGTCGAGCCTGCATGTTCTTGCTGGACCCTCGGCGAAGGAGGTGATATCGAGCAGGCGAGAGTTTGTCCAATGGGGCCGTGCGGCCGTCGCGACGCGTTCGTTGAGAGTCTGTGGGCAGAGCCAAGTCGAATGCGCGCCGCGTTGGACCGTGGTTCCGTAGGCCCGGCGCGGTTGAACGAACTGCGGCAGGACGCGACTGACCTCGCCGTGCGAGTTGTGCAAGGCCCGCCGGCGACATTGATCGATGAGGTTCTCGCACAGTTCCGTAATGTTCGACAGCTCGTTGGCGAGAATTAGTCCCTGACGGCCCAGCGGGATCTCGTGGTGTGTGGCGCGATGTTCGCGACGGTGCTCGGGGAATTCTCTTCATCGAGGGAGCGTTCCCGCTCGCGGCGCACTGGTACGGAATCGCGCGTCGGTCGGCTGACGAGGTGGGGGATCAGTACCTGGCGGATATCGCCTTGGCGGGTAGCATCTATCTACCGACGTGCCGTTCCGATCTCCGCGCGGTGCTTGCCAACGTATCATCTCGACTGGATGCCTCGCACGCGCCATCACCGGCGATCGCCTGGCTGTGGGGGTTCCGCGCGAAGGCGCATGCGGTGCTCGGCGAGGCTTATGCTTTTCAAGAGTCGATCGATCGGGCACGGCAGGCGCTGGACCGCTCGGCACCTGAGCTCGTACGGCCCGGTATCTTCTCGTTCGTTCCCGAGAAGTTGGCCTTCTACGAAGCGCGCGGCTGGATCGAGCTGAACGACGACTGTTGTCACGAGAGTGTACGAGTTCGATCGTCTGCTGGGCCCGTCGACCTGCGAATCCGTTGGGGACTGGCGTGACGTATTCACCTCGCTGCACGCCTCAGTTCGCGTTCACCGTCACGCCCGGCGAGGGTTCGGGTGCAAACGATGGCGACCACACGACGGCAAAACGGCATGCCCACGCCCCATGCATTTATAGGAGTCTTTTGTCCTCGAGGAGTTCGACGAGGATGCCGCTCGGGTCCTTGATGAAGAAGTAGGCCACACCGGTCTTGCCTTCGCGGATTTCCACGTCTGTCGCGAGCCCTTCTCTTTCGACAAACTCTTTGGCTTCTTGAACGGACTCCGTTTGGAGGGCAAAGTGCTTCACGCCGATGCGGGGTAGGTCCGTGGCCAGGCTTGATGCGGACGCCGGAGCTGCAGACTGGTCACGATACCAGAAGATCTCAAGAAAGTTTTCACCGAGCTTGAGGTGTGCAATCTCAAGCCGCCCCTCGGGATCCTTCCAATGCAGTGCCAATTTGAAGCCGAACTTCCCGTAGAACGAGATTGACTCACTCATGTTAACCGCGCTAATTGTAGCGTGATGAATATTGAATCGCACTGGAATGGCTCACCCCGTTCGCTACTGTTCGTTGTCGACTCGTCGCTGAATGGTTGCATTATTCTGATTCTGAGTCAATGGACGTATTCTTGATCACGTGGTGCGACGTCGTCCCACGGTTATACCAAGCTGTCCATGGATCGAAGATCGGTGTCCTGGGGTGGGATGATCTGTGCTCGAAGGCCGTCCGGCCAGGCGTTTACGTGCCGGATCGCCCGATCGGGCCACGCCTGGGACGGTTGGCGGGCCTGGGCCACTGGGATCCTGCAAGTGAGCTGCCACCGAAACTGTAGGCGATGAACCGGGCTTGACTGCGGGGTACCCAATTTCGGGGCGCCCGCGGTCGGTACGCACGTATCGGCCCAAGGTATGCGCATCCTCGGCGTCGTTTTTGTGCCCGAGGTGCTGTGCCGCTCCGGGGTACCGCGCCAGCTGCCGCGGGGTTGATCCGCATACACCATGTACCAGCCGCGATCAGCGCCTGCGCCGGAACCGATCAGTCAGGGCCGCAACGTCGCCGTCCTGTGTTGTTGGCCACCCACGATCGGCCGTATCATCGGTCGGATCCGCCGCCGACGAGTAAGCACCAGCGCTGGGGAAAAGGGCCCCCTTGGCGATCACGGAAACGGGCTTGACGTCCTATGATTTTCCCAGCCCAGGGGCGTTTTCCCCGATCAAGGCACATCCTGCACTCATGATGATTCGCTCTGAAACACGGGGTTAACGCGCAGGCTCTGGCTGAGGTGCCGGTAGAACGGCTGCGGGCCCGGCCGCCGAACTGCGGGCGGCCTCGCGTATTGAAGTAATTGACTCTACGCTCGCACCCTATGCGATATGACGTTCTGCGCGCACATCTGGGTCAGCACTACAGCCGGCGTGGCATGCTCGGCCTGACCGCTTCGGTGGCGGCGGCGGCTGCGACTGTCGCTTCGGCCGGGTTGGGCGCCACGCCCGCGGCCGCCGCCGACAACGGTGGTGACGCTGGTGATGGGTTCAGCGACCGCATGTTCAGCCTCGATGAGGTGGCCGGATGGGCTGAGCAGACCGCGCGCCGTTATGGCCGGGATGACCAGCGGGGCACCTGGAACGAGGTGACGCCGGAGACGACGCGGCAGGCGTTACGGTTGCTCGATCGGGGCGGCCCGGTGAGGACGTACAACCTGGGGGAGTTGCTGCAGGACAACTTTCCGGCGTATCGCATCACTCCGCCACGGGTTCTGCGTCAGCGGCTCGTCGTTTACGGTTACCAGCCCGAGGGTGACTTCGTGTCGGTGGACAGCTATGACCCCGCAACGCATCCCGAGTCGGGCATCCTGGGGTCGACCATTCCGTTCGGATCTTCGAGTTCGTTTTTCTCGTCACTCCGCAGTTCCACGCGGGTTCCACCTGCGGTAACACACCGCCAGCCGCGTTGGCTGTTCCTCCGGAGGGTGGCCGTCAATGATCAGGCCGCGACGGCTGTAGAGAGCCGGGGCGTGGCGTCGGACGCTTGACCGGGTCGTTGTCCATGTTGTGCAGGGGTAGCGGCCCGGATGCCTTATTCCGATCGTAGGGTTTCGGCGGCCCGGTTTCGGGCGGCTCGGCGGGCGGGGAGGAGGGCGCCGGCCAGGGCGATGGCAAGGCCGGTCAGCGCCAGCGGATAGAGCGTCATCGGGTGGAGGACATCGAAGGCGAATGGTGGGGGGCTGATGCCGATTCCTCGCGCGAGGTGGGTCACGAGCGTGTGGTAGGTGCGTACGCCAGCCGGGATCCCGAGCAGTCCGCCGATCACGCCAAGGACCGCGCTGGAGGTCATCACCATGATGAGTAGTTGTTTCGGGCTCATGCCGACCGCTTTCATGATGGCGTTGTCCCTGGAGCGCTCTCGGACGTGCAGGAGCATGGTGGAGAAGACACCCACCGCCGCGATCAGCCCCAAGATTATGGCGAGGACGGACATGAGGGTGTTGATGGCGTCGCCATCGGAGTCTGGCCCAACGTGGCTCACCGTCACGGTCAGGAAGTCCGGTTCCTGGGCCTGGACGGCGGCGCCGACGTCGTCGGCGTTGGAGCCCGGTCGAAGCTGGACGAGATAGCGGTCGGGCTGGGTGTCCGGCGCGGCGGTGGTGAGAGTGGACCAGGCCAGCAGTGCCCCGAAGTCGAGGGAGGCGGTCTCTCCCACGACGCGGAGCCGGAGCCGGTGACCGGCGATGAGCCCGTCGAAGGTGCTCCCAACGTCGAGGTGGGCCTGGTCGAGGACGCGGCGGGTCAGCAGCACCTCGCCGGGCATCTCGCCCAGCCACCGGCCGCGAACCAGGGAGGCCGACCAGCCCAGGTCGCGGGGGTCATCGCGGAAGGCGAGGCCGTCGACGGGATCGGCGAGGCCGGGGACGGTGACCGCGCTCTGGCTGACCGCCACAACCCGCTGGGTCTGGGGTTGGCCGTTCAGGATGGCCATGGCCTGGCGGTCGCTCACGGGGTTCCCGCGTGTTACCGACACGTCCCCGTTGAGGCGGGACGTGGTGGACAGGCTCTTGGGTATGGCCTCGCGCATGGCGAAGGCGACGACGATCGTGGTCACCCCGACCATGACCGCCAGGACCGTGAGGGCGCTGCGCAGGGGACGGGCGAAGGCGTCTTCGGCGCCCAGGCTCAGCGGCCGGGGCAGGCGCTGGTGCCGTAGCCGGCGGGGCGCCCGCCAGGCCCGTGTCGTGCGGGGCGCGCTGCCGGCCGTGATCGCCGCCACCGGGCTCATTCGTCCAGCTCGCAGGGCGGGCAGTGCGGCCGCCGCTACCACGCCGAGGAGGATCCCGGCCAGCGTCAGGAGACCGGCCAGCGGTGACACGGCGGGCGGGGATGGCAGGTCGAGCCTCTGGGCCACCTGGCTGACCAGGGGCAGGCTGAGGGCGGTTCCCGCGGGGATGCCGACCGCGCAGCCGGCCAGGGCCGGGATCGCCATGCCGGCGACCAGCGTCGCGACGACCTGCCACGGGGTGAAGCCGAGCGCCTTGATGATCCCGATCTCCCGGTAGCCGGCCAGCACGGTGCCCAGGACCAGGTTGACGATGGTGGCGAGGCTGGCGGCCAGCGCGATGATGCCGAAGGCGATCAGCAGGGTGAGCAGGAACTGGTTGGTGACGTTGTAGGCCTCGCGCATCGCCAGGTGGTTGAGCGAGCCGCTGACGGCGCCCGCCGGCAGGCTGTCCCGCAGCCGTGCCATGCCGCCTTGAAGCTGGGGCTGGCCGGGGGCGGACGGGAACCGGTAGGCCATCTCGTAGCCAAGGCCGCTACCTGCCGCCAGGTCCGTCACCTGGGTGGGCAGCACCCATGCCCGCTGGGTGGTGGCGATGCTGCCGCCGGCGGAGGTCTGGTCGATGTCGACGGCCTCGCCGACGACGGTCAGGACCGGCTTGCCGGCGGTGTGCAGCGAGACCAGCCGGTCACCGAGGTGGATTCGGTTCTGCTTGGCGAACGAATGATTGACGACGATCTCGCCTGGCGCTTGGACCCAGCGTCCCGAGGTCAGCCGGAGCGCCTCGACCGCCGCCTCGGGGCTGTCCCGGCCGACCAGGTCGAGCTGGTACCGCGGCTGTCCCTGGGCGGATTCGCGGTGCTGCACGGTGGCGTACACGTCGGGCCATGGCCCGGCGAACGAGCTGGCCGCCAGCGCCGTTGGCGTCGAAGCCAGCTGGTCGGGGGCTACCTTTCCGGCGTCGTAGAAGACCTTGAGGTGGGCGCCGTTCTGGCCCTGGAAGGCGCGGTCGTACGGGCTGCTGGCTTCGTGCAGGAGGGTAAGCCCGAGCGTGATCGTGGCGCTGGCGAGCGTGACCATGACTACGATCACCGCCGACTGCAGCCGCCGGCGGCGTACCTCCGACCATGCCTTGGCGAACACGGCTCTCATCGCTGCTCCTCCGGGATCCGGACCGTGACCAGGCTTTCGGGCACGGGGCCGGAGCTTTCGAACCGGGTGTCGTCGTCGACGCGACCGTCGATCAGCGTGATCACCCGGCCGGCGTGGCGGGTGGCCAGCTTGGCGTCGTGGGTGACCAGGAGCACGGTCTGGCCCTCGCGGTTGAGTCCCTCGATCAGTTCCATGATCTGCTCCCCGCTGTGGGTGTCGACGGCCCCGGTCGGCTCGTCGGCGAGCAGCAGGGGAGGCCGGTTGATCAGCGCCCGGGCGATCGCGACCCGCTGCTGCTGGCCGCCCGAGAGGCGGGCCGGGTAGCGGTCGGCGAGCCCGGTGATGTCCAGCCGCGCCAGCAACTCCTTCGCACGAGCCCCGACCTGGGCGGGTCGGCCGCTGTGCAGCTGGGCGGGCAGCAGCACGTTCTCCAGCACGGTCAGGTTGCCCAGCAGGTTGAAGAACTGGAAGACGAACCCGACCTCTGAGCGCCGGAAGCGGGCCAGGCGGGCTTCGCTGAGCCGGCCCAGGTCCTCGCCCGCGACGGTCACCCGGCCGGCGCTGGGCCGGTCGAGCCCGGCGACGAGGTTGAGCAGGGTCGACTTCCCGCTCCCCGACGGCCCCATGATCGCGGTGAACTCGCCGCTGCCGATCGCCAGGCTGACTGCGTCCAGCGCGGGCCGCCCGCCGGCCCCGTCGTCGTATGTCTTGGTGACCTGCGTCAGCTCCACCAACGTCGTCATCTCCGGTCACTTCCCGTCCTGATTTCCTGAGCGCAGACGTCCACCCATTTGAGGTCGGCCTCGGTGTGCAGGACGGCGCCCTTGTAGAGCAGAACCAGGTCGTCTCGCCCGGCAGACTTGGCCTTCTGCTCAAGAACCGCCAGGTCCTTGAGCCGCTGCAGATAGACCCGCCGCTGGCGGGCGAGCAGGGATGGCAGGTCGCCGTTGGCGACCCGCGCGGCCAGCAACAGCTTGAGGTAGATCGCCTCCCGCAGCTGCTGGGGCTCCGATTCCGGCTCGGTCAGCCAGGCGTCCAGCGCCTTGCGGCCCTCCTCGGTCAGCCGGTAGGGAAGCCTGCCCCGTTCGCCACGCGCCGCGGCAGGCTCGACCAACCTGTCCCGCTCCAGCCGCTGCAGGGTCGTGGAGACCTGGCCGATGTTGACCTCCCACGAGCCGCCCAGCAGGTCCTCGAAGCGCGCCTTGACCGAGTAGGCGTGCAGCGGCTGCTCCGCCAGGAGCCCGAGAATCCCGAACTTGAGCGACATCTCCCACCTAACGCATACTCAGCAACGGTTACTCAGTAACCCATACTGGGTAACCGTTGTCAACAGTGCGGCTCAACGGAGCTAACGGGCAACCGGGTTCGCCGCGAGAGGATGGGCAGCACACGTCCATGCCTAGGAGGCAACTGAATAACCCGACTTCGAGCCCATGATCAAAATTAAACGTGCAGGTCACGGGCTTTCTAGTGGATCTCTAAGCGAGTTATTCAGCGGCCTCCTAGCCGCTCGCTGTGGTAACGCAACGCGCTCCCGTTGCGAGCGACCGGTTTCGCCGTGGGAGGACGGGCAACACGTCCACGCCTAGCCGCTCGCCGTGGCACGCAACGCGCTCCCGCCGCCCGGGGTCACCCGCGCGTGGTGCTCCACGTGCCAGGGGTGACGCCAGCGTCGTGCTCGTGCATGGTTCGACTACCACCCAAGATCGCCAAGGTGGTCAAGTTCCATATCCATGATCATGGGCCTTGCTCACGTTCCAAGATCACCGTTTATGGAGCTGCAGGTCCGGATTCCGGACCTCTGCCTCCATAAACGGCGATCATGGTGGGGCCGGCGAGGAGACCTTGCTTGGCCGGAACTAAGGCTGAACTAAGGCTCGGTGACACCTCTGGAACCAAGGATCCCCAAGTGTGCCCCTTCAGTCCTTGATCGCCGAGATTGATACGTCAGTAGTCGGGCCCGCTGCGCGGGCCACTGTGAAGGTGGGGAAAGTCGCCGCTTACCTCGTCAGTACGCAACCGCATCGCTACACAGCGTGTAGCTAGGGGCTATTTTCGGGTCAGCCACCGCTTGACCTTTTCCGGTCAATATTTGCTTTTCAGTCCGGATCTGAATCCCGACGCATAACTTTCGGTGATCGTGCATACGTTACCGCCGCTGGCCGGCATGGGCAGCGCCGGACTACGCTCGGAACGCACGGCTCTACAGCGAATCCCGGCGAACCCCGCGATGGTCACTCAAAGTCACGGGCGGCGACAAGACGTGAACTTGGCGTTGCCCTGGGCGGCACCCGAGCATGCGCGGACGCCTTGTGCTGAAAGAATCCAGAAGTCGCCAACGTGTTTGTGCGTGGGGTGGTTCCTGACAGGAGTCGGCTACTAAAGCGCGCGAGTCGGGGCTGGGATTTACGCAGGTCAAGGGTGGCATTCGGACCCCGTGGCTGGGCCTTTCGTCCGGTTGTCCGACAGTCAATGTGATCCATGCGGGGTACTGACATGCGGGTTTGTTGGGGCTCGGTATCGAGGGTGGGACGCCGGAGCATGAAACCGATAAGGCCGAGGTGGTAGAGTTGGTGATAGGTTCGGGTGGCCGCTTGCCAAGATCGCCCGGCGGCTGAAGATCAACGAAGGTGCTCTCGGAGCTGGATGAACATGACGAAGAACTGCGGCGAGGCCACGGGCACACCGCTCTCGGTCGACGAGCGTGTCCGGCGGAAGGGGATCGAGGACCTTACGGCTGTGGACGGGAGATCCTGAAAAGCCTCGGCGTGGTTCGTGAGCCATAGGATGGCCCATCCGAGAGCGTAGTTAGTAGTGCACCAGTCTCGAATTTCGCACGCTGAACTCCGGCAAACATGATCATGCCATTGGTTAGGTGCGCTGGCAGTTGCTACGACGACGCGACCCGTCGAGAAGGAGCTTGTCCGCCGGTGCTCCTGATCCAGCCTTCGGTCGGGTCGGGGTGGGCTGTTTCGAATATACCGAAGTGTACTACAAATCGTAAGTGTCCGCACGTCAAAACTCGAGGACTTGAGTGTATAAAAAAAGGCGACTCCATCCACTGAGTCATCAACCTGGAGCACGGGGTGAGGCGAGGTGTTTGGAATCCATTTCGAGGCTGACGACTTTATGGTGGCCACGGTGGGACCGGCGGCCGAGGGAGTGTTCGGCGTGAGGGCTCGTCTTCTCAGTCCACCGAGGGGTTTGAATGAGCTTGCATAACGCCGTAGTTGCTGAGCGCTCACAGACCGATGTTCGGCCGCCGAAGACGCCTCCCCCAGTCATGGTGGAGTTCCGTGCGTTGGGTCCGATCGAGGCGGCGGTCGCCGGTCGGCTGGTGGATCTGGGAACGCCCAAGCAGCGCGCGTTGCTCGCGCTGTTGGTGAGCCGGGTGGGTCAGCCGGTGACGGTGGATGTGATGCTGGAAGTGTTGTGGGCGGGGCATCCGCCGCCATCGGCGATGACCTCGCTGCAGGCGTACGTGGCCAACCTGCGCAAGGTGCTGGAACCGGATCGGGCCCCACGGACACCCGCGACGGTGTTGCGTACCAGTTCCCGGGGCTACCTGCTGGACAGCCGCGTGGTCGACGTCGATGTCCATCGGTTCGGCGAGCACTCCACGGCGGGGTGGCATGCGTGGGATCGGGGTGATCCGCAGCAGGCGTTGAGTGAGTTCGAGGCGGGGTTGGCGTTGTGGCGAGGGCCGGCCTACGCGGAGGTGGCCGGTGCTACGTGGGTGGTGCCGGAGATCGCGCGACTGGACGAATTGCGATTATCGGCTGTTGAGGTGCGCTGCGCGGCGCTGTTAGCCGTGGGGGCCCATGAGGTGGCGGTGGCCGAATTGGAGGCCTTCATACAGGCCAACCCGCTGCGCGAATACGGCTGTGAATTATTGATTTTGGCGTTGTACCGGGCCGGGCGGCAGGCCGACGCCCTGGAAGTACTGCGGACCATCCAGAAGCGGCTGGCGGAGGAGCTGGGCATCGACCCAAGGCCGGCGCTGAAACAACTCGAGCGCGAGATCCTGAATCAGTCTCCGGCTCTGGACTGGCAGCCAACCCCCGCCATCCCGACCTTGAGGGTGATGAACAGCGGGGCCACGGCCGCACCGCAGGTCAGCACGAGTGGTCCGCAGCCATCGCCGGTCGCGGACGGGGAGATCTTCGTCGGCCGTGAGACGCAGCTGCGGCAACTGGCCGACGCGTTGGCCGCGGCGGCGGCTGACCGGGGGCGGGTGGTGACGATGTCCGGGGAGCCAGGGATCGGAAGGACCAGCCTGCTACGGCGTTTCGCTGAGCAGGCGGGTGTGCCGGTGCTCTGGGGCACCTGCCCCGAGCACGTCGCCGCGCCACCATTGTGGCTCTGGGAGCAGGTGCTGCGGGCGGCAGGTACCTGCTTTCCGCAACGTTCGGTACCGGGACCGGTGGCCGAGCTACTGGACGGGGGCACTCAGCAGCTGGTGTACGGCGCGGAGATGGCTGGCGCCGCCTTGCGGCTGTTCGAGGCGATCGTCCAGTACCTCACCGACGCATCCGATGCCACACCACTGGTGGTGGTGCTTGATCGCCTGCATCGAGCGGACCTGAGCTCACTGCGGCTGCTGGCTCACCTGGCCGAGTCGGTGCCAGCGAGTCGGCTCCTGCTGGCCGTGTCCTACCGGTCGGACGAGGCAGCGCCGCTGGCCGAGACGTTGGCCGCATTGGCCCGCGCGGAGATGACGCGGATAGAGCTCAACGGCCTCACTGTCCAGGAAACGCAAATTCTGGCGAGCGCCACCCTCGGCCGTGAGGTCAGCAGGCGTACCGCGAAAGCACTGTGGGCCCGCACCGAGGGTAACCCGTTCTTCCTGCGGGAACTCATCAAACTGTTGACCACTGACCAGCGCCTGGAGCAGCCCCACACGGCGCCGGTGCCGGCGCCGGTGCGCGAGGTGGTGCTGCGACGCGTCGCCCGGCTACCCCAGGCCGCGGCCGAGATGTTATCGGTGGCCGCCATCGCCGGCCGGCATTTCGACATCGAGGTCGTCGCCGAGGCCGCCTCGGTCGAGATCGAGGCGGCACTGGAGGTCCTCGACACCGCGGTCGCGGCGGGCCTGATAGCAGAAGACCAGCAACGGCTGGGCTGGTTTCGCTTCACCCACGTCCTGACCGCCGAGACGCTTTACCAAACGACCGGGCGGCTGCGCCGGGCCCGCCTGCATCGAAGGATCGGTACGGCGGCGGCCCGAGCGTGGACGGGAAGCACCGAGAGAGCCGCCGAGATCGCCCGGCACTGGCTGCCGGCCGCCGAACTCGATCCCACCGCGGCCGCCCACGCGTCAACCCACGCGGCCAGCGCGGCCCGCGTCGCCGACGCCCGGCTCGCCCCCGAGGACGCCGCGACACTGTGGCGGCAAGCCCTGGCCGCCGCCGACTTGGCCGAAAATGAAGACCTTGACCGCCATCCACTGCTGATCGGCCTGGGAACTTCCCTGTACCGGGCCGGAAACCGCAACGAGGGGGTCCCCGTATTCATCCAGGCGATGGAGGAAACCCTCGCGGCCCCCGACCCGGATGCCTCTCGACTGGTCACCACGGCGGTCGCCGCCGTCAGCGAACTGAACTCGTACCCGGCCAGTCACGGTGAAGCCGACACCCGGCTCGTCGGTGTCATCGAGCGCGCGCTGTCGCACGTGACGGACCCCGTGCAGCGTGCGCTCGTACTGTCCTGCCTGGCCGTCGCCTGCTGCCACGACGGTGACCCGGCGGGCCGCGCCGCGCTGTCGGACGAGGCACTGGTCCTCGCCCGACGCACGACCGACAACGTGGAGCTGGCCCATGTCCTGCACCTGCGGGCGGCTGCGCTCAACGGCCCCGACCACCTCGACCAGCGCCTGCAAGCGGTCACCGAGCTGCTGGCGTTGCCCGGCCTGCCGCCGCTGATGACGATCCGAGCCCGGCAGCTCTATGCCCAGATACTGGTTACTTCAGGCCGCGTTTTCGAGGCCTCCGTCGAACTGGACCTCGCGACCCAGCACATGGACGAGCGACACTCACTGCTTCGCACGCAACTTGGCTGGTCCCGCGCCGGCTTGCTCATGCTTGGCGGGCGCTGGGAGGAAGCCGACGAGCTGAGCCGAGCGACCTATGACCTGCATGCCCGGATGACGTGGGGCGACGCGCGATTCAACCGTGTGGTCCAGCGCTGGGAACTCGCCTACCTCACCGGCGGTGGCAAGGATCTCGTCGACGAGTTACGCGTTGTCGCGGAGTCCTCCGGTCTGCCCGCGTTGCACAGCATCCTGGCGATGGCGCTGATCGAGGCCGGGCAGCCGCACGCTGCCCGCGTGGCCTTGCGCCGGTTTCCGCGCAGGCCCGAAGCAGACCACCTGTGGCTCTATGCCCGCTGCTGGGCGCTGCTCGCCGCGGCACGTCTGGGCGAGCCTGAACTGGTGGCCCGGCGGCGTGCTCAGCTGCTTCCTTACCGTCATCTGACCTGTTCGGTGCTGGATCTCGCGATCAGCGGGTCGGTGGCCTACTTCACCGCCGAGGCCGCCCTGGCCATGGGCGACCCGGACGCGGCACTGGCGGATCTCGCCATCGCCACCGACACGACCCGACGCATGGGCGCCCGGCCATGGCGGGCCCAGGTGTGCGAGGCCGTCAAACGGGCCCAGCAATTCAGGATGGCATCGGCATCCTGTGGGTAGCGCCGCGTCGAACGCTGCTGGTTCCGGCGGCGATGCTGCCGGCCGGTAGTCGCACGCAGCCCGGACCGTAGTTCGTGGCGGCGGCCCGGGCGTGTGGCGCGTTCCGGCCCGGCGTGTGGCGTGTTTGGCCGGGCGTGTGGTGCGTTTCGGTCCGGCGTGGGTGTGTTCCTCTTCATCTCCGCGGCCCGCCTCCGCATTGAGCTCACCGATGGCGTGCCTCGTCGGCCATTGTCCTGGCGAGTTCGGCGACGGTCCCGAACACGGAGCAATAGGTGACGCTGACTTTCACTGGATCAGTCACTCGGACTCCTTCACCTGGTAGTGGCGTGGGCGCGCAACGCGATGCGCAGGGTTTCAGCGACCCGTTCGACCTGGTTCACACTGAGCTCGGCATGCATGGGGATGGCGAACTGGCGCTGATAGAGATCTGCCGAGATCGGGCACCGCTGCTTCGTTTCGTATACAGGCTGCAGGTGGCAAGCCCACGTACCGTGCCCGCAGCCGATGCCCTGAGCACGTAGGTCGGCGGCGACCCCCGCGCGGTCCACGCTCGGATCCAACGTTAACAGGTAGGACTGCCAGGCGTGGGTACGGTCCTGCGGCACGTGCGGCAGCGTGACGAGTTCTTCGTCGGCGAGCAGTTCGGCGTACCGGGCCGCGACCGCGCGCCGGCGGTCCAGCAGTTCGCCGACGCGGTCCAGCTGCACTAGCACAATCGCGGCGGCGATGTCGGACAGCTTGTAGTTGTAGCCGATTTCGGTGAACACCGAGATCGGTAAGCCGACGACCTGGGCCTGATCGAAGATGCTTTCGATGCCGAAGGACGACCGCTGCCTCGCGCCCGCCGCGAGCGCCGGGTTGGCGGTGAGCAGAGCCCCACCTTCACCGCTGGTGATCCCCTTGCGCCCGTGGAAGGACAGGCAGGCCACCGGTGCCAGCGCACCCGCCGGGCGCCCCTGGTACGTCGCGCCGACCGCACAGGCGGCGTCCTCGACGAGGAACAGTCCGTAACGGTCGGTGATCGAACTCAGGTTCTCGTAGTCGGCGGGCATACCGACCGTGTCCACCGCGATCACACCCACCGTTCGGGGGCCGATCAGGTCCGCTACCGCTAGCGGATCTATGGTGCCGGTGTCGGCACGCACGTCGGCGAAGATCGGGGTCGCGCCGACGTATCGCACCGCGTGGGCAGGAGCCGGGAACGTGTAATCGGCGACGATCACTTCGTCGCCCGGCCCGACGCCGAGCGCGAGTAGGGCCAAGTGGAGCGCGGCGCCGCAGTTGCTCAGCGCGACCGCGCCGCCAACCCCATAACGTGTGGCCAGCTCCGCTTCCAGTGCCTTTCCCATCGGGCCCTGACCGGCCTGCCAGCCAGAGGAGAACACCTCAGCGACCGCTGCCAGTTCCCGCTTGCCCAAACTGGCCTGAACCAGGGGAATCGTGTCCATTGTGGTCACCTCCGAGTCACCTCCGGTTCGCCGGCGATGGAATTCCGGAGAGCGGGCGCTCCGTAGCGGAGTGGCGTGATCTGGTTGACGTCATAACGATCGCGCAGCTGTTGCACCGCGTGAGAATCCACCACTCGGCCAGCCGAGAAGATCTCACATATTTCCTCGAAGTAGCGTTCGTGATCGGGTGCGGGATAGCTTTGAAACAGCATACGCGCAGGCTTGTCGGTGGGGTTCATGAACGCGTGCGGACATCCGGTCGGAACGAACATGCAGCTGCCGGCACCCGCACGAACGACTCGATCTCCACCAGGTGATTCCCAGCCCTGCCAACGTTCCTCCGTGCGTTCGGTCGGCTCGAACGCCAGGATGTCGAGCTCCCCTTCCAAGATATAGAAGAACTCTCCCGAGCGGTCATGCGTATGCGCCCCGACATCGAAACCGGGCGGTACCACCACCTCGAAGCTCGATACAAAGGAGCCGTGCGCCCCGGTGACCTTGAAGGTAACCTCCTGCGCCCTTGTGGTTAGTTTCCGCCCCTGACCGGGTGGGACGATCAGGCCGTCCATTTGACTACCTCCTTACCGCCTGTGCGAGGTCTCGCTCGGTGTGGAATGCCGACGCATCACGTTGGAATCGATCCAAGTCGCTCGGCGGGTCGACGGCCCACCGGCCCACCGCCATCTCGGCGGTGATGCCCGGACCGAAGCCCGCGATCACGCCGGTGGCGCCTGGCGCCGGCGTGTCTTCGTCGAACAGCCTGCGCAGTGCCTCGAGTACGACTGCACTGGCAATATTGCCGTATTCTGTCAAGGTCCCCCAGCTATGGCGAAACGCATTACGATCAACCTCGAGGAACTTGCCCAGATCGTCCAAAATTCGCGGACCGCCGGCGTGGATGATGTAGAAGTCGAGGTTGCCGATATCCCAGCCGTGGCCCGTGACGAGCTCGCGCAGCACCGGGGCGAGTGGTTCCATCGTCCCAGGCACCCGGCGATCCAGCTGGAAGTGGAAGCCGGTGGCGCGCACGGCGTAGGAAATCCAGTCCTCGGTGTTCGGAATGAGATATGAGGCATTGCGCTCCAGCATTATGCCGGTGCCACCGCTGCCCCGCACCACGGCGGCCGCGACCGCGTCACCGAACAACCCGTCAGACAGCAGCGAACCTACATCGTCGTCGCCGGGTTGGTAACACAGCGAGCACAGCTCGCAGGAGACGATCAAAACGTTGCTCCCCGGGTAGGCTGTGCAGAAATCATGGGCACGATTGATTGCCGCGCCACCCCCCGCGCAGCCCAACTGTGCGATAGGTATCTGGCGAGTGTCGGATCGGAATCCCATATTGTTGATCAGCCATGCGGTCAGTGACGGCATCAGAAATCCGGTACACGACACATATATGATCGCGTCAACATCATGTGGCGCTATGCGGGCGTTCGCCAGGGCCTGTTCGACAACCTCGGGGCACCGCTTCTTGGATTCGGACTCATAGATGCGGTTACGCTCCTCGAAACCGGGATGGCGGAGCGTTTCCTCGATAGGCTGCACGATATGTCGCTTCCGCACTCCGGTATTCTGGATCAATCGAAGCGCTAAAGGCAGCTGAGGCTTTCCGAAATGCACCTTTTCGGCAAACTCCAGGGTTTCCTCCATCGTGATCACATGTTCCGGTACGCGCACCGACGGCTTGCATAAGATTGGCATTTCTGGCGGCAAACCCCCTCACAGTCTTCCGCTAGGTCTCCCGACGCCACCCAGTTGGTTCACAGCATGGTCAGCTGTAACGGCGCGGCTCGAGGGTCGGCTCGGGGTATACGCCTAGTACAGTCGCTCATCCCGCTTGCTATCGGCTTGGTGTCGATCAACGCTCCCCCGTACGAGAAGGGACTGCCGAGCCCATCGCGGGTGTCCACGGGCAACCCAGCCATTCGCGTTACGGGCAGACAGCGGCCGGCCAGCCAAGTTGGGTCCGCCAGTCCGCCAAGACACTGCCAAGTCGAGGCCAAGCACGCTGACCACGACCTCAGCGGCCCCCGCGAACGGCCATGGTTGATACCCATCCAAGCTCCCCGAACGCGGCGCCCGCCGAGTCCTGAGTGTCTCCGGGAGCCGCCAAGCCGGCGCCAACCCGATGAACAGTCCCAGCCAAGTCCTGGCGTTGATGCTTAGGTGCACCCAGCAATGGGAGGGAGATGGTACAGATCGGTTCGGTCGCTACGGCTGCGTCGGCCCTGGTTCTCGGCGAAGTGGTCATAGGCCATACCTCGACGCTCGCCCGCACGCTTCGCCGAGCCGACGACGGCCCGACTCCGTCGAAATACCTAAGGAGCAGGTCTGAATGAAGGAGTTCATGATCCACAAGTCGATGTGGAAGCTCGGTCTCTATCCCGGCATCCTGCCGGAAACGGCCGCGGCCAGGAACGGTTCGACGCTGCTCACTCTTGATCACGATCTGGACGTCCTTCCCGAAGCCGGGCGGCGCCTGACCGTCGCCGAGCTCGCCGGCCACGTGGACGACCTGGCGGGCCGACTGTGGGCGGCTGGCGTTCGGCCCGGAGAACACATCGTGATCTACAAGACCGCCAACTTCGACGTCTGGGTGCTCGCCACCGCGGCGTCGCGCATCGGAGCAGTTCCCGTGATGCTCTCGCCCGCCCTGGACGGTGCGACCGTCGGCGCCCTGCTCAACCGGCTGGACCAGCCGCACCTGCTCACTGACGTGCACAAACTCGACGCCTTGGCCGACGTGCCGCTGGCGGATCTCACCGCACGGGTGATCACCGTGAACGGCAGCAGGCCAGGTGCGACATCGCTCACCGAGCTTGCCGGAGCACCGCGGGTCCAACCGGTGTTTCTGGCGCCGGAAAAACCCGCGCTGATCACCCACACTTCCGGCACCACCGGATTGCCCAAGCTCGTCGTGCACACCCCGCAGAGCATGCGCGCCCGGCTTCGGCCGCAACGGTGGCTCCTGTCGTTGATGAGGAAGCGAGAGACGGTCGCGATCCACATCTCCTTCGTGCATTCACGGATGATCGCGGCGATGGCTCTGGCACTCATGAAGGCAATGCCGGTTGTGCTCATGAACAAGTCTGATCCTGACCAGGTCGCCGAACTGTTTCTCCAGCACCGTCCGGGCTTCATCGAGGTACTTCCCAACTCGTTGATGGAGTGGGAAGAGCTTACCGACGATCCGCGAAAGCCGTTCGCGTCGGTAAAGTACTTCAGCACCACGTTCGACGCGATCCACCCTAGAACGATAAGCCGGTTCCTCAAGTCATCCCTGCGGCGGATGCCACTGTTCTTTCAGATCTATGGGCAAAGCGAGGTTGGTCCGGCCGTCGGCCGGCCTTACTTCCCCAAGTCCGCTCACCGAGCGGACGGGCGCTGCGTTGGCTACCCAATGCCGGGATGCGCGAGGGTGCGCGTGGTGAGTCGGAACGGCAAGCGCCCGTCCGCGAAGAATCCTGGCTTCATCGAGGTCCGGTGGAGGGGCAACGCGAAAACCTATTTCGGCGAGCAGGAGCGATTCGACGCCAACCGGCACGATGGCTGGTGGCGGACCGGGGACGTCGGTTACCGCACCAAGCGCGGCTGCCTGCACATGCTCGACCGGGAGGTGGACATGATCCCCGGAGTGCGCAGCAGCCTCGAGATCGAGGATCTCTTGTTGAGCAGGCTGGAAGAACTCAGCGAGCTTGTCGTGGTGCCGGGTCCGAAGTCCGAGCCGGTCCCGGTGATCTGCACCAACGAGGATCAGCCACTGGACCGGGACCGCTGGCGCGCGGCCGTCGTTGAATTCCCTCAGTTAGCCGACCCGATCCAGATCCCGCATGCCGAGCTCCCCCTGACCGCCACGATGAAGGTGAAGCGGATCGAGTTGTCTCGCCGGCTCCATACACAGTTGGAGGAGCGAGCATGAAACTGAGACCGGCCGAACATGGCGGGTCTTCGCACGGCGAATAGCGTAGTTTAGAAACCGACTGAGGAGATCAGCGCAATGACACCAGAAGCCACACTTGCTCGACTTCGCGAATACATGGTGGGCCCCACGCGGTTCATGAACCTGCTGTCCTGTTTCGAGCTGGGCGTCATCGACGCGCTCCGGGAAAATCCCGGGATGACCGCGGCCAAGCTCGGTGAGGCGGTCGGCGCCAAGCCGGATGCGGTGGAACAGCTGCTGCACCTGCTGGTCAAGGAGGACTTCGTCAGGTACGACGACGTCTCCGGCGGCTACTTTCTCGAAGCGTTCGCGGGCCTCGAGAGCGCCGATATGCAGCGGGTGCGCACCATCATGGACTTGATCAAGGTCACCGTGCTCCGGCAGGCATTCTACCTGACCGAGAGTGTGCGGACCGGCACGGTCGTCGGCTTGAAAGAGCTCTACGGATTTGAGGGCAACCTGTTCGCCGCCGTGGCCGAGCACAAGGACCTGCGCGAGGCCTGGTCGACGGCGATGGACGCGCAGACCGCACGCATTGATCCCTGGTTCTTCGACAACATCGACATCCCGTCCGGCGCGCAGGTGCTCGACCTTGCCGGGAACACCGGCCTCGGCGCGATCCACACCTACAAGCTGAAGGCGTCACCCGGTCTTCGAGTGACCACCTTCGACCTACCCGCGAGGGAAAAGGAATGCTTGGAGAACTTCCGAGCGCACGGCGTGGCCGAGCACTGCTCATTCATCGGCGGTGACGTCTTCAAAGAAACCCCCAAGGGCTTCGACATCGTGCTGATCAAGAATTTCTTGGCCATGTGGGACAAGGACGATGTGTTCAAGATCTTCCGTAATGCCCATGAGTCGCTGAAGGCCGGCGGACAGCTGAACCTCCTGGTGCCGCTGTACCCCGAAAACAACAAGGACTCCGACATTCGGGGCGTTGACTTTTACCCCACCTTCTTCCTCGGCTGCGCCATGGGGCAGGGCGGAGGGCAGAAGCTGTCCACCTACCGAAACTGGCTGGAAGAATGCGGGTTCACGGTCACGAAGGTGATCAGCGACGATGCCGCCAGTATACCAGCGGACGCCCTGCCCGTACACGCGATCGTGTCTGGCACGAAGACCGCGTGACTAGGTCGGTTTCAGTTGGTGCGCCCAAAAGGTGCGGATAACCGGCTCAAAGGGGTCAGCGCATGACATCGGAAGGCACTCTCGCAAGACTTCGCGAATACTTGGTGGGACCCACGCGGTTCATGAACCTGCTGTCCTGTTTCGAGCTGGGCGTCATCGACACACTCCGGGAAAACCCCGGGATGACCGCAGCCAAGCTCGGCGATGCGGTCGGCGTCAAACCGGATGCGGTGGAACAGCTGTTGCATCTACTGGTCAAGGAGGACTTCGTTGCTTACGACGACGGCTCCGGCGGCTATTCCCTCGCCGCACTCGCCGGCGTCGCCGCGGCCGACCTCCAGCGGGCGCTCGCCTACATGGATTTGATCAAGATCACCGCACTCCGGCAGGCATTTTACCTGACCGACAGTGTGCGGACCAGCACGGTCGTCGGCCTGAAGGAACTCTACGGCTTCGAGGGCACCCTGTACGGCGCCGTGGCCGAGCACCAAGACCTGCGCAAGTCCTGGGCGCCGTTGATGGACAAGGTGACCGCCCGCATCGACCCGTGGTTCTTCGACAACATCGGCATCCCGTCCGGCGCGCAGGTGCTCGACCTTGCCGGGAACACCGGCCTCGGCGCGATCCACACCTACAAGCTGAAGGCA
>Ga0126372_10000145_pt1 | contig 20324 bp, 18 predicted proteins | sample PanSoiMetaPlot_6_FD_92762 | JGI IMG/M metagenome (GOLD analysis project Ga0126372, IMG submission 92762) | Tropical forest soil microbial communities from Panama - MetaG Plot_6 | ecosystem: Environmental > Terrestrial > Soil > Tropical forest > Bulk soil | place: Panama | collected 2016-02-17
GAGAGATGCCGGATCCCACCGCGGGGGCGACGCACTTTCTCAATCCCACGGTGGTTAGGCAGAGGCGCGGCGGTTCGCTGCCCTCCTGGGCACGTTCCGAAGGGCAGCCGATCGGCCGGCATACCTTCTACCAGTCCAACGAGCGCAGCTTCGCGCAGGAGTTAGCTGCCGTCGGAGTTTCCCCCTCGTGCGCGACGCTTGAGGCTGGCCAGACTCCGGATGTCGGCTAATCAGGCGACCGATTAGGCCGCAGAGCTGCGCTGCGCTTGCTCGGACTCTCGCCTGCTCTGGACGTCGTGGCGGGCCATGAGGATCGCTCCGTCCAGAGGGTCGCTTTGCGGCGAGGCTAGAAACTCGCGCAACCGGGACGGCAGCCAGGGCATCACCGGATCGGCGAGGCCGCCGATTAGGCTGACCGCAGTGGCACCTCCGGCAATCAGGCGGTCGATGATGCGGGTCGCAGCCTCGGCCGTCTCCTGCACGAGCTCGACCGCGAGCGGATCCCCGCGCGTTGCATATTCGAACACGAGCGGCGCGAATTCGGCGTACTGGGCAGGCGTGGCGCTTGTGGCAAACGCAACGATTTTCGTCGGGTCGCGCCGGTAACGATCGAGAATGAGATCGGAAAGCTTGGTTCGCTTGGCGCGTCCGTCATAAGTCCACAGGCTGCGGCGGAGCGCTTCCCGGCCGATCCTCTGGCCTCCGGCCTCGTCGGAAATCTCGGCGCCCCAGCCACCGACGTCGATTCGCTTGCCGTCGACGATGGCCAGTCCACATGACCCCGTGCCGAGGATCACGATGCCGCCGTTTCCGCCCCGATGTGCGCCGAGCCAGGCGATATAGGCGTCCGTCGAGACTACGGTCGAGGCGAAGGAGTTAAGACCGGCGCGAAGCTGCTCGCAGGCGCCCTTGAGACCAGCGCCCGCCAGCCCTAGCCCCGCGTGGGCGCGGTGGAGAACCCGCTCGTCGAGGCCTGCGGCCCGAATTGCCGCCCGGCTGGCGGCCCGGATGGATTCTTTGGCTAGATCTAAATCTAAATGAATATTTGCTGGGCCGCTGTACCCCTCGCCTAACAAATTACCTTCCAAATCGCGTAGGCGAGCCCGGCAAGACGAGGCGCCCCCGTCTATTCCGATAAAGAATTGATCAGGCATCGATTGGTGTCTGAACCCATCGCAGCTGCGACCTGCATGCGGTTACCAGTCATTATCCTAAATGTCGAGCACTAACGAACCGCAAATGACATCAACAAAATGACATTAATCAGGTCGTTTTGACGCATCTGTGGCAGCGAGCCGGCCTGGATGAGTCTTGAGGCCCCTTCAGTCTTCAAGCCTCCGATTCGACGCCTGCGACCCAGGTCCCCAAGACCTCGATGGTGCACGGATCGAGCGCCACCAAATTGGCGCGATATCTCGGACGTAGCGCGCCTAGCTGCTTCCCAAGACCTAGGAATTCCGCCGGATTCCTGGAGGCGAAACGGAGGGCATCTTCCAGTGGCACTTGCAGGAGGCGCACGCAATTGCGAATCGCTGTGGCCATGTCGAGCACAGAGCCGGCCAGGGTGCCGTCCGGCCTCGCGCAGCGGCCCTCGATGACCTCGATCTCTTTGCCGTAAAGATGAAATTTTGGTTCGCGGCCGCCGACCGGCGGCATCGCATCGGTGACCAGAATTGGCCTCGCCAAGCCGCGCAGCGCCAGGCGAAGCATCGCTGGGCTCACGTGGAACCCATCGACGATCATGCCGAACCAAGCGTTCTCCGACTCCAAAGCGGCGGCAATCGGCCCCGGCTCGCGACTTGCCATGGGCGGCATGGCGTTGAAGAGATGCGTAAAACCGCTTAGCCCTTCCGCCGTCGCCGCAAGGGTCTCATCGTAAGTCGCCGTCGAATGGCCGAGTGAAACGCGAGCTCCAGACTGAACGAGCTCGACGATAAAGCCTTTTGGGACATGTTCTGGAGCCAAGGTCACCAGCAGCTCGCCTTTGCGCAGGCCACAAAGCATCTCGCGGTCGGCAGATCCTGGCGAGCGCATCAGCTTAGGATCGTGCACTCCTGGTTTTTCGGGCGAGAGGAACGGCCCCTCGAGATGAACGCCGAGAATGCTCGGCTCGCTTCCAACTAGCGATTGGGCTGCCGCAAAGGCGGCTTTGGTTTTGTCGAAACTGTCGGTGATGAAGGTTGGGAGCAGCGAGGTCGTCCCAAACTTCCGATGCGCAGCCGCGATTTTGCGAATGGCTTCCGGAGTTGGCGAATTGTTGAACAGGACGTCTCCGCCGCCATTGACTTGAATGTCAATGAACCCTGGAGCGAGCCATGCGCGTGGGGGCAGTTTGCGGATTTCGAGATCTGGCGGCAGTAGTGATTGGCGAACGATGCCCGCGATATCGGAGCCTTCAATGATGATGGCAGCGTTCTTGTGGTTCGTGCTGCCGTCGAACATCGTGTCGGCGGCGATGGCGAACCGCTCTGCCCGGGTCATCGCGTGCGCGTCACCTTTCGCAGGTGTCGCGGCTGGTCGACATTGATGCCGCGGTGTCGTGCGAGATGAATGGCAAGCGCGTAGAAGCTCTGAATGAGACAGAGTGTGTCTGCATCTGGATGATCTGGGACGAGTGTCGGCAATCTCGTTCCTATGCCGCTGTCGGCGGTGATCAGCACAGATGCTCCCTTGCGGCAAAGATCGGCGGCGACCTCGGCCAAGTTCGGGCCGGTCGCATCAGTCACGGCGAAAATGAGCACGGGATAGTCTTTCGATACGAGGGTGATGGGACCGTGCTGGAATTCAGCGCCGCTGAACGCCTCGGCATGAATGTTGCAGACCTCCTTCAGCTTCAACGAGGCCTCGCGTGCGATGGCAAGCGTGGGACCGCGGCCCAAGATGACGAGGCTGCTCGGCACGGAGTTCGAACAGAACGCCTTCGACCAATCGAACTCGGAAGCAGAAGCTAGACGGTCTGGCAGGCGGGCAAGAGCAGCCTTAATCGCACGTTCGCCGGCCCAAGCCGCCACCAGGTTCAGCAAGGCGGAAAGCGACGCCACGAAAGTCTTGGTCGCCGCCACGCTCAGTTCGGGCCCTGCCGCCATCGGCAAGACAACGTCGCAAGCCGCCGCCAATGGGCTCTCGGTATCGTTAACGATGGCAGCGGTAAGGGCGCCCGAAGCCTTCGCGGAGGATGCGGACTCAATCAGGTCCTCGCTGCGGCCGGATTGCGAGATGGCGAGGAACAGTTGGCCGTCGAGCCGCAAGTCCTTGCGATACACCGAGGTGATACTGGGCGCGGCTTCCGCAACCGGTATGCCGAGATAGCGCTCGAACAAATATTTTCCGAACGTCGCGGCATGAGCTGAGCTGCCGCGGGCGCAGGTGACCACCACCTGCGTTGGCCTATTTTTCAGAGCTCCGACGAGCTCGCTTAAGGGCCGGGCAAGACTGTCGGCCTGGCGGCGCACCACATCTGGAGCCTCACGGAATTCGGCTGAAATCAGCGCGCCGCAATTGCTCATAGCCCCATCACTCTTGCGCCGGCAGGACACCCATGCAATTTCTGGCGCGACTTGGCTTGCACCATAGCGAACGTTGCCCTGCGTTCAACTGGGCAATGTCGGCTAGGCGAATATGAGCGCTTCACCCTTGCGATGACCACAGAACGCGCCAGTCCGCGCTACTCGGGCATAGATCTCTGGGAACCGGCGGACATTCTCGAATCGCTGATCGAAGGGCAATTCTCCGCCGTGGCTGCCGTTCGCTCCGCCCTTCCCTCGATCGAAGCCGCCGCTGTTGCTATCGAAGAAAGACTGCGAGATCGCGGCCGCCTCGTCTATGCCGGCGCCGGCACATCGGGCCGGATGGGTGTGCAGGACGGCGTCGAGCTCACTCCGACTTTCGGCTGGCCTGAAGGCCGGGTGTTGTTGCTGATCGCGGGAGGGAAGGACGCGCTCCTGCAATCCGTCGAAGGCGCCGAGGATGAAGTGCATCATGCGGCTCGACTCGTCGCTCAGCATGATATCAATGCCGACGATGTGCTGATCGCCGTCTCTGCCAGCGGGACGACGCCCTTCACCTTGACGTGCTTGCGCGAAGCGTTGAAGCGGGGCGCACTTACCGTTGGAATCGCCAACAACCGAGACACGCCGATTTTACAGGAATCGCATCAACCGATTCTTCTCAGCACCGGCTCCGAGCCGATCGCAGGCTCGACGCGGTTGAAAGCGGGCACGGCACAGAAGATTGCACTCAACCTGCTCTCAACTCTGCTGATGATCTTGCTCGGCAGGGTCTATCAGGGATTGATGGTCGATGTGCGCGCGCAGAATGAGAAACTCATGCGCCGACGCGAGGACATCCTGATGCAGCTCACCGGGCGGAGCCGCGATGACGCCCGCCTTGCGCTCGATCGCGCGCGCGGTAGCGTGAAGGTTGCGGTCTTGCTGCTTCAGGGCTGCGATCTCGACACGGCGACGGATCTGCTCGAGCGATGCCGCGGGCAACTCGGTAAGGCGCTCGATCTCGCGAATGCTCGCGGCTCTGACGCCGCTTGACCGCCTCCGCTTTTGCAACTGTTAGAAGATTGGCGCGTTTCGGCTCTAGCAGGTGCGGCCGAATGCCACTGAGCTTTTTAATCCGCTCTCCTAGTTGAAAACGACCGCACCCAACCCGAGATAGTGGCGGGGGCCGGGTAAGGAGCCTGGCCATGAAGGGGTTGATGTTCTTAGGTCTCGTAGGCGCTGCCATCTACGGGGCCTTACTCTTAAGCTACGATGTTCTTCCGCGTGAGACAGCGGAGGACGCGTTCGCAGGGCGGAGCCTCGGCGATCCGGGCGACCGCCAGTTGCGTTCCTGGGGCACTGACCTTCCGGCGTTAGCGAACTCCCAGGATGCGTTGCTCCCCTCGCGCAAGCCTTCTGTGACGCCGGCGTCAACTTCTCATGCAGCGAGCTTGCCTATGTCTGAGGCAAAGCCAACATCCGCCCAATCCGTCAGCACGACATACCAGCCGGTTGAATGGGCCAAAGTCGTCATTGCCGCAAAGGTGCACGGCGACGCCTCTGTTTCCTCGCCAATACTGCGCTTCTATCAACCCGGCACCGCGTTGCGGGTCGTCAGCCGACAAACCGGCTGGGTCCAGGTCACCGATCCCTCTTCCGGAGAAGCTGGCTGGGTGTTCGAGCAATATCTCGTGCCGGCCGAAGGTCCGATCGCCACGCAAACTGCAATGGAGACCACCAGCAAGCCGGTGGTCGAGCCCGCGCAGGCCACCACGCCGCCAGCCGCAAAGAAGCGCGTCGTGCGTGCGCCTAAGCCAGCAGCTCGCATGCCGGTTCATTTCGCCTCTACACAATTTGACCGGCGGTGGGAGCGCCGCGCCGAACGTCGGAGCGGTTTCGGAATGTTCTTCTTCGGCCGCTTTGCAAGGAACGACGCGGAGTTCCGCTAAGCCGATCTCGCTACCTAGCTACTGCCCGCCGCCGAACAAGCGCCTGAAAAAGCCGCCGCGCCTTTGGGGTTGCGGAAGCGTCTCAGCGTAGTAGCCGATGCCTGGCCTGAATGCGCGGCTTGTTTGGCTATAACGCCTGCCGGAACTTACCCGACTTGCCACCTTGCCCTCGCCGCCAGGAGTGACTCCGGCAAGCACGACCTGAGTATTCTTAAGACCAGTCTTGGCGACCAAGTCGTAAAGCATTGCGGCGTTCTGCGGCGAAATGCGTACGCAACCATGCGACACCGGTTTGCCGAGAGTCTTCACCTCGTAGCTGCCATGAATGGCGTGACCATCTTTCATGAAGAAGATGGAATGCGGCATCGGGGAGTTGTCCCATTGCTTGCTGTACCAGACTTCGTTCATGGAAGTTGCGGTAAAGGTTCCTGACGGCGTCGAGTATCCTGCCCTACCGGTCGAGACCGGCCAGCTATATCGTTCCACACCATCCAGAAAGACTGTCATCTCCTGTTTGGTCTTGTCGATGTTGATGAGGATGGTCGAAGGAACGGGGCTTGTCGTCTTCGATGCGGCCTGAGTTCCCAACTTTTCACCGCACACATTCGCACTGTCGTCCCACCTCATGCTGGCCTTGTCGCAGTCGCTTTTCGTCAGCGGCTGGCCTGAGCGCTCTGCCCGCCCCGGCTTGGGTATGGTCCTCGCGACTTCGGAGGCCGGCCTGCAGACATTGGCGTTGTCATTCCACGCAAGACCCGCCTTGTCGCAATCGGCCCGCGTTAAGGGTTGAGTTGAGACGGGATCGCCATAGGCCTGGCTGGCAACGACATTGCCGATGATCAGCAATATTAAAGCCAAGCGTTTCACGACATGACCCCCATGAAGGCTGGCGATCAGTAACGCAGGCAGACCTCAGGCTGTTCCACGAACGCCCCTGTGACACTTGGACAAATGGCCTCGACCGCCTTCAAAAAGTGCTAGACGTTCCCGGAGGCGCGTCACTGATAATGCGGCGCCCAGCCAGTTAGGAAAAGAACCTAAGAGGACAGGCTTCATGTGGAAGAACATAGCGTTAGTTTCCATCATCGCCGGTCTGTTGGCCGGCACTGCGTTTCCGTTGAGTGCAAGAGAGTATAACCACAGCGGTTGCGGCAAGGCCGCCAAGGCGCAGTACCCGGACGATCCCGCGGCGCGCAAAAACTTCAAGCACTGGTGCAAGGACCAGTGGAAGATCTACAAGGAAACTCATCCTTAAAGGGCGCGATCCGAGCGTTCTGCGCACTGCCAGCATGCGAAGCGCGCCAAACTCTTGACATGCCTCGACCTGACCTGAAGAGGCTGATCGTCACTGCCGACGATTTCGGACTCTCGCTTCCGGTCAATGAGGCTGTGGAGACGGCTCACCGCGACGGGATCCTCTCGGCGGCAAGCCTCATGGTCGGCGCACCCGCCGCCGAAGATGCAATTGCACGCGCCCGCAGCCTGCCGGCTCTCGGCGTGGGGCTCCACCTGACGCTGCTCGAGGGACGTCCGGTTTTGCCGCCCGAGAAAGTGCCTGGCCTGGTCGGACCTGCCGGGCGCTTCTCAAGCGATCCCGTCCGCTTCGGGGTCGCGCTCTTCGTTTCGCGCGAAATGCGCAGCCAGGCACGCGCCGAGATCCGCGCGCAGTTCGAGCGCTTCGTTGAGACCGGGCTCGTTATGGACCACATCAACGGCCATCAGCACTTCCACCTGCATCCGGTCGTGCTCCAGGCCATCTTGGAGATCGCGCCGCGCTATGGCCTCCCTCCGGTGCGCCTCCCGTTGGAGCCGTTCAGGGCCTCTTTCGCGGCCAGCGGCGATCGCTTCCTCGGTCGCCTGGCGAGTTGGCTGTTTTATCTTGGCCCGACGAGCCGTCTGCGCAAAGACGTAACCGCTGCCGGCATGAAATCGAACGATCACTTGTTCGGATTGTATGATAGCGGCGCGATGGTGGAGGATCGGCTGCTCAGGCTCATTGCTGAGTTGCCTCCCGGCGTTTCCGAAATCTATTGCCACCCGGCGACAAGACGCTGGGATGGTCCCGACAATTTCCCCTCACCGTATAGATGCGAGGAGGAGTATCGCGCCCTTGTCAGTCCCGCTGTAAAGGAGAAGCTCGGCGCGAGCGGCCTTCACTCTCTATCCTACCGCGCAGCTCTTGATGGCGTCGGACGCGTTCGCGTCTAAAGTCGACGCACCGATTGGGGCAACCCTCCTGCGATACGGTGCGGCGAATCGTGGACTCCAAGGGCCATCATCGCCGTCGTCGCAATGCTTGAGGCGTTCAGCCCCGCCAGCTCGTACATCTGATGCGGATGACCGTGATCGATGAACACATCGGGCAGAACCATGGTGCGAACCCTGAGGCCGCCGTCGAGCAGCTCTGCTTCCGCGAGAGCGTGCAACACATGGCTGCCGAACCCGCCAATCGCACCCTCTTCCACCGTGATCAGCACTTCGTGCTCGCGCGCGAGGTCGAGAATAAGATCGCGATCAAGCGGTTTCATGAAACGAGCATCGGCCACCGTCGTCGAGAGACCGAAGGCCGCAAGTTGATCCGCTGCCTTCAACGCTTCGGCCAATCGGGCGCCGAGCGAAACGATGGCGATCGAGGTGCCTTCTCGCAGTATGCGGCCCTTGCCGATCGGCAGTAGCGAGCCTTCCGCCGGCAGTTCGACACCGGTCCCCTCACCGCGGGGATAGCGCACCGCCGAGGGGCGATCCGCGATGGTCACCTGGGTGGCGACCATGTGCCGCAACTCCGCCTCGTCGGCAGCGGCCATGACCACGAAACCTGGCAGGCAGCCGAGGTAGGCAAGGTCGAAGGAGCCGGCATGAGTCGGCCCGTCGGCACCAACGAGGCCGGCGCGATCGAGCGCAAACCGCACCGCGAGTTGCTGAATCGCCACGTCGTGCACCACCTGGTCGTAGGCGCGCTGCAGGAAGGTCGAATAGATGGCGGCAAAGGGTTTCATACCTTCGCAGGCGAGGCCCGCCGCAAAGGTCACGGCGTGCTGCTCGGCAATGCCGACATCGAAGGTCCGTGTGGGGAACTCCTTGGCGAAACGATCAAGCCCGGTGCCGTCCGGCATCGCTGCGGTGATGGCGACGATCTTCTCGTCCTTTCTCGCCTCGGCGATCAGGCTGTCGGCAAAGACCCGCGTGTAGGACGGCGCTTTCGACGCCACCTTGGTCTGTGCGCCCGTCACCACATTGAATTGGCTCACGCCGTGATATTTGTCGCTCGAGGCCTCTGCCGGCGGATAGCCCTTGCCCTTTTGCGTGACCACATGCACGAGAATCGGCCCCTCTTGCGCGTCGCGAACATTGCGCAGGACCGGGAGAAGCTGACTCAGATCGTGCCCGTCGATCGGGCCGACATAGTAGAAGCCCAATTCCTCGAACCATGCGCCACCTTGCCAGACGTGGCGCGAATATTTCTCGAGCCGCGCCAAGCGGCGCTCCCAGCGAGATGGGAGGCGGCCTGCGAATTTCTTGGCAAGTTTGCGCCAGGAGAAATAGGACCGACTCGAGGTGATGCGGGCGAGATAGGCAGAGAGCGCCCCGGTCGGTGGCGCAATGGACATGCGGTTGTCGTTGAGCACGACGATAAGCCGCGTGTCGAGAGCGCCGGCATTGTTGATCGCCTCATAAGCCATGCCTGCGCTCATGGCGCCATCGCCAATGACGCAGATCACGCGATTCTTGCCGCCCGTCAGATCGCGCGCCACCGCCATGCCTAGACCGGCCGAGATCGAGGTGGAGGAATGGGCGGCGCCGAACGGGTCATATTCGCTTTCGACCCTCCGGGTGAATCCCGAAAGCCCGCCAGGCTGGCGCAAAGTGCGGATTCGATCTCTGCGCTCGGTCAAAATCTTATGCGGATAGGCCTGATGGCTGACATCCCAGATGAGCCGGTCGCGCGGCGTGTCGAATAGATAATGGAGCGCGACCGTGAGCTCGACAACGCCGAGACCCGCGCCGAGATGGCCTCCGGTCACCGATACGGCATCGATGGTTTCCTGCCTGAGCTCCGCAGCGAGCTGAACGAGGTCCCCCTCCGGCAGCGCCCGCAAATCCTCAGGCGTGCACACTTTATCCAGCAGCGGCGTGTTCGCTCTCGCCGGCGCACCCATCTAAGTTCCCCCGCCCCCTTTTTAGCCCACCCCGAGATGGGTGGGCGCTGCTCTTGTCAGCCTCCCGCCAAGAGCTTATCGCCCTGCTTCGTCAGTGCGCTCACCAACGCGTTAGCACCGCCGGACTTCAGGATCGATCCAAATTCGGCGCGACGGCTTGCGAGCTCGCTAATGGTCCCATTGAGATAGACGTCGATGATCTTCCACGCGCCTCCCGAATTGCGCATGAGATAGTTGAGCTGAACCGCCGTTCCGTCGGACTGGACGATGCGGGTCTTCACGATCTTGTCCCCGTTCGGCTGATCCGCCGTCTGCAAGACCTCAAACTGCTCGCCGGCAAAGCCATTGAAGCGGCTGGCGTAGGTCGCCGCGGTCATTCTGGTGAAGGCGGCTATGATGCTCTGCTGCTCTGCCGGTGAGAGCGCGGCCCAGTTTTGGCCGACGGCAATCCTCGACATCAATGGAAGGTCGTAGGTGTTGCTGAGCACAGGCGCGAGCTTGTCGTAACGTCCTTTTACGCCGAGCTGCTTCGCCTGCTTCATCGTGTCGAGGAGTGCGGAGTAGAAGCTATCCACGCGCGTCGCGGCGGGGTCTCCGGCTGCGCTAAACCCATTCGTCGGCAGCAGAAAGAAAAGCACCAGTCCCAAACTGGCAACCACACGACAGAAGAACATTGCTCGAGGTCTACTCAATGCACACCATTCGCACCTTGTAACGTATTCGCCATGAACTCCTCGGTCGGCGTCTTAGGCGCCGGAGCATGCTGGAATGGGCTAAGTGCCGTCGGTTGCGGCGGCGTAGCCGTACGTAAATTCGCTCGGCCAGCAGCGGTCCACGCGCTCTGCGCGAGAGCCTCCTGCAATTCCGCCTGTCGCTTCTGATCAACAACGCTGCGCAACATGGTGTAAAAATCCAGCGAGCTGTCTTCGAGCTGTTTCAGCTTGTCGACGTCATCAAGCTTGGTAAATGGGCTTGCAACGGTGCCGGCTACGGTAATGTTGTTGGCTGCCGAAGCAATCTGCGTCGGTAGCAAGTTGCCCGCAGGAATGGAAGCGACCACCTCGACGCTGGTGCCGAACAAGTCGCGCACATTGGTCGGACCGATAATGGGCACGATCAGGTAGGGGCTTTTGCGGAAGCCCCAGACATAGAGCGTCTGCCCGAAATCGCCAGACTGCTGCGCAATACTATTGCGCGACGCGACGTCGGAAATTCCGGCCAGGCCTACCGTCGAATTTATGGCGAAGCGTCCGACGGTCGTGGCCGCCGCATCCAAGCGCAGCTGCAACACGTCGTTGGCGAAAACCATCGGCTCAGTCAGGTTCGAGACGAAATTCTCGACCGAAGTGCGGACCGGCTGCGGGACGTTGTTTATGTAGAAGCCGGCGAGCGGATAGACCACCGAGCGGTTAAACTTCTCGTTCCGCTCAAACACTGAGCGGTTCATTTTCTCGTACGGATCGTAGGCATCGCCGGAATCGGTGGGCAGGGCCGCGACGTCCGTCGGTGCCTGGACCGCAGTATTGGTTGGCGTCGTGGGCGACAACGAGTCGCGGGAGCCGACGAGGTCTGGCGAGGGAAGCGACGGTCCCGAGGCGCAAGCCGAGAGCGTTGCAGCAAGCGCAACCGCTACCGCGATCTTCCAAAGACCGGTGAGCATGCTGACCCTCATCGCCCGTCCCCCGACGGGCGTCGGCAGGGCTCTCGTGACCCACACCTGAGCCCCCCGCATCGTTGATTTTACCCGGAAAGTGGGCGCCGGGCTTTGTTTATATTTTCGTATACTGGCAGGCCCCGTTTATGTTTAACGCACCGCCAAGCCTTGACCGAATTTTGCACCGTTCGCCTTATCCTCCTTGATCTTGGCCATTTTTGCAACAAGCGGCCCTCACCCTTTGTAGGGTTCCCTTGAGGCCGAATTACCTCGAAATTGCGTCTAGTTGTTGCAGAAGCGCCACGGTGAGTCCGCAATCGCAAGCCAGTCGCTGCGCCGTGGTGAGACTCAGTCAGGCTTTGCGTTAAGCGACAAGGAAGTGGCTTGACCACATGCCGCTTTCGCGGGCTAACTGCAAGTCAGAGGGGCTACAATGGGGCTCAGGGTTATCCTGGCGCAACCGCGCGGGTTTTGTGCCGGTGTGGTGCGGGCGATCGAGATCGTCGAGCGGGCTCTCCATCGATTCGGGCCGCCCGTTTATGTCCGTCACGAAATTGTTCACAACCGGCACGTCGTCGAAAGTCTCAAGGCGAAAGGCGCACGTTTCGTCGAGGACCTTTCTGAGGTTCCTACGGGCGCGGTGACGATCTTTAGCGCGCATGGGGTTTCTCGCGCGGTCGAAGAGGATGCTGAGGCCCGCGATCTGGCTGTACTCGATGCCGTCTGTCCGCTTGTCGCCAAGGTTCATCACGAAGGCCAGCGCTATATCGACCAGGGCCGCACTGTCATTCTGATCGGCCACGCTGGCCATCCCGAGATCGAGGGCACGATGGGCCAGCTCAAGGGAGACGTGCATCTCATCCAACGCAAAGAAGAGGTCGACCAACTCGACATCCCCATCGATGCGCCGGTCGCCTACATCACACAGACGACACTGAGCGTTGACGACACGCGCGCGACCATAGAGGCGGTCAAGAAGCGCTTCAAAGATGTCGTCGGCCCCGAGACACGCGACATCTGCTACGCGACGCAGAATCGGCAGACGGCCGTGCGCGAGCTGGCAAGATTGGTCGACGTGATTCTCGTGGTCGGCGCGAGCAACAGCTCCAATTCGAATCGCCTGCGCGAGATCGGATCGGAGGCTGGCGTGCCAAGTTATCTCGTCGCTGATGGCAGCGCGTTGCAGCCCGAGTGGTTCAACGGCAAGACCACGGTCGGCCTCACCGCAGGCGCCTCAGCCCCGGAAGTGCTGGTCGACGACGTCATCGCGGCTCTGCGGCGCTTTGGCCCGGTGAAAGTGTCGACGCTTCCCGGAAAAGAAGAGAAGATCCAGTTCAGTCTTCCACGCGAGCTTTCCGAGCCCGAGCTCACATCGCGGAGATTGGCATAACGGGTCATGGGAATTCCTCTCGGGCAAGCCGTAGCAGTCGGAAGCTACATTCTCCGCCAGCATTTGCGTGGGCGGAAGCGCTACCCGCTCGTGCTGATGCTCGAGCCGCTGTTCCGCTGCAATCTCGCTTGCGCGGGCTGCGGAAAGATCGACTATCCGGATCCCATTCTCGATCAGCGCCTCTCGGTCGCTGACTGCATGCGAGCAATCGACGAATGCGGCGCGCCCGTGGTGGTGCTGGCCGGCGGTGAGCCGCTACTGCATCGGGAGCTTCCGGAGATCGTGGCGGGTGCGCTTGCTAAGAAGAAATATGTAACGGTCTGCACCAACGGCCTGCTGCTAGAGAAGAAGCTCGACCAATACCGGCCGCATCGCCGTTTCAATTGGTCGGTGCATCTCGACGGCGACAAGGAGATGCACGACAAGTCGGTGTGCCGGTCGGGTGTCTACGATAAGGCGGTCGCCGCACTTCAATCTGCTAAGGCTAAGGGCTTCCGCGTCAACATCAACTGCACGCTATTCAGCGACGCTGAGCCAGAGCGCGTGGCGAGGTTCTTCGATCGCGTGGTTGAGCTCGGTACTGATGGCATTACCGTCTCGCCGGGTTACGCCTACGAGCGGGCGCCTGACCAGCAGCATTTCTTGAACCGCACCCGAACCAAGCAGCTCTTCCGCGACATCTTCAAAGCGCGGGGGCCGGGCAAATGGCCGCTGTTCCAATCGGGGTTGTTTCTCGATTTCCTCGCTGGCAACCAGACCTATGGCTGCACGCCTTGGGGCAACCCGACGCGAACCGTGTTCGGATGGCAGCGCCCCTGCTATCTGCTCGGCGAAGGGTACGCCAGGACCTTTGCCGAGCTCATGGAAGACACCGATTGGGACAGATACGGCACTGGCAATTACGAGAAATGCGCCGACTGCATGGTGCATAGCGGCTTCGAGGCCTCGGCTGTCACCGACGCCGTCAAGCGGCCGTGGAAAGCCGCGAAGGTTGCGCTTGCCGGAATTAAGACCGAAGGACCGATGGCGCCCGAGATCCCGCTCAGCGGCCAACGGCCTGCAGAATATGTGTTCGCGCGGCACGTCCAGCAGAAACTAGCCGAGATCGAGGAAGCTGAAGCCAGGACCGAGAAGCCGGTGGCAGCGGAATAGCTCGGCCATGGCCCGGCGCGTGTCGGCTGCAAGACCAATCATCGCTAGGAGCTGATCCGGCGCTCGCGCCAACGAGGCGAGAACCGCCAACACATCGACTCTTCCGTCCTTGCCCATGCCGGCCAGCGCTGCCGGCGGTACTGCTCGCATGGCGGGATCAGCGATCACTCTGAGCGCGGCGAAGGGTAACCCGTGCTCCGTCGCGAGGCGCGCCGCGATGTGACTCTCCATGTCTGCCGCGCGGGCGCGCGTCTTCGTGTACAGCGCCTGTTTCTCTGCCAGACTTTGCAGAGGCCGGTCGACTCCCGTAATGGTTGCAAGCTCGGCACCGAGGGCAGCACGCAATCGTGCGGCCCATGTTTGGTCAGTTGGATAGCGAATGTCGCCATGCGCAATCTCGCGAGCGACGAGGCAAGTCCCAGGTCCGTTCCCTGGCGCAAGCCCAGCGGCAATACCAAAGCTGATGATGGCCTTGGCGCCTTGAGGAATTTCCTTCCGGATGAGCTGCTCTAGCCTGCCGCCATCGCCTCCTCCCGCGACGGCTCTGACCTGCGGGATTCGCGCGGCCACGCGCGCCTCTGCGCGAAGACCGGTCGCGGCGACAACAAAGCTTGGACTTTGCGCCTCGTCGCTCACATCCCGACCAGGACCGATATGGTGTTCGAGGCCCTCAGATTGCGATAGCGGGCAAGCGCCCATAGCGGGAAGAATTTCGCATAGCCGTGGTAGCGTAAATAGAAGACGCGCGGGAAACCGGTCGCGGTGAAGCGCTGCTCGGCCCAAAACCCATCCGAACCCTGCCGCTCAAGAAGATAGTCGATGCCCCGCTTGACCGATGGGTGATCGACCTCGCCGGCTGCCATCAAGCCAAGCAACGCCCACGCGGTCTGCGATGCAGTGCTCGGGGCTGACTCATAGCCCGGATAGTCGAGCTTGTAGCTGTCGCCGTCCTCACCCCAGCCGCCGTCGGAATTCTGGATCGACACCAGCCATTCCACCGCGTTGCGGACCGGCGGCGAAGATGCGTCGAGCTGCGCGGCGTTGAGCGCGCAGAGCACAGACCAGGTACCGTAGATGTAGTTCATGCCCCAGCGGCCGTACCAGCTCCCGTCCTTCTCCTGGGTGCGCAGCAGATAGTCGATCGCCTTGTCGAGCGGCTGGCCCTCGCCCCTTCGGGCGCCAAGCTGGGCCAGCATCGACAGGCAGCGTGCAGTGACATCGGCCGTCGGAGGATCGAGCAGCGCGCCGTGATCGGCGAACGGAATCTGGTTCAGGTAGTAATATTCGTTGTCGGTGTCGAAGGCGGCAAAGCCGCCGTTCTCGCTTTGCATGCCAACGATCCATTCCTGTGCGCGGCCGATCGGCTCCGCGTATTTGCTGCGGTCGGGCCCGGGCAAGCGGGAGGTGGCGCGATCCATTGCCATGGCGACCACGGCCGTATCGTCGAGATCGGGGTAATGCGGATTGGCGTATTGGAACGCCCATCCGCCTGGACGAATACGGGGCCGCTGCGCGGCCCAGTCTCCCACCGTGTCGAACACCTGCAAAGGAGCGAGCCATTCCAGGCTCGCCAATGCGCGCTGCTCGCAATCCGTGCCATCGACCTCGAGCAGTGTGTGCGCCGTGAGCGCAGTGTCCCACACCGGCGACAAGCAAGGCTGGCAATAGGCTTCGTCGTCTTTCACGACCAGGAGCTTCTCGATTGCGCCCCTTGCCGTCCTAACCCGCCAATCGTCCTCGCCGTAGCCAAATGCATCGAACATCAGGAGCGAGTTCACCATCGCCGGGAAGATCGCGCCAAGTCCGTCTTCTCCATTGAGGCGGTCCGTCACGAACGCCTCTGCCCGCTCGATCGCGCGAGCGCGCGTGGTCTTGGGCATATAGGGCTCAACCGCTCGCAAAATACGGTCGATGCCGCCGAAGAACTGGGGCCAAGGCCAAGTCTGGTGCGCGCCCTTGGGCCAGTGCCGCACCCGATCTGGCGGCACTACGAAGAGCTCATCGATCCCAACTCCCCTAGGATTGCGCGCTTTCGGTTTGAGCGCATTTAGCACCATGAGCGGCACGAGCACGGTGCGCGCCCAGTAGGAGACCTTGTCGAGATGGAAGGGAAACCATGTCGGCAGCAGGATAATCTCCACCGGCATCACCGGCACTGCACGCCAAGGGACAGCGCCATAAAGCGCGAGCAGGTTGCGCGTGAACACATTGCTATTGGCGGCGCCACCCTTTGACCGGATCAGGCTCCGCGCCCGTGCCATATGCGGAGCTTCCGGAGAATCGCCGATCATCTTCAGCGCGAAATAGGCCTTCACGCTCGCGCTGACATCAGACCTGCCGTCGTAGAACAACGGCCAGCCGCCGTCCGCGGATTGAACGCGGCTGAGATAGCGCGCGATCTTTGCTTCGAGCTCTGCGTTGACAGGCTCGCCGCGATAGTGCCGCATCAGCACATATTCGGCCGGGATGGTCGCGTCAGCCTCTAGCTCGAAGACAAAATGGCCGTCGGGGCGCTGGAGCGCGCAAAGCGCCTTTGCCGCAGAGGCGATGGATGTATCGAGCGCGCCGATCTCGGCTTTTCGGCGGGTTTTCGGGCTAGCGGCTTTGAGCACGTCCGACGACATTTCACGCTCTTGCATCACCGTTTACCCTCGCGAGATGGGCGGCCTTGTTGCCCGACCTGATCGCGCCCTCGATGGTGGCAGGGAGGCCCGTCGCCGTCCAGTCGCCGGCGAGAAGGAGATTGCACCAAGGTGTCTCGGCTTGCGGCCGTTTCGCGTTCTCATCAGGCAACGCGGCAAACGTCGCGCGCCGTTCCTTGATGATGATCCAGGGCGGCATCTCGCTTCTCGCGCCGGTGATGGCGGCGATGTCCTCCCAGATTTTCTTCGCCAGTTGTTCGCGCGGAGCCTCGATCCATCGATCTGCGGCGCTGATCGTCGTAGAAAGCCGGCCCGGAAAGGCGAAGAGCCATTCCACCGTCCCGTTGATGATGCCCATGATCTTGGGCTGCGACTTCGGTGGGTCGACTTTGAAATGCGCGTTCACGATGGCCCGGAATTTGTTCGGCGTAGGCAGGGTCGGTGCCAGCAACGCAACCACGGAGGCCGGCACAGCGAGGATAACAATGTCGTTTAGCACAACCTCGACGACGTCCTCGCCGAAGTCGAGCGCACGGACGCGATCGTCGAGAAGGCCCAAGCGGCGCAGCTGATGGCTGAAGCGGAACTGCACGCCATTGCGCTCAAGAAAGACAATAGCAGGATCGATGAAAACCGACCCAAGCCCATCTTGTGCAATGAGGGGACGTGTAGCATCGCCGCCCCTGAGAAGCGTCTCGCGCAGGACAGCGCCAGCCAGGCGCGAGGACGCCTCTCGCGGCTCCGCATTCAACGCAGCTAGGAGCACAGGCCGCGAGAGTCGCTCATACAGCACGCCCTTGCAGTCGATGATCTCGCCGATGGGCCGGTCCACCCTAACGCCCAGGAGTCTCGCCAGCGAAAGATAGTCGGCCGCGCGCGTGCCAGGCACGCGTCGGCTCTTGGAAAAAATCCACCACGGAACAGGTCCATCGTTCGGACGGAGTGTCCAGCGCTCGCCTGAGCCTAGATCGACAAAGGGAAATTCCGCCTGGGGCGGGCCAAGAAGCTTCCCCTCGCTGCCGATGGCTTTTAGAAATGCGAGCGCCGCGCGATTGGCCGAAAGCAGCAGGTGATTGCCGTTGTCTATGGTGAGGCCAAGGGCAGGTTCGAAATAAGAGCGGCAGCGGCCGCCGGCGTGGCGCGCAAGCTCGTGCACAACGATTTCGCGGCCGGTGCCGACCAGCCCGACCGCCGCGGCGAGCCCGGCGAGGCCCGCGCCCACGATATGCACGGTTCCACCCGACATCACACGATGCCGTGACGGACGACCGCGCTTAAGAATTGCAGCTTGGATAAACGAACCTTCTCTCGCGGCGGCTTCCAGCCGCGGGCGACGAGCTTGTCGAGCAGGGCTTGGTAGACCGACGCCATGATGCGCGGCGAGCGCACGATCTCCTTGCTGCATCGCGCCATTACCGCCGAGGCCTCGATGAAGTGCCGCTCTGCGCGGCGGGCGACCGCCATGCAGGCCTCGCCGAATTGGGGGTGCGCTAGCACTCTGGCGATGTCTTTCCCCTCAATTCCGGCGGCTGCCAAGGCTTCCGCGGGGAGGTAAAGTCGTCCGAGGTCTGCGTCCTCGTCGAGGTCCCGCAGCACGTTGGTCATCTGCAGGGCACGCCCGAGATGGTGCGACAACAGGATCCCGTTGTCTTCCTCCACCCCGAAGATCTTGACCGAGAGCCGGCCAACAGCCGATGCGACACGGTCGCAGTAAAGTTCGAACGCCTCCCAACTGGGCGCGCGCATCTCCCGTCGCACGTCCATCTCCATGCCGTCGATCACGTCAAGAAAATCTTGCTGGCGTAAACCGAAGCGCGCAACTGGACGTGCAAGCTCTCGCGTAAGGTCGGTCGGGCCGCTACCGTCATAGAGCCGCGAGAGGTCGGTGCGCCATTGGTCGAGCATGGCGAGCCGTGAGGCACACGGGCCGCCATCGTCGGCAACATCGTCGACGGCACGGCAGAACGCATAGACCGCGTACATCGCCTCCCGCTGCTCATGCGGCAGGATACGCATGGCCAGGTAGAACGAGCTGTGCTTGGCGACCGGCGCAGGCGCTGCGGGCGCCAGAATGTCGGCGACCACGCTCATCTGAGGCGCAGCCGAAGAGAGCCGGCAGGTCCGACGAGCCGGCCAGCGCTGGCCTGAAGTGCTCCCTGGAGCCCGTGCCAAATCATGCCGAGCTTGCTGAGATGCACGCGCTCGCTTAGCGGATCTCGAACCATCAGAATGGCGATGAGCTTATGCGCGAGATTCACGATAGCTCCAGTCTCGAGACCAAGCCGCGCATCACGCACGGCGAGCGGCAGCTTCGAGGCCTCTGGTATCAGCGCGGCCGTCTTCTCAACGATCGCACGAAGAGAGGCCAGCAAAGCGGGCGACGCGCGCGGATCCAACAGCGCTGCGACATTCGTCCGATGCGCCGCCAAGATATCGAGCGGCAGGTAGACGCGGTCGAGATTGCAATAGTCCTTGGTGCAGTCCTGCACATGATTGATGACTTGCAGCGCAGAACAGAGCGGATCGGAATAGGCCCACGTCGTGCGGTCCTCGCTGTGCACATCGAGCACAAAGCGCCCGACCGGCATGGCGGAATAGCGGCAATAATGCATGAGCTCATCCCAATTCGCGTAGCGGCGCTTGGTGACGTCGGCGCGAAAAGCGGTGAGGAGATCGAGCGGATGAATCGGAGCAAGCCCCTTCTCCGCCAGTACTTGTCTCAGCAGAATGGCGGCCTTGGCGCTATTTGATTTGCCGAGCAGCGTGTCCTCAAGCGCAGTGAGGCCCGCGAATTTTTCCTGCTCTGACAATCGAGAATGATCGGCGATGTCGTCAGCAGCGCGCGCGAAACGGTAGAAGCTCAAGATCGGCTGGCGCAGGCGGGGCGCAATAAGAAACGAGGCAACGGGGAAGTTCTCGCCGTGCTCGGTCTTGCTCGCGTCGATATCAAGAGCGGCGGTCATCGCTTCTCTGCAAGTGCCTGGCTGCGCCCCTTCCATAACCCGCCCCTACCCCGCCAGTGCTGATATGCCGAATCGAGGGTGAACGCCGCATAGGCTGCAGCGATCACCGGCAAGGCCACGGCCCATAACGGAGAAATGCGATAAAATTGCAGTATCGGCAGGTAGGCTAAAGCCATCAAGGCCCACACCGCAAAGGCCAGCAGATTTGCTGGAAAATTGCCGAATACTGCAAAAAATGGCGGGGCTAAATACGCAAAAATCATCGCGAGAATAGTGGCAATAAGGAGAAATGGCGAATAGCGGAGCTGCGCATACGCCGAACGCGCCACCATGCTACGGATATTGCCCAACCGGGGATAGGCTCTCAAACTGCGCACGCGATTGCTGAGCCCGAGCCAGACCGGTTTTTGTGCCTTGAGCAATGCGGCAAGTGCGCAGTTGTCGATCAACGCGCCGCGGATTTTGCCGATGCCCCCTGCCCGTTCTAGCGCGCGGCGATCCACCAGCATGCAGCCACCGGCAGCCGCGGCCGTCTTTGCGGTCCCGCGATTGACCCAGGGAAACGGGTAGAGCATCTGAAAGAAGAACACGAAGGCCGGGATGAGCGCGCGCTCAGCAAAGCTCTCGCAGTTGAGCTTGGCCATGATCGAGGTCAGGACGAGGTTGCGGTGCTTCGCGCGGGTCACGAGGCTCCGCAGCGCATCGGGCGCGTATTCGATGTCGGCGTCCGTGAAGAGCAGGTAGTCGGGCCGATCTCCGCTCGTTTCGACGTGGGCGACGCCTTGATGCATCGCCCAGACCTTGCCCGCCCATCCGGCGGGCAGAGCTTGGCCTGACACGATTGCAACATCGAATTTTGCATTAGCGGCGAGCAAGCGAGCAGCCGCAGCGGTCCCATCGCTGCTCTGGTCGTCGACCAGCACAATGGA
>Ga0126372_10000149_pt1 | contig 20207 bp, 12 predicted proteins | sample PanSoiMetaPlot_6_FD_92762 | JGI IMG/M metagenome (GOLD analysis project Ga0126372, IMG submission 92762) | Tropical forest soil microbial communities from Panama - MetaG Plot_6 | ecosystem: Environmental > Terrestrial > Soil > Tropical forest > Bulk soil | place: Panama | collected 2016-02-17
CAGCTTAACGATGAACCCTTCCAGCTGGCGATCGGCGTCATGCTGCGAGCGATTTACGGTGCCGACAGCCCTTATGGTTATCGGGAACTGGGCACAGCAGAATCGAACAAGATCATTACCCGCGACGAGATGTTGAAATTCTGGCAAACCGGTTATGCGCCCGGCAACTCGGCATTGGTGCTTAGCGGCGACGTGACTTACCAAGAGGCTCACACCCTGGCGGAGCACTATTTTGGCCAATGGCAGGGCGAAGGTGGAAAACACCAGCCTCCGACTGTCGACATGAAAACAAGCCGGGCAATCTATATCGTGGATAAGCCGGGATCGCCCCAAACCTTCGTGCTGACGGGTGGTTTGGGCGTCCCGCGCTCGAGTCCCGACTATGTACCGATCGAAGTTATGAATAATGCGCTAGGCGGTCTGTTCTCCAGCCGCATCAATATGAATCTGCGGGAAGAGCATGGCTATACCTATGGTGGGTTTTCGCAATTTGTCTTCCGCCGTGGGCCGGGGTTCTTTGTGGCAGGCGGCGGAATTCGCACTGACGTCACGGCTTCGGCAGTGAGCGAAATTTTCAAAGAATTGAGCCGAATCCGGACCGCTCCACTCTCGGCAGAGGAGTTGAAGTTCGCGAAAGATTCCTTTGCCCTTTCGCTGGCAGGCCGCTTCGAAACCAGTGAAGAAACAGCCAACACATTTGGCGAGCTTTTTACTTATGACCTGCCTTTAACCTATTACGCGAATCTACCGGCACAGATCGCGACCGTTACTTCCGAAGACGTTCAGCGAGTTGCGACGCGGTATGTCCATCCCGATACTGCGGTGGTGATTGCCGCCGGCGACCGGGCGAAGATCGAGCCGGAGCTGAAGAAGCTCGACATTGGACCGGTCGAGGTGCGGGATTTTGAAGGGAATCCGGTGAAAGCGACCGCGGCCAGCTCGGGCGCGCAGTAGGAGTTTTAAACAGCGCCTCTGCGATCTGAGAGCGAACGTGTGTCTTCCACGTCCGATGGTTTACGCTGTGCCGACGCTAGGCTCCAACTTACTTGCTAACTGTGGCTGACTAACTTCGCCTCAAATCGGCCACCGACGCTGCCAGAGCAGAAACATTCTTTGCAGGCTTTGTGGGTTGGTTATGAGTGCTGGTGGGGCGTTTGTTGGGCCGACAAAAACAGCTCCATACGGCCACCGGTTCGATCGTTCCATCGGTTGCACCCGCTATGACATCGCCGAGTGATTCGTCCGACTGCCGACGAATCGAGTGGTCTAAAAGCGTGCAGTTTCGGTATTTTGAATATGTATCCCACCCGTGTACAAGGGACATCAACCCCGGATCAGGACAGCGCTCCCCCTTTTTTGCAGGTTGCCAGCGCGACGAATGTCAGCCGAAGTACCTCTGAATGCGTGTGGCCACGATTAGGAGCAGGGGAAGTGGTCGATCTCCCCATCTAACAGCACCAGGCCGAGTTCCTCCTGGTGAGGGTGGGAAACGCGGGTCGGCAGCCGAGGGCGAACTCGGCCCGCCCTTCCGTCACAACCCTGCCTTTGGGACTGCTACTTTGACTAGGTAGCGAGTTAGTGGCGCAAGGTGAAGAATCTCTCTCCGCTGCCGGTCCGGCGGCTTTAGCTTCCGGCTTCGAGATTTCATCCTCCGTTCTCATTTCCGAAATCGGTGCTTGTCCTCATTTCCCTCAGGTTCCGCTTCATTAGTAAAGGTTCGAAGCGCGTTCGAGGAAGTGGATTTTCCGGGCTGGGTGTGTGCCGGCGATGATGGATGGGGTATACTAGGTCGACGTTGGACCCCTGGGCGTGATCAAAGTTACCTCTTGGCCGCTAACTGGCAAACAGGGCAAAATCGGGGTCGTCCTCGCCCAAGAGTTTCCCCTACACCATTGAAGGAAACGCATGGTGGATGATGGCAAATTGCCGTCTGCTTCGGACAGCCCAACGCTGCCAGCTGTAAGGCGTCCTCATGCCGACAATGCTCACATCGGCGCGAGCACCGAGACCCCGCCTCCTTCATCGAGCGAAATGACTAGGGGAGATGCCCCAGCCTCAGGCAGCGGCGCCTCCACCCCAGTCCCGCTCTCAGCCGGCTTTCATCGCATCGCTCAACTGTTTCCTCCAGGAACTTTGCTGGGGGCGCGCTATCGCATTTTGCGGGTCCTGGGCGAGGGCGGAATGGGCGCGGTTTATCAAGCGCGCGATCAGGAACTGGACCGAATCATCGCTCTGAAGGTAATTCGACCGGAGTTGGCGGGAAATCCCGTCATTTTACAGCGCTTCAAACAGGAACTCATCCTGGCGCGTAACGTTACCCATAGAAACGTGGTGCGCATCTTCGATCTCGGAGAAGCCGAGGGGATCAAATTCATCACCATGGAATACGTGGATGGTGAGGACCTGCGCGCCGCGCTCAAGCGCGAGGGAAAACTCTCTCCCAAGGACGCGGTTCATATCATCGAACAGGTCTGTCGGGCGCTGGAAGCCGCACATGCGGAAGGTGTCATACACCGCGATCTTAAACCGCAAAACATCATGCGCGATTTGCAGGGGCGAATCGTAGTCATGGATTTCGGGCTGGCAAGATCACTTGACACCTCGGGAATGACACAAACCGGTGCGCTGGTGGGGACGCTGGAGTACATGTCGCCGGAGCAGGCACTCGGCATGGAACTCGATCAGCGGTCCGATCTTTTCGCTGTTGGCCTGATCTTATTTGAGTTGCTGAGCGGCAAGATGCCCTACAAGGCCGACACGGCCTTGGCCAGTTTGATGAAGCGGACGCAGCAACCTGCAGCGCGACTCTCCAGCGTCGAAACCGCTGTTCCCAAGGCACTCAGCAATATCGTTGGCCGGTGTCTCGAACGCGATCCGAAAATGCGCTATAGCAGCGTGCGCGAACTCCTCAGCCAGCTGGAAGCTTGGGACGCCAACCCTACCATTTTGCCGTCGGATCTGGCTCGCATGGCCAGCGCGCCGTCGCGCACCATGCAGATCTCGTTGCCCATCCCGGAGCGGCGGGGTTGGCTGTTCGCAGCGGGAGCGGCGCTGTTGCTGCTCGTTCTCGTTGCCCTGCCAACCACCCGCAACCTGATCTTCCATGGTCAGACCCGGGTGGAGAGCACGGCCGGAATACCGGATCTGAGCAAAGGAAAGTATCTGGCTGTACTGCCCTTTCGCGTCTTGGGTGACCAGAAGCCGCTCGACTATGTGGCCGAAGGTGTGGGCGAGGCCCTTTCGGCGAAGCTGTTTCAATTGCAGGAAGTGCACCTCGCCTCGTCAGCGGCAACCGAAAAATTTTCGGGCGCCGGCCCGCCTCTCGACCAAGTAGCGCGCGCTCTCGGCGTTAATTTGATTTTGCAGGGAACGATCCAGGGCAACAGCGACAAGTTTCGCATCACCTTGGATCTGCGAAACGTGTCTACGGGCGAACGATTGTGGGTTCGGGAGTTCCCGGGGGTACCGCGGGATCTGCTTACGCTCGAAGACCAGGCCTATAACGAGCTGGTGAGTGCTCTGGAGCTGAAGCCCAGCAACGAAGAGCAGGCTCGAATCGCGAGCCATCCCACCGAGAACCCTGCCGCGTATGACATGTACCTGCAGGGGCGCATGCTTTTACATGGCAAAAATGGTCCGCAGGATGCGCAGACAGCCGTGCGCTTCTTCAACTCGGCGTTGGATCACGACAGAAACTTTGCTCTGGCATATACCGGCATCGCGGACGCGAGCCTGCGCATGTACAAGGACACGAAAGACGGAATCTGGGCCCAAAAAGCTCTGTTCGCCGCGCAGGAGGCCGAACGACGCAATCCGAATCTGGCGGAAGTGCATTTGTCCTTAGGCAGCGTCTACAGCGCGACGGGCAAGTCCAATGAAGCTATTGAAGAATTGAAACGAGCCTTGGCACTGGCGCCTAATTCGGACGAGGCCTATCGCCGCCTTGGTGATGCGTATAAGGCCGGCGGACGCAAGCAGGAGGCGCTGGCCGCATACCAGAGTGCGGTTCGTGCGAATCCTTACTATTGGTATAACCACAACAATTTGGGCAGTGCCTATCTGCAGTTTGGGAATGCGGAAAGAGCATTGCAGGAATTTCGGCGTGCCACAGAGATGTCGCCGGACAACGCCACCCCTTACGCCAATATCGGCGCGACATATTTCCGGCAAGCCAAATGGGCCGAAACCATTCCATTCCTGCAAAAGGCTCTCCAGCTTCGACCTGACGCCGATATTTATTCGAACTTGGGCACGGCGTATTTCTTCCTAGGCCGCTATGACGACGCGGTTAAAATGTTCGAACAGGCGGTGACTCTCAGCCCGAAGAATGAGCAGCTGATGGGGAATCTCGGTGATGCCTATCGGGCATCGGGCCGAGTCCACGACGCAGCGGCCACATATGACAAAGCCATTGACCTGGCATACGCACAGTTGCAAGTAAATCCGCGCGATGCAGGCACCAAGGCGGACTTGGCTTTCTACTACGCCAAGAAGGGCGACACCGTTCGGGGAGAGCAATACATCCGGGCGGCTCGCGAAATTGACGCTTCCGCCCCGCAACTGATCTACATCGAAGGCCAGATATACGCGCTTGCCGGTAAACAACCGGAGGCGCTCAAAGCCCTGCGCGAAGCTTTTCAAAAAGGGTACCCAGCCGAAGAAGCGCAGAAGGACCCTGAGCTGGCTAGCCTAAGGGACTCTCCGTCATTCCGTAAGCTGATTTCCGAGTACCAGACGAAAGCCAAGTAATCCGAGCGCGACCCAAATTTGTTTTCCTCAGAGTGCGGGCAAACTTGCTGGAGTTCGGATCCACTGGGCAAGTTATGGTTCGAGTCGCCCTCCCACGATCACGCCCGGGAGCTTTCGCTGCCCCATGACCTCATTAAACGAGGTTACGTCAGTATTCAAGAAACCATCGAATGAGTCGATTGCGGTCTTGTAGTCCGCATCCACGCGCCGCTGCTCGTCCAGGGCAGCTTGCGTAGGCGCCTGATCGCTATCCTCAAAAATTCGATGTAAGCCCCCCGTATATTCGCGAACCCCGAGCGGCTTGCGCAATGTTGCCTCTGCTGCTTCGGGATTGCTGGTGATCTTTTCACGCACCGCGTCCATCTGCTTCTCAAATTGATCAGCGGCAGTTTTAACTGCTTGTTCATCCGCCGTTCCCTTGACGGCCTGCTCGAGAGCATTCACCTGGGATCGCATGGCGTCAAGCCGGTTGAGAGCGGTATCGAGCTCGGACAGTTCATGAATTGCCGCCTGTTCGGCGTTGTATTGCGCCTCGAGGTCGGCTGTGGAGACATGCGACCGGGGGTCGTTGACGACGCGAAATTTCTCCGTCATCGATTGCCCACCCACGGTTACGGTAGCAGCGTATTCACCCGGAGGAACTAAGGCTCCGCTCTTCGGCCCCTTCTTGAATTCTTGAGCATTTTCCCAGCGCACCGGTCCCTGGGAACGCATATCCCAGTAGATGCGATGGAGGCCCGGCTCGACCGGCACCCAGGGAGTCTGTTTAGGCTGCTCGCCTTTTTCGGCGGCTTCCCCCGTTGGCTGTACTCGAAGCTGTTGCTGCGCTTGTGTCGGCGTCGGGGTGGTTGCGGGCCGGCTCTCTTCGGCTTCCGGACCCGCCTGCTTGCCTTCTGCCCGCTGCGATGTGGGGGATGGGGATTGCTCGTCCGGCGGCTCTTCTCCACGCTCCAAGTCGCGCATGCCCTCCAGGGTCCGGACGACCTTTCCTTGAGAATCCGTGATAACGACTTTGCCAGGTTCCTTGACACTTTCGCCGACGTAATAATTTATGGCGGCTCCATAGGAAGGATTGGTTCCGTAAAAAGCGCCGTCACCGAGCCATTCCACCTGCGACCATGGCCAATACCGCAAGGCTGAATGGATGGGGAACAGATGAAGTGGGTGGTTGCCGATGTCAGCCGTGAACTGCTGGAAAGGTGTGAGATCGTCCAAAATCCAGATCGATCGTCCGTGTGTTCCCACGATCAGATCGTTTTCCTGTGGGTGAATGTAAATGTCATAAACAGCGGCATTGGGCAAACCCAGCCCCAGCAGATACCAATGCGCTCCCTCGTCCCAGGAGACATAAGCCCCATTTTCGAGTCCGGCGTAGTACAGGTGGGCGTTATGGCGGTCTTGACGGATGACGTGAGCGCAAATGTTTTGCGGCAAATCACCTGTGATCGACGACCAACTGCTGCCGTAATCGGTGGTGCGATAGAGATAGGGTTTGAAGTCGCCCAGGTAATGTCGATTGACGGCGATCACCGCCTGCCCTGGATTGTCCGGAGAAACATCAATGCTTTCGATTCGACCCCATTCGGATAGGCCGGGTATCTTTGTTGTGACATTCCTCCAGTGCGCGCCGCCATCGCGGGTTAGTTGGACGAGACCATCGTCGGTTCCGACCCAGATTACGTTTGCATCCTTTTCGGCCGGCGTGATGGTGAGGATGGTGTCGTAGGCCTCGGCGCCGGAATTATCTTTCACGATGGAGCCGCCCGAGGCCTGTTGCTTCGACTTATCGTTGCGAGTGAGGTCAGGGCTAATCGGCTGCCAAGTGCGGCCGCGGTCCTCGCTGCGAAACAGGACATTGCCACCTTGATAGATTACTGCGGGATTTGCGGGGGATATGGCAAAGCCCGCGTTCCAGTTGAAACGGTAAGGCAGGTCAGCGATGCCCCCTCCGGTGAAAGTTCGAGTGAAGGGTGCGACGTCATGGGCTTGCTGGGTCGTACGATCAAAAACCATCAGGGCGCCATTCTGTGTGCTGTTGTAGACGAGGCTAGGATTGTCGGGAGCTGGGACGGCGTGAATACCGTCACCGCCGTTCAGGGCGAACCAGTCGCGATCGAGAATACCTTTCTTATCCTGCGTAGCGCTCAGCCCACACCACGCGCTGTTGTCCTGCAAACCTCCGCAGACAAGGTACGGGCGTTCGTTGTTGGCGTACACATGGTAGAACTGGCCGATGGCTATGTTGTCGAGAAAGGCCCAGTGCGCGCCGTTATCGCGCGAAAGGACTACTCCCCCGTCGTTTCCTTCCATGATGCGCCCACTGCCTTGAGGATCTATCCACATGGCGTGAATGTCGACGTGGGTCTGCTTGGCGATTGCTTTCCAGGTCTTGCCGCCATCGTTTGATTCCATCAGGTCATTGGAGAGAGCAAACACGTGCTCGGGGGTTCGCGGATCAACTGCGATTCGCGAAAAATAAAATGGACGCGCGTCGGCTTCCTGATCTTTGCTGACCAGGTTCCAGTGCTCGCCCCCATCGTCGGATCGCCAGACTACGCCTTCGTTTGAACCAATGACCGCATAGACAACGTTAGGGGCGCTGGGCGCAATTGCCAGCCCGATGCGGCCCACCGGATCTTTCGGCAAACCGTGTCCAGACAAGCGCGTCCAAGTCTGGCCTTGATCGATGGATTTGTAGATCGCATCTTCCGGGCCGCCGTCGGAATAGCTCCATGGGGTCCGGCGGAAGCGATAGGTCCCGGCATAGAGCAGCTGCGGGTTTTTGGGATCCATCGCGAGGTCCGAGATACCAACAGAGGGACCGACATAAAGAACCCGCTGCCAAGTCTTGCCGCCATCGGCGGTGCGGTAGACGCCGCGGTCCGAACTGTCGGCCCAAGGGTTTCCCATGGCACCCACAATGACGGTATTGGATGAATGGGGGTCAATCACAATCCGCGAGATCTGATAGGTGCCATCGAGTCCCAGGTGCGTCCAGTGGGTGCCTCCGTCGGTGGAGCGGTAAACGCCATTTCCGAACGAAACGTCATTGCGGACCTTGGATTCTCCCGTGCCGACCCAAATGACGTCTGGATTACCGGGATCGACCGCGATGGATCCTATCGAGGCGACAGTTTCATGCTGCAAAAGAGCCTTCCATGTAATGCCGCCGTCGTTGGTGCGAAACAGGCCGCCGTCGGCCGTTCCAACGTAATAGGTGAAGGTCTGACCGGGCACGCCAGCAACAGCCGGGACGCGGCCGCCGGAAACGGCGGGACCGATTTGCCGGAAGGAAATGCTTTTAGCTACTTTTATCGGCAACAAGGTGCGGCCTTCTTCGTCCGCCGTTTGTGGACCGGCGGCGCGCGTGGCCACGATTTGTGACTCCTCGCTGGCAGGTTGCGGTTGAGCTGCCGTTGCCGGTTGCTGCCCTTGCCGCGGTTTCCTTTGGGATGTCTGTTGGGCGGTTGCGGAAAGAACAAGAAGGAGAACGGAGCATACAACTACGGCCAGGCGGCCCGGCAGTGCCATAGTTTGAGAGACCTCGCAGCGGATTTTGCGACCGCAAATGATTTCAGGTTTGTGGGACGATGTAAAGGGTTTGTGCCAGAAATGTCGTGATACGAGCTTATTCGAGCATTGATGCCGTTGGAGGTAAGGCCTATCGCTGAGGGAGCGAAGGCGAGTCGGGGCGTGGAATCCCGAAAAGCGCCCATGAAGAGGCTTCGAGCGATCCTAGCGCATTCGAGGTAACGTGATAACCGGAATAGTCGATAGCCAGTACGGCTTTGCCCCCGAGCCGCACGTCGGTTGTCGCATCCTTGTGAACGGGGAGCCAGAAGTTGCCCACTTTTTGGTAAGTATTCGTCATCTGGGTATGGCTAATCCAGAAGGAGGGATTTTTGGCGGGTGCGCCTTCCAAGCGCACAATGGCAAAGTCCTGAGCATTGACCCAAATCTTTCCGTAGCACAGGTATTTGGTTTTCCTGCGCGGGGTAATCTCCATCACATATGAGTCGTTGCCCGCCACGCGCTCGGTTCCTAGTAGCTTGAACTGGTAATTGCGCGGGCTGAGGTCGGAATCTGCCACGTCCAACTGGTATTCCTTTTCGTTTTCCAGAAGCTTATTGAGGATGTGCTCGAGCAGAAACCTGGAACCGCTTTCCGAGAGGATTCGGAAGTTCTTTTTATTCGGCGAGACGTAGGTGCTTACCACCCGCATCTCGGCATGGCGGGTGCCACCGAAGCCCTGGTAGTCGACACGGTAAGTGAGGACAACATTCAGAGCGTCGAGCTGCCGGAGCTGACGGTTCTTGCTTGTCATTAACCGTTCCACGATGGTATCGGTCGAAAGCGGCGCCACTCGGGCAGACTCCTGTCCGTGGCCGAGAAGAACTGAGCCGGCGACCACTAAGAGCTGAGCGGTTACCTGGGTCGCCCAACTGTCGCGAGATGCCATCGCTTGCCCTTGTACCCGTACGTTGTTCCTGCCTGTTGGATGCCGGTTGCGACTAGGAGAGAGAAGATCCCCTGATTTTTCCTTCGTCGCGGATTTTGGCGATAAGCCCGTTTTTCGCCAACCCATTTCTCTTCCGGCGTTTCCTGAGGCAAAATCTTCATGGACGCCGACATCTCAACGTCTGGCTCGACGGCCGCTGTCGCTCAGGTCATTCCGAAAACAATAGGTCAAACTAAGCCGAAACCGTCTCAGGTAGGTGGAGCCCGTAGAATCCGAACAACTGGTTGTTTATGGATTATTCGGTAGAAACCGATGAAACGACCTTATACCGTCCCGAAGCGGGCGAGGCGGACAGCAGTTTAGCCCGCACTGTTCCGGCAGCTCTGTTCCGAATCTCGGAACGGCCATGGCTCTTAGTTGAGGAAGGATTTACCCTCGCACGCGAGCATGAGGTGGAGTCCCTCTTTGCCATTGCCAACGGTTACATTGGTAACCGCGGCTCGTTAGCCGAAGGCAGCCCCTTATCGGCACCAGCAACCTTTCTGGCTGGCGTCTTTGAACACTCCGACAAGCCCGGCAGTATCCCACAGCTGATGATTTTGCCGGATTGGACCGGAGTGCGGGTCTGGATCGATGATCAGCCACTCAGCATGCGAGAAGGTGAGATTTTGGAGCACCGTCGCATCCTCGATTTCGCGCGCGGAATCCTCTGGCGGAAGTGGCGGCACCGGGATAAGGACGGCCGAATCACCCGATTGCTTGCTTTCCGGCTCGCCTCGTTGGCTGACCGGCACCTACTTCTGCAATCCGTGATTGTCTGCGCCGAGAACTACAGCGCCACCCTGCGATTCGAGAGCTCGATTGAATTGCCTGCAAGCTTGCTGGCAGTTCCCTCGGCCGGCTGGAAGGCGAGACGCAGTGCCGAGCGGCCAAACGTATTGCCGCTAGCATTGAAGACACCGGGGCGGGACGTCGAGATTGCGTTTGGCGCCGGCAGTCAGTTGCTCACTTCGAACACCAACGTCGGCGAGCGCCAGGTTGAGATGGACGAGCGGCGAATCGTGGAACGATTTCAGTTGAGGGTGGGGGTAGGCACGGAGTGTCATCTCTACAGGGTGGTCTCCATTTATTCGTCACGAGACACACAGGAACCGCTCGACGCCGCAGTGGCGCACGTGAATCGTGTTCTTCCCAACAATATTTTCCCTGCGGTTTCAGCTCATGAATCGGCTTGGAAATCGCGTTGGGAGCGCAGCGACATCCAGGTCGAGGGCGACGAGGGGTTGCAAACGTCGCTGCGTTTTGCGGCCTATCACTTGATCAGTGCGGCCAATCCCGAGGACCCACGCGTTTCCGTCGCCGCCAGGGCCCTTACGGGCGAAGCTTACAAGGGGCACGTCTTCTGGGACACTGAGATCTACATGGTGCCCTTCTATACGTATACCGATCCGCCATCGGCGCGCGCCTTGCTTACGTACCGCTATCACACGCTGGATGCGGCTCGCGCAAAGGCGCAGCAGAAGGGATTTCGTGGTGCCATGTACCCTTGGGAGTCAGCCGATACAGGAGAAGAAACAACCCCTCGTGCGGTAATCACTCCAAATGGAGAGGTGATTTCTGTCCTCAACGGCGATCTGGAAATCCACATCACCGCCGACGTTGCTTATGCCGTGTGGCAGTACTGGCAAGCAACCGGGGATGACAATTTCTTTGCCGAGTTCGGCGCTGAGATCGTGCTCGAAACCGCGCGTTTCTGGGCTAGCCGAGGCACGATGGAGAGCGATGGGAAGTATCACATTCGGCGTGTAATCGGGCCCGATGAGTATCACGACAACGTCGACGACAACGCATTCACCAACCTGATGGCTGCCTGGAACCTGCGCCACGGCGTCGAATCAGCTGACTGGTTGCAGCAGAACCGAGCAGATCGCTGGCGCGAACTTCAGAGTCGGTTAGGCCTCGGGCGAGATGAACTCGCCAACTGGCTTAAGTTAGCCGACGCCACTTTCACGATCTTCGATCCGAACACCCGGCTCTACGAACAATTTGCCGGTTACTACTTGAAAGAGCCGATTGATTTGAAGAAGTTCGAGCCGCGCACAGCGGCCATGGACGTGATTCTCGGTCATCAGCGCATTAATGAGACGAATGTGGTGAAGCAGGCAGATGTGGTCATGGCATTGTATCTGCTGTGGAGCCAGTTCCCTGACGACGTGCGCCAAGCTAACTTCCGCTATTACGAGCCGCGCACCGGACATGGCAGCTCACTGAGTCCGTCTATGCACGCCTTGGTTGCGGCGAGGCTAGGCGAGAAGATGTTGGCGGGACAGTATCTGAAGCAAGCCGCGGAAATCGACCTTGGCAACAATATGGGCAACGCCGCCGGGGGCGTGCATGCGGCTGCCATTGGTGGGCTTTGGCAGGCAATGGTGTTTGGCTTTGCCGGGTTCGAGACTCTATCGGATGGTGTGAGCTTCACGCCGTGCCTGCTTGATAGCTGGCAGAGACTCTCGCTTCCCCTGCAATGGCGCGGGCGTCAGCTGCATGTATCGCTAAGGCATCAAGACATACAAGTGTCTGTGAGCGGCAATGAACCTTTGAAGTTAAGCCTTGGCGGCGGTCCGGAAACTCTGGCCAGCCCAGGCCACAAATATCTGGCCGAACGCGCCGAAAGTGGCTGGAACTCCTGGCGCTGCCTGGATGGATAGAAACTCTGGGATGAGAGGAGGTGCACAATGGCTGCGGCTCTTCCTGAGTGGTACCGTGCGCTTGCGAGCGCGACTGTCAAGCAAAGTTCGGTGCACAATATCGTGCTCCCCCTCGACGGCAGCACCTGTTCTCGCCGAGCTGTTCCGATTGGCCGCTATTTGGCTCAACTCTACCATGCCACCCTACACGTCCTCTACGCCGCAGAACATCCCTTTACCCCCCGCGAGGCTATCGATCGCTTAGGGCTTACAGACGAGGACCTGCACGGAGCCGTGCTTGATCAGCAAAGCGGCGAACCGGCCGAGGCGATCCTTAGTTCCGCGCGCCGGCTGAAGCGTTCGATCATTGTCATGTGTACTAATGCCGGCCATCACGTCGGCCCGGATTGTTTTGGTTCAGTTACTGAAGCTGTGCTGGCGGGTACTCCGGACCGAATTGTGCTTGTCGGCGAACGCGGCGATGAGCCCTGGAAGCTGCGGCGTGTTCTGCTGGCCCACGACGGTACGCCAAGCTCGGATCTGGCCACGGCTCCGGCGGCAGAGCTGGCACACCATGCGGGAGCTACCATAATCGCCGTACACGTTGCCGCACGCGGCGGTCACTCCCGGCACGAGCCCGGCAGTTTGCCTGCGCCGCGCTACGTCGATCAACCGCAGCACGAGTGGCCCAACTGGGCGAACCAGTTCATGAATCGCATGCTGGCCCTTGGCGCTCCACCATCCTCGGTTTCTTTCAAGCTGCTGGTAACCGGAGGCCGGGCCGGATCGGAAGTGGCGCAGGTCAGCCGCGAGCGTCAGGCGGATCTTGTGGTGATGGCATGGCATGGCAAGTGGGACACGCCGCAGAGCGCTACCAAAGTCGTGGTTCGTACCGCCGGCTGCCCTGTGCTGTTGGTGTGCTCCGGCATCAAATGAGGTTTAATTCGTGGAGAATTCGAGGAGCATGGCTTTGAGTAACGGTCCCGACGCCATGGTGTTCGATCTGGATGGCGTGATTACATTCACGGCGAGCTTGCATGCCGCGGCATGGAAAGAGTTGTTTGACTCATATCTGGAACAGCGTGCCAAGAAAACCGGCGGACCCTTTGTGCCGTTTGATGCCAATACCGACTATTTTCAATACGTGGATGGCAAACCGCGGTATGACGGAGTAGCCAGCTTCCTTGCTTCCCGCAGCATCCATCTTCCGATGGGAAACCCGAGTGAGCCGTCCACAGCTGAGACGGTCGCTGGTCTGGGTAATCGTAAGGACGAGCTATTCAGAAAGAAGGTGGACGAAGTTGGTGTGGACTACGATCATGAAGCTGTAAGGTTTGTCGAGGACTTGCGGGCACACGGGATTCGTGTCGGAATTGCTTCTTCCAGCAAGAATGCAATTCCGATTGTGAACAAGTGTGGCATTGCCAACCTGTTCGAGGTCATCGTCGACGGTAATTTCAGCGAGCAGCGTCACCTTCGCGGCAAGCCTGCACCGGACATCTTTCTTGCATGCTTAGCGGAACTGGTTCGGGCGCCGAATCCGAGCCGAGCCGGGATTGCCGAGGATGCGATTGTCGGCGTCGAGGCGGGCCGCAATGGCGGTTTTGCGCTGGTGTTGGGTGTGGATCGCAGCACGGGCGAATTGGGGCATTATGGCGCAAACTGGGTGATCAAGGATTTCCGAGAGATAACCGCAGATAAGGTCATAGCCTACTTCGCAGCCCGCACGCAGGTGGCCTGAGGCTGGAAGGGGACTCTGCTAGAGTTCTTGCGCATGAACAGGCTGCGGCAGCATTGGGTGTTTATCGGGGCGCCGCTTGCCGTTATTCCGGCTTTGGCATTCCTGCCGGCCCTGGCTTATCTGGTGATTACGCCGTCGGTCGGGCACGCCAACTTAATTGCCGTTCTGCTGTTTCCGGCTTTAGCTCTTGTTGAGGCGATAGGGCTGTTTCAGCTCGTCCGCTGCTGCGTCACTCGCCCCTTTGATCTGCTAACCGCGTTTGCCTTTAGCGCGTTGCTGGTGGTGTTGGTGATTGCCGCTTATACGGGATTGTTCCTGGCCGTCGTGGCAGGCAGAATGTGAGGGCCTCGCTGCCCCCGAGTTCATTGCTTGCGCCTACTCGCCTCTTCGCTGCCCTGGATGGTTTGTGCCGTTGTGGCTCGCTCTTAGGATCGAGCCTGCATCCAAAGATGGTTGCGCCGATCGATTAGAGCGGGAATCGTGCTGACGCGTATAATTTAGAATTGTCTTAATTTTCGGAGGGAAGTCAAATTATGGACTCGCGCGTTCGCGCTTTCTGGGTTCGCCTGAAAGCAAATCGTCTTGCCTATGCCGTAAGCATTCTCCTTACCCTCGCGGTCGGCATTCTGATTGGCACAGTCATCTCTTTCAGTGTAAAAGGGAAAGAAGCCCAGAACAGGTCTTCCGATGCCACACCGCTGAGCGTACCGGCGCCGCGAGAGCTCTCGAACGCCTTTTCCCAAATCGCCAAACAGCTCGAACCGAGTGTCGTCAATATCAATACCGAGTCGGTGATCAAGAACCCGCACCGGCGCTCGCGTCCTGGCAACCCCAACGACGACCAGGGTGGCGGTGAGGAAAATCCATTTGAAGACTTCTTCAATCGATTCTTTGGCGGCCCGGGGGGTCAGGGTCAGGGCATACCCGGAGGCCCCGACGGTGGAAGCGGTATTCGCGAGCGTTCTCTCGGATCGGGAGTCATTGTCGATGCCAAGGGTTACATACTTACCAACCGGCACGTGGTGGAGAAAGCGGACCGGGTGCGAGTGCGATTGTTTGAGGACCCAGTTGGTGTACAGCACGATGCAAAGGTAATCGGGACCGATCAGGAAACTGATCTGGCGGTCATAAAGGTTGAGCTCAACAAGTCTCTGCCCGCCGCCAAAATGGGCAATTCCGACAGTATGCAGGTGGGCGACTGGGTATTGGCCATTGGCAGCCCGTTTGGCCTGAATGCAACTGTCACCGCGGGCATAGTTTCCTATAAGGGCAGAAACATCGTTCCCGGCCGGCAATTCCAGTCTTTCATCCAAACCGACGCAGCGATCAATCCCGGCAATTCGGGCGGGCCGCTGGTCAATATGTCGGGCGAAGTGATTGGCATCAACACCGCGATCCTGACAGAGACCAGCTCCTACGCCGGCGTTGGTTTCGCTTTACCGGCTAATACGGTCGTCAATGTTTATAACCAACTCATTGGGCCCGACCACCGCGTCGCGCGTGGCTCGATCGGAGTCGAGTTTACGGCGCAGCAGAATCCGGCGGTGGCCCGCGTCTACGGCGTACAATCCGGCGTCACCGTGTCCAACGTGGTTGCGGGCAGCCCGGCTGACCAGTCAGGTCTCAAAGTTGGCGACACCATTGTTACGATCGATGGTAAGCCGGTGAAGAACGGAGACGCGCTGGTCTCCGATATTGCCGCTCGCAAGCCCGGCTCGAAGGCAAGTGTCGGCTTCGTTCGCAACGGCAAGAAGCAGGACACCACGGTCACAATCGCGGATCGTGCCAAACTGTTTGCTTCCCGACTTGGCGAGGAAGAAGAAGGTCAGGAAGACAACACGCCGAAGCCCAGCAAGTTCGGCATGGCAATCCGTAGCCTCACCCCGGACATGGCTGACCGGTTGGGCGTTCCCGCAAAGGGCGTAATTGTTCAGGATGTCAAACCGGGATCGTTTGCCGACGATGTTGGCTTGAACCGCGGCGATGTGATTCTGGAAATCAATAAGCAGGCCGTCAACAACGAAGACGACTTCAGCAAGATCCAGTCCAGCTTGAAGAGTGGGCAGGACGTTGTCTTCCTGGTCCGTCCGAGGGGTGCTGGTCCGCAGGACGGTACCATCTTCCTCGCCGGCACACTACCGTAGTAGTCAGGTAAGGCCTTTGGGCTGGCGCTGGAGTGAAAAATTAGACATCATGCCAGTGTCAGCCTGGCAAAAGATGCTTTTCATGCCGGTGTCGCTTAATCCGGCATCTTAGGAGAACGGTTGCAGGGGGAGTTTTCGACGATCTCGATGCGAACCCTTACAAAAACGAGCGTCGCACTGCTGTTTTGGGTTGTTTTGTGCCTTGGCTATGGTTGGTCGCAGCCGACCAGCAAACCCAAGCATGACTCAGGCCGTTCTGAGGCTTCCCGGAAAACCTCCAGGCCCGGACGAATGCATGCGAGCTCGCGCAAGGGGAAGCGTTCGAAAAAAGCGAGCTGGAGGCTCGGTCAGCAGAAGATGGATTCGGATCGAGCGCGGCAGGTACAAGAAGCGTTGATTCGCGAGCATTACCTGACAGGAGAGCCGAACGGAATCTGGGACCAGAGATCCGAGGATGCCATGATTCGTTTTCAAGCTACCAACGGGTGGCAAACAAAGATCGTTCCTGACTCTCGCGCGCTGATCAAACTGGGTCTCGGACCAAACCAGGATCATTTGTTGAATCCCGAAAGCGCCATGACCAGCCCTCTCGAGCCGACAAGTACCTCAGAACATATTGCACCGGCCGCCGCCGGGGAACACACCGCTCCCAGCGGCACCCAGATCGCTCCCACTTCTCCTGGTCGTGCCGATCCGGTCAGCAATCCGCAAGACTAGTGGCTGCGTCCTGACCTCGGTCCTGAAGGTTGCGCCCCGGATGAATATAGGAAACGGGTCAGCCGGCTCACTTCTCAGATAGGACTTTTCAAGCCGTGCAGCAGGCGAGACAATGAAACTCAAGGAGGAGCCACTTGTCAGACCGGAAGTACAGACAACCCGGATACATGGACCGAAACGAGAAGCCGCAGAAGACCTCCGGGGATCGACCGCCTAAGCGGGACAACACCTTCGGCCCGCGGCCACTACAAATGGCAGCAACGCGCACGGTCTCCCGCTGCGCGCAGTGTGGCACCGTGCTGCAGGCGTTCACCGAACCTGTGGGCCAGTGTCCCAAGTGCGGGTTCGAGTTGCATGCGTGCAAGCAGTGCGCCTATTTCGATCCGGCCAGCCGCTTCGAATGCACGCAGTCCATACCCGAGCGGATTCCGCGGAAGGATGTTAAGAACGATTGCAAGTTCTACGCTATGCGGGTCATGGTTGAGAAAGAAACGTCGGCCAGCGCGGCGCGCGTCGACGACGCCCGCAAGGCATTCGAGAACCTGTTCAAGAAGTGAGCTCCGGCTTCCGCGTTTGGGGATCGAAATTCTGCTTGGGAAATCTTAGCCCAGTTTTTGTTCACCTGCTCGCTGTCCCTTGAATTACGGTTTCAGGGTGGGTCGCAGCAGTACCTCGCTGATAAAAGATTCGGGCGCTTGCGTAACCAGCATAGCGACGGTATGGGCCACATCGTCGGGTTGGAGCATCTTGCTCGGATCCCGTCCGATGTGCGGGCTCAAACTGGTGTCGACCGATCCGGGACAGACTACCGAGACGCGGATGTTATGTGCTCGCAGCTCCTCGGCCACCGAGTAAGTCAGTCCGTTGAGGCCCCACTTCGAAGCAGCATAAGCGGCTCCATTGGGCAGGGCATTTTTTCCAGCCAAAGAAGAGATGTTGATGATGTGACCATGCTTGGCTTGGATCATCATGGGCGCAAATGCCCGAATCGTGTAATAGACTCCACGCAGGTTCGTATTCAAAATCTGGTCCCATGCTTCGGGCGGCAGTTGATGGAGTGGACCGCCAAAGCCGCCGATTCCGGCATTGTTGACCAGAATGTCGAGCCGTCCGTGGCTGGTCTCAACACGCGAGGCGAGCTGCTCGACGGCTTGCCGACTGATCACATCACATTCTGCTACCTCTGCTTTTCCGCCTGCTGCCGAGATGGCATCGGCGGTGGTCTCGAGTTGGGAGCCTGTACGTCCGCACAGAACGACGGTGGCTCCCAGCATCGCAAGCCGGCGGGCAATGGCGGATCCAATGCCGCGTCCCGCGCCGGTTACAGCGGCCACCTGGTCTTTCAGTGTAGAATTGTTGTCGACTATCAAGGGTGTCATTCTCCTTTCCACTTCGAGGCGTGAAACCATCTGCTAACCGCGATAATTCGCATTCAACCGAGAGTAAACGAGAGCTTGTGGTGACATTGCTTGCCAGAGAGCGAGGGACATCTCTATAATCCCGCACACCGGGGAAATTGCGCGTGCTAAATGGTTTTCAGACACGTGTAACTTCTCGAGCTTGTTGTTTGAGCGGGCCCGAGGCCGCTTAGCAAAAGCTCCCGGAGTGCTTGGCTTGGGTAACCCGGACAGGTTGTCATCGCTGTTTCCCGAAAAATCACAGGAGTTATATCGATGAAGAAAAGCTTAGTGACGATTGTGCTTTTGTTGGCAAGCATGGCAGTAAGCCAGACCACTCCACAACAACAAGCGCAACCGCAGACACAGCCCTCCGGTGCGCAAACAGCCGGGCAACCCGCGGCAGGTCAGCAGGCGGCGCCACCACAGAAGAAAGAGATCAAGAATCCTGCCGAGTACAACGCCTACGTGGGCGCGATTCAACAGACAGATCCAGCCGCCAAGATCAGCGGCCTGGAGGCCTTTCTCCAGCAGTATCCCCAAAGTGTGATGAAGGAAGATGCTCTGGAAGCGCTCATGATCGCCTATCAGCAGAGCGGTAATGGGGAAAAAATGAATGACGCCGCCCAGCGTCTGCTGCAAGTCAACCCCGATAATGTTCGGGCCTTAGCTCTGCTCGCCTACACTCGCCGAACAGCGGCCCAGGGGGGACAAAATCCGCAGCAGAACCTGGCGGACGCGCAAAAGTACGGCCAGCAGGGCCTTCAGGCCTTACCGAAGTTCGCCAAACCCGAAGGCATGTCGGAGGCCGATTTCGAGAAGCTGAAGAAGCAAATGGGAGGAATATTTAGTGGAGCGGTCGGCATCGCCGCTCTTCAGAATAAGGACTTCCCGTCGGCGCAGAGCCACCTGAAGGCGGCGGCCGAAGTTAGCCCGAACGATTTCAGCATTGTTTATCCTCTGGCGCTGTCCTTCTTGCAGTCCAATCCGCCAGATGTGCTGAATGGCGCGTGGTACGCGGCCCGAGCCGCCAATATCGCTCCCAATGCGCAACTTGCGCAGGGAATCGAGAAATATGGGAAATCGCAATACAGCAAATACCATGGCTCGGATCAGGGTTGGAGCGATGTAATGGCTGCCGCGAAAGCATCGCCCACTCCGCCGGCCGGTTTCACCATCAGCCAATACATTCCCCCGACTCCCGCTCAGCAGGCTGCTGACTTGGTGAAGAGCAAGTCGCCAAAGGAGATGAGCTTCGCCGAATGGGAACTGGTCTTATCGGCTGGTGCGCAATCGGATTCCGACCAGGTCTGGAATGCCATCAAAGGCGTTCCCCTGCAAATGGAAGGGCAGGTAGTCCACGCCACCTCTGACAGGATTGAGATCGCGGCCAGCCAGGACGACATCGATCAGAAGCGCGCCGATATTATCCTGAATATGAACGGACCGATCCCTGCTCGGCTAATGCCAAAAGACGGCGCTACCCTGGATTTTGAGGGGACGCCCGCGTCGTTTACATCCAGCCCGTTTGTCATGACCATGGAGAAGGGAACTTTGCTGACCAAGGCGGCGCCGAAGACCACCAAGCGACCAGTACACCGCAGACCGACGACTCCGCAACAATAAGCCGACCTGTTTCCTGGGAACGAGGGGGCAGCCCAAGGGCTGCCCGCTACTTTTCGGGGATGAGAGTCCGATCTCTTGGTACGGTGCTATCGCGTAGAGCGCTTCCGGCCCCTTTTACAACGTTCAGAACAGCTGCTTTAGTGCTAAGCGAGCGGCTTGATAGCCGCACATCCCGTGTACGCCGCCGCCGGGAGGGGTAGAAGCCGAGCAGACATACAAGCCTGGCAGAGGAGTCCGGTACCTCCGAATCGTCGGCCGGAAAAACCATTGTGACAAAATGGCCGCGCCACCATTGATGTCTCCGCCGACCAGATTAGCATTCGAAGCTTCGAGTTGGGAGGGATTGGTTACCAAGCGTTTCAGAATGCCCTTGCGGAAGCCTGGGGCGAAGCGCTCAATTTGATTTTCGATTTTCTCCGAGACATCTCCTTCGTATCCGTTTGGTACGTGGCAATATGCCCAGACCGTGTGGCCGCCCTCAGGTGCACGCGAGCTATCGAACAAACTCGGCTGGGCTAGTAGAACGAAGGGCTTTTCCGAGACTGAGCCTCGCCACGGCAGTCGCTCGGAAAGCTCGATCTCTTCCCGAGTTCCTCCCAAGTGGACGGTAGCGGCGCGAAAACAATCCTGAGACTTCCAGGGGATGGGCCTGTCCAGGGCCCAATCCATCTTGAACGCGCCGGGGCC
>Ga0126372_10000150_pt1 | contig 20180 bp, 16 predicted proteins | sample PanSoiMetaPlot_6_FD_92762 | JGI IMG/M metagenome (GOLD analysis project Ga0126372, IMG submission 92762) | Tropical forest soil microbial communities from Panama - MetaG Plot_6 | ecosystem: Environmental > Terrestrial > Soil > Tropical forest > Bulk soil | place: Panama | collected 2016-02-17
TGACGCTGAGCATGGCGTCTTCATTGGACTTCATGGTGGTGCCGAGCGCCACACCGAAGAAGCTGTCCTCGGGGTTGATGGCGTAGAGGCGGCCATCGGCGCCGAATTTCATCCACGCGATGTCATCACCGATCGTCTCGACTTTCCAACCGGGGATGGTTGGGATGAGCATGGCAAGGTTGGTCTTGCCGCAGGCCGACGGGAAGGCTCCAGTGATGTACTTGGCTTTGCCGGCGGGGCTGGTGAGCTTGAGAATGAGCATGTGCTCGGCCATCCAGCCTTCATCGCGAGCCTGAACCGAGGCGATACGCAGAGCGTGACATTTTTTGCCGAGCAAGGCGTTGCCGCCGTACCCGGAGCCGAAGGACCAGATCTCGCGCGTCTCGGGGAAATGGCAGATGTATTTGTGTTCGGGATTGTTGGGCCAAGCTGAGTCCTGTTCGTTGGGGCCGAGAGGCGCGCCCACCGAATGCAGGCCGCGCACGAATTCCCCGTTTTCGCCGAGGACATCGAGCACACGTGCGCCAACCCGCGCCATGATGTGCATGTTCGCGACCACGTAAGGTGAGTCGCTGATCTCGACACCGATCTTCGCGATGGGTGAACCGATCGGACCCATGCTGTAGGGGATGACATACATCGTGCGTCCGGTCATGGACCCCGTGAAAAGACCGCGAAGCTTATCCTTCATTTTCTGGGGATCTTCCCAGTTGTTGGTGGGGCCGGCGTCGTCTTTGCTCACGGAGCAGATGAAAGTCCGGTCTTCGACGCGGGCAACGTCGGCCGGATTCGAGCGAACCAGGATGCTGTGGGGCCGTCTTTCAGGATCGAGAGGAATTGCGGTTCCGGCCAGGCTCATCAGGCGGAGCATGGCCTGGTATTCGTCGGGGGAACCGTCGCACCAGTGAACGCGGTCCGGCTGGCACATGCGGGCGACCTCTTCCACCCACTGCGTCAGTTGCTTGTTTTTTCTTTCGACGCTGGTTGTTTCAACTTCGAGTGCCAGACTGGACATAAATATGTCTCCTCACGCAGAGCACTGAGATGCTGGTGCGGCAGGCAACGGCCGCGAAGACAATATCCTTCGGAAGACAAGACTCTTAATTCTCCCTCATCCCGAGCGATTCTCCAAATAGGGCCGTAAGTGACAATCGTGGTCCGCCAACCTCCAGCGTGGAATTGTCTCTTTCGGGCGGAGCCGGTTGAAGTGAGGCCAGTCACGTTCCCAGGTGACAGCAAACACATGGGAAGCAGGACTACTAGCGGGGAACGGCGATGTTTTCTTCCAGCTCGCGGACGACGGCGTCAAGATGCTGGAGCGTCTGTTCGACGGTGAGGGCATACATATCGCGGCTGATACCCTCTCCAGTCTCGAGGGCGGTCTTCAGGTAGTGTCCGGCGATTTCGATCGCAAGCGGATCGGTAATCACTTTGCCGGCCCGGTTCTTGTACTCGACCCAGGCGGGGAGAGGAAGCGCGACCCAGACGGGCCTGCCATCCACCGTGAACTTGATATCGACCGCATCGGCGTGGCGGGTGGCAATGGCGACAATGAGCGCCTGGTAGATGCAGCGCACTTCTTTCTTTGTCCAGTGGTCCTTGACGTGGAAGTTGTCGAACATAAGGTTCGGAAAACTATAGCGGACGGGCTCGCGCGGAGCAAACACGCGGCAGGAGAGCGGAGGTTGAAGAGAGCGGAGGTATTCGTCGCAGTTCGCCTTGACCCTTGATGCCGCGCACTGCTATAGATGGCGGGCTTTCTTGGAGGCAAAGTGCTACGAACCACTTATCGTCACGCCGCGCTGCTGGCGTTGTTGATCGTTTCGGTATCGGCGTTTCCGCAGAGCGAGAAGCCGGCGGTCCGAGGCAAGTCGCTGCGGTTCGAAGTTTCTTTTTCGCGCGAGGTCAGCGCGGCGCCGCTCGATGGGCACGTCCTGCTCCTCATCTCGAACAACGACCGTGAAGAGCCGCGCTTTCAGATCAAGGAAGAGCCGGCCGAATCGCAGCAGATGTTCGGAGTGGATGTTGACGGACTTGCCCCGGGCGCACCGGCAGTGGTCGACTCGACGACGCTGGGTTATCCAGCCGAGAGCCTGGCCCAGATTCCGCCCGGCGATTATTGGGTGCAGGGGTTGCTCAACATCTATGAGACGTTTCACCTGGGGAACGGGCACACGGTGAAGCTGCCGCCCGACAAGGGTGAAGGACAGCATTGGCAGGTCAAGCCGGGGAACCTCTACAGCAAGCCAGAAAAACTTCACCTCGACCCGAATTCGGCCCAGGTGATCCGCGTGTCGCTCACCCAGAAGGTTCCGCCTATAGAGGAAGAGGCACTCGCGGTCGACTCGATTCTGGACGGGCCCATAACGCAGAAGCAGAGCATCGCTGACACGAAGTGGGTCAAACACGTGAAGATTCAGAGTGAACTGCTGACGAAATTCTGGGGACGGCCCACATCCCTTGGGGCTGTAGTGCTGCTGCCCGAGGGTTGGGACGAGCATCCGGATGCACGTTATCCGCTGATCGTGTTGGAAGATCATTTCCATCGGAGCCTGCCCGGCAGGCTGTCGTTCCGCAGCGAACCGCCCAATCCCGACTTGAAAGGTGAGGAGAAGCGGCGGGCGGAAAATGCGTACAAGCTCTACCAGGATTGGACGTCGGGGCGCATGCCGCGCGCAATCATTCTGACCATTCAGCACCCAACGCCGTATTTCGATGACTCGTACGCGGTGAACTCAGCCAACCAAGGCCCCTATGGAGACGCGATCAACCACGAGTTGATTCCCTACATCGAGAAAAAGTTTCGCGCCATCGGCGAGGGCTGGGCGCGGGCCGTGATCGGCGGATCGACCGGAGGGTGGGAAGCGCTGGGCTCGCAGGTTCTTTATCCTGACTTCTACAACGGAGCCTGGGTTTTCTGCCCGGACGTGGTCGACTTTCGCGCGTATCCGACAGCGAACGTGTATGACGATGCCAATGCCTACTTCCTGCATGGAATTTTTGCCCCGGTGCCGCGTCCGGAGATGCGCAAGGCCGACGGTTTGGTGCTGGCGACAATGGAGCAGGCGAACCGATACGAGTTGGTGATGGGTACGCACGGGCGATCGGGCGAGCAGTTCGATATCTGGCAGGCCGTGTTCAGCCCGGCGGGAGAGGACGGTTATCCTAAGCCAATTTATGACAAGCGTACCGGTGACATCGATCACAAAGTAGCCGAGTACTGGAAAGAAAATTACGACCTGAGCCATACCATGCAGCGGGATTGGAAGACGCTCGGGCCCAAGTTGCGGGGCAAACTGCATTTCACAGTGGGCGAAGCTGACACTTGGTATCTGGATCGCGCGGTCCACCTGTTGCGGGATTTTCTGGAAAGCACAACCGATCCGTACTACCAGGGCAGCTTCGATTTTGGAGTGCGCCAGCCGCATTGTTACTCGGGGAACTTCGATCCAGCGGTCGGCCTGATGCAGCATTATCTACCTGAAATGGTGAAGCACATGGAGGAAACCGCGCCAAAGGGAGCGGACGTGAAGAGTTGGAAGTACTAGCGGAAGCTGGATTTTCGTTGATTTGGTATGAGCTTGCAAAAGGCCCGTCAGGCGGGCAGAATGACGCGGGGTTTTCGCCATGCGTGGGGCAGAGGATGGGTCGCGGCCACTGCGACAGTTCGCGCCCGCGCTCGTTCTTTTGAGCCTCGCGGTTCTGATCAACTACGTCGATCGGGGAAACCTCTCGATCGCAGCGCCGCTGTTGAAGGCTGAGCTGCATATTTCGACTTCGCAGCTCGGCATCCTGCTGTCCGCTTTCTTCTGGACTTATACGATCCTGATGTTCGCTGCCGGTCGGCTCGCCGATCAGTTCGACGTCAACCTGCTGATCGCCGCCGGTCTCTTCCTCTGGACGCTTGCCACTGCCGTGACCGGCCTGGTGCATGGTTTCGCGATGCTACTGGCGGTCCGCATGATGCTTGGCGTCGGGGAGTCTGTCACTTTTCCTGCCTGTTCGAAAATCCTGGCGCAGAACTTGACGGAGCAGCACCGCGGATTTGCCAACGGCATGATTACAGCAGGACTGAAAGCCGGTCCAGCAGTTGGGACGCTAGGAGCCGGGCTGCTGATGGCCAAATACGGATGGCGGCCGGTGTTCGTCGGAATCGGACTCGCGAGCCTGGTCTGGATCCCGGCCTGGATGTACTGGAGGCCGCGCCCGGAGTTGACAGGGAGGATGCAAACGAAATGCAGCGTGGGCTTTGTTGACATCATGCGAAAGCGCTCGTTCTGGGGCACTGCTGCGGGAAATTTCTGCGGGAATTACGTGCTGTATTTTTTCGTGATCTGGCTTCCCTACTACCTCGTGACCGAGCGCCACTTGACGATGGTCGCCATGGCCAGGATGGCGGGAGCGTTTTATATGACGGACGCCACGTCAACCGTGATCACCGGTTGGGTCGCAGATTACTGGATCCGAAGGGGGAAGACCCCGACACTGGTGCGCAAGGCCGCGATGGCGATCGGGTACGCGACGCTAGCCGGATGCCTGATCGGATGCGCAACCGCGTCATCCACTAGCTATATCGGGTGGCTCTTCGCGATCGGGATTAGCGGAGGAATCGCGGGTTCGGGGACGTTCGCTTTTTCGCAGACATTGGCGGGGCGGGAGGTGGCGGGACAATGGACTGCCCTGCAGAATGGCCTGGCAAACTTCGCTGGGATCGTGGGGCCGGCGCTTACCGGATTCATCGTGGAACGAACCGGACACTTCATGCCGGCAGTGATGGTCGCAGCCGCAGCCGCCATGATGGGCGGACTGGCATGGGTTCTAGTTGTCGGGCCAGTTGAGCCAGTCAACTGGATACCAAGCCTGGAACTGCCGGTGCCGGCAGAAGAAGTGGCGTGAGGCAGGGCGGATGCGTCTCCGTTTAATATGTTCTGGTGGCGGTCCAATCGGGACAGAAAAAGAGACCGGGCCGGAAGATTCTGCGGACGTCGAACCTGGACAAGCCGCCCTGGCTTGTTTATGGATTTAGCACCCGGGTTGGTGGTCACTCTCAGCCCTATGGCAGCCGAACGCTCAACCTCGGATTTACCAAAGATGATTCGCGTAGCGACGTCGAGCGGAATCGCGCGGCATTTCTCAGACAGATTGGCGCTACAGACAAGACGGGCAAGCCGTGGCCTCTGGTGACGGTCCGCCAGATTCACTCTGACGTCATCCATTGTGTGAACAAAGTTCCTCGGGAGGCGCTCGCAGGCGACGGCCTGGTGACGAAGACTCCTGACTTGCTGCTGGCGGTTCTCACGGCGGATTGCGTTCCGGTGATCCTGGTGGACATCAAGCGCCGGGCGGTCGCGGTGCTGCACGCCGGCTGGCGAGGAACCGCGAGCCGAATCGCGGAAAAAGGCGTGGGGGAGATGCAGCGATGCTTTGGCACTGATCCGCGCGATCTACAGGCAGCAATCGGCCCATGCATTCACGGGTGCTGCTACGAAGTGGGAGAGGAACTCAGGGCGAAGTTTGAGTCACAGTTTGAATACGGTGGCGAGCTGTTTCGCGAAGTCAAAGAGTCTGACGCCGTGCGCGAAAAATATCCGCTGCTGTTTCTAACGGCGCGAGCACCCGGTCACTCGGAGTTGCCCGTCAAATTATTTCTGGATCTGGTGGAAGCCAATCGCCGACAGCTCGAGTCGGCGCGAGTTCCAGCGAAAAACATCATGAGCCGGGAGGAATGCACGGCCTGCCAGACAGACATGCTGTTTTCCCATCGCGCTGAGAAAGGCGTCACGGGAAGAATGATGGCGGCGGTCGGAATCCGCGGAGCAGCGCAACGGCAAAGAACTTGGCGAGAGACGCGATGATGAGGAATTTCAAGAAAGCTGCTGTGGCGGGGCTGGCTGTGTTGCTTTGCGAAACGGCGGTTTTGGCTGCCGACGCGCGCGATGAGCAGGTTGACGCGCTCTTTGCGAGATTCAAGTCTGACCACGCTCCCGGCGTAGCGGTGCTGGTGGTCAAGGGCGGACAAAAAGTTTTTGAACGTGGTTATGGCGTGACGGATATCCGGACCTTGCATGCGATAGATGCTCAAACCAATTTTCGGTTGGCCTCGCTGACCAAAGAATTCACTGCGATGGCCATCATGCTGCTGATTCATGATGGCAAGCTTCACTACGAGGACCGGCTCAGCGAAATCCTGCCCGGGTTTCCTGAGTACGGGCGCGCTATAACGATTCGCCAGTTGCTGTACCACACGTCAGGGCTGAAGGATTACGAAGACCTGATCCCTCCTGAGGATCCGAAGGTTCCGGTGGAGAATGCGCAGATCAAGGACGACGGAGTGGTCGAGCTTCTGAAAGGACAGACGGGAACAAAGTTCAAACCCGGCGCGAGATGGGACTACAGCAACTCAGGCTACGTCTTGCTGGGAGTGATCGTGGCGAAAATGTCGGGCGAGCCCTTCGGCCAGTTTCTGAAGCAGCGCATTCTCGCGCCGCTCAAGATGACAAACACAGTGCTCTATGAGCGTGGGAAAAACCAGGTAGTCAACCGCGCATACGGACATAACCGGAGAAACGGGACTTGGGAGCAAACCGATCAGAGCTCGACTTCGGCGACACTGGGAGATGGCGGGATCTACACCTCACTTCACGACATGTTTCTGTGGGACAAGGCGCTTCGCGAGCATACGCTTTTGAGTGCGGCGGAGATGCAGCCGGCGTTGAGCCCGGTACAAGTGCCGGGAGCGGGACCGACGGAGCCGAACGGGAAACCTGCCGACTACGGATTTGGCTGGTTCTTGAATCCGTACAATGGGCACCGTCGCATGTGGCACTACGGCGAGACGGTGGGATTCCGTACGTCAATTCAACGCTTTCCGGATGATGAGTTGACGGTGATTGTACTAGCAAATCGCTCAGACGTCGTCGCTTCGGCTCGGGCGCTGAAGGTAGCTGATCTGTATTTGACCGCTGCGAAACAGAATAAGGCTTCCAGAAAAAGCAGTGCGAGTTCAGGTTTATCCCACTAAGTCGTTTACTGTGCCGAAGCGGGGCTGGGCGTGACTGGGGCGGGCGCGGACTCGGCCTGAGTCGTATTCACCAGATCTTTCAACTCTTTGCTGGGTTTGAAGAACGGAATCTTCTTGGCGGGGACCTCTACCCGGTCGCCAGTCTTGGGATTGCGTCCGACTCGTGGCTTACGCTGGCGAGTGCGGAAGCTGCCGAAGCCGCGGATTTCGATCTTGTCGCCAACCCGGAGCGAACGAACGATGCTATCAAAGATGGTCTCAACAATGACTTCGCTATCTTTGCGGGTCAACTCCGCAAGCCGCGAGACTTCATCGATCAGATCCGCTTTTGTCATAACGTCTTTCTCGCTCCCTATCGTTTGTAGACTGATTTAATTGGCCTTAGACCTAATCCTCGATAAACCGTCAGCCATAAACTTCTCAAATTTCAGCGCTTTTGTGCAAGAACGTTTTCAGGTACCCGGTGTTTTGTGGATTTCGGCATCCCATTTATCATCAACGCGCTCCCCGAAAAACCACCACAAGCGCTATCGCCAAGAGTCCGCCCATTTACTTCCAAAGAAAATAAAATCCCACATGCTGATCCATCAGCTTCTCACGTGTGGGCAAATAGTCGGAGATGTCACCGAAGATCAGGTCAGCCACGGTCTTTCGCTCTTTTTCCGGCCGGACCAATGTGGGTTCTCCTTTGATGCCAACGGACTTAGCGGTGTCATTGACCGCGGCCTGGAAATCGGCGACCTGGTCGATCAGCTTCATCGGTAGCGCCTGTTGCCCGGTCCAGACCTTGCCATTGGCGATGGCGCGAACTTCGTCGACCTTCAGCTTGCGGCCGTCCGCCACAGCCTGGATGAACTGGGTGTGCATATTGTCAATCAGGCTTTGCAGGTACTGCTGCTCGGCAGGCGTGAGGTCGCGAGTAGGATTGCCCGTGTCCTTGAATTCGCCCGCCTTCATGGTGACTTCTTTCAGCTTGGCCCAGCGTAGCAAGTCACCATAGTTAACCCACTCGGAGATAACGCCAATCGAGCCCACGATGCTGCCCTCGTCGGCATAAATCTTGTTGGTGGCAGAAGAAACATAGTAGGCGCCGCTCGCTCCGACACTTTCGATGGACGCCACGATGCGTTTCTTCTTTTCGTCGCGAACCCGACGGACAGCGCGGTAGATTTCCTCCGAGGCCGCCACGCCCCCGCCAGGCGAGTTCACGTGCAGGATGATGGCTTTGATGGAGTCGTCATCGCCATACTTCTTAAGCTGCTCAACCACGGTTTTCGGCGTGAGAATGATGCCCTCGAGGTCGACGATCGCGATCTTGTCGCCAAAAGTGCCGCCAAAAGCAGAGGTTTGCTGATCGCTGCGCAACGTCAGGTAAACGAGCGTGAACACGGCCAGCACGAAGAGGAAGAAAGCTCCTCCTCCAACAAGAATCCAGAGCAGCGTGCGCGAACCTTTACCTTCTGACATAAGCTGTGTCCTGGAAAGGACTTAGTTTAACACTAAGGTAGTTTGAGTTGTCGGTTTCTGGACGTGTAATTTGCCGAATTGGTAAGTGGCGTTTAACCCGTGATGACAGTCAGGGCACGCGGCGCGACCGTCATTTCGATGGGAGTACGGCAGACGTATTCGCCGTCAGCGTAGACGTCAATGGGCGTGCCGGTGTCGAGGCGTACGCGGTCGGATTGGAAGTAGTCGATCTCGGGAATTTCAAGGTGACGGCCGCGGTAAACCATGGGAAACAAGCGAGTAAGGCGGAATTTGCCGACGCGGTTGACGAGACAGAAATCGAGTTTGCCGTCGTCCAGTTGCGCATGAGGCGCGATTTTCATTCCGCCACCGTACGTAGGGGCGTTGGCGAAGGCCAGGAGCATTGCGGGACCGGACGAGCGTTCGACAAAGGCGTCCGATTCACCGTCGCGAAACTGGATGTTCATCATGATGGGTTTGAAACGGATGAGCGCGAAAATCACGCTGATCACGTAGCCGCCATGGGCGCGGAACCAGGCCGGCATGGAGTTGGCGAGGCGTCCGGCATCGGCGTCGAGACCGCAGCCGCCCACGCAGCAGAAATAATGGCTGGTAGCAGGTTGCGTTTCGGCAATTGACGCGGGTGAGGACGTCCGCGCAGTGATGACGCCGAGGTCTATGGTGTGCGTGTTTGTGCCTCGCTCGCAGAACGCGCGCCACGCTGCGATCGCATTGCGTACATCTTGCAGGTTCAGAGCACGGGCAAAATCGTTGCCACTACCGCGCGGCACAACCAGCACAGGGCGCTTCAACTTCACCAATTGCGGGAGATGGCGGTGGGCGGTGCCGTCGCCGCCGAAGATGAGGATAGCATCGGCGGTTTCAGGCGAGGTAGGGAGACCGATCGTCCATTGAGTACTGGTGTCGTGCGCGAAGGGTTCGAGATCGCGCGGGGAAGAACCCAGACCGAAGACGGCGGCAGCGCGCATTCGCGCGGAAGGGTAACAGAAACTAAGCACGGAGGACACAGAGGAACACGGGGGAAAGCGAAAATTGTCGCGGAGATGCCGATTACTCCACTCGGAAACGACAGGAGGTGCCAGAGCTCCTTACGGTGGAGAATTGAGCATCGGCTGGGCCGGGATGCTTGAGTACGCCAGACGATTCTGTCAGGGGGCTGGGTAAGGTAGGGATGCTTCGACTGCGCCGCACGATCCGCTTGGCGAATCGTCCGGCTACGCTCAGCATGACAATCGTGGTTTGGGGTGGGTTAAATGTCGTTACGTGTTAATCGCGATCACTTGGTGAATGCGCTATTGCTTATTGCAGGATCACTTTTTTAATCTTGCGTCCGACCTGCACCGTAATTCGGTTTTCGCTGCCATTGGGTGTGAACCGGGCGGACAGGCCAGCCACCTCGCCATTCAAGCGGACAGCTTTCTCCTTTATCTTCCGGGTTGCTTCGGAGACTGACGCGGTGAGGCCGAGGCGCGGGAGCAGTTTGTCGACGCGGATTCCGTCTTTTTCCTTGTTCGCGACCTCAGCAAAAGGGACGCTCACCGATTCAACGTTCTCCGGAACTTCATCTTTCTGAAACTGCCGAGCCCAGTCTTCGGCAGCCTTGTCGGCCTCAGCGGCAGGATGGAAGTCGCTGACGATGCTGCGGGCCAGGTCTTTCTTTACCTGCATGGGATGAGCTTTGCCAGCGGCGACGTCGGCTTTCATCTTCGCAATATCGGGTAACGATACATCGGTGAGCAATTCGTAGTAGCGCCACATCATCTGGTCGGAAATCGACATCAACTTGCCGTACATCTCGAGCGGCTCCTCGAGGATGCCAATGGCATTGCCCAGCGACTTCGACATCTTTTGGACGCCGTCCAGTCCTTCGAGGATCGGCGTCGTGAGGACGACCTGGGACTCTTGTCCGAAATGGCGTTGGATTTCGCGTCCGACGAGCAGGTTAAATTTCTGGTCGGTGCCTCCGAGTTCGACGTCGGCGTTCAACATGACCGAGTCATAGGCCTGCGCGAGCGGGTAGAGCAGTTCGTGGACGGCGATCGGCTTCTCTTCCTGAAAGCGCTTGTGGAATTCGTCGCGCTCGAGCATCTGGGAAACGGTGTACTTGGCGGAGAGGCGGATCCAGTCCTCGGATTTCATCTTGCCCAGCCACTCGCTGTTGAAGCGGGTCTCGGTTCGCTTGGGATCAAGAATTTTGTAGACCTGCTCCATGTAGGTACGCGCATTACGCATGATCTCTTCATTGCTAAGCGGCGGGCGCGTGGCAGAGCGGCCGGTGGGGTCACCGATCATGCCCGTGAAGTCGCCGATGACGAAGATGACAGTATGGCCGAGATCCTGAAAATGCTTGAGCTTGCGCAGCAGGACGGTGTGACCGAGGTGGAGGTCGGGCGCAGTAGGATCGAACCCAGCTTTGACGCGTAGGGGCTTATTCGAGGCAAGAGATTTTTCCAGCTTGGCGCGAAGATCGGCTTCGCGAATGATTTCGTGGGCACCTTTCTTGAGATAGGCAATCTGTTCGTCAACCGGTTTGAAAGAAGACATGGAGGGAAGATTATATTTGCGGATTGACGGATTTACGAATTGTGGAATTGTAGGACAAGCCTTTCGCAGTCAGCTGGGATGACACGAAGATGGCGCAAAGCTCATTCGCCTCATCTAAGAGTGCTCGGAGGCGGCGCGGCGGAACGATCTCGGATTCGATCAAGAGTTCCAACCAGAGAACGCTTTCATCGATTTCCTCGACAACGACTCCCATTCTGGCGAGAAACTCAGCCCTCGAGTGAGATCGGCAAACAGCACGATAATTTTGCTGCCCGCCTCGGTGTCAGAATTCGTCAATTCGCAAATGCGCCAATCCGAAAATACCGAACTCATGGCTATGGCGCCGTGATGCTCCTCACCAGCCTCCGTCCAACGATCTGGTAGTTCCCCTGCAAAACGATGTTAATGGCTTCGCTGTAGGCAATGTGTTCCTGCTCAAGGATGCGCGCGGCGAGCGAGCGCTCGTCGTCGGTGTCGAGAACGGGTACGGCTTTCTGCACGATGATGGCCCCGTGGTCGAGTTCTTCGTCGACGAAATGCACGGTGCAGCCGGCGACTTTGACGCCATAAGCAAAAGCCTGCTGTTGCGCCTCGAGTCCGGGAAAGGCCGGCAGGAGCGAAGGATGGATGTTGAGGATGCGATGCGGGAACTGCTGCACGAACCAGGGTGAGAGCAGGCGCATATATCCGGCGAGGCAGACGAGATCAACCTTCTGTTCTTTGAGGGCATTCACGACTTCGCGGTCATGATCTTCGCGCTGCTTGCCCTTAGAGGGAATAACAAGGGCGGTCAACCCGCGACGGCGGGCAGATTCGATTCCCGGCGCATCGGACTTGTTGGAAATGATGATCGCGATGCACGCATCGGGAATGCGCTTGGCGGCGAGATTGTTCGCGATCGCTTCAAAGTTGGAACCGCGTCCAGAAAGCAGAATGCCGATGTTTTTCATGACTTGAAGGCAACGCGACCAAACTTCTCAGGTGTACATCACCTTGCGTTCGCCTTTGACGATGCGTCCCACGGTAAAGGACTTTTCCCCCGCGCGCTCGAGCAGGGTCTGAACCTTCTTGAATTTAGCAGTCGGCACGATGAGCAGCATTCCAAGTCCCATGTTGAATGTGCGTAACATCTCCTGCTGCGGAACATTGCCCAGCTTCTGCATGTGATCGAAGATGGGCAGCACGGGCCATGAACCGAGTTCGATGACTGCGGCCGTGCCACGGGGCAGGACTCGCGGCAAGTTCTCAGTGATGCCGCCACCGGTTATGTGAGCCATGGCAGAAACGCAATCGGCGTCCATCAGCTTGCGCAGGCATGGCCAGTAGCTCTTGTGGGGGCGCATCAGTTCGTTGCCAACTTTTCCTTTGATCTCGTTGACGTAGGTTTCGGGTGTGTAGCGGGCCAGGTCAAACAGCAGTTTACGGGCGAGAGAGTAGCCGTTCGTGTGCAAGCCCTGCGAAGGGAGCCCGAGGATGATGTCGCCCGGTTGAATGTTTTTGCCATTGATGATGCGTTCGCGGGGGACGACGCCGACGATGAATCCGGCGAGATCATATTCTCCTTCGGGATAGAAGCCGGGCATCTCGGCGGTTTCGCCGCCGATGAGTGCGCAACCATTGTGCTTGCAAGCTTCGGCAATTCCTTCGACAACTTTCTCGGCGACCATGGGATCGAGCTTGCCGGTCGCGAGGTAGTCCATGAAAAACATCGGCGTGGCACCCTGAACGGCGATGTCGTTGACGCAGTGATTGACCAGGTCTCCGCCGACGGTGTGATGGACGTTCATCTCGAACGCGACTTTGAGCTTGGTGCCGACGCCATCGACGCTCGAAACCAGCACCGGATCCTGGTATTTTGCCGGGATGGAGAAGAGACCGCCGAAACCGCCGATTTCACTCAGAACATTTTTGTTGAAGGTTTTGTGGGCGAGGTACTTGATGCGCTTCTTGGCACGATTCGCCTGATCAATGTCGACACCGGCATCGGCGTATGTTACGGATGCAGTTTTCGCTATGGGGTCGAGAGCCACAGGTTGTGACATGCGGGGAACGACTGGGCGTCCCGGGAAAAAGGGTCTAAGCGCGGCTCATTGTAGCACGGGAGTGACGATGCCCGATTTTCACGAGTATCGCGATCAAGGCGCGACTAAGTACGATGATGTGCGCTAAGTGCAGTGCGGAAAGACATAAGAGAAACGAGACAGACGAATGCGCAATCGTGCGGTGGAGTTGTTCGTCGTTAGCGGGAAATGTAGGCGGAGAAGTAGTAAGCCAGGACTCCGAATAAAGCAAGGCCCGCGATTCCGTACGCGGTCAGAACCCAGACGCTGCGGGGCGTTGCCGCCGCAGAGCGGGAGTTATTCGTAGTGACGGTTTCGTTTCCCGAAGATTCCTGTTCCATGCAGACCTCCTGAGTGGTGCGCGAGGGGCTAACTCGTCCGGTTTGCCATCGGACAAGTAAGAATTTTACTACGAAGAAACACGGGAACGAAAAAGCAAACCCCGGCTCTGTAGCCGGGGTCTTTTAAAACCGAACCGGGAAGGGCCGGAAGAGAAGACTATTTGGGTGTGTCGGCCTTCGTGGTGTCATCTTTCTTGTCGGCCTTCTTCTCAGCTTTCTTCTTAGCCTTCTTTTCCTTCTTTTCAGCCTTCTTGGTGTCATCCTTCTTGTCAGCGCTTGCGTCCTGAGCGAACGCGGCGGACGAAAGCGACAGCGTGAGGGCTATTGCAAACAACAATGTGAGCAGCTTCTTCATATTCCTAAACGCTCCTTAAGGATTTTTGTTTAGATTGTCTACAGGACGCACTGCCGCTTTGCATGCATTAAGCAGAGGATTGTCCTGGATGCGGAAAGGATTGTAGAACAGACTGCGGCTTTGCCCAAGCATAAAATTTTAGCGGTTAGCGTAAGAGGTTCATTTCGAGGCTGTTGAATGGTACTACTCATTTGTTCATCGAACACAGACATGGGCAAAACAATATCGTAACTGTAGGCTCATGAGCACCATGACCGCGCCACAAACCAAATCGAGCAAACTAAAACAGACCCACGATCGCGCGCATGATGTGTTGCGCACAGAAGGCCATCCGCTGGATTCGATTTTCTCGCCGCACAGCGTCGCGGTGATCGGTGCGACAGAACGAGCGGGCAGTGTGGGCCGCAGCGTGGTGTGGAGCCTGGTGAGCAGCCCGTTCGGAGGCACGGTATATCCGGTCAGCGAAAAGCGCTCGAGCATTCTTGGCATCAAGGCTTATCGCCGGATTGGAGACATTCCCGAAGCGGTTGACTTGGCCGTCGTGGTAACGCCGGCAGCGACGGTTCCCGGCGTGATCAGTGAGTGCGTCGATGCGGGCGTCGGCGGCGTGATCGTGATTTCCGCAGGATTCAAGGAGCACGGCGAGCAGGGCAAGGATTACGAACGAAAGATTCTGGAAAGAATGAAGGGAAGCCGGTTGCGGCTGATCGGCCCGAACTGTCTCGGCGTGATGAACCCGCTGACCGGGCTGAACGCGACTTTTGCCAACAACATCGCACGGGCCGGGAACGTGGCTTTCATCAGCCAGAGCGGGGCGCTGTGCACGGCGATTCTAGATTGGGCGCAACGGGAAATGGTCGGCTTCAGCGCATTCGTCTCGGTGGGCTCGATGCTCGATGTGGGATGGGGCGACCTGATCGATTACCTGGGAAGCGATCCCCTAACTCACAGCATCGTGATGTACATGGAATCGGTCGGGGATGCGCGATCGTTCCTGTCAGCGGCGCGAGAAGTGTCGCTGACCAAGCCCATCATCGTGATCAAGGCGGGGAGGACGGAGGCAGCAGCACACGCAGCCGCATCCCATACGGGATCTTTGACAGGAAGCGACGAGGTACTGGATGCCGCGTTCCGGCGGTGCGGCGTGCTGCGGGTGAATGCCATCGCCGACCTCTTTTATATGGCGGAGGTGTTATCGAAACAGCCTCGCCCCAGAGGGCCGAGACTGGCTATTGTCACGAATGCAGGAGGGCCGGGCGTTCTGGCGGCGGACGCACTGATTGCTAATGGCGGGCAGCTGGCAGAACTTTCGCCGTCGTCCATGGATGCGATTAATCAACTGCTGCCTCCGCACTGGAGTCACAGCAATCCCATCGATGTCTTGGGTGATGCTCTGCCAGAGCGGTTTGCCAAGGTGCTCAGCATCGCGGCGCATGATCAGAATATCGATGGGCTGCTCGCCATTACCTGCCCGCAAGGCATGGCCGAACCTACACAGACTGCGGAACAACTCAAGCCTATGGCCAAGGGCACGGGAAAGCCGGTGCTTGCGAGCTGGATGGGCGGGCCGGAAGTGGCCGCGGGCATCGACATCCTGAACCGTGCGGGAATTCCGACATTCCCTTTTCCGGATACGGCAGCGCGCATCTTCGACTATATGTGGCGCTACAGCTACACCCTGAAAGGACTCTATGAAACGCCCTCGCTGCCAGCGGAGGATGGCGGGCTCGATTGCGCCGCGGCGGCTGCACTGGTGCAAAAGGTGCGGCAAGCAGGGCGTACGATTCTGACAGAGGCGGAGTCGAAGGAACTGCTGAGGAATTACGGGATTCCAACGGTCAGGACAGTTGTCGCTCGCGATGCGGACGAAGCGGTGCAGAAAGCAGAGGAGATCGGCTATCCCGTCGTACTCAAGTTGTTCTCCCAGACGATCACCCACAAGACGGACGTGGGAGGCGTTCGCCTGAACCTGCGAGACGCGAATGCGGTGCGCAACGCATACCGCGAGATTGAGACCTCAGTGCACGAGAAAGCCACGGCAGGAGATTTCCTGGGAGTGACCGTGCAGCCGATGGTACGACTCGATGGCTACGAGCTGATTATCGGAAGCAGTGTCGACCCGCAGTTCGGGCCTGTGGTTTTGTTTGGCACAGGGGGGCAGTTGGTGGAGGTGTTTAAGGATCGCGCACTGGCCTTGCTTCCTCTGAACACGACGCTTGCGCGGCGAATGATGGAGCAGACGAAAGTTTTTGAGGCGCTGCAGGGAGTGCGCGGCCGAAGAGCAGTGGACGTCGCGCTGCTCGAAGAGCTACTGGTGCGTTTCAGCCAGCTTGTGGTCGAGCAAAGGTGGATTAAAGAAATCGATATCAATCCGCTGCTGGCATCGCCAGAACGCCTTCTGGCGCTCGATGCTCGGGTTGTGATTTACGGACCAGAGGTCACGGAAGAGAAGCTGCCGCGGCAAGCGGTTCGGCCGTACCCAAACCAATACGTGGCGCAGTGGACGATGAAAAATGGCGAGGCGATCACGATCCGACCCATCCGCCCAGAGGATGAGCCGCTGATGATCGAGTTCCATCAGAAACTTTCGGAGCGCACGGTCTACTTGCGCTATTTTCAGCCGCTGAAGTTGAGCCAGCGGACTGCGCATGAGCGACTACGGCGCATCTGCTTTACGGACTACGATCGCGAGATCGTATTGCTCGGAACGCACAAGATCGAAAACGGAGAGCAGGAAGTGATTGCGGTCGGAAGGTTGAGCAAGCTTCACTGGCGCGATGAAGCGGAACTGGCCGTGCTGATTCACGACGGATTCCAGCATCTGGGCATCGGCACCGAACTTTACCGGCGGCTGATTGCGATCGCGAAGGATGAAAAGCTGCGCCGATTGCAATGTACTGTCCTGGCGGAGAACCGCGAAATGCGCGCCATCTGCGAAAAGTTGGGGTTCCAGATGCGCATTGACATGGACGACGGAACGGTGACAGCGGAACTGGACTTATAGTCCACTACTGCGACCAAGAGTCGCCATCCGTACGAATCACAAACGGACCCGGCGCCGCGAACGGCTGACGGAATTCCCTTCCCCTATATAATTCGTCCTCTATAATTCGTCCCCGCCGAGAACCGGCTGGTTCTATTTCCATGGAGAAGAACTCACGATGCGGTCTCTTTTCTCGATCTTTGCGTTAGTCGTCCTGTCGATTGCTAGTTTACCCGCGCAGCAATCGGATACCACCAAGAGCAAAGCCTCAAAACCGAAGGCCGAGCAAGCGGCAACGAAGCCATCGGAAACCAAACCGGACGCCGCCATCAAGCCTATAGAAGAAAAGAAGCTAGAGTCGGAGAAGCCGGAATCTCAAGACAAGGACAAGGAGAAAGAAGAACACTACGACGTGAGCGAGGTGGCGCCCGTGGTGACGCATCACCAGGCCACGGTGGACGGGAAAGTGTTGCGCTACGCCGCGACCGCGGGGCGCCTCCCGATAAAGCGCGGCGACGGCAAGATCGAAGCGGAAATGTTTTTCGTGGCTTATACGTTGGATGGGCAGGAGCCCGGCCGGCGTCCGCTTACTTTCGCCTTCAATGGCGGTCCTGGGTCGGCAACTGTGTGGCTCCACATGGGAGCCGTGGGGCCGAAACGAGTGGCATTGCTGCCCGATGGGTTCATGCCGGCGGCGCCGTATCGCATTGCGGACAATTACTCCACGGCACTGGACAAGACTGATCTGGTGATGGTCGATGCGATCGGGACGGGTTTCAGCCGCGCGGCGAACACCGAGCTATCGAAGAAGTTCTGGGGTGTGAAAGGCGACATCGAAGCTTTTGGAGAGTTTATCCGGCTCTACATAACGCGCTATGAGCGCTGGACCTCACCCCTATTTCTGCTAGGAGAAAGTTACGGGACGACGCGCGCCGCCGGGGTCGCGGGCTACCTTGCGGATCACGGGATTTCGTTCAACGGCATTGTGCTGCTTTCCACGGTGTTGAACTTCGAGACACTGGAGTTCACCAAAACGAACGATCAGCCTTACATCCTGATTCTGCCTTCGTACACGATGATTGCTGCTTACCACAAAAAGCTGCCGGCGGAACTGGTGCAGGACCTCGCCAAGACACGGCAGGAGGCGGAGCACTGGGCGTCGACGGAGTATGCACAGGCATTGGCCAAGGGCGACGCCTTGACGCCGCAAGAGCGGCAAGCCGTCATCGACAAGATGTCGCTATACACGGGTCTGAGCAAGCAAGTCATCGACGATGCCAATCTGCGAGTTGATGTCGCGAAGTTCACGCACTACCTGTTGATCGATCAGAAGCTTCGGGTGGGGAGGCTCGACGGGCGTTTCAAGGGGCCAGACCCGAATGGCTTGATGGACACGCCTTTCTACGACCCGACAGCCGCCGCCATCCTGCCGCCTTATACGAGCGTCTTCAACAATTATGTGCGGGCCGAACTCGGGTACAAATCAGACATGCCGTACAACGTCTTCGCATTCCAGGCGAACACGGGGTTTTCGCGGTGGGAATGGGGAAGCGCGATCGAGGGCTTCCCTGATACTGCGGCAGCCCTGCGGCAGGCTATGACCAAGAACCCGTACCTGAAGATCCTGGTCATGCAGGGGTTTTACGATCTGGCGACTCCTTATTACGCTGCAGAATACACGTTTGATCATCTCGACTTGCCTGCCGGCTACCGCAAGAACATCTCCTTTGCGACTTATGGCGCGGGACACATGGTGTATGTACACGGCGAGTCATTAATCAAGTTCAAGCGCGACCTGATATCCTTCATCGATAAAGCGACCAGCCAGTAGGGGCTTACAGGTGCTCGAGCCTACCGGTGCTCGATGAGGATGCGGCTTTCAGCTTGAGGCGGAGAAAGGCCATCCTCGACACCGGCACTGCGGTAACCAGGCTTTTCTTGCGCGACAACAAGGGTTGGGTTACAAACATCGCAGAGGCCCTCTCATGATGCGTCGCTTGGCCTTCCTTCCTATTGTTTGTTTTCTGCTGTGTCGGGGTGTGTCTGCCCAAGAGGCAAAGAGTCCTGTGGTGAAAACCGTTGCGCAGGACTATTCGCAGGAATCTTTCGTGATCGAGCAGTTGTCGACAAAGTATCGCTTCGAGAACGATGGAACCGGCAGGAAGGAAGTAGTGGCCCGAATCCGGGTACAGAGTGAAGCGGGAGTGGAGCAGTGGGGACAACTGGTCATCGGGTACAACTCTGCCAACGAGCGAGTGGAGATCCCGGACGTGCGCGTGCAGAAGGCCGATGGCACGGTAGTCAGCGCACCTCCTGATGCGGTGCAGGATTTGAGCGCTCCGATGGAACGCGATGCGCCGGTATACACGGATTATCGCCAAAAGCACATTACGGTGCCTGGGCTGCGACCGAACGAAGTGTTGTTGTACGACATCGTGACGGTCATTCACACCCCGATGGCCCCCGGCCAGTTCTGGATGGAACACGATTTCGACAAGCGCAACATCGTCCTGAATGAGGATTTAGAGATCAACGTTCCGCGCGAGCAAGTCGTCAAGCTGAAGAACAAGCCGGGGTCAGAGCCTGAAATCCGCGAACAGCATGAGCGGCGCATCTACCGGTGGACCAGCATGAATTTGGTTCGCGAGGAAGACGACAAAGAAAACAAGAAGAAGAAAAAGAAGCGGGAGGAGGAAGCTCCTGCGGTCCAGCTGACTACGTTCAAGAGCTGGCAGGAAGTGGGGCAGTGGTATGCGGGACTGGAGAAGGATCGAAGGGTGCCAACGCCCGAGATTCAGGCGAAAGAAGAAGCTCTTACCAAGGGCATGGGCTCAGATGCGGACAAGGTCCAGGCACTCTATGACTTCGTTTCAACCAATTTCCGGTACGTGAGCCTGTCACTCGGGGCTGGTCGCTATCAGCCGCACGCCGCAGCAGACGTCTTTCACAATCAGTATGGAGACTGCAAGGACAAGCACACGCTGCTGGAGGCGATGCTGGAAGCAGCCGGATTCCACGCGTCGTCGGTGCTGATCAACTCAAGCCGGAAGCTCGATCCGGACGTGCCGTCACCTTCGCAGTTCGATCACGTCATCAGCCTGGTGCCTGTTGGCAAAGACGACATCTGGATGGATACGACAGCGGAAGTCGCACCGTACCGCCTGCTCTCGTTCAACCTGCGGGACAAACAGGCGCTGGTCGTGCCACCGGATGGCGCGGGACGACTGCAGAAGACGCCGGCTGATCCGCCCGTCGCCAACACACAACTGCAAGAACTGGACGGCAAAGTGAACGAGGTTGGCAAGTTGACGGCGCACGTTCACTACATTGTGCGAGGCGATACAGAGTTACTGATGCGGGTCGTCTTCCGCCGCGTGCCCAGCCAGCA
>Ga0126372_10000153_pt1 | contig 20100 bp, 18 predicted proteins | sample PanSoiMetaPlot_6_FD_92762 | JGI IMG/M metagenome (GOLD analysis project Ga0126372, IMG submission 92762) | Tropical forest soil microbial communities from Panama - MetaG Plot_6 | ecosystem: Environmental > Terrestrial > Soil > Tropical forest > Bulk soil | place: Panama | collected 2016-02-17
GAGCAGCAGCACCGCGGGTTCGTGCACGAGGGCGGCGTCCATCTTGACCCGCTGTTTCATGCCCTTGGGGTAGGTGCTCAGCCGCCGGTCCTTGGCGAAGGTCATCTCCACGGTTTCCAGCGCCCGCGCGGCGGCCGCCTCGGGGTCGGCGAGCCGGTGCAGCTGGGCGTTGGCGAGGGTGAACTGCCAGCCGGTCAGGAAGTCGTACATCGCCTCGCGCTCGGGCACCAGGCCGATGCGGCGGTAGACGTCCTCGTTGTGCCAGACGGGGGCGCCGTCCAGCGTCACGGTCCCGGTCGACGCCTTCAGGAACCCGGCCATCATGTGGATCAACGTGGACTTGCCGGCGCCGTTGGGCCCGAGCAGGCCCGTGACGCCCGGCGCGATCGTCATCGAGACGTCGTTGACCGCCACCACGTTGCCGAACCAGCGCGACACCCGCTCGATGGAGATCGTGCTCACTTGGTGGCCGCCTTCCGGTAGCGCAGCAGCATGAAGCCGACGGACGCGGCGACGATGGCCAGCAGCACCGCGAGGAACAGCACGCCCTGCCACCCCTGCGGCGCCGGCAGCCCGTCGAAACTGGGGTTCTGCTCGACCCCGAACAGCCACAGCTGCGTGCTGAAGATCAGGTTGTACGGGGTGAACAGCTGGGCGTAGAGCGCGATATTCGGATGGTCGTGTTCGATCGAGATGCCCGCCACGGCCGACACCACCACGGAGCTGATCAGGATGACCGCGATGATCCCGGCGACGCCGAAGCCGCGGCGCGGGGTGGCGGAGGCGATCGACAGCCCGATCCCGGCGAGCACCGTCGCATATAGCACCGCGCCGGCCAGGCCCTTCAGCGCGCCCCTGGTCTGGGCCCAGAACGGCAGGTCGGCCAGCAGCGCGCCGACATACATGATCAGAATCGGGGAGCCGAGCAGGATCAGCAGCGCCGCCACCATCGCCGCGTACTTGGCCAGCACATAGTCGGCGTAGGTGATAGGCCTGGAGAAGTACAGCGGAATCGTTCGAAAGCGCAGGTCCCGCGACACCAACTGCGGCGACTGGGCCGCCAGGAAGATCGAGCTGATAAGGGAGAAGACCTGGATGTAGCCGGTGTAGTCCAGCGGCAGCGCGTTCGCCGAGGTCATCACCGTGACCACCACGATGATCAACGCGGGCAGGGTCATGCCTACGAGCAGCAGCACCGGCATGACCTTCGAGGTCACCGGCCGCCCCAGCCCGTAGGCGCCGCGCAGGCTCTGGCTGAACAGCGACCGCACCAGGTACCAGCGGCCCAGCCGGGCACCGTCGTACTTGCGGTAGCCGATGTCATGGATAACGCCGGTCACAGCGCGCGGGTCATGCTCCGGCATCGGCAAACACCTCCGCGATGCGGTGCCGCAACTGCTGCATGCGAACCAGGCCGACGCCCAGCTCGACCGCCAGGTCGCGGATCCAGTCGTAGGTCGCCTCGCCGGCCAGCTGCACCTCGATCAGCCGCCCGTCGCGACGAACCGGCACACCGGCCGCGGCCAACCGGCTCACCATGACCGCGGCCCCGTCCACGTGCTCGCCGTCGGTCACCTCGATCGCCAGCGCCTGCGTCACCCCGGTGTAGGCGCCGATATCGCTGGACCGCAGCAGCCGGCCACTGTCGATGATCACCACATGGTCACAGATCCGCTCAAGTTCACCGAGCAGGTGGCTGGCCACCAGCACGGAGATGCCGAAATCCGTGCCGATCCTTCGGATCAACCCCAGCATCTCATCGCGGCCGGTCGGATCCAGGCCGTTGGTCGGCTCGTCCAGAAACACCAGCCGCGGATCGTGCACCAGGGCCTGCGCCAGCTTCACCCGCTGCCGCATGCCCGTCGAATACCCGCCCACCGGCCGGTACCGCTCCTCATACAACCCGACGTGCCGCAACGTGTCCGCCGTCCGCTCCCGCGCCGGCGACGGCGGCAGCCCCGACATCCGCGCCATGTGCACGATGAACTCGGTCGCCGACACGTCCGGCGGCAGGCAGTCATGCTCGGGCATGTACCCGACTCGGGCCCGTAACTCGGCACCGCTGGTGGCAACGTCCATGCCGAGCACCTGCGCCCGGCCCGCGGTCGGCTCCAGCAGCCCCAACAGGATCTTGATCAGGGTGGACTTGCCCGCACCGTTGGCGCCGACCAACCCGATCACCCCGGTGCCCACGCTCACCGAAAGGGTGTCCAGCGCGGTCACCCGTGGGAACCTCTTGGTGAGGCCCTCGGTCCGGATCAGTGACTCGGTCACGGCCCCCATCCTGCCGCCCGCGCCATGGGCGCAACCATCGGGGACATCCCCGGTGTCCCCCTGATACTTTCGTAGGCGATGCTCGCGCCCGGCGGCTCCTCTGACCGTAACCGTCTGGGCGAGCTGTCACCGCTCAACGTGATGACCCGCTGCCGAACGCTGTGCCCATGCGCGGGGGCCTTCCTGCGTCGAGCCAGGCGACGAGATCGCAGAAATTGATACGTCACGATTCGCTTCAACGGGCCGATCCGGACGTACTGCCGAACAGTGTCCGCCACCGTGCGGATCTTCGGCCGTATCACCGCGGTGCGGCGGGCCGTGAAGGCGGCGCAGTCATGGGAGCTGTTTCGGTTGAGGCGTACCTGCGAGGCGGTCTTGAAGGCGTGCGTGGCGGAACTGGTAGACCGCACCAGCCTGTCGTAATACTCCTCGCCGGTGGGCGTCATCGAGGAATCTCATCAGTCGCCACGGGAGTTGGCCCTTCAGCGCCAGCCATGATCGACTGATCAAGAACCATGCCCAGGCGCTATGTTCGGGTCCAGCTCCGCGCACGCCGACGAGCCTGCTCGCGAGCCCGATCACGACTCCGCTCATGAATCCGACGGCAAGTGCGGCCGGCACCCCGACCCCCCGCCCGACGAAGAGTCCGACCACGAGCCCGATGCTAAGTCCACCCAGAGAAATTCGTATGGCGCTAAGGGTTCTGTCATTGCGGAGAACCGACATGGGGCTTGGGGAGCTGATCTCATCCGCTGGTGTATTCAGAAACTCCATGATCCCGATCGCGAGTCCATTTACAAGACCACCAGTTAGACCCGCTGCGAGTCCCACCCCAAGGCCGAGGCCACACACGGCGCCAGTGGCAAGGCCGACCACGAGCCCGGCAAGGAGTTTCCGACGGAGTTGAGCCAGCCCTCGCCGCCCGTGGGGACTAATTCGCCGTGGGTGTGACGGTGGTCTGATCACGAGCCCGAGCCCGAGTCCACAAGCGAGCCCTCCGGCAATGCCGACCGTAAGCCCGGGTCCGATTCCGATCCCAGTCCCTGTTACAAGCCCGCTCAGAAGCGTGAGAACAACACCGGATAGCGCTCTGCGCCACGGAGTGAGGGCGCGATGAAGCTGCCACCAGGCCATGTCGTGGGTGCACCGCTGGTGGAGATCTCGCGCGAGGAAAGTCAGGTATGTGCGGGCCAATTCTGGCCGGTATCGAGGTGTGGTCTTGGCCTGCTGATTCAGCGCGGGTGGTGGCGGATGGTGAGCGTAGGCGGCGGGAATGAATGCTTCGAGCAGGTGCTCCTCAATTGCTTTAGGGCTGATGAACTGGTCTGGGTGAAGCAGTTCCGCGGGTTCAGCGGCGGGACCGGTGTAGACGATGCGGGCCAAGGCCACCATCAGCGGGGAGGACAACGCTGTGGCCAAATACCCGTCCGGGTGAGCACGCAAGTGGGCGAAGACTGGAGCCCAGCGGGTATCACCGTCCACCCCGCCAGTGGACAGGAACGCAATCACGTCATCCACGCTCACCGGCTCCAACTCCACCACGGCCGCAGTGGCCAGCACGTTACCGCCAGCGGCGACGGCTGCCTGGTACTCGGCGCTGCGGCAAGTGACCACCATAGGTTTGCCGGCTCTGGCCCGGTTAATTGCCTCGATCGCAGCAGCGCGAAGGCTGATGGGCATCTCGTCCAGGCCATCGAGGATCGGCAAGATGCGGCCACTGGTAACCAGCCGGGCGGCGGCCTCGGACCCGAAGGCGTGATTGTTGGCCAGCGCCGGGTAGTCGTCGACCAGCCGGCCGGCCACCCAGGTGTGCAAGTGCTCGGTGTGCGGGTCCCATGACGATGGCGACAGCAGCACCGGCACCGGGCCACCGTGGTCGCGCCGGTAGTCCAGCAGCCCAAGGGCCAGCAGGATGGCCAGCACCGTCTTGCCCGCTCCGGGCTCGCCGAGCACGACGAGTTGCCGCCGAGGCAGCCGCGTGAACGCGTCCACGACCTCATCGAGCCTTCCGCGCAGTCGCAGCCGCAGCGGTCGCCCACCCACCACGCCATCGCCGAGCACCGCAGCGGGATGTGCCGCAACTGGCCGACCTGTGCTGGACCAGCGCAGGTACATCGGCTGTGGCCGGTTCAGCATTCTGATCGCCGCCTCATCGGACCACTGGCGGTGAACCGCCTCTGCCAATTGCTCTGCAGCATGGCTAAGCCGCTGCAGATCGTCGTTACTGGTCCTGATTGCGCCGTGATGCGTCGAAGCTCCGCGAGGGCGACGCGCCTTGACCAGGACCACTGTGAGCGCCAACACCGGCCACGCCAACCACCACAAATATGGACTGACCCGCTCCGGTACGGCGCTGGGAGCGAGGTTGATCGCGAACGGTGGCAACACCAGCACGAGGAATACCAGCACCAACGTCACCAGCCGACGCCCCGCGCTCATGTGGTCTTTCCTGTAGGTCGCGGCCAACTCCGGGTCCACATCGACGATCCGTTCGACCAGATAATCCAGATCAATTCTGGTGTAGCGGCGACGCAGCGGTACATACTGGCGGCGACTCAATGCGGCAATATCGGCCGGCAGTTCAGTCTCCCCCGGTAATACTCCTCCGTCGAGCAAGACCGGGATGACCCGCAGTCCGAGTCTAAACGCCGCCACCATCTCCCGGCGAATCCAATCCCGTTGGTCGTCAATCCGACGCCGGCCGGCCGCATCGGTCAGCGTTAACCAGCGCGGGCCGATCACCACCAACACGACGCTGCAAGTTTGCAACCGCCCTAGCAGCTCCTCGGCGAAATCGACACCCACCGGAATGGACCGAGAATCTAAGAACACGCTCTCCCTGCCGAACCTGCCCGTAAGTTCCCGATCGATCAATGCGGCAGCGGTTTGACTATCCTCGCCCCGATAATTAATAAACACCCCACCCATCAGCGTCCCCCGCAAGACCCCGTGCCCACCCGTCAGTGATCAGAATCGTACCGTGGCGCCATGCTGACCGCCAGGCCTCCCTCGACCTATCCGACTTCCCAGAATCCGGACGCTGATCAACTCCGCCCGGCGGGACTCGGCGTAATCGGGCAGTTAGCAGGTATTTACAAGCCGCAATCGGCCGTACAGCATACTCGCGTGCAGGGCGGCTCCAGCGCATGGTCGGCATGGGCTCGTCGACTTCGAGCTTGCCGGCATCGTGCGCCCGTACGCGATGCGTGCAGGGCTTCGCGGCAGCGGGCCATGCAACATTGGCAAACAGGACGACTACCGGGTGTGCCAGACCAAGCGTACTTCGTTGGCGATGCATCGCCGCTCACGTTCAACCCATCAGCCGAGATCGTGGTGGAGATCGTGTCGCCCGGTGACGAGAGCCGCCTCAAGTATGAATTCTATTTCCATATTGGTGTTGCTGAGGTCGTGATTGTGGATCCCGAGCATCGGGCGGTCGAATGATTCGTTCGCGACAGCACGGGTTTCCGCCCGACCGAACACGGCGACCTGCTTGACATCTCCGCAACGGCACTCACCGAACTGATCAACTGGCCACAGTAGCGGACAGTATGTCCCGGCAGGCGCGGTTGCCAGCAGATCTTGCAGCGGGCGGGTGCCGCGTGCCGATCGGCCGCCAACGCGAGGAAGAAGTCGCGCAACTCGCGTACCGCCTCGGCGACCTCGTGCACTGCCGCCGGCTGTCCTGCGCTCCTTGGAGGCGATCCACCTCGCAACCGTCAAGCTCGCCGGACCTGGCATTGATCATATAGTCACTTACGACAAGCGAATGATCGCCGCGGCTGAGGCTGGCGGTCGGGTAGCGCTCTGCGTCTTGACGGCTACCAGGTGACGGGTAGTTCTCGAACTCGGTAAAGGAGCTGGTTGGGCACCCATCGCAGGCTTTCGTCGGGCACCGCCAGGCGCAGAGTCGGGAACCGGCGTAGCAGACCCGAGAGTGCGACGGTGATCTCCAAGCGGGCGAGGTTGGCGCCGAGGCAGAAGTGTGCCCCGTGGCCGAAGGAGAGGTGGCCGGGTTTGGGTAGCCGGGTGACATCGAAGCGGTCCGGGTCGGGAAATGCCTCCGGGTCCCGGTTCGCCGCCTGCTCGACGGTGATCACCGCGTCGCCTGCCCAGATCATCACGCCGTGTAGTTCGATATCCTCGGTGGCGACCCGGGTGATGCTGGCGATCGCGGTCGGCACGACGCGCAGCAGCTCCTCCACCGCGTTCGGGATCAGCTCCGGGCGGTGCCGCAGCAGTTCGGCCTGGTCGGGATGGCGGAGCAGGGTGACGACCGAGTTGGAGATCATGTTGGAGGTGGTGTCCTGGCCGGCCATGATGAACATCTCGGTGTGGGCCAGCAACTCGTCGTCGGTGAGCCGGTCACCGTCCTCGTTGGCCCGGATCATCGCGGTCAGCAGGTCCTCGCCTGGCTGGGCACGCTTGGCCGCGATCAGCTCGGTGACGTGTCCGCGCATGTCGGCGAAGGCCTGGGCCACCTGCTCGGCCGGCACGTCCCCGGCCGACAAGATCTTGGTCAGCCAGCTCTGGTAGAGGTCGTTGTCCGCGTACGGCATGCCGAGCAGCTCGGCCATCACCGTGATCGGCAACGGGTAGGCTAAGCTGCGGTACAACTCGACCGGCGGCCCGGCGGCCGCCATCGCGTCCAGCAGCCCGTCGACGATCTCCCCGACGCGCGGCCTGAGCAGTTCGACGCGGCGTGAGGTGAACGCGGCGGTGAGTAGCCTGCGCACCCGGGTGTGATCGGGCGGGTCCAGGCTGACCAGGTTATCGACCATCACGAGGCTGGGTGCGAGCGTCGCAACGCCCGGCCGCATGGCCGCACGCTTGCTGAACCGCGGATCGGACTCCACGAAGCGAACGTCCTCGTGCCGGGTGACCAACCAGGCCTGCAAGCCGTCGGCCATCCGCACCCGGCACACGGGCTCGCTGTCCAGCAGCTCCCGCAGCGTCGGATCCGCATCGATGCCATGCTGGGTGCCGAAGGGAAAGGTCCTCGTCACCATCTCCATGGTCATGATGGCCCTCTTTCCTCGATACGCGTGACTGATCGCTAGACGGTTTCATGGTGGTCAGCGTGGCGTGCTTCGTGCTGGCGGCGTAGTGGTTTGGCGTGATAGGGCGCTAGCGTTGTGGGTGGTCCTGTAAGTGTGGCGCATCGGGTGTGACCCGTGTGCGAGGTGCTCACGGACTTGGGCATGGCGGAACTGGTAGACGGCGCCGATTTGCCGTAGTACGCCGCGAGCGTGTGCGTCTTCGAGGAACCGGAGCAGGTGTAGGGGTATTCGGTGGCGTATGGCCAGCCAGATCCGGGCGATTGTGAACGGTACCCATTGTAGGCCGGCTGCGGGCATGCGGTCTGGCGGGAAGCCGGTTAATACAACACCTATCACGGCCGAACAGACACCGGCGGCGATACCGGCAGCCAGCCCATCGCGAATTCCTTCGAGGAAGCCGACGATCAGTCCGGTGGAGAACCCGAATATGAGGAAGCCGACGCAGGCATGCAGCAGGCTTGCGGCTCGGTCGCCGACAAGGCTGGACCGCGGGCTGACCCATTCCGGTTCGATCTTCAGGCTGGTCAGGTTCTGGGCCAGGAATTCGGCAACGCCGACCGGTAGGCCGATGAGTAGGGCTGCGACGATGCCGTGGCCGATTCCAGCATCGACGCCTTGGCGGAACCCAAGCGCAATGCCGAGGAGTAAGCCCGACTGCAGGCCGACGATCACCGCGCACTGCATGCCGCGGACCACGCTGGCATGAGTGGGGGACAGCAGGGTTCGTAGTCGCATCCGCAGTTGGCGCGGCCGGCCGATCGGTGACGCCACGCGACTGGTGCCATACGCCGACCCGCACAACATGCTCATGTACACGGCAGCGGCGAGCCCACCGACCAGCCCCCAGCCGGGCCCCGCAACCAACGTTGTCGCCACTCCAGCGGCGAGACCAGCGGCGAGTCCTGCCACACAACCGGTGGTAACGCCTGCGAGCACACGCCATCGCGCGATGCAACCGGGCAGTCGCCACCAGGCGAGGTCGCCGGCTGCGGAGTCGGACAGCCGGACGGCCAGAAACGTCAACCAGGTACGGGCCTCTTCGATGTCGTACCGCCGGGTTGCCCGGACCAGGAGTGGATCTGGTGCGATGGCCGATACGGTGTAGATGGCGGGTAGATACCGGTCCAGCAGGTGCGCCTCGATGTCTGTCCTGCTCGGGAACCGAATGGGGTCGGCGAGGTCCGTCGGATCCATAGCCGGCGCGGCGTAGACCGTGCGGGCCAGGTACACCATCAGCGGCGTGGACAGCGCCTGAGCGAGTGGCCCGTCGGGATGCTCGTGTAGCTCGCTGACCACGTTGGCCCACCGGCGTACCCCGTCGACCTGTCCAGTTACCAGATACGCCGCGGCCGCCGCAGCGGTGATCGGTTCCAGTCTTACGACCGCCGCCCCGTCTAGCGGCGTGCCGGCGGTCGCGACGGCCTCCGCATAGGCATCATCACGGCAGGTCACTACTATCGGATGCCCGGCCGTGGCTGTGTTGAGCGCCGTAATGGCGGCCGGGCGGCTCCGCTGCGGCATCTCGTCGAGACCATCCAGCACCGGCAGCACCCGTCCGGCGCGGACCAGCCGCAGCAACGCGTCCTCACCATACCGGCGGCGATCGGTGAGCGTCGGATACTCCTCGGCCAGCCGGCGTGCCAGCCAACTCTCGAGGCGCTCGCGCGGATCCCACGATGACACCGACAGCAGCACCGGCACCGGTTCATCGGGCCGGCATGACGCCAGCAGATCCAACGTCAGCAGTAACGCCGCCGCCGTCTTGCCCGACCCTGGCGCCCCGACCGCCACCAGCCGCCTGGCCGGAACCCCACGGAACACCACTATCAGATCGGCAACCTCACCTTGCAGCGCCAAGCCGGGGATGGGCGCGGCACTGCCGAAAATCTCCGCGACCGGCGCCGCCGAACGCTCGGTCAGCGACCATCCCACGGCCAATGGCCGCGGCCGTCGCAGCAGCCGCACCGCGGCCTCGTGTGTCCACTGCCGCTCCACCAATATGGCAAGATCCTTGGCGATCTGATCGTCCAGCCCCTCGGCCAGCACCACCGCATGCACCGGACGCATACTGAGCACCATGGTCACCCCGCCAAGGGCCAGCGCGATGATGCTGGCCCCTTTGGCGGCGGTATCCAGCCGAGTGGCCGGTCCCAAAATCAAGTAACCCAACGCGGCCAGCAGCACCACAGCAAACGTCAACCGCCCGAGCCACACTCGAGCCGGTGAACGGAGGAGGCGGCGCACCTCGTGCACACGCGTAATAATTCCCACCCGGCTACCGCCGTGCCAAGCCCAACAGAGCAACAATCCAACCGTGTCGAACCTCTCGATGGCATTATCCAGCGTTGCGTCACGCCTGCAGCGACGGCGCGGGAGCGTTCGCAACAGCGAACAGTATGCACCTGCCTTCTCTTGGCGGAGTGATGGATCATCCGTTCTGGACGCGTAGCCGCGGCAGCCGTAGGGCGGCAGGGCGAATTGAATCCGGCCGTCGGTGGCGCTTTCGTGGTCCCCGCAGCAGGTCGACCAGTTCGACGGCCCGTCCAGGGTCAGTGCGGGCTTGACCCAGGGCTTGACCTCGTGGTCGGCGAGATTATGCACGGCCATAACCTCGCTGCCGTCGATCCGGCACCGGTGGGCGAGCACCGAGGGCTCGCCGGTATCGAGCATTTCGTAATCACCCAGGACAGGCCAGCTCAGTGCACTCACGGTAGCGGCAACACGGATTCCCCGAACGACTCCTGCTCCTTACCGACGTGGTGCAGGTTCGTGGCCTGCGGGGCGGCCCCCAGCCAGCTCCACGCGAACGCCGACTGACTATGACGTTGGCTCCAGGTGAGAAGTGGTCCGAGCTCATCGCGGCGGTGAACCCGGCTCGTTCGGTCCGGCACACCGCGGCCAGCAGCCGGCTCTGGTGGGCCCGCTCGTGCAGGGCGTGGATGGCCGTAGACGATCATGCCTGTTCCGTACCCCGAGCTGGGCAAGTTAGCCACGCGCCGGCTGCCGCGTAGGTGGTTCGCGCTGCCGGCGGTCCCTGCACTACCATCCTTGATGCGCCCTCGGGCGTGGCCGGGACGTGGCGCAGCTTGGTAGCGCACTTGACTGGGGGTCAAGGGGTCGCAGGTTCAAATCCTGTCGTCCCGACCATCACCGTCCTACTTGAACCTTGGTCCGCAAAGACCGAGGCAAGTAGGACGGTGAGGCCATCTCGGCTGGTAGCGCCGGTCTCTGTCAGGAGGTCGGCGCTACGTGCTAGGTGGAGCTGGTGCGGCCGGGCTGACGGCTCAGTGAGAGCTGTAGCGGCCTCCGAGCTGGCCGCCAGATCGACGCTCAGCGCCAGCGCACCGCTGGTGCGGTAGTAGGTCTGTCCCTGGCCGTCCTGGTGCGGCTGACGCTCGCGCTGCTGTCTCCGGTAGATGATGTATGCCTCGCTGAGGATGTCGAACGGCTCGTTCAGCTCCTGGTCGGTGACCTTGGTTCCATCGACGTACAGCCGGGTGAAGAACGCCCGGTTCAGGATGCTCTTGACGGTTTCGTTGCCGCGCAGGTACAGCGCGTGCGGGTTGTCGAGCAGGTCAAGCGCGGTCAGGAAGATCGCCTTGCCGGTCTCCAGTTGGCTGGTGGCGTGGTCGAGCTGGCGGGTGATCTTCATCCGATCCGCACGGATGCCGTTGATCTTCTCCCGAAGCTTGTCCTTGGGCCAGCCTTCCTCGGCAGCCAGATCAAGAAAGTAGCTTTCTTTGCTGTCCAACCTGTCAAGCTGGCGGGTGAGCTGTTCACGAAGCTCGTCGCTTAACTCGAAATGTTCAGTCACGGCGACCTGGACACCCGCACGAACCTTGATCCGGACATCGTCCGGCAGGGTGACTGCGTGGACGTATGCATAGTGTTGTTCTATCGTTTTTTCCATTACATCCACGGGTACATATGGCTGGTCGCATAGCTTTTGCTGGCGGCCTCGACACATAAAGTAGAAGTATTCACCGCCATTGCCGCGTCCCGGCATAATGGTGTAGCGGTGCTGGCAACGCCCGCACCAGACCAGTCCTTTCAGGAAGTGGGGATGTTGGCGCTCGCGGACACCGCTGCCACGGTGCTCTTACATATTTCTTGTGTTGCACACTGCTGGTGATGACTAGAATTGAAACCGTTTCGCTCGGCAACACTCCAGCCCCAAAGGCTATGTGAGATCGCGTTTGCGCACTAAGCTGCGCAGCGCACCGTTGCGCAGCTCGTGTCGTCTGACCACAAGTAAAGCTCACGTCCGCTAGGATGTAGGTAAGCTCGATACAGATTACATGCATCCTGCCAAGTGATCCCGAGCGACTTGAGGCGGAATGATCGTGCCGGGCGGCTTGATCGTGTTTTGGTTGCTATTTCTCGTAATGATGCTACGGCCTACACGACAGCCATGCGACACCTCTTCGCTTATTGAGCGGGGGTCATGGGCCGGCCCCGCCTTCCCCCAACCACACCTCCACCGCCACCAACCGCCCAGCCCGGAGCGCCCGCAGTTGGTCATCAAGGATTCGTGCCAGCTCCGACTCTTTCCGTCGTTCCCGCACCATGTCCCAATGGGTGCGTACTTTGACGGCCGGTGGTTGCAATCGTGCCCGGTCCTTGCGTTCGGCCGTCACACTGTGCTGTCGGCACTCCCACTCAGCAGGCAATGCTATATCGTCAGAAAACACTCGCGTAAATTCATGACCACGAGGACATGCAAAGTCCACTGACTGACGGCCGGCCAGGTCTTCTGCCTGCCGTCGAACCGGATAGTACGCAGGACGTTCTTGGTCACGAGTTCTCAGGCTTGAGGTTCGGAATGGCATTTAATATGTCCTTGGTTTCTAGTGTTCGTCGTGTCCAAGGAAGCGCGCCAGCCAGCCAGGCTTGTGGGAAGTGCGCTGCTGGTGATGCTGGCCATGACGCTGCACGCTGCGCTCTCGGTAGGCTATGCACATGCTGCACCGCTGACCAGGTGGCACAACTAATGCGGCCGGAAAGACGACTAATCCGCAGACGGTGGCATACGTGCCCGCTTGAGTTGCTAACTCCGTATGGAGTACCACATGGTCGGTATAGCCACCCTGGCCATTGCGGGCGGTGAGCCAGCGGGTATCGAGCCAAGATTGTCGCGTAGTTGCGTGGTCGGGCATATCATGGCGTCCACAGGACGCTTGAAGTAGTCCTTGGTAAGACCAGGGATGGCGCGAGCCGTGCGCCAGGCGCTGGCAGTGCCAGGATTTCATGGATGACGGCAGCCAGGTCACTCTCGTGCATCCAGGCCATGCCACCTGCCACACCAGGAGCGTTATCCAGGGTACGGATACCAAGGCACCGGGTACGGCCAAAGACCCATATCGCATCAGTGTGGGTCGGCCAGCTGCGGAAGCCGACAATGACTGGTTCGCCATCAATGCGCTGCGGCTGAAAGCTCCAGCCGGCGTCCCGGAGATCGAGCAGGTACTGCGTCTCTGGGTACAGCGCAACGAGTTCGGCTTCGGCCAGTCTCACGGCTCAGGTCCCTCCGCCGTAACAGGTGGTTGGCGTGTCAGCCCCTGGCAGGAACAGCGATCCTTCGGACGGGCGGTCTTCCACAGTCACCGGCATCCACCAGGGGCCGACCCAGGCAGCCTGGAGGATCACAGCGTGGAACTCAATCTCTCATTTTGAGAGATTGAGACAGACTGGCGAACCGTGCAGAATCGCGTGGCCTGTGACTTCTCACCATGAGAGACTGCACCCCGTGGAGGCCACCATGCCGGTCACTGGACCGACCGTCACCCGTCGCCAGCTGGCCCGCAGACTGCGTGCGCTGCGTGATGCCGCTGGTAAGTCGATGACAGATATGGCGGCCATCAAGATCATGAGCGTGGCCAAGCTGTACCGCATCGAGTCCGGGACCACGGCAGTCAAGATCAGCGACGTGTGGGCGCTGTGCCGGGTCTACGGTGCCGACGACAAGACCACCGATGCGCTTGCCGGGCTTGCGGCTGCATCCAACGACAAGGGCTGGTGGCACGACTACGGCGACATCATGCCAGCTGACTTCGAGTTGTATCTCGGCCTGGAGGCTACGGCGACCACCATCCGCATCTATGAACCAGAGCGCGTGCAGGGTCTGTTGCAGACAGCAGACTACGCACGAGAGATAGAAACAGCCACCAACATGCCGCCGCTCGGAGAGCGGGGCGTCGAGCGAGCCGTCGCCTTGCGCATGGAACGGCAGAAAACCGTTCTGGGCAAGAAGCCACCAAGTCAAATAGGGGTCATCTTGGGTGCTGGAGCGCTTGCTCGGCGCGTCGGAGGTCCACAGACCATGGCTGAGCAGATCGAGCGATTGCGAGAACTAAGCCAGCTTGATCACGTCGACGTTCGAGTGCTTCCGTTCTCCATCGGAGCGCACCCGGCGATGCTCGGCGCTTTCACGCTCATGGAATTCAAGGACCCGGACGATCCACCGCTCGCCTACGTCGAAACCTACTCCGGTGCGAGGTTCATTGAGGAGTCCGAACACCTCACTCGGCATCGCGCCGTGTTCGATTCAATTTACCAACAGGCAGTGCCAATAGAGGAGTATGAAACAGCATGAATACTGCAACCACCCCATGGGTCAAGGCTCGCCGCTCATCGAACGCGGGAGCGTGCGTCGAGGTCCGCCGTCACAACGGCATGATCGAGGTCCGCGACTCCAAGGACCGCTCTGGCCCCGTGCTGCGGTTCACCGGTCCTGAGTGGGATGCGTTCCTGGATGGGACACGCAAGGGGGAGTTTGATCTGGTGGGGGAGTGAGTGGAGCTGGACTGCGTCGTCAAGGCGTGACAGTAACGCACACGCAGGCCAACGCCCTTAGCCGTGGGCAACATTAACTTCCTTATTCGTCATCGGCTTCATCTCGTCGTAGCTTCGGGTACCGCTTGTAGAACTCTTCCTGGTTACGTTTGCGAGCATTCTTTTGACGATCATGCTCATCGTAAAGTGAGTAGTATTCCTTGCGTTCTTCATTGAGTTCGTCGAGTGCTACCTGGTATTCGACTATGAATCGGTTAGGCTTAGGGATCGGCTCGCCCTTTATGAAAGCGGCGATAATGGCTCTGATCTCGCGTCGGGCGTGCCAGCAAATGGTATAAGGTCGGTGGTAGTGATTAGAGCCGCCCATCGGAGAGCCGTAGTAAAGTTCGCTCGCATTCCTGACGATGTTGCCTATGCCTTCAACTCGCTCACGCAGGTCGGTTGGTAAGTACAATACGGCGGCGGTAAGCCTTCTGTGCGCTGCGTCCACTCGTTCTTCGCGCTGGCTATCAGTATCGTCAGGCTCGGCGGCCGGATGTCTGACTTTCTCCATGTCGTCTGTCATCTGGACACAGAGCGATTCGCAATCCTTCGCGGCAGTATGCTCCCGGTCGCGCCTGGCATCTCGACGCTCTTTCTCGACCTGGCGTTTGTGCTGCTGCGCCCCGGCGAAGTAGGTTGTAAAACCGCCGATTGCTGCACCGATAAGCCCGGCGCTTCCGCTAATAAGAACGTTTGCGGTTGCCGTATCCATAACTTCACTCCGCCTTGGTGGTCTGATGCGTAAGAAGTCGCAAAGTCTAACATTCCAGTAGAGAGAGTGGGTCCGGATATGTTCATGCCGTACCGTCGCATACTTGGCGTTCTCGCCACTGCCGTAGCAGCTTGGCCACGCTCGTTCGTCCGATGCCGTACCGCTCGGCCAGCTCCCTATGGGTTGTGCCGGCGTCGAACGCGGCGACCAGCTCGCGCACCTGGTCATCGGTCAGACGGTTGGGCAGCTTCCGGCGTCCGTTTCCATCACGGACGATCATTGTTACGCTTCGTGACGAGCTATCAACAGTGAGTGCCTGGCGGAGCTGGCGTACGGTCTGCTGAAGGTCATACAGGAGTTCCGGCCGGTTCAAGTACCAGAGGAGAACGTCGACGGGTCGTCAGGGGTCGCTGACACTGGACATACACCCAGGTCAGCGGCCTTCACGATGCGTGTCCATGATTGCCTACGGCGATCTAGATAATCCGCAGCTGGGGACCGCCGTGCCGTGAGATGGGCGCTGAGCAGTGTCCCGAGGTCTCGTATCGACCGGCGTCCGGGTGAAGGTACCGCTGCTGCCCATGTCCGGCGATCTTCTGAAGTACGTGCACGGGTACACCGGCGTCGGCCATCCACGTCAATCCGGTACGGCGTAGGTCGTGGCGCCGCAAACGCTCGTAGCCCAGGGCGGTATCCATCGGTTCGCCACGACAGCATATCGGTTGCACTCTGCATGGCCGCGCCTACACCAGTAAGAGATAGACTCATCCGTCCATGGTTCGACAGCGACCTGCGGCCCGAATCTGTGCCGATTGTTGAGCGTCCCTCTTGGCGCCTTCTATTCCCAGTAGTTACTGGTAACCGGGCTTTCCGGCGGCAATAGTGACCGGCCACGGAGTCCACGCGGACACCGTGGCCGGTCGTGTGCGGTTCAGCAGGGTTACAACTGCGGCTGCGGCATCCGCTGCCAGCTGAATGGGCCGTAGGTTGTGTCGGTGACGGGGTAGTGGGCGTCCGGGTCGGCGGTCAGCATCAGCCATTCCAGCGGGGTGGTGCTGCCGTGCACGACGATCCGGTGGAAGTTTGAGACGTTGTAGTACGGGTGCTCGTTCCACGCGTTGTTATCCGGGTCGTGGGCGCACACGCTGGCGCCGGTGGCCGGGTCCGTCTCGCCGGTGCACGCCGCCGTCGGCGAGAGCGGGTTGTCCGAGCGGTACAGGTGCGAGTCGCCGTTGAGCATCAGCACCGGGCGGCGGAACTCGGTCGTCTTCGCTGCGACCTCGCTGATGATCGGCTCGTAGTTCGTTAGGTGGTCCTTGGTCTTGCCGTCGAGGTCCCACATGTCGGCCTGCACCGAGATCACCACGGCCTTGGCGTGCGTGGCCCGCGCGCCGACGAAGGCGGCATCGAGCCAGCGGACGTCGGCCGCGGTCCGGTTGGTCCGCTCGTCGATCTGCGTCTGAGTCGCGGTCGGCACCTTGTACCAGGGGTCGGCGTCGTTGTTCGAGCCGCCCGGCACGTTGACGGTCACGAAGACGATGTCGTTCTGGGCCCACATTACGTTCTCGACGTACTGCGCGTCGGCCGGGTGGCTCGGGTCAGAGGCGGTGGCCTGGGACACCACGTCCAGCGTCCCGCTGCCGAGGGTGTGGCCGGGCTGTGCGAAGAAGTCCTGCCGAACCTTGGCGAGGTTGTCGAGCGGGTCGCCACAGTGGTAGCTGACGCAGTCCGCCTGGTTGGTCGACAGGCCGCTTGTCCCGATGTAGTCGACGGCAGCGGCGGTCGAGTCGTAGAAGCCACCGCCCTCACCGGGCGAGGTCAGGCTCGACGCCTTGTGACAGTCGGCCCACTCGTTGTCGCCCGGCGTGTAGACCAGCGGCTTGGTGAAGGTCTGCCACACCGACGCGATCGAGGCGTCGTAGTCCTCGGTGCAGAACTCCTTGCCCGAGTGGATGTCGCCCACGTGGATGACGCCGCTGACCGTCGGGTCACTGTTGATGGTGCTGATGAACGCCGGGGTCTTCTGGAGCTGCGAGGTGTTGGCGGTTTGACCCGCGGGCGCGTACGCCGACGTGCCGTACGGCGAGTCTCCGAACACCGCGAGCTTCAGCGGACCGCCGGCCGCCGATGCCGTGGCGACCGACAGTACGGAAAAGGCCAGGCCGGCGGCGACCAGCGTGATGAGACCGCGCTTTAACATGCGTCCCCTTTCAGGTCCGGTGGAGTGGGCACCCCAGTGAACTGGATCGCAGCGAGCGCGACACAGTATCAATGGCGGCCTGGAGATGACAAGCAAGCGAAATTCCGGCCACGCCCCGCAAGCCCGGATCGCTTCCTGCCGTGACTCGGTCGCTGCCGGTAAGGGGCACATCCCCCGGCGGCACCGACATGGTCGTCGCGGATCTCAACGACCCGCGAGGGTGACCTACCTGCGGCCCAACGCCCCGCAATGGGACGCACGCACGTATCGATCAGAAACTTGTCCTGTGGGCTAGCGTGTTGGTTTTTGTATTATTCCGGGCTGGTTTCCGGCGTCAGTGCATCGCTGGCCTTACTCGTACGCCACACCACTTCGATCATGACAACTCAAAATCGTCTCAAGGTGCCTCGGCGTTTGTGCGGGTCCTCGATCGGGTCGTCCAGTTCGGGTCGAAACGTTTGGCGGCGAGGAACGTGGCGTAGCCGTGCTCGGCCACCGCCTCGAGCCGCCACGTGCCGTCCGGTCTTGCCGGTCGGACCGTCACGGTCGCTACTCACCCATGTTGCCCGCTCTGGCCGCCGGGCTTGCTGGGAGCATCCTGTCTCACGGTGGCTGTGGCAGCGGGTCCATCTGGAGGCAGCCGCCGGGCAACGTCTCTTGCGTTTGCGCTGGGAGGCTGGAGACGGGTCCGGGCCGATGGTTGACCGTTTCCGCTGGCCAGCAACCATCGTGACGGGCGACCGCCCACCGTAATGCCGGTGGGGTCGTTTCGGGATGAACGCAGGAACGCAGTGGTCGGTATTGGCTGGGTGTGGTGGCGCGGGCGCCCTGAGCGGATTCCCGATGAAATTTTTCGTCGCCGAGGTGAACCGTGTGACCCGTGCGTTCGTACTCTCTAGTCCGGGGGGCGCATGCCCGCGCCGCCCGAGCGACTGCCGGGGAGGGATTGTGCGAAAACATTGGTGGCATGCCGGAGGAGTCGTCCTTGCCGTGGTGGCGCTGATCGCGCCGGTCTGGGCCACGCCGGCCGCCGCGAACGACGAGCACGCGCGGCTGGCGTTCACTGAGGTCGATCTGGTCTCCAACATTGCCGGGCGGGCTTCGGTCACCGATGACCGGGTGCAGAACGCCTGGGGGCTCGCGCTGAGCCCGACGTCGCCGTTGTGGGTGGCGAACAACGGGACGAACATCGCGACGATCTATGCTGGTGGCCTGGGCGGGGTCGCGCCGAGCGTCGTGGGGCTGTCGGTGACGGTTCCCGGCGGCGCGCCCACCGGGCAGGCGTTCAACGGCACCAGCGACTTCGTGGTCACCGGGCCGGGCGGGTCCGGGCCGGCGCGGTTCCTGTTCGTCAGCGAAGGCGGCGACCTGACCGGGTGGAACCCGGTCGCTGATCCTGCTGTGATGGGCCGGTCCACCGCGTCCCTGGCCGTCCACGTCGACGGCGCGATCTACAAGGGGCTGGCCCTGGCCTCGACCGCGTTCGGCAATGTCCTGCTCGCGGCGGACTTCCACAACGCGCGGATCGACGTGTTCGACTCGTCGTTGCACCTGATCCAGCCGGCCGCGCCCTTCTTCACCGATCCGGGGCTACCGGCCGGCTACGCCCCGTTCAACATCGCGGTGCTGGGCGGCAAGATCTACGTGGCGTACGCCAAGCAGGACGCGGACGCCGAGGACGAGGTGGCCGGGGCTGGTCTGGGCTTCGTCGACGTCTACAGCGGGTTCGGCCTGCTGGAGCGGCGGCTGCTCAGCCAGGGGCCGCTGAACGCGCCGTGGGGGCTGGAGATCGCGCCGGCCAGCTTCGGCAAGTTCGCTGGCGACCTGCTGGTCGGCAACTTCGGCGACGGCCGGATCACCGCGGTCGACCGCGTCACCGGGCATGTGGACGGGCAGCTGCGTGACCAGCGCGGGAAGGTGATCGTGGTCGATGGCCTGTGGGCACTGCTGCACGGCACCGCCAACACCGGCGGTACCGACGCGGTGTGGTTCAGCGCCGGACCCAACGATGAGGCAGACGGGCTGGTCGGCCAGATCCGCCCGGCCTCGTAGCGGGGCAGGTAACGTTCGGCCACAGGACGGGTGCCGTGCCGCCGGTGAAGGGGCGGCACGGCACCCCCCGCGCTGCCGGGTCAACGGGGAGTGTCAGGCATCAGCTCGCCCAGTTCGCTGTGCCGGCCGCCAGCACCGAACTGTGTGTGGCCGGCTGCGCTGCGTACCGTGGGAGTGTGGACGGCGTCCGTTCGGATCTGGCCGGTCCGGTGGCTGAGGTGCCCACCGGCGGTGTGCGGATCGAGCCGTACACCGGTTCACGGGAGGACCTGCGGTCACTGTTCCAGCTGGCCGAGGACTCGCCGACCCAGCTTGACTCCTATCTGCACGCCGGTCGCGTCCTGGTCGCGGTGCTGGGTGAGGAGGTGATCGGTCATCTCCAGCTGGTCGACGGCGACCGCCCCGGCGTGGTTGAGATCAGGAACATGGCGGTGCGGGAAGGTTGGCAGGGGCGCGGTGTCGGCGCCCGCTTGGTGCGCTCGGCCATCGACTTGGTCGCCTCGCAGGCGGTTTCCACCGTACTGGTCGCCACCGCCAGCGCCGATGTCGGGAATCTTCGCTTCTATCAGCGGCAGGGCTTTCGGATGTGCTCGATCGAGCGGGATGCGTTCACGCCGGCGACCGGCTATCCGGCGGGCCTGGTGATCGACGGCATCGGCCTGCGTGACCGGGTCTGGCTGGATTATCAGGTGGACGCATCGCCGGGGCTGGGCGGGTGACCGCCGACCGGCTGCCGCTGTTCTGCGACGCCGCGCTGGCCGAGCGTATCGAGCGGGCCGAGACGCGACTGCTCACCAGCGCCAGCGAGGCCGCGCGGGCCTGCCGGGTGGACGCGACGGGCTTCGTGATCGCTGCTGCGCCACGAGGCGCAGTGCTGTAACCCCCGCGCAGCGGGGAGAGATTGGAGGAGGTGTCTCTGGATCTGATGGCTCACCTGGATCTCGAAAGAGAAAGGGGACATTAGCAGC
>Ga0126372_10000154_pt1 | contig 20088 bp, 13 predicted proteins | sample PanSoiMetaPlot_6_FD_92762 | JGI IMG/M metagenome (GOLD analysis project Ga0126372, IMG submission 92762) | Tropical forest soil microbial communities from Panama - MetaG Plot_6 | ecosystem: Environmental > Terrestrial > Soil > Tropical forest > Bulk soil | place: Panama | collected 2016-02-17
GCAAGAGCGCGGTTCTTCGCGACATTTCCATTCAGGTCGCTGAAGGCGAGTTCCTTACGATTCTCGGCGAGAGCGGCTCCGGCAAAACAACACTGCTGCGCATCATCGCCGGATTTGAGCGGGCCGACATCGGCGAACTATGGATGGGGAATGAACGCCTCGACCATTTGCCGCCTTACCGACGTCCCGTCAATACGGTCTTCCAGCACTACGCGCTGTTTCCTCACCTGAGCGTCGCAGAAAACGTCGGCTATGGCCTGCGCGTCGGCAAAGTGGCCGCCTCGGAGATCACGGCGCGCGTCGATCAGGCCTTAGCGATGGTAAAGATGTCTTCTTTCGCCGGAGCCAAGCCCGCAAAGATCAGCGGCGGACAGCAGCAACGAGTGGCCCTGGCGCGAGCCCTGGTCAATCGACCGCGGTTGCTGCTGCTGGATGAGCCCTTGTCCGCTCTCGACGCTAATCTCCGCCGCCAGATGCAGGTCGAGCTCAAGTCGCTGCAGCGGGAAGTTGGAATTTCCTTCGTGTTCGTGACTCATGACCAGGAAGAGGCCATGGTCATGTCCGACCGCATCGCTCTGCTACGCAGCGGCGAACTCGAGCAGGTTGCTTCTCCGCGCGACATCTACAGCCGCCCGGCAACGTCCTACACCGCGCAGTTCATCGGGCACACCAACCTGTTACGCTGCGAAGTCAAGAACGGCATCGCAAGCTGCCATTCACTGAGCTGGCCCGTCGGCGCAGGAGATGGCCCGGCCTTATTTTCGCTGCGGCCCGAAAAGATCCGGATCGCCGGATCCTCATCCCGTGCTGGCGAAACCATGATCCGCTTTCAGGGAGTGATTCGCAATCGCGCATTTCACGGCGCCACGGAACTTCTGCAAGTGGAGTGGGCTGACGGTTTGGTCTTCTCGGCCCGCATTCCGGCGTCCACGAACTTGCAGGGAAATTTGGCGCTGGAATTCGACGCGGCCGATGCCATCCCCGTGCGCGAGTCGAGGGAGCAACGCTGATGTTCTCTCGCGCCTATCGCGCCGCTGTCACCATACCGCCGGTGGTTTGGGTGGCGTTGTTTCTTCTGACGCCCTATGCGCTCATGTTCGCCTACAGCTTCTGGTCCGTCAGCCCGGCGCAGGCAGTCGTCCACGACTGGAACCTGAACAACTATCGCGAACTGACGGTCAAGGGCGTGTACTCCCAGACCCTGTTCCGCTCCATGTGGATCGCGGCTCGCGTCACATTTCTGGCTTTGCTGCTCGGATACCCACTCGCTTACTACCTCTCCTTCCGCGCTGGCCGGAGAAAAGATCTGCTCTACCAACTGGTCATCATTCCCCTTTGGGTCAGTTACCTTGTCCGCGCTTATGCGTGGAAGACGATCCTCGGCAGCGACGGCGTTCTCAACACGCTGCTCCAGTTCCTGCACCTGACGCAGCATCCCCTGGAATCACTCCTCTACAGCCCATTCGCCGTCGTTCTTACATTGACCCACATCTATACACCCTTCGCGTTCTTGCCCATCTATGCGTCGCTCGAACACATCCCGCGCCATCTGGTGGAAGCCTCGCACGATCTGGGCGCTTCTCCGTTTCACACTTTCTGGCGGGTCATTTTTCCACTGTCGATGCCCGGTGTGCTGGCCGGAGCGACATTCGCCTTCGTGCTTAGTCTCGGCGACTTCCTGGCGCCGCTGTTGCTCGGCGGCCCGAGCGGCATCATGATTTCCAACATCGTGGTGAGCCTGTTTGGCGCGGCTTACAACTGGCCGCTGGGCGCGGCGATCTCGCTGGGCATGCTCTTACTTGTCGTGGGATTGCTGTTCATGTCCGAGCGCCTGGAAAAACGGTGGAGCTTCTCATGACAACTGCCGCTCCCACCGTCCCCAGATCGCGTTGGCTGCCATGGCACGCTACCGCCGTGTTCGCATTTCTGTATCTGCCCATCGCCGTGCTGATCATTTACTCATTCAACGGCGAGGGCGTGGGCGGCTTCCCGCCCCACAACCTCACTCTCAACTGGTACCGAACGCTGTTCGCCGATGGCCCCATCTGGGACTCGGTCAGCAACAGTCTCCTTGTCGCCCTCGCCGCGATGTTGATCTCTCTTGTCCTCGGGATTCCGGCTGCGCTCGCTCTCGATCGTGCAGACTTTCCCGGCAAGGCCCTGTTCCGGCGCCTGGTCCTGCTGCCATTGATTTTGCCCGGGATCATCACGGGGCTTTCGCTGCTCATGCTGTTTCGTCAGGCAGGCATGGATCTCAGCCTGGTCACGATCGTCCTCGGTCATGGCACTGCGCTGATCTCCGTGGCAACCACCGAGGTTTTTGCCGGACTGCAAAAGCTCGATCGCGCGCAGGAAGAAGCGTCACTCGATCTCGGCGCAAATTATTGGCAGACATTCTGGCGAGTGACACTGCCCAACCTGCGCCTGCCCATCATCGGAGCCGCACTCTTGATCTTCACCCTCTCGATGGATGAAATCGCGGTCAGCTTCTTTCTCATCGGACGCGACAACACGCTGCCGCTCGAAATTTGGGGCCGCTTGCGCCGCGGCATCACTCCGGAAATCAACGCGGTTTCCACCATCATCTTTTTATTCTCGCTGATCTTGATCGTGATCTGGTACCACCTGCGGGTTCGGGCGGAAAAACAACCCGCGCTGGGCGCCGCCGAACTCGTAGAGGCCGGAACAAAGGGGAATGAGTGAGCACGAATCGACGTGACTTCATCAAGTTCGTTGTGGCGGGAGCAGTCGCGGCAGGATGCCCCGTGGATCTGACGGCCGTGCCCGACAACACGCCTGAAGTGGAAGGCGAGAACAACACGATTTGCCACCAGGTACGAGACGGCAAGACTTTCGCCCGTCCACCGGTCTCGGCGCGTCACGACCTAGTGATCGTGGGCGGCGGCGTCAGCGGGCTCACGGCCGCCTACCTGTCACAGTCGAAGGATTTTCTCCTGCTGGAAAAAGAACCGCACTGGGGCGGCAACGCCTACCTCATGGAATATGACGGCGACGCCTACGCGACGGGAGCCGCCTTCGTCGAATCCAGCGATGTCAGCGGTCAATTCGCCAAAGAAATCGGCATGGAACTGCTCCCCATCAACAACTGGGACGGAAGCATCATCAAAGGAGAATTCATTCCCGATACCTGGGGTGATGGACTCGACAAGCTTCCCTACCCGGCCAGTGTGTGCGACAGCTTCAAGCGGTTCAAGCGTGAGATGCTCGCCATCGACGCCGCAAAGCGCGCCCATGAACTGGACAACGTCGCCATTTCTACCTTCATGAAGGGACACGCGCCCGAAGTCAAAGCCTGGTGGGACAACTACGGCCCCTCGAATTGGGGAGCAACCGCCAACGACACGGCTGCCATTAACGTTGTCTACGAGATGCAACAAATCTCCCGCGACAATCGCAAAGACGATCGCGCCACCTGGCCGGGCGGAATTGGCGCCTTGACCAAACGGCTCGCCGAAATTCTGCAACCCAAATTCGCCGATCGCATGTTCACGGGTGCAACCGTGGTTTCGGTTTCACAGCAGAAAAGCGAAGTCCACGTCACCTACATGCAGGGTAAGACGCTGAAGACTGTCGCCGCCAAGGCGGTGATCATGGCCACTCCCAAGTTCATCACGCGCCGCGTAGTCGAAGGCTTGCCCGACGCGCAATCTCAGGCGATGCACAAGATTCGCTATATCCCCTACCCGGTCGTCAATCTCATTTTCGACAAGCCGGTCTTCGACAAGGGTTATGACACCTGGTGTCCCGGCAGCAAATTCACCGACTTTATCGTCGCCGACTGGGTGATCCGCAATAAACCCGGCTATCAGCCGAAACACCACATTCTTTCCTGCTACACGCCCCTGGCGGAGGAAGATCGAGGTTATTTGCTCAACGACATTGGTTCGCGCAAGATTGCACAGACCGTTCTGCACGACTTTCAGAAACTGTTTCCCGGCTCGAGTGTCGATCCCGTGGAAGTGCACATTTACCGGCGCGGCCATCCGATGTTTATGGCCACTCCCGGCCTCTTCACGCAAGTCCAACCGCTCGTACGACAGCCGATGGACCGGATTTTCTTCGCCAACACCGATTCAGAAAGCCGGGTCTCTGAGACAGCAGGAGGAATCAACGCGGCCCGCCGCGCCGTAAGAGAAGCCGAAAACCGTCTCGCCGGAAGACCAGTGGCAACACCGCGCGAGGCTACTGCGAGCGGGAACCTGTAAATTTCGCCTCATTCATCGGCCGCTTCGAGACATCGGCCGCTTCGCCCAACTTTCTCGGCCGCTAATTCTCTTCCCGCGCCTGCCGCATCCCGCTCGTCCTCCGCGGAGTCCGTTGTCTGCAAACACGCCGGACATAGTAAATTGGTAAGAGACAGTCTGTTCAGCTTTCACCAGCAGTTCAAAAAGGAATCGGATTGAGTTCGGGAATTCGCAATATCGCCATCATCGCCCACGTTGACCACGGGAAGACTACTCTCGTGGACGCCATGCTGCGGCAAAGCGGCACCTTTCGTGCCAACGAGCAGGTCGTCGAACGCGTCATGGATTCCAACGAACTGGAGCGCGAACGCGGAATCACCATCCTGGCGAAGAACACGGCGATCTTCTATCACGACATAAAGATCAACATCGTCGACACGCCCGGCCACAGCGACTTCGGCGGAGAAGTGGAACGAGCGTTGAAGATGGTCGACGGAGTCATGTTGCTGGTCGATGCCGGCGAAGGTCCTCTACCTCAGACTCGTTATGTGCTGGGCAAGGCCCTGGAAGCCAATCTGCCGCCCATCGTCGTCATTAACAAGATCGATCGCTCTGACGCTCGGCCGCAGGAAGTACTCAATGAGATCTACGATCTCTTTATCGATCTCGACGCGCACGAGAACCAGCTTGAGTTTCCGGTGCTCTACACCAACGCGAAGACAGGCACAGCCTCAGAAACCATCGGCGCGGGAGAAGACCTGCGCCCCCTCTTCGATGCGATCGTAAGAACTATCCCCCCGCCCAAGGGCAAGTCCAATGGCCCGCTGCAAATCCTCGTGGCTAACCTCGATTACAGCGATTACCTGGGACGCCTGGCCATCGCGCGCGTGTTCAATGGAAAATTGCATACCGGAGAAGACGTCGCCATCGCCAAGCTCGACGGTTCTTTTCAGAAAACCAAGATCACCAAGCTCTTCTCTTTCGCCGGTCTCAAACGTACTGACATCACGGAAACCGAGCTGGGAGACATCGTGGCCGTCGCCGGGGTTGAAGGTATCACCATCGGCGAAACCATCACCGACACGGAAACTCCTGCCCCTCTCCCCCACATCGTCATCGACGAACCGACCATCGCGATGCTCTTCACCGTGAACACTTCCCCGTTTTCCGGACGCGAGGGCACCTACGTCACGTCTCGCAACCTCCGTGAGCGTCTCGACAAGGAACTCCTGACCAACGTTTCGATTCGTGTCGAAGACACGGGCAGCACCGATTCCTTCAAAGTCATGGGACGCGGCGAATTGCAGCTCTCCATCCTCATCGAGATGATGCGCCGCGAAGGCTATGAATTGATGGTCGGCAAACCCGAGATCGTCACCAGGCGCATCGACGGCAAGCTGATGGAGCCGGTGGAAAAGTTGACGGTCGATGTGCCCGAAGAGTTTGTAGGCGTGGTCATGGAACAGCTCGGCACGCGAAAGGCCGAGGTCGTCAACATGCATAACCACGGCTACGGGCGGGTGCGCATGGAATTTCGCGTTCCCAGCCGCGGACTGATCGGCCTGCGCAGCCAGCTACTCACCGACACGCGCGGAACCATCGTGATGAATTCCCTCTTCGACGGCTACATCGAGTGGCAGGGCGAGATTCCTCACCGGCCTACAGGCGCGCTGGTTTCAGATCGCGGAGGCGTCTCCACCTCGTACGCGCTGTGGAACCTGCAGGAACGCGGCGAACTGTTCGTGGGACCGGGCGTCGATGTCTACGAAGGAATGATCATCGGCGAGAACGCCAAGGACAACGATCTCGACGTCAACGTCGTGCGCGAGAAGAAACTCACCAATATGCGCGCGTCGACTGCCGACGAGGCGATCCGCCTCGTTCCCTTCCGCCAGCTGAATCTGGAACAGGCCATTGAATTCATTGCCGACGACGAATTCGTTGAGATCACACCCAAGTCTCTGCGCTTGCGAAAGAAAATCCTGCAGGCCAACAAGAGAAAAAGGGCAGGTCTAGCGGCGGTGGCGGAAGCTGTGAGGGAAGAAGTGAACTAAGAGCCGGATTAATCTCGCCGTCCAAACGCCTTGGTCATCCCGAACCTCACCTAACCCCTTGTCATCCTGTCTCTAACGACGCGACTCGAGCGCAGCGAAGGATCTGTGCACCTAGGGTTGAACGGGTGACGAGCCAACCTTCTAGCTGTTTCCTCCCGTATCGCCTACCGTCCCTCCCTGCTCCGCCAGCAGGCGCTCGGCTTCTTCTTCCGATATTCCTTCCAGTTCCCGCAGCAGTCGCGCCAGTTCTTCCTGTTCGCTCTCCACCTGCGGGTATTGGCCTAGCTTCCCTGCCAACTCGTCGATGGTGGGAGCTTCGAGAAATGCGGCCAGCGGCAGTTGCACGCGGAAGGCACTGCGAATCCGGGCAATGATCTGTGTGGCCAAAAGCGAATGCCCGCCGAGTTCGAAGAAGTTGTCCTTGATGCTGACCCTCTCCAGTTTCAGCACTTCGCGCCAGATGCCGACCAGCTTTTCCTCGTCGGGATTCCGCGGCTCAAGAAACTCGCTGTGCGTCCGCGACGGCTCCTGTTCGGGTGATGGCAAGGCTCGCGTATCCACTTTGCCGTTCCGCGTCAGCGGGATCTCGTTCACCGTGATCAGAGCGGAAGGCACCATGTACTCGGGCAGATGCTGCAGCAGATACGGCCTCAGGTCGTCCGCCTTGATTTCTTTGTTGCCAACCACGTAGGCCGCCAGCCGCTTCTCGCCCAGTTTGTCATCAAACGCAACGATCGCGGCCTGCTTCACGACAGGATGACGCTTCAGGACCACCTCCACTTCGGCCGGTTCCACGCGGAAGCCGCGAATCTTTACCTGCTGGTCAATTCTTCCCATGAATTCGATGTTGCCGTCAGGCAAAAACCGTGCCAGGTCTCCCGTACGATAAAGCCGCGCCGATCCGTTCTTCGAAAAAGGATGTGCGATGAAGCGTTCGGCCGTCTGTTCCGGCTGGTTCAGGTAGCCTGCCGCCAGGCCGACACCGCCCACGCAGAGCTCTCCGGGAACACCCACCGGTACCGGCTGCAGTTGCTGATCCAGAATGTAGACTTCGTCGTTCGCGATCGGCCGCCCGATCGGAACCGTCACCGGCCCCCAGGCGCGCACGTCGTTCTCCTTCACCGCGAACGTGCAGCAGCCCACCGTGGCCTCCGTCGGTCCGTAGTGATTGATCACCTCGCAGTTGCCCAGCTCCTGCACCCGCTGGACCAGGCTCCAGCTCGAACTCTCACCGCCCAGAACGAGGTAGCGCCGTGGAAGAATCCTGCCTTCGGCAGCGTGCACCAGCGACGCCAAATGAGACGGCGTGATCTTCAACACATCGATGGGATGCTCGCTGACATACTGTGCGAAGCGGTCGGGAGTAACTGCCGTCTCGTAATCGATCACGTGCAGGCAGCCGCCGGAAATCAGCGAAGGAAATATGCAGGTGTTTCCCAGGTCCGCTGCGATGGTCGAGACGGTCGCAAAGTTGAGTGCCTCGGGATGCTTGTCCAGTCCCAGCCGCCGCATAATGAACCAACTGTAGTTGACGAGGTTGAAGTGACGCACTGCCACGCCTTTGGGCGTGCCCGTCGAGCCCGATGTGTAGATCACATAGACCAGATCTTCGGGAGAGGTGTTCCATGCAGGATTCAGTTCCGACTCGCTCGCAAAGACTTCGTGATCACGATCGACGCAAACGATCTCGGCCTTCGACTCGGGCAGGTTCGGAGCAATAGCCTCGTGGGTCAGAACCACGGGAACACCCGTCTCCGCCAGTTGATGGGCCAGCCGCGCCTTGGGACTGTCGGGCACCAGCGGAACGTAACAGCCGCCGGCTTTCAGAATTCCCAGCAACCCGATGATCATTTCGGCGGAGCGCTCAAGGCAGAGGCCGACCGGCACTCCGGCCTGAACTCCGCGCTTTCTGAGGAAGTGTGCGATCTGGTTCGCAAGGTTGTTCAGCTCTCGGAAACTGAACTCGTTTTCCCTAAAACGCAGCGCGAGACGGTCCGGTGTGAGAGAAGCCTGGTCTTCGAACAGATGATGTATACACTTTTTACTGGGATAGCCGGCCGACGTCCGGTTGAATTCAACGAGGATTAGCTGCCGTTCCTGCTCGTCAAGAATCGGCAGGCTGCTGATGCGGGATTTTGGATCAGCGAGCGCCGCAGCCACCAGCATCGAGTAACGTTGTGCCAGCTTCGTCGCTACATCTCGGTCAAAGAAAGCCGGATCGTATCTCACGTCGGCGAACAAGCCGTTATGACCCGCAACAGCGTGCAGTTCCATCCCAAAGCCGAACGACGCGGTGCCTTTGCTGCTCACCGTAAACGTGACGTCTGAAATCTCGCTCTTCCCTGGCGCGGACTCGGCGAAGAAACCGACAGCCAGCGGCTCCATCGATTCCAGCAGAAAATAATCTTCCCATCGAACCGCTTCTTCCCTCGACCGCCTCACCCGCTCGATCACTTCTTCGATCCGGTAGTCCCGGCCGAAATTCGCAACCAGCGGAAGCGGTCTCGCGAACACTCCGAGCGCCGCCTGCAACTCTTCCTGGCTGCGTCCTTCGCTCACGAAGCCGACGACGATTTCGGTTTGACCCGCGAGCCGCGACAACAGAACCTGCCAAAACGCCAATAGCAGATCGCTCGCATCCCACGATGCGCTGTCGCAAGCTTTCTTTACTGCGCTCCCATCGACCGTCACCGGCACGCTCTCAGAGATGTGCGGCGACGCTGCCTCGCGTCGGCGCTGCATGCGAAGAACCGGCTGCGGAATCGATGCGTAATCCTGTGCCGCCCATAACTTTTTGGCGTTTACAACTTCCTCGTCGTCTTTTTGCGACAGCTCGTCCTGCCACTGCGCATAGTCGGCATACTGCAGAGGATCGGGAATGCTCGACGACGAGTCCGCATACAGTCCGCGGATTTCTTCCACCAGATTGTCCAACGAGCGGCTGTCTGCGCAGAGCGCCGGGAGCCGCAGAACTAGCGCGTGATGCACCGGGGAAAGAGACAGGAGCGAAGCTTTCAGTGCCGGACTCGTATCCAGATCAGGCCTCCCGCTCGCCGTGAGGATCCGTTCCGTCTGCTCCTCGTCCTCCAACCCCATCCCGGGCCCGAGTTCAAGTTGCGCCAGGTCCACCGATGAAGGCGCCTGGATCACCTGAAAAGGAAACTTCATCCCCGCAACCTTCGAAAAAGTTGTCCTCAGAATCTCGTGACGCTCTACCACCTGCTGCAGCGCTCGCTTCAGGCGCTCGACGTCCAGGTGCCCTTCAACCTGCACAACAACTTCAGCGGCCTGAACGGCGGAATGGAAGTAGGTTTGCCACAGATATTTCTGTTGCGCGGACAATTGAAATCCGGCTTGTTGTTGCATGCAGTAAATCTACTCCTTAGCGTCAGGGCTGGACAGTGAACCAGATGAGACATCGTCGGCGAATGCCGGCGCGACTCGTCAAATTCTTCCATAATCCCCCGGGATCGGTCGCATTACTTTCGTGCCCGCAGCGCGCTCGGTAGCAGAACATCACTTCGTCTTTGAGCTGGAATCTCGTCGCACGGATTTTTCCAATTCAGGAATAAGTGGAGTAAATTATATCTTACAGCTAATACAAGGGAATCTGCGGCATAGACCGGAAACAGAGTCTGGCCCTCACGCAGAATGCAAATTTCTGCGCATTAGGAGCCCACTGGACGCACCGAACGACCTCAGGCAGGCAGAGTTCGTTCGAACCGACCAGAGAGCCCTAAATCGCATTTAAGAAGGGATGCTTCTATTTTATTATCTTATAGATGTATTAGGACAGCCCGGCGCCAGGCAGTTCTTGTTACTGCGTATATAAACGCCATGGAATCAATCGCATCCCTTCCCGGCATAGCCCGAGACAATTGGCGGCCCGCGGCGCTTGCTTTAAGCTCCCTTCATGGGCGTTGTTACGGGTCAACCGCCGGAGCCGGTTCTCGAGGGTCGCAAACCAGGCGACCCCCGCCTGGTCTCTTTCAACCAGAAGCGGCTCTGGTACCTCGAACAACTCACGCCAGGAACCGCCGTTTATAACGTGCCCTACATCATGCGCTTGACCGGGCCCTTGAACCCGAACGCGCTTCGGGAGGCAATGGAAGCCGTCATCGCGCGGCATGAGTCCTTGCGCACGGTGTTTCTGGCGCCGGGTGGAAATCCCGTGCCGGTCGTGCTCAGCAAGTGGCGGCTCGAGTTCCATTGTCTCGATTTTCGATCGCCCACCGCTACCGAAGCCCTTGCTATCCACGAAACTGAAGTTCAGGCGAAGGTCAAAGCGGAGGCCGCCCGGGGGTTCAATCTGGCCCGCGATCTGCTTTTTCGGGCGGTGCTGATTCGTGTCGGCGAGAACGATTGGGGCTTTTTTCACAATTCCCACCACATCGCGGTCGATGGCGGCTCCTACGACGTCCTACACAAGGAGGCTTCGCTTTTCTACGCCAGCATCGTCAGCGGCTCCCGTATCAGTCTGCCCGAGCCACCGATCCAGTACGGCGACTTCGCTCTTTGGCAGACCCGCTACCTCAGCGGGAGCCGCCTGGACCAACTCTCCGCGTACTGGCGCAATCAACTGGCAGGCGCGCCGCCGATGCATCTGCCGTGCGACCAGGCCCGACCGGCGGTTTTGAGCGGCCGCGGAACGCGCTATTTCTTTTCGCCGAGCAAAGACGGCATACGGCGTATCGGGGAGCTGAGCAAAGCCAGCGGCACCACACCGTTTCGCGCCGCTACGGCCGCCTTCGCCGTGCTGCTGGGCTGCTACGCTGGCGCGGACGATGTCTCGATTGGAACTCCGGTGGCGCCGCAGGCACGCGCCGGCATGGAAAGTGCCATCGGCTTCTTCGTGAACACGCTGGTGCTGCGTATCAACCTGTCCGGCCAGCCAACCTTTCGCGAGCTGATGCGGCGCGCGCACCAGGTCGTGCAGGGAGCCATCGAACACTCCGATTTGACTCTCGACAAACTGGTGGAGGCGGTGCGCCCTCCGCGCGATGCCGGCCGCATGCCACTTTTCCAGGTGAATTTTCGCTGGTTGCGTGGTCCCATCGCGTCGCTCCACCTCAAGGACATCGTGAGCACACCACCCCGCGCCGTCGATTCCGGCACCGCGAAGTTTGAATTGTCGATCGAGATCGATGCCGGCACGGGGGAAGGCTGCTTCATTGAATACAGTACGGATCTGTTCGAGGAGGAGACGGTCGCGCAGTTTGCCGCCGACATGGAAACCGTTCGCCACGCCCTGGTCGCGGAACCCGATGTTCCATTGGAAAAGATTACCGCTGTGCAGGAAGTGCGCGAGCGAATCGGCAGGCGGCGCGTTGGTCACTGCACGTGAGGAGCGGTTGCACTTGATGACAGGTTGCGATTGGGAAACGACTGCTCTTCAGGAAAGGACGCGGCATGCAGTCTTGCCGGCTGCAGCAGTTTAGCGGGGCGTGCTGATCGTTTCTGTTTTCCCCTCAGCGTCGGCAGATTGCGCCGAAGGCTCCTCGAGATACCAGTTGTGCTTCATGACCACAGCGCCATTCCAGGGTGCCTTGCCCGTGCCGTAATAATCGGATTCGAGAATGGTGAGGCGCAGCGCATCTTCGATCTCGTCCGCCTTGGCGCTGTTGACGTCGAGCCAGATCTTCAGCGTGTAGTCACCCGCCATGAGCGTGAGGCTGGGAATATCGCAGACGAATACCTGTGGGCCGACTCGCTCGCCGTGCGAGCGGTCGGGCTCAAAGAAGCTGTGCGCTGTGAAGTAGCGCGTTCCCATCATCGAGTTGAAACCGATCCCGATGTTGAAGCTGTCGGTGGGATTCTCCAGGTTGAAGTGAACTTTCAACTTGAGCCGGCCACCGATCTCGAGGCCGCCGGTTACAGGGCGATCGCCGTCGGTGCAAATCTCAACCCGCGTGAGAAGGTGACGCCCATCGCGGCGTCTTCCCGGCGCATTGCTCAGGTCAACCTGATTCGTGCCGTCGCGGCCCATCGTCTGCAATACGCCGCCGAGATAATGCCGCACGGCTTCTTTTGACGTTCCGGAGAAGACCAGTTTGCCCTGTTCGAGCACGATGCCGTGCTGGCAAAGATTTTCGACGGTCGCCATGTTGTGGGAAACAAACAGGACAGTGCGACCGCTGCGGCTTACCTCGCTCATCTTTCCCAGGCATTTTTTCTGGAAGGCAATGTCACCCACGGCAAGCACTTCGTCGACGACGAGAATCTCGGGATTCAGGTTCGCAGCCACGGCGAAGGCTAGCCTCACGTACATTCCGCTGGAATAGTGCTTCACAGGAGTGTCGAGGAACTTGTCGACTTCGGAGAAGGCCACGATCTCGTCGAACTTCGAAATGATTTCAGACCGGCTCATGCCCAGGATCGCGCCGTTGAGAAAGATGTTTTCCCGTCCGGTGAGCTCGGAATGAAAGCCGGTTCCCACTTCCAGCAGGCTGGCAACGCGTCCGCGAAGATGCACGTAGCCTTCGGTCGGGTCGGTGATGCGGGAAAGAATTTTCAGAAGAGTGCTCTTCCCGGCGCCGTTGCGCCCGATGATGCCGAGGACCTCGCCCTCCTTGACATCGAAGTTGATTTCCCGCAATGCCCAGAAATATTCCGGGCCGCCATTGGGCGACGAACCGCCAAGCATGTGGAGAGGCGCCTTGACTTTTCGCAGCAGGAACTCGCGGAAGTTTTCTTTCGCAGCCCTGGCCGCGCCCAGCCGGTACTGCTTCGAAATGTTTCGGACCTCGACGATAGGCGGCATTCAGATCACGTCCGCGAAACGGCGTTCCATCCGCCGGAAGCTGAACAGACCAATCGTAAAAAGAACCACGCTCATGAACAATGACATCGTGATGACATCGAATTGAGCTTCGCTCCCGAGCAACGAGTGCCGGAAACCCAGCACGACCCCCGCCATGGGATTTAATCCCAACAGCATGCGCCACTTCTGGGGAATGTAACGCACCGGGTAGATCACCGGGGTAACGAAAATTCCCATCTGGATCAGGAAAGGAACGGCGTACTTCACGTCGCGAAAGCTGACATTCAATGCGGAGAGGATCAGACCTGCACCACCCGCGGCCAGCACCGCCGCCAGAATGAAGACAGGCAGCATCAGCAAAGCCGTGAACGAGACGTGCCAGCGGTAATAAATCATGAGCACCACAAGCAATCCCAGGCTAAAAGCCAGATCGAGCAGCAGCGCACAAATCGAAGACAGCGGAATGAAGAAGCGCGGAAAATAGATCTTGGAAACCAGCTGCTGATTTCCCACCAGGCTGTTGCTGGACTGGCTGACCGCGGTCGAGAAAAAAGTCCAGGGCGCCAGCCCCGCAAACGCGAAGAGGGGATAAGGCGTGCCGTCGCTCCCCACTCCGGCCAGGCGATGGAACACGACCGTGAACACCAGCATCGCGATCAGCGGTTGAATGACCGCCCAGGTGCCTCCGAGCAGAGTCTGACGGTATCGTACCTTGACATCGCGCCAGACCAGGAAAGCGAAAAGGTCGCGATAGCGGTAGGCCTCTTTGAAATCGATCGCCTGCCAGCCCCTGCGGGGTTTGATGACCAGTTCGACGGAAGTTGCCATTCGTTTTCTTAAACTTTGCCGAAGAAACAACCAGCGTTCTCGGCACTGCTTTGGGCGCGTAGCGGTAAGCTTGCGACCTTGGGGGGTGCTTGGCTAGGGTCGGTTAGCCAAAGAGTCTCACACTGTCGCCTGCTTGTCTAGGAAGGAGCACGGCAGCCATCACCTTGGTAACCTGCTGAAAAGAAAGCCAAGGACAGGTGTCGAGCCGAGAAGAGGCGACGCTTACGGTCAGGGAAAAATGGCGCTAGCCAAGCAAAGTCTGGGACTAGCAATGACGATCCGGCCGATCAAGAAACTGCAAATGCCTGCATAAGGCTTATGGCTCACAGAAAGAGCGGCGGACACATTGACCGCGCGGCATCTAAGTTTTTGTTGGTCGGTCAGAAATCGGGCATTGGTCGCGCCAAATCGCGGTTAGAATATGAATCGAGGCTAGGGACGATGCGCACAACAACGCTGGTTTTGAGTATTTTGCTGGTTTTCTCGCTGACTGCCGTGGCACAGAAAACTACGCACAAGTTGACCGTGAAGACCACGCAAGGGGAAAAGCACACCGCGCGCTCGGGAGTTGTTGTGCCTTCTTCCTCCAACCCTACGCAGAAGACGACCCGCGACCTTTCAAAAACTGAGGCAGAAACGGCTCGCCTGGTCGCGAGCCCGGGAAACAAGTCAGGAAAAGTGACAAACCGAGGACTGCCGTCTGCGCAAGCCCAGAAATCGGACCGGAACCCGCCCATCAACTTCCAGTATCATCCGCCCAAAACTGCGCAGGTAACGCGAGGCGCAAGAGGAAGTACGGGCAAGGGTCACTAGAGGATTCAGCTTTAGCGGGTGCCGCTTAGCCGCCGCTGCGTTCTTCGCGATTTGCGCTCGCCGTTTTGGCGAGAACCGGGCTGGTATCCGAAGCGGGTGCGGCACCCTTCCTGACAGCTGGCTCCTTGATGGCGTACTTCACCAGGCACCAGAGCGCGCGCACACCGTCCTTCCACCCGATCTTCTTGCCTTCCTCGTAGGTGCGTCCCCAATAGCTGATGCCTACTTCGTAGACGCGCAGGCGACGCTTCGCGACCTTTACCGTAATTTCCGGCTCAAAGCCAAAACGGTCTTCCTCGAGAGGAATGGCCTGAATGACATGGCGGCGAAACACCTTGTAGCAGGTTTCCATGTCGGTCAGGTTCAGATTGGTGAAAGCATTCGAAACCAGCGTGAGCAACCAGTTCCCCACCGAGTGCCAGAAATAGAGCACGCGGTGTGGCCGCCCGCCGAGAAAGCGCGAGCCGTAAACCACATCGGCCTTGCCCTCGATCAGCGGTTCGAGGAGCACGGAGTATTCAGAAGGATCGTATTCTAGGTCGGCATCCTGGATGACAACGTAGTCCCCGGTGGCCTCTTGGATACCGCGCCGCAAGGCGGCGCCTTTGCCCATATTTTTCGGCTGAAGCACGACGCGAATCTCGAGATGCTGCGCCTGCAGTTCGGCCAGGATATCGCGCGAGCCATCGGTGGAACCGTCGTCGACGCAGAGCAATTCGATCTCCTGGGGCGCGGCAAGCACGCTGGTAACGACTTCGCGCAGGGTAGCCTGCTCGTTATAGACGGGCATGACAACGGAGAGTTTCATTTTTGCGCAGCGCTGTGCTCAACGACAGTTTAGAACATCGTTGCGTTTCTATGTCGTTTTTCGCTGGGGCATACTGGCAGAGGGTGAGCTGGTGGGCAGACGCTTCGTCCGGTGTATGAAGGCATGGATTCAAGCATGAACTCAGGGGTGAGTAGGGTTCCTTCGACTCCGCAGGAACGAAGCTTCGCTCTATTCCTGCTGCGCTCAGGACGACAAAATGGAGAGATCGATGGCGAATTGATAAACGAATCGTGACATTGGATGGCTTGCATCCTGGTTGGCGACTTTCATCACGAACCAACTGTCACCGATCTTCGGCCCGCGCTGGGAAGATATGTCCAACCGAGATGTAATTAGTTCCTGTCTTACGCACTGAGGTGGGAATTTTCTCCTAGGGCGTTTCCCCTACCGCCTGTGCATGCGTCCAGAATCTGGACGCTGCTTCGCAGACAAGGCACTCAGGTGTTCAGGAACCGGCAGTCTTCGAGTCTTCCACCAGAATGCGCTCGAGTCGGTTGAATTTACGGTGTTTACGTGCGACGTCCGCGGGAGCCGCATGCCTGCTGCTCTTGCGCCTAGATTTCAAAGGCGTTCGCGGACTGTGCACTGCATTTCCCGGAGGCGGTGACAGATGCGTCTGAACCGTGCGTGTCCTGCAGATTGACACCTTGTGTGACACACAGGTTCAGTCCCCGATGGCACTCCGAGTGCTACTACTACGGGCAGAGAATAAATCCCATATCTCTGTGGTTCGTTGGTGCGCAGAAAGCAGTCGCCTGGGGTTTGGTGTGCCCGGGCTCTGGGCTTCGCTCGCTCCAGTCTTGTTGAAACAAACTGCCAAGTGGAAGGAATCCCCTGCATGAAAGACGGCACGTTTCGACTCGGAACCCGTGATCAGCAGATTGTGGAACTGCTGCTTCAAGGCTGTGACAACGCAGAAATCGCAAAGCAATTGAAGATGGCAAGGCGGACTGTAAAAGCTCGCTTCAACCGCCTGTTTCTTCGATTCGGAATCACCAACGGCATCAAGCGAGTGAAACTCGCAACCCTGTTGTACCGGAGGCAGCTATGTTTGCAACCGATCGTTATGGAACACGAACCCCAAGTGAACGCGAACAGCGGATCATTGAACTCGTTGCCGACGGTCTCAAGAACCGCGAAGTTGCCGACGCCATCGGTACCACCGAACATGTCGTCAAGAACTATCTTCGCGTCATCTACGACAAGCTCGGACTGTGGAACCGGGTCGAACTCGCCCTCTGGTATGAGGCGCGCCGGCATGAGCACCGCGCCAGCGCCTGATCGGGAAGCCTGGGAACAGAACCTGCTGCAGTTGCGAGGCTTTATTCCCAGAAATCCTGTTCCCACCCGTTGAGAATTGGTTTTATATAATCCGCGAAGTCGACACCCACTCCCCCAAGAACACGGGCGTCAACTTCGCGGATTTCTCATTGCTTCGGTTGCAGTCGGAGCAGGGATAGCGATCAAGGACAACGGTTCAGAACGGAATGCAGTTTCTCAGCTGCGGCGGTTGAGCCTTTTTTGACTCCCGCAGTGAGCAGGAGACGCGCCTGGTCGCAGCTTTGCGGCACGCCGTCGCCACGCACGTAGAGATCAGACAAAAGAATTACCGCTTCGACATTCTTTTTCGCCACAGCCCTCCAGAGCCACCTGGCAGCAGCAGCATGGTCGGGCGGAACACCCTGTCCGTAAAGCAAGCGACGTCCCTGCACGAGTTCCGGCCCACCTTCTTCCACGACCTTGCTTGCCGCAACCGGCGCGGCTGGGCTTGCCGTGTCGGCGCCGTCCGTGGCGGAGTCGTCGGCTGTTTCGGCGGGCGCGGTGGTGGCGGCGGTTTTTTCACCGCCCGATGCCTTGTTCGCACCGGCTTCGTCTTTGTCGCTATCCGATGCAGGGGCCTGAGATTCGGTCTCCGCAGGAGCGGATGGCTGCGCAACCGGCGGCGACTTCTTCGCCTGGCTCGGCGCCGGCGCTGCAGCGGGTGGTGTTACAGGCGCTGCGGGTTTGGAAATGCTGGGCACCGGTTTCGTCGCCGATGACTCGGGACTGCGCCAGACTGCGTATCCTATGGGTAAGCCGATGAGGATGAGAGCGAGAAACACGTACTTCCAGGGGCCACGACTTTCCTGAGCATTGGCCAGCTCGGCCAGATTTTTATCGTGCAACCACTGCCAGTTGTCGTCGGCGCGCTCGGCGTCGGGAACGGGAGTGATGCGCACGGACCCTACACTGGGACGAACTGGAGCTGGAAGTTCCGCGGGAGCAGGTGCGGCGACACCGCCTTCAAGTGAAAATCCACAATAACCGCAGTAGCGCTGGTCGGGAGCACTCTTGTGAAGACAGGCGGGACAGAGCCCAATCTCTTCGGGAGTTTCGACGAGCAGGTCTTTTGGATCTTCTTTTCGTGCTTGGGGCGCACGCCTGGCGCGATGGTTCTCCCCATTTTTTTTGGGGGCGCTTTCCAGTTCGCGGAGCAACTCCTGCACGGCCTGTTCGCGCTTCTCAGGAGGACTCGTGTAGTACACATGGGCCCAGCGCCCCAGATTCTTACCCAGCGTGGGATTCAGCATGGGGTTCAGTTCTGGATCGGGCAGTGTGCCTTCCAGTTTTTTGTCGTCCTCGGGGATGTCCACAAAACCCTCTTTACCAAACACAGTCTAACTCACCGTTCCGGAGTGTGCCTCCGGCTTCGCTGGCGCGAACTTAGTCGCAGGGCCTGCGAAACGCCGGTTCAAACTGGTCCTGCTGGGCATCTGCTTGAGTCGTAAACTTGCCCTTCTCTGTCTTGCCGTACAGCTCGGCGCCGGGACAGTAGTAGTAAGCGCTCTGCAGATCAACCCAGACGTTTATGTTGGGATCTCCCAGGTACGCCGGCGCAGGCGGCGGTTCGGCCAATCCCAAGCCCACGAGTACCTTCTCGAAGGCGGTAAGTTGCGGCTCGGGCGGTTTGAACCTGCGCTTGCGTGCCGCCTGGGTCGCTGCGGCCTGATTATTCGCGGGCGAGGCGGAAACATTATGATGCGGCCACAGCCCCCAGATCAAAGCAATGCCCATAACAACCCCGGCCGCCACCAGGCTGACATCGCCCTTGCGCGTCAACCACAGGTGCTGAGCACGTTTTTTCCAGGGCAGATCGTCCAATTTCTCCGCCAGCCAGGCTTGGACTCTGGAACGCTTGTCCGTAGCCGGCTTCGCGGCGATCAAGGATGTTTCTTCGACCGGCTCCAAGCTTCCGGGCTCTTCGATCTCCGGGGCCGTCGAAGCATGATTTTCGTTTTCGTCTGACTTCCAGAAGATTTCGTCGGCGTCCGACGAAGATGCGCTCGACCAGGATTGGTTTTCGTCCGCCTGCAAAACGAACCCGTTGGCGCCATTCGTCCTAGTGGAGGGGTTCCCGGCTGGCTCGTCGGCCAACTCCTTAGTGCGGTCGGGCAGTACGACGCTGTCGCCAAGCGCCTCTTTCTGGCGCTCCCAGAGCGCAGCCCATTTGCCCTGCAGATTCTTGCCCGGCTCTTCGAGCGATTGGCCGCTGTCCGCCAGTTGGAATTCGCCGCACTCCGTGCAGGAGTGTTCGTCCGCGCTGAGGACGTGACCGCAGGAGTGACAGACGTGGGTTTCGCCCTTGACTCCGGTTACCTTGTTGAGAAGCGCGGATTGTTCACCACTCAGCCGCTCGAGCTGCGGTTTGATCCTTTCAAGCGCCATCAGCACGGAGGCGCGTTCGGCGGCGAGTTCGCGCTTCAGCCTGGACTCGGAAGCCTGGGCCAGCACTTCGGTGACGAGACCCGCCATCAGCTCGGTCGCGCGGATGTCCGCTTCCGAGAACGCATTCGCCTCGGAGAAAAATAATTCAATGGACCCGGCAATTTTTCCTTCGTAGTAGACGGGCACAACAAAAAGCGATCGCGCATTCAAGGTGTCGCCAGTTTCAGAATCAAAGCGCGGATCGGCCGCACCGAGTGGGCTGAGAAGCTTCTCGCTGGTCTTGATACAGGAAGCGGAGACGCTCGCCTGTGCCTCGACACGCCGTCCTTTCACGCTCGGAGTTGTGCCACTGATCGCGCGGTAGCACAGAATGTCGGCGTCGTCCTCGTCGAGCAACGCGATGGTGGAGCCCGTTGCTCGAGAGAGACCCTGAATGCGCTCGGCAATCAAGTCGAGCGCAGCATCTGTGTCGAGCTTGCGCGTTTGAATCAGGTGCTGGGTGTCGACGATTTGCGAAATAACCTGGCCGAAGTCGGTCGAGGGCAGCTTCGCCCGTACGCGGTCCTGGTGCTCCTGCATCACGTACGCGGCAGCTAACAGGCGGGTAAAGGACTCCTCGTCGAGCCGCGGACTCGCATTGATTAACTGTTTCTCAGTCACTATGCAGCGCGCTCCCAAACTGATACCTGGGGGACTGTAGTTCATTTTAATGCAATTGACCATCCAAACGAGCCCTTATGATGAGGCAGATCGGGCTCGAGTTTTGGCGGGGCAAAACATGCATTTTCTGCCGTTTGCCGAGTGTCGTCTGGCAAACAAAGCCATACTTATCAATAACTTGTCAGAGCTCGACCTTTTGGATTGTGGGCCGCCGGGCAGGGGTTGCCCCACCCA
>Ga0126372_10000155_pt1 | contig 20043 bp, 20 predicted proteins | sample PanSoiMetaPlot_6_FD_92762 | JGI IMG/M metagenome (GOLD analysis project Ga0126372, IMG submission 92762) | Tropical forest soil microbial communities from Panama - MetaG Plot_6 | ecosystem: Environmental > Terrestrial > Soil > Tropical forest > Bulk soil | place: Panama | collected 2016-02-17
GGCGCTTTGGCCATGGGACGTGCTTTCTCCGCTTTGCCCTTCGAAGAGCGCTGGTTGCTGCTGTTCGACGTGCGGCCCACCGATCCGCTGATACTTGCTTCGGTTTGCGTGTTACTGACGCTAGTTGCTCTACTGGCGTGCTTTCTCCCTGCCCATCGGGCGGCGAAAGTCGATCCCATGGTCGCACTGCGCTATGAGTGAATAACAATCATGGCCGGGCTCGTCCAAGATCTTCGCTACGCTTTGCGGCAGTTGCGCGAGGATCCAGGATTCACCGCTGTAGCTGTGATCACGCTCGCGCTCGGCATCGGTGCGACGACCGCAATCTTCAGCGTCGTCTACGGCGTGTTACTCCGCCCACTGCCGTATAGCGGTTCCAACCGGATCATGGCGATCTTCGAGGTCACTACCAAAGGCACATGGAGTCGGTTCGCTGATCCAAATTTCGATGACTGTCGCGATCAAAACCACAGTTTTGAGGCGATGGCAAAATACTAAGCGAACATCGCCTCTGTTTCGGGTGCTTCGCAACCGACGCGCTCGATGGTCGCCCACGTCTCACCGCGTGCGCGAACGTTACAAACCGGCTCCTGGCGCAAGCGTCGCTGCGAGAACATGAGCTTGCGATTCTCAGCGCGCTTGGCGCGGGACGCGGGCGTTTAGCATGCCAATTTCTTGCGGAAGCATTCCTGCTTTCGCTGGTCGGGGGCAGCTTCGGCGTCCTGGGAGCTTACTCCGGCGCGGCGGGGTTGCTGGCGTTGGCGCCGGAAAGTCTTCCTCGTTTCGACGGCGTCTCCGTCAGTGTGCCGATCCTTTTGTTTGCCTCGCTTCTTTCCTGTGCGGTCGCGGTGGGACTCGGAGTATTCACCGCCATCCGGGCGAACTCAGGTGATGCGCCAAGGCCTCGGAGAAGGTAGGCACGGACGAGCCGGTTTATCCAGCAGCCAGCGTATTGGTCGGGGGATCGTGGCGGGACAGATCGCTATCACTCTCATCCTCGTCATAGGAGCGGGACTGCTCTGCCGCAGCCTGATGAAGGTGCTCGAAGTGGACCCCGGGTTCCGAGTGGACAAAATTGTCACAATGGACATTTCCCTCCCCGGGTTCGATTGGACCGATTCGAAGACAAAAGCAGCTCAAGCGACTTTCTTTGCCGATCTGATCCACCGGCTCACACGGGTTCCGGGCGTTCGTAAAGTGGGCGCAACGAGCGACCTTCCACTAAATGGTGGACTCCCCCGTTGCCATCTTTCTGCTGATGACGCTGGACGAAGTTCCTAAGAATGTCAACAACATAGAGTCCCTAGCTCGCCAATTCGATATCCTGTCTCGACAAAAGGAACGCCTCGGCACTGCCGATTTCTGCGTCGCCACGGATGGATACTTCCAGGCTCTTGGAATTCCTCTTCTCCGGGGACGCATCTTCGACGAGCGGGACGGCCCCAATTCTCCGCATGTCCCATTGCGCAACATAGTCCGGCTCATTTTGAATCGAAAGCGCGTAGAGGTCGATCCCGGTTTGAGACTTCAGGGTGGTCACGTAGCTGCATAGATAGTCGGCATATTTCTGGTAGTCGCCAGGTAAGAGGCTGCCACCGTTTGTTGTCTTCATATTTGTTTTCCAGGCCGCAGGGGGACTCCACGGCGTCGCCCAGACCTTTGCCCCACGACTCACTGCGGCTTGCAATGTTCCTGTCGGCTCGACGGTTCCATCGGTAGGGATCAGCGTGCGTACGAAGGAGAGTCCGATTCCCAGACTCTGAGAAAAAAAGAGGTCCGCCGGGCGGCGGTGATGCTTCCTCCCGTAAAAGCACTAGAAGCGCCAAATCCGTCGATCGGCTGACAGACGTTATTCCAGGTGACGCTTACGCTTGAAGCTATACGTAAGATCCCTTCCGTCCCCCTTGTCGGGCACAAGCGATGGAGCAACGCAACATCAGGCTGATGATACACTCACGTCGGCATAGATCGAAATGAAACCCTATGTTTGCCAGCAGAGGCTGCCACGAGCTCCTTCTATTCTAGCGCTGGAGGGCGTTGGGATGACGGTTGCCTCGCTTCTCTTGTTGGCAAGTTTTATGTCTTGCAGGGGCGGTTCGGTAGCCGCGCCTGAAACGAACAGTTCGAAGACTTTGCGCTCGGTTGCAGAACCACGTGGAGTGGTGATTGGCGCCGCCGCCAGTGCAGGTTACCTCGAAGACGCCAAATACGCGCAGATCCTGGGTTCCGAATTTGGTCAGCTGCAACCGGAGAATGATATGAAGTTTGTCTTCATTCATCCGCGAACTGATAGCGACCCGAATCCCTACGATTTCACTGCTACAGACAAGGTGGTTGCCTTCGCGCATGCACACAAGATGTTAGTTCGCGGTCACACACTGGTATGGCACAACCAGCTACCCGATTGGGTAAAGAGCGACCGACTAACTCCAGCTCAATTATCCGCCATTTTGCAGGGACACATCTCCACTTTGGTACGCCGCTACGGTGCGTCAGTGTACGCGTGGGATGTCGTGAACGAAGCCTTCAACGACGATGGCAGCCTCGGGGACACTATCTGGTACAACAATCCAGGAATTGGGTTCGCGGAGCAGGGTAGTCAGTACATCGCGCAGGCGCTCGTTTGGGCGCACGAGGCCAATCCCAAGGCGGAGCTCTTTTATAACGACATGGGCGCGGAGATCGTGAACAAAAAGTCTGACGCAATCTTTGCCATGGCACGTGATTTGAAACAGCATGGCGCGCCTTTGGACGGGATCGGTTTGGAAATGCACGTGGATCTTTCTTTTGACGAAGCAAACACGCTGGCTTCGCTGACCCGCAACCTGAAGCGGTTCGCCGATCTCGGCCTCATCATTCACATCACAGAGTTGGACGTACGCCTCGCCGATGCGAGTACGGGCGCTCTGGCCGCACAAGCAGACCTCTACCGGAAGATTACCGGCATATGTCTGGACAATCTCTCCTGCAGGGTGATCCAGTTATGGGGAGTGACGGACCGCTATTCCTGGATCCCATGGTTTTTTCCAGGTTACGATTCGGCGTTGCTCTGGGATGCTAACTACCAGAAGAAGCCGGCTTACCGAAGCGTGCAGCAGGCCCTGTTGGCGAGGCCATGAGCCTTGTGCATCAGCTTCATCAGTGAGATGGTTTTCCTTGCGGAGTAAATGGGGGTCTCTTGCTACTTAGCTGGGCGAGGAAGAGATCTAGCAAATACCAAGGCTCAATCAAATATCGTCGCCATAGACGCCGGGGTTCGCTAAGCAGCCGAAAGAACCAATAAAGCCCGAGCGGACCAGCCCATGACGGAGGCGTAGATATTTCGCCGGTTATGTAATCCATGGTTGCCCCCGCTGTGACGATTGCGACCGGGGGAAGCAGGTGTAAATTCTCTAGGATCCAGTGTTCCTGCCGTGGCACTCCCATCCCGACGAGAAGAAGGTCAGGTTGAAACGCGTTTATGGCCTCTATAATAGCCTTATTTTCCCGGCTCGTAGCTCGCGCGTCAAAGTAACCGCTCAAGGTCGAAATGGTGAGTGTCGGAAACCGTTTCATGAGGATTCCGGCACCCTTCGCTCCGACTCCCGGTTTCGAACCCAGGTAAAGCACACGCCAGTTTCTTCGCGCTGCTTCGGCGGCTAAAGCCTCAAAGGAATCTAATAGCGTAGTTCGATGCCTGTGCTCTAGGGGGAAACCGAGACATCTCCCAAGGAAGATTAACGACATGCCATCCACATAAACATGATCGGCTGTGTCGTACAGGGCAGCAACTTTGTCGTCGTGGTGATAGACATAAAGGGAATGCAGGTTATGGTGCAGAATGATGCGGCGTTCACGTCTAACCACAGCATGGTGAATCAGGTTTGTGATATCGGGCCAGCAAAAAGCCTGCACCTCAGTGCCAAGTATAGGGAATCGATTCTCCGTCATCACTTGCTCCTTAAGGAATCAAAATAATGATCAGCCCTTAACGCGCTGCCTGGAAATCCAGATCGCTGCAGCCGTTTTCGTGGGGCCAAAGAAGCCGACGGTATTGAGTGAACACTCGTGGGTTAACTCCATTGACGGCGGCGCAATCCGACATGAATTCGTAAGCTACTCTCGTTAGAAAATGTAGTGGCGCTGATCGAATACCCGCGAGACCATGTCTCAACGCCATCACATAATTTCCTTTTGCTGAGTCGATCTGTGCCAGTCGAATACGATGCCTCGATCTCAAGCGTCCACGATCTGCCAGCTTGGTCAAAGCTTCTCGCACGATTTCGTAGGCCTGAGGTCGCAGACCCCAAAGGTGAGACAAGAGTAAGTATTGAACGTACAGAGCGTTCACCGCTTGGGATTCAAGGTTGCGAGTCGAAACGCTTCGCTCATTTAATCGAAAGCCGACGGTCATCTCGGGTACGAGTCTAATTTCGTAGTTCAAGGCCATGCGCCACCACAAATCGAGGTCTTCCACGTGCAGATCAAAGCGGTAAGCCCCGATTGCTAGAGTCTTGTTCACGTTCAAAGTGACAGTGGGATGACAGATGGCCAACAGATATCCGGATTGCGTCAGTCTGCGAAGTTCCTCGGGCGAAGCCCTGGTCGTCCTGAATGTTGCTAGACTTCTACCGTTGCTGTGGTAGCGGGCGTAGGAGTAGAACATCCCTGCATCGGCGAACTCTCTTATATTGTCCCGAATGAGCTGAATGCGTCGTGGGTAGGAAACGTCGTCGGCATCCTGCCGAATAAGCCACGGAGTATCGACCTCACGAAGCATTCGATTAAGGGTCTGGGTGAGGCCCCTCTTTGTTTGAGACAAAACGCGAAGACGCTTGTCTTTTAGCGAAAGCAGGTATTCCAGACTGCCGTCGGTAGAACCATCGTCAATGGCAAGGACCTCAAAATCGTTGCAGGTCTGCATGAGAAGGCTCTGAATGCTTTCTGGTAGAAATGGCATCCCGTTATAAACCGGTATTCCAACGGTTAGTGTGCACATATTGAAAGAAGGCACTCAGGCGACTGCGCTAAGCCATCGTCGGTCCTGTCATTCTTTGTTTGCTACCGCGAGTTGATTTCGATTGGCCCAGGATCTTACCCAACGTCGAGTTCGTCCTGGTACCAACCACATTCCGAAGTACAGACAAAAATCGATTGGCTTGGGTTGGCCCTCGCAGATGATTTCTCTAAGTAGAGGCACGAAGGCGTTCCAAGAGCCTTGTTCGGCGGCTTGAGAGCTGAGCTGGGTGGCAACAAAGCCAGAATACGCACGTTTTGTGACGAATAATCTGCTTTGTCGAATCCATTCCAGGGAATACCGCCAGTCGCTGGTGGTGCTTACGGTAGCGCGCTTTTCCTCGACATTCCAAATGGCCAAAGGCTCCTCTACAAATTCGATTCCCGTGCCGGGCAAAGCAACGGACCGCAGAAGCCAGTCCCAGTCCTGATGTTTGCGCTGGCCGTCCTGGAAAGGGACTCGCAATAACAATTCTCTTTTCGTTAAGAGAGTGGAAGTTTGCATCACTCCTTCCCCCTGCGTCCAGGAACTGCGGGCCAGCAAATATTCACTCAGCGGAGCGCTAGGAGATTTTCGGGGCCACAGAAACTCACCATACGGTGTCCTGGCAATAATGGAACTGGAAAGGATGGGATACTCATAAGAGCTCTCCACTGCCATCATCATTTGTTTTTCGAGCTTCTTCGGCAGCCATTCATCATCATCATCCAAGAAGGCCACCCAGCGTCCTCTTGCGTTCCGGACTCCAACATTTCGGGCTGACGCCCCGCCCACATTTTGCGGCAATCGAACTATCTGCAATCTGCGATCGGTTATCTGCTGCAGAGCGGAGATGGTTACGTCGTCAGGACCATCAACTACCACGCATACCTCGACCGCGCCATAGGTCTGAGACAAGGCACTAGCGACGGCCCTTGTAACCAGGCTCGGACGATTGCGTGTCGGAATGACAACGCTGACGGTGATATGCGAAGCACTATCCATAAACAATTTGTGAAGCTAGTGGTCGACTATAACCAACACTATTGTGTGCCAGCGAGACAACGGTAGCGACATAGAGTAGCCAATCGATATTGTTATAACTGAGCAACACACTTTCCGTGAGATTCGTGAGCAACACGAAAACGAGGAACATGCAGGGCCAGATATCGGCCGCCGTCAGGTTATTACGAATATAGGCGACAGAGCGGCGAACCGCTACAACATAGCCAAGGAGAAAACTCACCAGGCCTAGTAGACCCAGATCCAGGGTAAGATTCAGGAAACCATTGTGGGCGTTAGGAGCATTCCATTCGCTAAATCGCGAAATATCTGTTGCGGCATCATCGCCCTCTCCCACCCAAGCCGTGCCATAGCCATGCCCAATCCAAGGATTCTGCTCGATCACGAGTTCTGCAGATTGCCACAAATCTACGCGTCCCGTGAAGGTGGGATCGCGGCCGAGAAACTTTAGCAGAACTGGTGAACTGTCAGTCAACCACACGACCATGCTGGCGAAAACCAAGGAAGACGCAACTAGGGCAGGAACCAGCATAGGATGGCGTCTCATCAGATTCACAAGCGAAGCCATGAAAACCAGCACTGACAAGACCAGGACCGCAGTTAAAGAAGTAGACGCAAGCAGCAAGGCGACTGAAAAAAGAAATCCAACCCACCCGACTAGGCGATGACTCCGAAAGCCCGTGGCGATAGACAAAAAGCTGATCGAACTAAGGGACATTAGGCGTCCCAAGATGTTCTTATGCACATAGATGCCGCGCCATGCCCCGTAGTGCTCATCTGTCATAACGGCATAGTGTGGCATGGCGACGCCAGCGATTGCACTCAGCACCGCCGCGATTCCCAGAGACCACGCCAGCAGGGTCACGAGTTCCTTCAAGCTGTAGCGCGAGGCGAAATAGATGCCTACGGTCACGGTGCCGAGTAGGGCGATGGTCCGTTTAAAGGTGATCGCGGGATCTTCCGACCATGCCAGAGACAACAAAACAAAAGAAAGCAACAGCAGCAGCAGTTTGTCCTTGGATGCCCACTCCAAGAATTGTCTTTTACCCAACAGCAGAAACGCTCCGGCATAGACCGAGAGAAAGACACCCCAAACCAGGTAGTCGCCCTGTTTGCTGATCCAACCATCCTCCACCAGACCTGTATCGATAAACGGTTTGGTAAAGAGGAAAAGCGTGAATACTGCAAACGTCTTTTCTAGCCAGGAAATTCTCATCGACCCTACCTATGGCGCTGCGGACGCAATCTCTTGTGCCCTCATCGTCCTTGTCTCCTGGCGTCGAAGCCAAAGAGTAAGCAAGGCAAGACTGACGAGCAGCAGTGCATCGGATGCCAAGCTTGACCAGGCGGCTCCTCGCCACGAATAGTCCGGAATAAGCCAAAGATTCAGGAGCACGTTAAAGAAAGCCACGCCCCCTTGCGCTGCCGTCCGTAGACCCTGGAAACCCGCGCCGGTCAGCGAATTCGACAGGAAGCGATGCGCTGTCCTGATTAACAATATGGGTGATAGCCAGCGGAGGGCTTCCGCCGTTTGCAGATACTGCGTACCCAGTAGATGCGGAACAAGTGGAGCGAAAACAAACAATCCCATACCGGCGCAGATACTATACAGACCCGCGCGAGACAAAAGCCCCTTAGCGTATCTGGAACTACTGTCAATGCCCGCAGAGCCCTTAACGAAGAAGTGGGAATAAGAGGCCCACAGTACCGAATTGATGGGGACAAACGCTGCGTCGATTATGCGGTAGGCTGCCGCATAGATTCCCGCGCCTTCTAGTGCGGAAAGTGCTGTCAACATGGTCTTGTCAATATCGTTGTAAATGTTCTCGGTCGCCTGACCGCACGAGAAGTAGAGTCCCTCTCGAGCCTCGGGTCGGATCAGGTGCGTTGCCAACTTGGGCATGCCCAGCCTTCGATTTACCAGAAGCATAGCAATCAAGGCGGAAAGCGCCCCGGCTATCAGGTAAAGCACGGCCCAGGAGGATGCGGTGGGTCTGCGAACTACAAGCACTAAAGCTATTGCTCCAAGTAATCTTGCCAATCCTCCAAAGGTGTAAATCTGTGCCGTTACGCCAAGCATCTCGAAGGCCTGGAATGCTGCTGCACTCACATCCAGCAGTCGGCTGAATATCAGATCCGCTATCAGAACACATACAACCAGTAAGGTGGGAGTTCCGGCGGGCATTACAAAGCGACTTAAGGTCACAATTACGAGTGCCAGTAGCGAACCAGACACGACGTGAGTTAAGAGAGCGTTGCCCCAGTACACACGGAAAACAGTTCGGTCTCTTGACACATTTTTTATCAGGAGACTTCCGCTACCAGCCGAGGAGAACGGAGAAAATATCGCCACCAGAGCAACGATGCCAACGAACACACCGTACTGCCCAGCTCCTAACGAGCGGGCGATTATCAGAAAATAAACGGCCCGAAGACATTGCCAACATATCTGGCCCAGGCAGATCCAAAGCGTATTTTGGGCAAATCCGCTCTGGACTGTGCGAGCCATGCGCGACACGAGTGAGAACCTTGGCATGCGCCCTACTGCCCCTCAGCCCGAAGCACGGCCGGAAGAGTTCGAAGAAGGATTGTGAAATCCTTCCATAGACTCCAGTTCTCGATGTAAGACAAATCGAGAAACATACTTTTCTCGAACGAGGGATCGCGCCGAGAACTGATCTGCCACAGTCCTGTGATACCCGGCGTTACATCCAAACGTCGCAGATGTTCGAGGCGATAAAGTTCACAGTCGTCGAGCGGATGAGGTCGCGGACCGACGAGACTCATGTCGCCTTTCAGCACATTGCAAAGCTGGGGAAGTTCATCTAGGCTGTACTTCCGCAAGAATCTTCCCAGTCTAGTCATGCGTGGATCGTCAGCAAGCTTGAAGAAGGGACCTTGCCGTTCATTAGCATTGCGGAGCCGGTGCTTCATGGAATCGGCGCCATTCACCATGGTCCGAAACTTGAAAAAAGCAAAATGCAAACCCTTTCTTCCCAGCCGGGTGGATGTGTACAAGGCTGGACCTGGTGAATCGAGCTTGATGGCGATGCCAATTGCCAGCATTGCTGGAAAAGCAAGAACTAGGCCCAGGGAAGCTAGAACAATGTCCAAAGCTCGTTTGACGAAGAGTCCAAGTGCGGGAATCGGTTGCCGATGTAAGACGAGAACGGGATATTTGCCCACATATTCTACGGGCATCGTGGCACATGGCTCGTCCCACAAGTCATCGTAAAGGTCAGGTACTATCTTCACGTCCAGCCGATTTCGGCGAGCTTCGACGACCACCTCGCTTACCAAATCGTGCCCGGCAGAACTTGTTATGAGCACTTCATCTACAAAATGGGCTCGGGCCACCTCCGGAAGATGCTCGATTCTTCCAAGCACACGCGATTCCTTATGATCGTGCTGATCAAGAAATCCTCGTACTCGATAGCCGAGCTGCTGATTTACTTCCAGGAATCGAGCAAGTTGTTGCCCTGTTCTCCCGGCTCCTACGATCAATACATTCCGCGAGGATTTACTTTGCCGGCTGAGGAAGGCGAGTCTGCGTTTTAACAGCCGCCAGCCCGCTAGCGTCACGCAATTTAGAAGACCCGCGCCGACTATTGTCGCCTGTGAGACCGGCTTCATTCCGGAAACGTAGCTCACGCCGCTGAGTAGTAGAGTCGCCAATAGAGTCGTCCAGCAAACCGTTCGGCATTCCTGGAGTGAAGACCCGATCTGAGGAAAGCGGTAGAGACTGGCGGTGGCGAACAGCAAAACTGTAAACGTCGTGAACAGAAACAGTGAGCTCAGAAACTCCCTTTGCGATGCAGAGAAGGTTTCGGCAATACGAATCCCACTTGTCCTAGACAAAACACTCAAATAAAAGACGGTGTACACACTAACGATTAGTAGAAGAATGTCCTCGAGGACGCTGCGAACTTGCATCCACCAAACTGCAGACTCCAGCGAGCTGGATCTCATCCTCGCCAACTGCGAAGCCCACCGTTTATCTCTCTTACCTACCGGAGGCAACACGGGCAATGCGGGACCAGAGTTAGGAAAGCCGCTAGGTGGGAGCTCAACGTGCCTAGTACCCATGTGTGGAGTTCTGGCCGAAACTGTCAATTCGTTACCCCCCTATCAGGGAACAGTACTGGCTCACGATGCGAGCGAGAATCGCTCCCAGCCAATTCATGCGGTTCAACACATATTGCTGACTATGTAATTTAGTGGTTGCCGATCGCAAGCTACCTTCAGCCTCGCTACTTCACCTTAAGCACGGTTTACTCGCTCTACAGCGCATCCATGACTTACTGCAAAATTTTGAGGACTCCCTCCGGGATCGCGTATCTGCGCTTGTTGAGCACAGCTCCCAGGAGGCGTACACCTGCCCTCTCGAGATCCTGGGTAACTCTTTTTGCGACATAACGGCGAGTCGAATGGGCGCAAACTACCAGGGCTATACCATCGCTACTTTGTGCAGCTGCAATCGCATCAGCATGCAAATTGAGAGCCGGCGTATCGAGAATGACATAATCAAACTCCCGTCGTAGCTGTGCCATTAGTACCCGGAAGTTCGACGTACTAAACGTCTCAGAGTTTGCTGCGGAAGATCCATTCGGGACCAACCATAAATTAGCAATTGGTAGCTTTTGTGCAAAGTTTCTGATCGACCCACGTTCAGATAACGCCTCCCTTAGTCCACATCGGTTATCAGCGGAAAAGTAGTTGTGGAGCGATGGAGAGCGGAAGTTGGCATCCACTACGCACACCGAACCAGGCACCTGGATCGCCAGCTCCTTCGCTACCTGTACCGTCATCCAGCTACACCCATCCTTCGGATCAACTCCTGAGAACACCACAACTCTTGGACCGCCTGGCAGCCCAAATAAGCGTCGGACGAGCTTGGCGACCTGCTCTCGAACTTCACCATCAACAGCGTCGTTGTCGTTAACGTGTGCTGCCTGCCATCCACTTGAGCCGGCGGTAGGGTTGGCGCTGTCGATAAGACCTTGCCCACTCTGCTGCCCGTCGGGTTCACGACTACGGTTTACTTCAAATTCCTGTTCCAGTTTTTGCAGTAACTCGAAGTTTCTACTCATATCATTCGATCTCCGGACAGTGTCGCCTGCGCGGCTTTGTCGGAAACACTTTTTTTAGCCCGTTGCTAGCCCGGATTATCGGAGTCGCAAACCGGTAAGCTTTGATCATCCTTACTACGGAGGTCAATGTAGCCGTCGCTTATAGCTCCTGGAAGACTCAGCGGAATCCCTGCTAACATTCGCGTGTGTAGAAAGAACTCGATGTCCGACTCGCTTCGAAGCGTGGTATCAAGATAGTGGAGAGCTAACATCAATCCGACACTCATCAGGATCATCAAGAAAAAGGTGGTCATCGCGTAAACTGCTGGCGCGTGCGCCGGTAGGGCGGGAACAATTGGCTCTTCTGCGACGGTCACGTTCAGAATGTGCGTTTGATCCAGCGACTCCGTGATGCGAGCTTCCTCGCGTTTGCTTAAATACAGCAGGTAATTGCTTTCTTCCTCCTTGGCGGTTCGCAGCAGGTCTCCTTGCTCAATTGACCTCTGCTCGAGTTCGCTCGCTTTCGCTTGATAGTCACGAATAGTTTCATCTGTGGAAGCTGCCCGGGCTCGTAAGCCTTGGAGATCTGCTCTGCTCTTGGCTAGTTCAGAACGGATCCACTCTCGGACTGGATTGATGTCAGAAGTCTCGTCTTTAACCGGTGCGGTGTCCTCGCTAGCAATAGCGGCTCGAGTGTTTGCGATTTCCTTTTCAACTTCTTGCACCGGTCGGTAACTGGGCTGGTACTTAGCCAGCAACTCACTTCGTTTCAGGTCCAGATTTAAGAGAGTGCTCTTCATTATCTCGAGCAGCTGAGGATTGTCCGCTCTGCGGAATTGGGTTGTGATGCGGTCGGGGGTCGTCGACGCCTGCTGTTCTAGATCGCCTACACGGTGTTGTGTTTCTGCAATGGCGGCACGGGTTTGCTGCAATGAGGCGTTGAAATCGTTTAGTTTTTGCAGCGCTATATCGCGGCTGAGGCTGGGGGAGACTACCCCGTACTTACGCGGGAAGTCCGCGAGGCGTTGTTCAGCGAGTGCCAGACTCCTTCTGTAGCGCTCGGCCTCCTGATCAAAAAATTTGTACTGGCCAGGCAAGCGATGCACATCCCTATGCTTTTCCAGATACAAGCGGGACAGATCGGACAAAACACGAGCAGCCAGCTGGGGGTCGCGGTTTTTGTAGACAACGCGGATTATGTTGGTTTTTCGGACGGGGGTGGCGTCGAGATTGCGATCGAGCTCGCGAACCGCCTTCTCGATTCTTCGATCCTCACTGGCTGATGGTGCCGCTCCGATTTCCTGATGTCCTTTTAGGTTAGCCAAGCCTGATGCAATTACAACCCTGCGCAGTAGGTCCCGACTGTTTAGCAATTCGACCTCAGAGTTCAATTCCTCTTCCGACACGATAGGTGGGTTCATGAGGGAGACACTCTGTTTCTCGGCCGAAGGGGTCACGACCGGGTCTACCCTTTCACGGACAACGAGAAATTTCATCTCACCTCTGTAATTGGGTAGGACTAGGGCTACAATAACCGGAACTACTACAATGGCCGCTACGCTGATCATCATAAGACGGCGATGCCGAAATGCCGTATCCGCGAGATCCTCAGCCCTTAGGGCAGTACCTTGGAGTAATGGCGTAGTGAAAATGGTGTTTTCCATTTCGACTCCTCTGATGTGGATCAATAGTGCGTTGGGTTAACGTAGGTGCCAACGCTTGGTGTCGGAATATAGCGAGCGATCTTGGAGATGAAGTTCTGCGGCACAAACAACATGTCACCGGGTCTTAAGTATGGGTCTTCACCGAGATTCTTATCACGCAGCATCTTTTTGATATCGATTGTTCGCGCTTCGGTCCACGTATCGGAAAGCCGACGGAACAGCAACACTTGTGAATGTTTCGACTTTTCCGTAAAGCCACCCGCCACAGCGATCGCCTGCGTCAGAGTTGTGTTGCCGCGTAAATCGTACTTTCCCGGATGAGCAACTTCCCCGCTCGCAATGAAATAGGGCTTCTGAAAATCCTTAATGACCACCGATATCGCTGGTTTGTTCAAGATTTTCTCGTAGGCCTTTTGGCAGGTGCTGGTCAACTCCGGGACGGTCTGTCCTTCTACATGGATATCGCCGGCATTGCGCAACGTGATATAACCATCCGGTTGAACAACGACAACCTGGTTGAATTCCGGGGAAAATTCAAAGGTCAACTCAACCACGTCGCCGGCGAGCAAGTGATAGCGTTCAACCCGCTGGTTGAAACTGGGTTCAACATTCTGATCAGCATTGGCCGGCGGCACGACGACCGGAGCTTTCGAATCCTCCTGCGCCAAAGACTGGGAAGCTGCTCCGCATGAGGCGATCACTACTAATGACATCAATACAAAACTCTTCGTGGCCTTCATTGTCTCCCTCCCCGTCTCCCTCCCAAAACTCTGAATGCCATGGCGCTGCTCGGTATTCGAGAGCACGCCCGACAATTCTTCGCGCATTCTCTCGCGGTTCCCACTTGGTCGGGCGAAAACCGACCTGACCCGCACCAATAAACATCCGGAGACGCAATACCTTCCCTAGGCCGGAGGTCTGCTCTGATCTCGGTTAGCGAGCCCACGTGCAAAGTACGCTTGGAGACTCCAGTTGTTAGCCGTCATGCTCCGGCAACTCTAACTGTGTGGCCGGAAAACCCGATCGCAACTCCATGCCATTGCCCGCCAGTCAGTCGTTGTACGCGGAGAATTTCTCCGAACCCAGCGATACGCAGAATGGATCCTCTGCGTTGTGGGGATTGAACGTAGACCTCATAGTGCACGATGGTGCTGCGTTGTGGATATTTGTTGGTGAAAACGAACATTCCCCCAGCACTGATGTCTCGCGTTAGGCCGTCGCTATAAAGCTGTTTCCCTGTTTTGCTGGTCCATCTCAGCGCGACGGAGAAAATCCTGGGGTATCGGACGTACTTCCTGGAGTCTGCTTTTTCCATGCCCGCCTCAGCGGGTCGTGCAAGTTGGTACGCGCTCGTAAGACTTTCTCCCGTGTTGCTGCAAGAAGGGCGTTGCCCCGAACTCTAGCGAGTGACCGCGACGCTGGCAAGAGGACAATGCTCTCCCTCTCCGGACAGAGGCATTCGACTCTCATTTAGCTACGATTCCGCGTAGGCAGGACCCGAAGAACACTTCTCATCAGAACACGTACCGCGGTGATTGACACACAGGGCCAGATTTCTCTGATGCCGGACGGACGAGCGTTTGTGGGAAATCCTTATCTTGAGCGCGAGAGGTCAATCGATCGTATTGCGCCACACCAAACGTGTGAAAGCGTATACCCATTTCAACAAGAGCTGCAGCAGTGAAAATGCTGGATAGGTCCTTCTCATTTATTTTTACACACATTCGTGGTCTAGCTGGTATTCCAGTTGCGTTGGCATGACCATCCGACGAAATCCAACCTGTTTTTCCTCTTTACAAGCGTTGGCTCGTATGCAAACTTATTCCAACCAACCAGGAAGTCCGGGGCGCTTCGTGCTGTGATCGCAGTTCCTACGGCCCTTTTGACGACCTAGCCGAGGTAATCAATGTGTACTGATGCTGTCACCGTTTTGGTCTCCGATGCCAACCCGATGGGTTGCCAGTTGCTAGCCAATGCTTTGAGAAACTCTGATCAACACTTTAAGGTCGTCGCTTGTGCGGTGGACTCGCGCACGGTTGTCAAGGCTGCCAATGAACATGAGCCTAGCGTCGCGCTGATTTCTCTTAACTTGAAAGATGGACCTCTGTCGGGTTTGGAGGCTTTACGAGAAATGCGCCGCTCCAAGCCCGGTGTGTCTTCGGTCATGCTGCTGGAACAGCGTCAACATGATCATCTAGTCGACTCCTTCCGGGGAGGAGCCAAGGGTGTGTTCTTTAGGACGGCTCCTTTCGAAGCTCTGTGTAGGTGCATTGAGAAGGTGCACGAAGGGCAGATCTGGGCGAGCAGTGACGAACTGCAAATCATTCTGGAAGCGTTCGCTAAGGCGATGCCACTGCGCACTATCGGCCCGAAGCCGGAGGGTCAACTCACGAAGCGCGAGGAACAAGTCGTCCATTTGGTATCTCAAGGCCTCAGCAATCGAGAGATCTCGAGTCAGTTGAATTTGAGCGCTCATACAGTCAAGAACTACTTGTTTCATATTTTTGACAAACTGGGCGTATCCAGCCGCGTAGAACTGGTTCTCCATAGCAGTCCCCAAAGTGGGCCTGCTCCTTAAATTCGCATGGCGCACTCCGACAGGTCGCGCTCGCTGCAGCAGCTACAGAAGACTCGAAAGTTCAGCTCTAACATAGCGGCAACACTCTACAACAGCAAACGGAAGAGAAATCGTGATCTATTACCTCGTTACCGCCGAGCACAGTTACACCATGGAGAGTTATCTACAGAGCTGGGGCCGCAAGCTCATCGACCGAATTCAACTCCTGTTTTACGAAGAATTGCCAAAGCTTCGTCGCCTTCCCGCGGGTACGTACATCTTCTCCGACTTGGAGCGCTTGTCACCGCAGCAGAAGGCGTTCGCCGCCGAAGTATGGAAGCAGCTCGCTGCGACGGGTAATGGGGTCCGCTTGTTGAATCATCCAATGCGCTGCGTTCTTCGTTACCAGTTGCTGCAGGCATTGCACGAATCTGGGCAAAACGACTTTAGGGCTGTGCGGGCAACGGAGGCACGCGCGCTAGACAGGTTCCCCGTGTTCATTCGCGAAGAGAATGAGCACACGGGCAATATCAGCGGAGTACTGCGAAATCAGAATGAGGTAGATGAGGCTCTGGCGAATCTGGTAACACAGGGCTACTCGCTGGATAGTCTCCTTGTCATTGAGTTCTGCGAAACTTCCGATTCCACAGGGGTATATCGCAAGTACGCTGCGTTCATGGTCGGAGGAACGATCGTGCCGCGCACATTGATATTCGGGCACGATTGGTGCCTGAAGGTCACCGATCTTGGCACAGAAGAGATGTTGAGAGAAGAGCGCGACTACCGGGAGCAAAATCCAGATGAGCCGTGGCTGCGGAAGATGTTCAATTTAGCCGGAATTGATTACGGCCGGATAGATTATGGTCTGCTGGGGAACAAACCGCAGGTGTGGGAGATTAACACGAATCCGATGGTCTTGTTGTTGCCGAAAGAATACACGCCCTTACACCTTCCGGCCCAAAAGGAATTTGCCAGGTGCATCATTCCCGCGTTCGAAGCGCTTGATTGTAGGCAGCCGGTGGTCGCGAGCACGCAGATCTCAATACCGCCAGAGTTGCTGCGAGGTTTGCCGGGGTTAAGCCGAGCACGCTCGTTCAGGCGCTTTGCCAGGAGAATCAAAAACTCGGTATTGGTAAAGCCCAATGTAAGTGTACTGGCACGACATTGGCAGGTGCAAGGCAGTGGCCCGTGGTAGACGCAAAGGCAGCACTTAGCGAGGCTCTGCTACTAGCCTCGCAAACTTGTAGAAAGCTGGAACTTATCTAAGAAACAACGACAAAACCATGTTCCTTCATCACTACGCGCTGAGGGAAAATCCTTTCGGGGTGACTCCAGATCCCCGCTTTCTCTACAAGAGCCAAACTCACCGAGAGGCGTTCGCCTCGCTGGTTGTTGGAACCAAGTCGGGGATTGGATTTCAAGCCCTAGTCGCGCAGCCGGGCATGGGTAAGACGACGCTGCTATTCAATTTGCTGGAAGATTTTCGGGGCGTTGCTCGAACAGCCTTCTTGTTTCAAACGCAATGCGACTCACGCGAGCTCTTGCGCTACCTTCTGTCTGAGTTGGGCGAGCATACGGAAGGACAAGATATCGTTGAAATGCATCAAAAGTTGAACGAAATACTGCTTGTTGAATTCCGGGCGGGCAGGCGTGTGCTGGTGGTGATTGACGAGGCCCAAAATCTCGACATTGCTGTCTTGGAAACTGTACGGTTACTTTCAGACTTCGAAACAGCCCGCAACAAGCTGCTTCAGATCATCATTGCGGGACAACCCCAGCTCGCGGAAAAATTGGCAAGACCAGAGCTTACGCAACTGCGGCAGCGTATATCCATTCTGGGACGGCTCACACCATTGGGACGGCAGGATGTCGAAGCCTACGTTCAGCACAGGTTAACTGTGGCAGGCTACCGTGGACCTACTTTGTTCACTCCGGAAGCTTTGGAAATACTGGCGACATGCAGTCAAGGCATCCCACGAAACATCAATACTTTTTGCTTTAACGCTCTTTCCGCCGCATGCGCACTGGAACGGCATACAATCGATGCGGAGATCGTGCGCGAAGTCATTGGCGATCTCAGTACGGCGCCGATGACTTCAGGTGGGATTTCGTCTCGTTTTTCACATATGGATGGCGCCTCATGTGCCCCTAGCACATCGGCAAGCCTAATCGAACCGGGGCAGGCTGGACCAAAGGACGCCGCCTTGAAAGCCCTCGTCGAAGAGGTAAGAGTTGTTACCGGCGCGACTGGAGTGGCCATTGGCCTGAAGCATGGACGCGAAATAGTGTGCCAGGCCGTGTCCGGGGAAACAGCTCCGGGTTTAGGCATAACTCTGGACTGCGATTCAGGTTTTTCGGGAGAGTGTGTCCGAACGGGAAGAGTTCTGCACTGTAGCGATACGAAAACAGATCCCCTGATTGACGCGAACTGTTGCGATCAACTCGGCATTCGATCGGTCATCGCGGTGCCATTGCACCGCCAGCAGGAAGTCGTGGGGCTCATTGAGATCTTCTCCACTCAGCCGCGTGTATTTGACGAAGAAGACATCGGTCATCTACAGCGTTTGGCCAAGATAGTCGTCGGTCTAACCAATGGCGCAGAGCGAGGTGGAACTGGACTACGGCGATCACGGTCGGGCGGCTTCGCAAGAACCTGTCGGTAGGCACATTCTGAGGGCTGGGGGGTCGAAGAAGTAGGAGTATCAAAGAGAGACCTAAACCCGGTGATAGACGAAAACGAAATGGACACCTCACTCGTATGGTGCGAAATCGAGGCACTCCGCCTTGTTATTCCCGTGTTGATCGACGACGCTGACCAGGCCGATGTCTCTGTCCCTGTTCATGCCAGTAGCGAATGGAATTCACAGTGTGAGGGTGGTGTCAAACCATGGTGCAGAAATTCGCCGACGGAGCCTTGGATTTAAGGACGCTAAATGACTCAGGAAGAACGAATCGATTTGCGAAGTGAGCCGAGCAGAGCACCGGAATTTTTGCTTGGGGCCGCGCTTTCTACTTTTAAAAGGTCCTTTATCTACCAAGCGGCGTTCTCTGCCGCCCGAACACTTCGTGTTCGTCTCCGTTCGATCATTTTTAATCGGCAACTACCAAGAGAAGATCGTTTAAACCGCGCATTCGATCAACAGTTCGGCACGGATACTGCGGCGGAAGTACCACTTTCTGCGGCGGGTGTCTGCGCCGAGGATGTTGAACGGGGATTCGTGGCTTATCGTGCAGTATGGTCCTCAGAATTTCACCGGGCGATGAGGACTTTGCCGATCGACCACAACAACTTCACTTTTCTTGACTATGGTTCAGGCAAAGGAAAGGCCATGCTGATGGCATCCGACTATCCGTTCCGGCGCATTCTCGGAATAGAATACGCACCCAAGCTGCATGAGATAGCCTCCAGAAATGTTGCAGTCTATCGTTCGAAGTCCCAACGCTGTTTTCGATTCGAACCAACTCTTGGTGACGCGATATCTTACACCCCTCCGAATGAACCGCTCGTCTGCTTTTTCTTCAATCCTTTCGATGACATGACGCTGGCCCGTGTATTCGAGAACATCCAAGAATCAGTCAAGCGACAATATCGCGACGTTTACATTCTTTTTGTGAATCTTCGAAGCGTTAGAGAGCGCCGCCACTTTTTCGATGATCTCAAGAGTCTCGTGCTCATTCAGAGAAACCGAAAATTTCTGCTTTATAAAGTTCCTCCTTCTCCGCACCAGTATAGTAGCCAACGCAAAACATCGTCACGAGAGTTGGTGAGCTAATTTGCAAACTTGCCCAGTTCCTGGCTATAGTGACACCGCAATGGAGGGCATTATTAATACTACATGGCTCAAGATCGCGGCCAAGCCCATGGTCATGCTGTTCCTCGGGCTGGTACTCAACGGCTATGGTCAAGTAGCCCCTGCGCGCAGTAGACCGTGGACTCTAGTTTGGAGCGATGAGTTCAACGGCAGGAACGGTTCCGCGCCCGACTCGAGGAAATGGGTACTCCAAACTGGAGGTGGTGGCTGGGGCAACAACGAACTGCAGTACTACACCACTCGCCCACAGAATGCGGAGATCGAAAACGGCAACCTTGTTATTACGGCTTGGAAGGAAAGCTATACCGGACCCGATAGCGTCACCCGCAATTACACCTCAGCGCGGCTGATGACTCTGGGTAAGTTCGCGCAAACTTACGGACGCTTTGAAGCCCGTATCAAGATTCCCCATGGGCAAGGTATATGGCCCACATTCTGGTTGGTAGGCAGCAACATCGCTCGGGTGGGCTGGCCCTCCTGCGGCGAGATTGACATTATGGAGAACATCGGGAAGGAGCCGTCCACGGTACACGGGACTATTCACGGGCCGGGCTACGTACACAAGGGAATCGGTTCGATATTTTCTCTTCCTTCTTATGAACATTTTGCCAACCAATACCATATTTTTGCGTTGGAGTGGGGACCCGGCTCCATCCGCTTCTATGTGGACAACAACCTATACGCAACCCGAACACCAGCTGGGCTGCCCCGAAGTGCGCCGTGGGTGTTTAATCATCCGTTCTATATTATCCTCAACGTTGCGGTGGGCGGGAAGTATCCTGGAGATCCGGACTACACCACTGTATTCCCTCAATCTATGATGGTTGACTATGTTCGCGTCTACCGTTAGTTCTGTTACGGGGCCCCGAACGAACTTTGTTTCATAGAGCGTTCACCCTCTCAGGCAGCTGTCAGGCCGACGGTCTCAAACAGATCATCGAGA
>Ga0126372_10000156_pt1 | contig 20040 bp, 23 predicted proteins | sample PanSoiMetaPlot_6_FD_92762 | JGI IMG/M metagenome (GOLD analysis project Ga0126372, IMG submission 92762) | Tropical forest soil microbial communities from Panama - MetaG Plot_6 | ecosystem: Environmental > Terrestrial > Soil > Tropical forest > Bulk soil | place: Panama | collected 2016-02-17
AGCTGCGGTGTGGGACCTCTTCAATCCCTACGAGCTGGCCGGTTATCTGAGTAGCCTGAAGCCTGCGAGGAGAAAGAAACTGCAAGAGCTTCTCTACGTGGACAGTTTGTCGAAGTCACGCAGGGCAAGCTAAGCCAAATCCGGTAGCTCCTCACGTGGGATCAGCAGACGGATCGATCGTGCCTGCCCCGGGGTTCGCTCGATGAGACCGTGGGCCTCCAGGGCCAAGATCATCTGGTGTACAGAAGGCGGAGAGACGCGGAAATACTGCTGCATCTCGGCCTCTGAAGGTGGGCACCCATGGATCCTGCCGTAGTAGTAAATGAATGCCAGGTACTGACCTTGCTTGTCAGTAAAGGATTTCACGATCGCCTGAAAAGATTGTAAGCTGAACGGCTCGCGCCGGAGGATCAAGAGGTGTTCGCCGACAGGCGGTATTGTTTCTCAGCACTTCTACTTCTTCGAGACTAAGCTTACCAGCCAAGATCCGCAAGATCATAGACTTGCCGTGTGAGACAAATGTGAGCCGAGTTTTAGGCGGCGTCCATTGTCTTCCTTTGAGTGGAACCATAGTGTGTCGTGAAACAGGCACCCTATGGCTAACGTTGCTGCTGGCATGACGCAATCTGTGGCGCGAGTCGAGGTTCCGACCGCGGCCGAGCGAACCTTCTCTGGACGCCGGAGGCTCGACGGACTCACCGCCTTGCGATTACTTGCCGCTCTTCATGTGATCCTGTTCCACCTCAAGGTGGAGGGAATTCTCACCGGAGGACCCTGGTGGTACCAGAACTTTGCCGGCATTGGCTATATCGGTGTGAACTTCTTCTTCGTCCTCTCCGGCTTTATTCTGGTTCATACCTATGCTGCGAACGATCTCGATCCCCGGAGATTCTGGAGGGCGCGCTTTGCACGAATTTATCCTGCCTATGTCTTGTCCCTCGCCGTAACCGCGCCATTTTTTCTTTTCGCACTCCGTCATCTGAGCCTGCCATTCTTCGCATGGAGCGAGCGGCATCTGGAGTTCGCCGCCCTCTTAACTCTTTGTCTGTTGCAGGCGTGGATTCCGCAAGGCGCCCTCACCTGGAACCCTGTTTGTTGGAGCCTTTCCGTCGAAGCCTCCTTCTACGCCCTATTCCCCTTTCTGTTGCGGCGTATCAGGGCATTTTCAGGCCGGATGCTTCTGTTCGGGATCGCGGCTTTTTCATTGATCAGCTTCAGTATTTCGGCTGTCTACATTCTTGTTCATCCTGACGGCGCCGCCAAGGTCAACTCGTCGGACATCACGCTGTTTTGGAAGAACGTGCTTAGCTTTAATCCATTGGTGAGGCTCCCTGAATTCATTGTGGGGATGATGACAGGCCTGCTGTTCCTCCACACAAAAAGCAATCCTCGGCTTGGTTCCGTTTGCGTCTTGAGTGGTAGCGCCGTGATCGTGCTGATCACCGCCCTGGCTACGACGATCCCCAATCCCTTGATTTCCGCAGGCTTTCTTTCGCCTGCCTTTGCGGCAATCATTTTGGGTGTCGCGCTGCGCCCTCCATGGATGCGATTGTTTACGCTCCGACCGCTTGTGCTTCTGGGAGAAGCCAGCTACAGCCTTTACCTGCTGCATTCATTCGTAATGACCAAGGCATTTGAAGCGACACTCGGTCTGCCGCACGGAATCCGAGTGGCGGTCTGCGTAGTAGCCGCGATCGGAGCGTCTCTCGTCTCCTACGAATTCGTTGAGGAACCGGCGCGTAGATTTCTGCGGCACAAAAGACGGTCTGAGGCCGCGCCTCACCAATCAGAGATGTCCAAGTCGGTTTGGCTACCCTGCGAACTCTTGATTCGACCAAGCGTCACCAAAGATGTGCTGAGCAGGCCAAATTAGATGTTGCGGTAGCCGTCGAATCGGCAGCGTACTGCTGAGTCTTTGGAGGGGCGTAATGATTCTGAACCTGAAGCCAAATCTGAGAAAATCCGAAGAGATGAAGGAAAAGCGCGCAGTTTTTAATTGTGCAAAGCGTTTGTGCTAGTCTCGGCTATCTCCCTGGATCAATTCGTCACTGGGATGCGCGTTTGATAGCGCTTTCAGGTATAGCGAGACCTCGCCTCTTGCAACATTGCACTCTTTGGCTGCTGATCCTATGGCCAACACCCTAAGCTGATCAGGTCTTGGGCCGAACTTGTCATGGTCAGTCTTTGGCTAAAAACTGAAAAGGCTCAGGCCGCTTGGTGGGGAACCTGAACCTCTTGTAGGGGTGGATGGCTGAAGCCCCCAAAAAATTGGTCTCAGCATAATCGCTGCTGATTTAAGTCGCAAGTACCGTTATCACAGATGTGCATGACGCCGATCACATCGGATGCCTTCGCGCTGACGTTACCCTGTTGCTATGGAAACCGAAGTTGAAATCCTACGGGCACGCCTGGAAGAAATTTTGAATGGGCTGGAGCAGGCCGATCCTGACGATGTTGGGTATGATCCTCAGCTCATCGGAGAAATACACGCAATCATCAGTCATCTGCATTCTCATGGCTACAACGTGTCAACTGTGCGTCAGCGCCGCAAGTTGGTGGTCGAGATCCAACCAATTGGTGAACGCACCACAGCCACCACGACACTTGCAAGATTACTCGAATCCTCTCGATATCGTTGCAGACTGGAAGTCAGTTTGGTCTCAGTCCTTGCGGAACAGGTGAGCTCCATCACATGACGCTGTACCCAACGTCACAGAATTTCGGAGCCTACAACATTAGACTTTCTATACAAGCCGTCAAACAGGCCCTCACTCTCTTGGATCATCCTCTTACCCCACACACCTAGAGAGCGGGCCGGCCCGTCATCGTTATGCAACTCCGGCGGTGACGGGTCAATTTGTTCTTGCTGTCTCCAACACCACCGTTGCTTCGCTCGACCGCTAAGGCCGGCCAGGCGGTGAGCTTGACTGCTGCCATCACGCCTGCCGTGGTCGGCAAACTTGTCCCAACCGGAACTGTGTCGTTCTACAACGGAACAGTCTTGTTAGGCACGGCTGCGCCTGGCGGAACGTTGATGCGCTGCGAACATCGCGGAAGCCCGTTCATGGTGGAGGGCGGCGTTGTATGACCTCGTCTTGATGACCTCGTTCAGCAAAGCGACCTTCACTCTTACTGCCAAATACGGGGGGGACGCTAACTTCACTGGCAGTACTTCTGCTCCGTTCACTTTGACTGTGCAGTAAACAGCCGGTGCAATGTAGGACGTTCGCAAAGCCAAATCCCCACTTCTAGCCAAACCGACCAGAAGTGGGCGCGTACTCGCTGCGACCCGGGTTCCCATCTCGAGATGGGTTGCGCATCTCCGCGAATTTACGCAGCCTGGCTTCGGGCGAGAGCCCGATACTCTTCATCTGATTGCGCCGGCAGAAGCACCCACATGGTGTAGATGCCGAGGGCTGTGCCGAAGGGAATGTTAACTAGGGAAATGAATCCGATGATCAAAGCCAGAATCCGCGCCCATGACTCGTGCTGTAGCAAACCCCATCCGGCCAAGAATCCTGCAGCAGACTTTAGGAGAACTACTCCGCCAATCGATACCAGCAATGGGCGCAGCCAGATAGTGACCTCGGTCGGTATCTCAGCCACATGCGTGACGCGGCCAAAAATTGTGTTGGCCACGACAATCATCACAACACCGCCGATCACACTTAAGGCGGAATACGCCATCCAGAACATGGCCAGCAGCCGAACGTGCTCCTGCACGCGGCTTCTGCCGACAATCTGAATCCGCCCGATCACTTGTTTACCGCAGCGACTGCAATACTGTTGACCTGTCACCAGAGCATTGCCGCATTGATCACAAAACATACCTAACCTCGATGTGCATCGAGTGTACCTCAGGTGATACGTACGATGAGAACGGAGAGTTCCTTGGCGTCAGGGGCAAGCATCCCCATTAACCAAAAACCGGAAGAAAAGAAACAGTAAATGAAAAGACCGCCCGGCAACTCAGGCGGCCTTTTCTTCAAGGGAGAATAGTTCCAACGGAGGCAAATCCGTCAAAACTTTATGCGGGCATCTTATGAGCCGAAAAAGCAGGGTGTCAAGGGAATTTTGGTAAATAAATAGCAATCTAATCAATAAGTTACGAAATTCGTTAACAGGAGCGCGAAAAGCTTCTCTTTTGGCCAAAAATGCCTGTGGAAGACGGTTAACTGGCTTTAATCGAAGAACTTAACCCGGAATCTCTAGGTTCGTCCGGGCCCTGGTCCAGGTGCAAACGGATGATTTCCACCTGCTCAGGCCGGTCAATGATTCTCCCCGGCAACAAGTTGCGAATCGCTATGCGTACTCCTCCGAAAGCCATTCCCGCGGCCAGCATCAGACCCACCAGGATTCCGCAGAGCAAGATGACGTTCACAATCAGATTGCCGATATTGTTTTTCTTGTCAAAGAAAGTATTCTGGTTCCAGGTGACGTCGGCGTCATAGCTGACTGGGCCGAGCAGCGAATGTGCTTCGCTTTGCGTGATCGGTCCGGAGACGATGGCGAGCAATGGCCCAGTTCGCTTGGCGAAAAATGGACCGACATCCACGATTGCGGTGACGCCCGATTGCTGCTTGGTGCCGGCATGATTCACATCGAGCTGCTTCATGTGATCGGCTGCGATCTGCGGGGTGGGATAAGAGATCACCATAAGGGTGGCCTCTCCACCAGCCACTTTGTACTTGCCCAACACAACTTCAGTGCCTTTGCTGAAATCCACCAGTCGTGCATCCAGCGGGGCAGAGGCTTGCGAGAAAGCTAACGGACCCTCGATGTATTTTTCCGTATTAGCAATGTAATTCTGGCGAGGCAGGTATGCGAGCACGGGAGGAAGATTCGCTGCATTTCCCATGGGTTTAGGGAGCAAGCCCGCCAGTTCGCGCAGTTCGGCGGCGGACATGGCCGTAATTCGATCGAAGACCGCGTCTACCAGCACGTCGCCACGATAGAAGAGAATGCGCTCGTTGAAAGAGGCACCCTGATCGCCAATCTGCTCCCGGTTCATCTCGGGTTGGTAGTAGAAAGTATAGGCTCCAAACGCGCCGCTGGTATCTTCGAAGCGAGCTGCCTTAATGGCCAGCTTGCGTCCATCCTCGCGAACGTAAGTGGCCGTCTGCATGTCCCGGAATCCGTATTCCCGCAGAACGGGCGCGTTGGCGGGATCGGCAATGGCGGCATCGGCGCTGGTCTTGGTCGGTCCTTTCATTTGCCAACCGGAAAATGCCCGGGGAAGGATGGCAGGCATATCGGCCGCAAAAGCGCCTGCGGATGAAACGATCAGGCCGAAGATCAGGAAAATGAGTAAAAGTCGCATGATGAGGAAAAGTCGCACGAGGCGAGACACGGAAAGGCGCACACACTACCTCTGCACATTAGACTACCGTGGCCGCGGCAAAGTTTCCAGGGTCGGTTCTACTGGCCGTCGCTCTTGGCGAGCCGAGATGCTACCCTCACACCACTCAAACCGCTCACGTACTTGGCGATACCCTTGAACAGAGATTCTGCAATACGCTGCCGGTACTCGGAGGTGTCCAGCTTGCGCTCGTCAGTCGGGTTACTGACAAAGGATATCTCGGCCAGAATGGAGGGCATATTAGCGCCGATAAGAACCACAAATGGTGCTTTCTTCACCCCGCGGTCGCGGATTTCAGGATTCTTATGGGCGAGGCTGCCATGCAGAGAACGCTGAACATCAGTGGCGAACTCGCGCGATTCTTCGATCTTCTCTTTCAGGGCGATCTTCTTCACCAGATCCTGGAGTTCATGGATAGACTTATCGGAGGCGGCATTCTCTCGGGCCGCGACCTCCAGCGAGGCTGCATTTGAAGTGAAGTTGAGGTAGTAGGTTTCGACGCCACGTGCATCTTCATCGCGGCTAGAGTTGGCATGGATGGAGACGAACAGATCGGCCTGCTCCTGGTTGGCGATTGCGGTCCGGGTTTCCAGCGGAATGAAGGTATCGTTCTGGCGGGTGAAAATGACGTCCGCACTCAAGCGGGTCTGCAGGAGTTTGCCCAGCCTCTTTGCAACATCTAGAACTATGTCTTTTTCTTCCAGTCCATTCGGCCCAATGGTGCCGGCATCATGTCCGCCGTGTCCAGGATCGATCACAATCCGTCCGAACTTCAGGCCTAAGGCCCGAGTTAAGGAACGACCGCCAGCCATGGTGGGCTGAGCTTCGCGCACGTCCAGATCCGCAATATCCTTGGACCCGCGCTCATAGCGGCCCGTTTTCGAGTATGAGGGTGTTGATACAGGAGTCGCCGCGTCGGGTTTCATTTCTACCGGATTAAGGGTGGCAACCTCATCATCGTTCCCATCAGCGGACCGGCGCTTTCGTTGGGGTAATGGGTTCGAAGCTGCTGGGTCAGCGCTTTGGATACGCTTTTTCGTGGTTAAAGACCCGCTTGTCCCTCGCCTTGATTCGGCCGGCTTGTTGCTTTCTGCTCGATCGTCCTCGTCATCATCATCATCGGCTTCCACAATCCTGGTGCGAATCTGATTCGTCTCTTGGCCGACGCGAGGGAGCTTGGGTTCCGTACCCGCCTGCAAGACCGGGGGGTTTCTCGCAGACGAGGTCTCGGTGCTCGTTCCCCGGGACGCCTGTAAAGGTATGCGAGCACGGGGCGTGCCTGCGTCCTGCGATTTCTTTTTCCCATGAATCTCAATGATCAGCCGATTAGGATTGGGGAGTAGATAGGCCCTATATTCAGACTGAGGATCTACTTCTAAAACCACTCGGCTTCGCCCACGCTCAAACTGTGCCACCCGGATCTTCCGCAGGAGTCCGCCGTCGACGTCGAAGGTCTTGCCTGCCAGGCCGGCGGCCAGTCGTGTATCACGCAGATCGAAGTAAATGCGGCTGGGTTTTTCGAGGCGCTCGGAGATGAACTGGATCTCCTGTTCGAGGTCAATCGCCACGCGTGCGGCATCGGATGAGGTCCAGTGTAGGATTCCGGTCACACGCGTATATTTCCCCGTCTTCGCCCTAGTGGCCTCCTCATCGCTCCGATCAGTGTCGTTGACCGAGTTAGCGGAAGGGCTCTTTAAATCTGCTGGTTTCCTGTTCCCCTCCTCGTGTGTGTTTTGATCCAGCTCGGCAAGAGCATCCTCGGCGTCACCGGTCAAGCTGCTGTTGGGATAGCGCCGCAGGAATTCCTGAAAAGCCATGCGAGCTTGACCGGGTTCATCCAGGTCGTCTTTATAGATCTCCGCAATGGTGAACAGCACTCGTAAGCGCGATTTGCTACCGGGGTATTCCCGGCGGAGAAACTGGAACTGGCTGATCGCGGAGTGCACGATGCTATCGTCGTCGAATTGGCGGCCCATTTGGAGCAAGAGTTCCGCGCTGGCAACGACACTGGGATCGGCCTTCGCACAGGTGGGGCATCCCAGATAGACGCGACGGTAGGCATCTATGACGCGCTGATAGTCGTGGCGTGTGCGGTCGCTCTCAGGACGTCGAGTGAGGGCCTGGCGCAGGTGCTCGGCGGCCGAGAATTTGTCGCGTCCCCAAGATTGGTTGTGAAGGGCAGATGCGGTCGCGGTACACAAGCTTAGCACCAGGGCGAGCGCCCCTATGTAATCAACGCATCGCCTGGGAGTACGGTGTTCCACTGTTCCTAACCTGTGAACCTGCTTTGCCTCTGTCGCCCCTCAGGGGTTTTCCCGTTTTGCTTCTACTCGGGCTTCCGTTCTGAGCTACATTGTTCCGCCTGGGCCATCGAGATCGAGCCGCTTTGGCGCTTGGCCGGTGGCGTCGGTGACAGTTGTAAGCCGTTGCGAATTGCAGCCGTCGTCGGCTGCCTGCGCAGGCTCGGGCGTGAGAGAAAGGAAGGTCGCGATTATGGGACTCGCCATCAGGGCCAAGTGCAGGCACTTTCGCATCACCGGGTTTCCGCTCCATTCGAAGGCGAATTACACCTCCGCGTCTACGTACCCGGAACCTGACGGAGATTCAAACCAGAGTACGGCAATTATAGGTCGAAGGCTGAAATGGCAGCAATCTAACCAACGTGCCGTAGAACCACCTTAGTAATTCCTCGTAAGTAACAGAGCAGAAGTAACTTCGGTCGCGTTCGGACAGAGACGATCGCGACGGGCTTGGCAGAGGCTCTGTGTCTTTTCGGGGAGCCGCATCGAGGAGAAGAGGCTGATGGCCAGGATGCTACGATTCGTATGGCTTATATCCCGGCGCGAGCCGCTTCTATATGTCCGAATATTGTGAAGTCGCTGTGGCGGTGCCGCTTGATGCGACGTTTACCTATCGGCTTTCAGATGGCCTGCTGCCCGTCGTTGGCGGCCGGGTGCTGGTGCCCTTTCGCCAGCAACGTATGCTTGGGATAGTCACCGATCTGCACGATCGCGCCCCAACGGCTAAAGCCAAGGATGTCATCTCGATCTTTGACTCCTCTCCTGTACTGGACGACGAGCTTATGCGCCTGGGAAGGTGGATCTCCGACTATTACCTGGCTCCGGTCGGCGAGGTCTACCGCAGCATGTTGCCGCTGACCGCGGAATTCAAGAAAGTTGTTTTCTACCGGATTACGCAAGAGGGCCAGATGGCTCTACATGTGGCCGGCGTGTCCGGATCTTCAAGCCGATCGCGAAGAACCCCGCAAGAGCAACTGGCGGAGTTCCGAGTTCTGGATTACTTGAACGCGCGGCAAGAGGCCCGCGAGCCTGGCTTGCGGACTCGAACCGGCGTCAGCAAACGAGTACTGGCCGGGATGGTGCGGAAGAAATGGATTGTACGAGAAGACCAGTCCGCCACGTGTGATTCGTCCCGAATCGTAAGAATCGTAGTGCTGCGGGCAGGTCTCGATGATGGTAGGAAGCTCAATGAGAATCAGCGCGCGCTGGTGGAGACACTGGCTACAGCAGGCGGACAGATGGCAATCGATTTCCTTCGACAACTCGAGGTACCAGCGAGGAGCCTCGACAGCTTAGTTCGCAGGGGTCTGGTAGAGATACTCGAGAAGCCCGCCGACTTCAGGATGTCCGCGGTACGGCCACGCCGGCAGGAATTCCAGTTCAACCTGGCCCAGCAAAGAGCGCTCGAGAAAATTCAGGAAACCATTAAAGCCGGCACATTCGGCGGCTTACTGCTGCATGGGGTCACCGGGTCGGGGAAAACCGCAGTTTATCTGGCGGCGATGCAATCGGTCCTGGAGGCGGACCGGTCAGCGATTTTGCTGGTTCCCGAGATCGGGCTTACGCCCGCTGTCGCCGCCGACTTGCACCAGAATTTTGGCAGTGAAGTTGCCATTCTGCATTCGTCCCTCTCGGATGCGGAACGAGCCGAGCAATGGCACCGCATCCGCCGGGGAGAAGCCAGGATCGTGGTTGGCACGCGCTCGGCAGTTTTCGCTCCCGTCTCGGAACTGGCGCTCATCGTGGTTGACGAGGAACACGATGCCTCCTACAAGCAGGAAGAAACGCCCAGATACCATGCCCGGGATGTAGCCGTGCTTCGGGCAAAGATGGCCAATGCGGCCGTGGTGCTGGGCTCGGCCACGCCTTCGCTCGAGACCTATTTCAATGCGGTCAAGAATAAGTATGCCCTTGTCGAACTGCCCGACCGCGTGGAGCGGCGACCGCTGCCCGAGGTCGAAGTAGTAGACATGCGCCAGGAATTCCAAGAGACCGGTCGCGAGCAGGTAATCTCACGCCGGCTGGCAGGCGAAATCCGAGAGCGTCTTGACCGTGGTGAACAGGCAATGATCTTGCTGAACCGGCGCGGCTATTCGCCAGTCGTGCTCTGCCGAACCTGTGGCAAACGGCTGGAGTGTAAGAACTGCGCCATTGCGCTGACCCATCACAAACAGGCGCACAAAATGCAGTGCCACTACTGCGGTTTCGTGGCGCCGGTGCCGCGCCACTGTATTCATTGCGGTAGCGAGTACGTGAATTTCATCGGTACTGGATCGGAAAAGCTGGAAGAGTTGTTGCATGGGATGTTTCCGCAGGCGCGCATCGGGCGGCTCGATCGCGATACGGTGCGCGGACGGGAAGACTTCGAACGCGTTCTTAGCGCGCTCGATGAAGGCCACATCGACGTATTGGTGGGCACCCAGATGATCGCCAAAGGGCACGACATTCACGGGATCACGCTGGTCGGGGTGGTAGGCGCCGACATGGCACTAGGCATGCCGGATTTCCGGGCCTCCGAGAGAACGTTTCAGTTGCTGACGCAAGTGGCCGGCCGCGCGGGCCGTGGCGACACACCGGGCAAAGTCATTCTGCAGACATATTTTCCCGATCACTATGCAGTTCAATACGCCGCGCAGCACGATTTTCGTGGCTTCTACGACAAGGAATTGCGTTTCCGCAGTTGGATGCACTATCCGCCTTATAGTGCACTGACGAATATTTTGTTGCGCAGCGATAAGTTGGACGAAGCATTGCGCTGGTCAGGCGTGCTGGGAAAGTGGTTCGAAGCTACAGAGCACGAAGGAATCCGCGTGCTTGGCCCGGCCCCTGCGCCCATCCTACGGTTGAAACGAGATTATCGTTATCATTTCATTCTCAAGTCGCCCAGCCGCGGGAAGTTGAACACGCTATTGCGGAAAATGCTGGCTTACGCTGCAAGACAGAAGATACCCCGGACTCAGGTGGTGGTCGATGTGGATGCGCTGTGGTTGATGTGAACGAGCGCTTTCGAATTCAGCAATTGGCAGTTGATCCCCCAAGTGGCTGGGGCTCGTTCTGGAAACGGCGAGGTGCCCAGTCGCCTAGCGCTAAGAGCCGCTTCGACTCTACTTTCCACTCCGCAACTCCTGAAACACGTCGCGCAGAGAAGTGTTGGTAAATGGGGTTGGAGTGAACGTAAGCAGGAGCGTGATGATCGCGAAAACCGCCAGCCAACGCCGCCCCCGGCTGATGCTCGGCCGTTCAGGGACTACCGGATGGCGCATGCCGCTGACCGCCAATAACACCGCCCACAGCAGCCACCCCATCCAGCGATACGTTCCGAGCGGAATCAGAATCAAGATCGTCAGCCTGGAAATAATGCGATGCAGGCGGGGAGAGATGGAAAAAACGATGTGACCACCGTCCAGTTGTCCGCCGGGAAGGAGATTGAGCGCCGTCGCGAACATTCCGACCCATGCGGCAATTGCCACCGGGCTCAGATTTATTTTGGCCAGCGGGACCGAGGCGTCTAACAGATGGTGCGCCCCGCGGAATATCAGCGGGTAGCCTAACTGGAGGTCGGGAGCAAACCCGAGGCCGCTTATCGGCTTCGACAAAAACAGTCCGATGATCAAAGCCAGGACCGCAAACGCCAATCCGGCAATCGGGCCGGCGATACCGATGTCGAATAACGCTGCGCGTGAACGGATGGGACTCTTGATGCGGATGAATGCCCCCATTGTGCCAAACAAACTGGGGAAGGGAACGAAGAACGGCAAGGTTGCGTTGACGCCGTAGTAGCGACAACAGAGATAGTGTCCCATCTCATGCGCAAACAGAATAAGCATGAGCGTGAACGAGAACGGAATTCCGAGTAATAGCCGGGTGGGATGACGCAGCGCCCAGGGGAATACGGACAGAAAATTATCATCGAGAGAGAGCGCGGGAAGGTTCTTCTGAAAATTCAACTCCATCCGCGCGCCGACGATCAAAGTTGTGAGTACGGTGAGGCAAAAGAAGGCCACATACAGCCAGGTTCGCCGCCGAGTTGGAGAGACAATGTAAACCGGAACCGCTTGGTAATACTCGGTTGTGGAAGAATTTGGGGAAACAGGATTCGGCATTCTGGAGGGCCTTACTGCACACGATCTAACTCGCGGTCAGGCACGCGCGAGGCGCTCTCGGGGCAGAGTGCCCGCCGCGAGCATTAATCGATCGACTGCAACTCCTTACCGGGCTTGAAGCGAACGGCCTTTCCAGGTGGAATCGAAACCTCCGCCCCGGTGCGCGGATTGCGTCCGATCCCAGTCTTGCGCGGGCGTACGTTAAACACTCCAAAACCGCGCAACTCGATCCGATCGCCCTTGGATAGTGCTTTCTTCATGCTCTCAAAGACCGTTTCGACTGCCATTTCGGCCTTAGTCTTGGTGATGCCGGTCTTCGTCACTACTTCGTTGATAATGTCCAGCTTAATCACGGGCGGCTCCAGATCACGAGGAGATGGACGGCATCAAGTCATTGATGCTAAGGGAGATATAAGAGATTGTCAATGACCCGTCGCGAGCCATGCTGGTGTCGCCTGAGAGCTCCGACTGAAGTCGGCCGCCGAACCCCCCACAGACGGCTCGACAAGGTGAACGTAGGTGGGGGTCGGCTCAAGAAAATCCGGATGACAAGAGAGAGTTGTCGCTGCCTGAAAAGTCAGGACCGAGGAGCGCCGGTTATTTCTCGTTCTCCCCTTCCTTGTACATGTACTTGATGGAAGGTTTGTAGATCACGAGGTTAGGGGCACCGTTGCGATTCATCTTGATGCAGTTCCGGTCGTACCATTCGATGACGCCATGGATCTGCTCGCCGTCGCGCAGAACGACCACCATCGAGGTTTTACCCTGCATCTGTTTTTGATAATAGAAATTCTCGGCGTTCGTGCTTTCCGGTGGCGGAATCTTCTTTCCGCCCGAGCCGCGGTCCGAGCGTTCGTTGCGGTCACGACGTTCCATGGGAGCAGGTCCGTGATTATGGTTGTGCTCGGGTCGGCCAAGCGAAGGCCGGATCAGACGGCGATTGGAAAATGAGTCCTGTTCAGCAGAACGCTCCACAGACATCGGTTGGACGGAATCTTTCATGATGACACCAGCCCTACGCGGATTGCCACAAGACCAAGTTCCTGGGTTTGTGGGTAATCAGGGGTGACTTGAAGCTACCGTATCATAGGAGACGAGCGGTGACAATCCTGAAGAAGCAATTGCCACTGAGCATTTGCCCTAACGAATTTGCCCCCGAGCACCTTGATCCAATCTGTGACCACTGCTACTTTTTCTTAGGCAGCTATAAACAGCCGTCAATTCCATCGCTTCGCAATCCGCTTCGCCCTATTGCACGCGGCGGACGCCAAAAGCTGGCCACCCTAGTGCTAAGCGCCAGCTTCCAATGCAGTGGTAAACGCGTCCAGCGACAAGGACCGGAGCAGATTCCGGCGAATCCCGCGTTCTACTTCGGCCAGCCTATTGGCTGCGGCCGAGATCCAGTCGAAATCCGCGGTGTCTGAAATTTTCCTCAGCCCGTCTGCGATGTCCGTATTGCGCATCAGCTCCGGAGTGCCGGCTTTCAAGAACATCAAATCCTCGAGCAGGGAATAGATCGTGCGCAGCAGTTGATCAAATTTTTCGCGACCTTCCGCCCCCGCACGGAAGGTGTCGGTGATCTTAAACAATTCGCTGTGATCAGTTCCACGCATGGCTGTTTTGAGAATGATGAGCGCCTGCTGCCGAGCTGCGACGTATGCTTCTAAGTCGAAGGTAAGGGCGCGACCGACAGCGCCTTGCGAGAGCTGTGCGACCAGAGAACGCTGTTGCGCGCTCCAATCCGTCCGTTGCTTGGCCAGATACTGCTCGATTTTCTTGGGCGCCAGACGAGAGAGCGTGAAAGTCATAGACCGCGAGCGGATGGTGGGCAGTAGTTGGCCAGGATTTTCGGTAAGCAAGAAGATGGTTGCAAACTCCGGTGGTTCTTCCAGTACTTTCAGCAGCGAGTTGGCTGCCTCTTTTACAAACACCGAGTTGGTGAACACATAGACTCGCTCTTTTGCTTCGCTCGGCCGGAGGTAAATGTTGCCGATTACATGCCGCACCTGGTCCACTTTGATCATCATTTGTGGAGGATCGGGCGGAATGACCAGCAGGTCGGGGTGGGTCTGGATGAGAATGCGCGTTTCCTTCCTGTCCACTTCTCGCAGATTTTCCCGAGCCTCGACAGCCTCTCGGAAGAGGGCGTCGAAATCTTCGGCCTGCGCAATACGAACGCAATTCGAACACTGTCCGCAGAAGTCAGGCAGATCGCCGGGGGGCGGGTTATGGCAATTCATCGCGCGTGCCAACATCAGCGCCAGCGTGTATTTGCCAGAACCGCCAGCCCCCGCGAGAATTACTGCCTGCGGCAAGCGCTGCCGGCCCAGCATCTCCCGCAGCCGATCCAGGGTTTCCGTGTTGCCGTGAAAGTCAGAAAAGGGCATAAAAAGTGGTTAGCATTTGTCACTCAGCCGGTTCGCTCACGGGAACCTTCACGCTCTGTTTGCCGCCAGCTTTAATTTTTTCTTTACCACCGACAAAATTTGCTGGTGCGTTTCACCCGCCGGCCCGCGAGCATTCACCACCGCAACCCGGTGCGGCTCGCGCTCGGCGATGGCGAGATAGGCGTTCCGCACCCGTCCAAAAAAGGTCCGGCTCTCCTGCTCGAACCGGCTCTCATCGCCGCTGCCCCGCCTGCCATGGTGGTGAGAAGAATTCCGGCGACGCGCTCGCCCTACGCTGGCGCCGATATCCGAGTCCATGAAAATCGTGAGATCCGGCTGAATATGGCCGCACAGGATGCGATGCAGCTCCGAAACCGGTTGGCTGCCCAACTTGCGCCCGCCTCCCTGGTATGCTTCGGTCGAATCGGTGAAGCGGTCGCACAGAACGGTCTTCCCCGCGTTCAGCGCCGGCTGAATCACCTCCTTCAGATGCTGGGCGCGCGAAGCGAACATCAGGGCCAATTCGGCGAATGGAGAGAGGTTTGCCGTGCCGGTGTCGAGCAGAATTTTGCGGATTTTTTCGCCGGTTTCCGTTCCCCCAGGCTCACGTGTGACCACAACCTCAAAGCCTTCGGAATGAAGTGCTTGCGCCAGCTTCTTGAGCTGGGTACTCTTCCCGCAACCGTCGAGCCCTTCGATGGTGATGAATTTTCCGCGAGGTGGCACGGGGAAATCATAGCACTCCGCAAATAGCAGTCACCTGGGCCTCATGAGTCAGCCATACGATCCTCAGCTTCGCGATTGCTTGTCGGCATAAGATGAAGAGCAGGGCACGATGTAGTACGACCTACATGCGACCACCTGATATATTGTGCTGTGTTGCTTTGATCTCGATGGTGAGGGAGTGATGAATGGCTCCTGGTCACGCCCGGGGTTCTGCCTGTTGTTTACTGATTCTGCTTTCTACCGTGTCATTGTTTGGGAAGACCCCTCCCTCGACTATCACGCTCGCAGTTGACGCCAGCGATGCTCCTCGCAAAATCTTTCACGCCAAGCTGACGATCCCGGTAACTTCGTCGAGCTCAGAGCTGAAACTCTACTATCCCAAATGGATTCCTGGCGAGCATGGGCCGACCGGACCGATCCAAGATCTTACTGGATTAAGATTCAGCGCCGGTGGGCAGGCACTGAAATGGCGGCGTGACTTGCTCGACGGATGGACCTTCCATGTCGATCTTCCCGCCGGAACTAGAAGTCTCGAAGCGAGTCTGGACTTCGTGTCGCCCGCCGGCAAAGAAGGCGAAGGAATCTACACGGGCGGAGCTTCGGCTACACAGGCGATGACAGTCATCAGTTGGAACACTCTAGTACTGTATCCGCAAGGTTGGGCTTCCGATGAACTCACTTATCAGGCCAGCCTGCGCCTTCCAACAGGATGGAAATTTGGTACTTCACTCGATGTCGCTTCGACCAATGGTCAAACCATTCAGTTCGGCCCGGTTTCACTCACCCGGCTTGTGGACTCGCCTGTAATAGCCGGCGAGTTCATGCGAATAGTGCCGTTGGCGGACAATCCGCCAACCGAGATGGATATTGCGGCCGACAGCGCCGCGGCATTGCAGGCGCCGCCGGAGGTCTGGGATCACTATAAACGGCTGGTCGAGCAAGCTCAAAAGCTGTTTGCTGCTCATCATTACCGTAGTTATCACTTTCTTTACAGTCTGAGTGATCATGTAGCGCATTTCGGGCTCGAACATCACGAATCGAATGACAGCCGAGTGGGCGAACGCGGCCTGGTGGACGAAAGCGAGCGCAAGCTGGAGGCCGGGCTATTGCCGCATGAGTATGTGCACTCGTGGAATGGCAAGTATCGCCGCCCAGCCGATCTGACAACGCCCGATTACGAGCAGCCGATGAAGACTGACCTGTTGTGGGTGTACGAGGGCCTGACCTCCTATCTGGGAGATGTTCTCAGTGCGCGCAGCGGGTTGCGGACGCCGGAGGAACTTCGCGATTCCTTGGCGCTAATTGCTGCCGCACTGGGCCATACTCCCGGTCGGGAGTGGCGCAACCTGCAGGACACAGCCGATGGTGTGCCCGCGATGCAAGGCGCTCCGCAACAGTGGGAGTCGTGGCGGCGCGGTCTTGATTACTACGAGGAGGATGTCCTCAACTGGCTGTGGGCTGACATGATCATTCGCCAACAGACGCAAGGGAAGAGGTCGTTGGACGATTTCTGCCAGCTCTTTCATGGTGGCTCGAGCACGCCACTTATGGTCAAGACTTATACCTTTGACGATGCCGTGAACGCGTTGAATCAAGTCGCACCCTATGATTGGCGCCGATTCTGGAATGAGCGCTTATCGAATCACGGCCCCGGCGCCCCCCTGGAAGGTCTTGAGGCTAGCGGTTGGAAACTCGTTTACAACGAGACGCCCTCGGAATTATTTAGATCGGACGAGGAGGACCGCGAGAATACCCACGCTGCCTTGTACTCACTCGGTCTTGTGCTGAGCAAGGACGGCACAATCGGTGACACCGTCGAGGGCATGCCCGCGGCAAAGGCCGGGATTGGGCCAGGCATGAAGCTGATTGCTGTGAACGGACGCAAATTTTCCGCCGACATCCTTCGCGACGCGCTGGGTGCAGCAAAAACCGGCTCGGCGCCCTTGGAGTTGCTGGTCGAAAACACGACTTACTTCAACACCTACAGAATTAATTATCATGAGGGAGAAAAGTACCCGCACTTGGTGCGCGACGAGTCTAAGCCAGATGTGCTCAGTGACATCATCAAACCGAGGTAAAGAACAAACGCCTCCTCCCGCGAGTATCGAGAGATCGCCGGGGATGATTATCTTTTCGCTTCTCGATGCTCCTCCGGTTCATCGCCCTTCCTTACTCCCGCAAATAAATCGCTTTCAAACTCGATGGGGCCGGGGTTGATGCGAGCTGCAAGATGAAATAGTTCCTTAGTTCCCCGCTGCCGCACCGTTTTCTCGAAAATCGGGAACAGCGGCGACTGGCTGAGATGCGCGCGAAAGGCCGCAGTCCTAGTCTCCAGGTAAGGGCCAATTTCAATGGCAGCAGTAATCGGAGGAAGCGAAACCGGCTCACGCTCGGCCAAGGTGAAATCGGCAGTGCCGTAATACAGCTTTTGGGTTCGATGAGGTTGGAGGCCGTTCTTGAATTGATCCTGAAAGCGGTTGGATCTTCCTGCCCATTGATAGGCGAGGGTCGCAAAAATGGACGCCATGGAATGATCCGGATGTGCGGTGACTGCACCTTCGGCGCCGAAGGTGATTAACACGTGCGGACGGAACTGCCGAATCTGCCGCGTCAGCTCACAAACGACGCTGTACAGGTCGAGCCGGTGCAGTTGGCCATCGGCGTAGTCGAGGACGATCCCACGCGTTACCTGCAAGATGTGACAGGCAGCGGCAAACTCCCGGCGGCGTAGCACCGCTAGTTCTTGATCATTTTTTGCCGAGCCGCGATGTCCAGCGGCTTGTCCCGGGGTGAGACAGACCACGCAGGTCTCGATCCCGCGATCATGATAGAGCCTCAAGGTGCCGCCGAATGCACCAGATTCATCATCGGGATGCGCAGTAACGCACATGAGTCGCAGCATAGAGGGGATTGTACGTGATAAAGCAGACCTTCCGTCAGACCGCCTCTTCGTCCACGAGCGGTTCGACCGCGTTTTCCTCGAGCATGAAGGCGAGAACTTCCTGCGGAACCGGCGCATTCCAAACTGGCGCAAACGATTGGCGATGCAAAGGCGATGGCCCAAATTCGCGAAGTGCGGCGATGTGACGTGGGGTGCTATATCCCTTGTTCGAAGCGAGGCCGTATGCGGGAAACACCGGATCCCATTCGGAAACCAAGCGGTCACGCTCCACTTTGGCGAGGATCGAGGCCGCGGCGATCGACGCTGACAGGGCATCGCCGTGAATAATCGGCCGTTGGGGAAGATCGCACTCGATGCGTAGGGCGTCGATCAACAAATGATCGGGAGCGGGTTCGAGCGCGAGAACCGCCTCGCGCATGGCCAGTCTGGAGGCGTGATAGATGTTGATTTGATCGATGCGGGCGGCGTCCACGGCTCGGATCGCGTAGCCGAGGCAATGCTCGCGAATACGCTCGGCAAGCACCTCGCGTCTTTCCCGGGGAAGAAGCTTCGAGTCCCGCAAGCCACGAATCCGGTAATTGGGATCGAGAATGACGGCCGCTGCAACCACTGCCCCAAACAGCGATCCGCGACCTACCTCATCCACTCCAGCCACCAGCCGAGCCCCCTCCGTCCATGCATTTTTTTCATAGCGCAGCGTACAGCGCAGTCTTTTGAGCAGGCGCAGCTTGGCGGCGGCGGGGGACAGCGGCTTCTCGCGAACGCGTTTGGGCCCGGAGGACAAGGGAATCAGCCTCATCTTCGCCGAGCCCGAGATAGACTGCAAGTTGAAAGCGGAAAACCGAAAAGCAGAGCCACGAATCATCCCGCAGTGCCGGCTTCGAAATCCGTGCTCATGGGCTTCGAAATCCGTGGCCTCAGGTATCAGTCGGCATCGCGCAGTCGAGCCGCTTTGCCCTTGAGAGAACGGAGATAGTACAGCTTGGCCCGGCGCACCTTAGAGGAGCGCACCACGTCCACTTTGTCGATGACTTTGGAATTCAGGGGGAAGATGCGCTCGACGCCCTGGCCGAAGCTGATCTTGCGAACGGTAAAGCTGGCCTGTGGACCGTTGCTTTTAGAGATCACGACGCCTTCGAACGCCTGCAGACGTTCTTTGTCGCCTTCTTTGATCTTCACCTGAACGCGCACTGTATCTCCCGGTTGGAAGTTCGGGATATCCGTGCGTCGAGATTTGGAGAGGAGTTTATCGATAACCAAGTTCGGCATGTTCGTATTCCTTCAAAGTTTTTCTTCCCCCCGAAGGGGGCAATCATTTTTTGCGTTCTCCGGGCGCTCTATGCCCGCCGTGCTTAAATCTGTAGCCCTGAAATATCCGTATCGCTCGTCAGATCCAGCTTCTTTGCCTTCTGCCGGATCTGGGCCAGCAACTCCTGATCCTCATCGCTTAACTCGACCAGATCCAGTAAGTCTGGACGATTGCGAAACGTTTTCTCCAAAGCCGCACGACGTCGCCAAAGTCGGATCTGCTCATGATCGCCAGAGACCAGCACCTCCGGTACCGCCATTCCGCGAAAATCGGCCGGACGCGTGTAATGCGGATAATCCAGGAGCCCTCCTGAAGCGCAAGTCGATTGCGGACCTTCCGTTGCCAGCAATTCTTGCTGCACAGTGAAGGATTCCTGCTGGGTCGAGGCTTGATTCCCGACTGCACCGGGAATCAACCGGGTCACCGTGTCGATCACCACTGCCGCTGCCAATTCGCCCCCGCTGAGCACGTAATCGCCGATCGAAAACTCCCGGTCAGCCATGAACTCCCCAACGCGCTCGTCCACGCCTTCGTAACGGCCGCAAATCAGAACCATATGTTCCAGAGCGGCAAGTTCGGCGGCCGCAGACTGGTCAAAACGCCTGCCTTGCGCGGAAAGAAGGATGACGCTCTGCTCGGCATCACCGGCGATGCGCTCTTCCCACGCGCACAAGTGTAGCGAATCGATACATTCAAAGATTGGTTCCGGCTTCAGGACCATGCCTTCGCCACCGCCAAACGGGCGGTCATCCACGGTGCGGTGCCGGTCGTGGGCAAACGCCCGCAGGTCATGCACTTCGATCTCGACCAATCCTGCTTCGCGGGCCCGGCGCACAATTCCGTAATCCAGCGGTCCACGAAAGAAGTCAGGAAAAATCGTTAAGACGTCGACCAGCATTTCAGTAATTAGCAGCTATCCTACTGGCTACGGCAGCAGGCTATCCTAGCTGGTAA
>Ga0126372_10000157_pt1 | contig 20011 bp, 14 predicted proteins | sample PanSoiMetaPlot_6_FD_92762 | JGI IMG/M metagenome (GOLD analysis project Ga0126372, IMG submission 92762) | Tropical forest soil microbial communities from Panama - MetaG Plot_6 | ecosystem: Environmental > Terrestrial > Soil > Tropical forest > Bulk soil | place: Panama | collected 2016-02-17
CGACGACATGTGCGACGCCATCCGCCACCTTGCCGACAAGTATCACAATGGTTCGAATTTGATGGGCATCGGCATCGGCGTGCCCGGCATTATCGACATGGATACGGGCATGATTCGCGAGTCGCCGAATTTGCCCGGCTGGTCGGATACCCCGGTGCGTTTGGAGATTGAACGCCGCTTAGGAACGCGGGTCATTCTGGAAAACGATGCCAATTCCGCCGCCTTTGGCGAGAAGTGGTTGGGCGCGGCGCGTGACGTCGAAGACATGGCGATCATCACACTCGGAACCGGCGTCGGCGGCGGCATCGTCCTGAATGGCCGTATATGGCATGGCATGAACGGAATGGCCGGAGAATTCGGCCATACCACCATTGAGCCCGACGGTGTTTGTTGCGGATGCGGTAATCGCGGGTGCGCTGAACAATATGCTTCCGCGTCCGCCGTCATGCGCATGGCGAAAGCGATGATCGTCGGCGGCCACGCCCCGGCCTTGGCCAAGGCGGCCAGTTCCGATGCGGAATTCAGCGCTAAGGCCGTTTACAACCTCGCCATCCAGGGAGATGAGGACGCCCGCCGCATATTCCGGCAAGTCGGACGCGCGCTGGGAATTCTCATTGCCAATCTTGTGAACTCGCTGAATCTTCCGATGTACGTGGTGGGAGGTGGGGTCTCCAGTGCGTGGGAGGCGTTCTCTCCTTCGGTGTTCGAAGAACTGCGGCAGCGTTGCCTGGTATATGCCGCCACCGCACCACCGAGCCGGGCTGGCGATCAGGGCGCCTCCGCCCAAGTGGAAGTAAAAGTAAGCCGGCACACGATCGTCACGCGTGCCTTGCTGGGCAGCGATGCCGGCCTATTCGGCGCAGCCAGATTGCCCATGGTGGAAAACAACCACGGGTAGACACCTAGCAAATTACCGGAATAACGAATTTCAAGATTGGCATTCTTGCCTAAGACGTTCTCACTTTCTCGAAAGCTCGCAGGAATGTTCGGTTCTCGTCGCGAGTCCCAATGGTCACGCGGATTGCGTTCGGCGCTCCCCAGAGGCTGAGTGGGCGGATGAGTACACCCTCGTTGGTCATTCGGGTTGAGAACTGTTCCGCCTCTTCCCGGATATCGCAATAGATAAAATTCCCCCAAGTCGAAACCGGGCAGTAGCCCAGGTTAGTTAACTCCTGCCTCAGCCACTTGGCTCCCGCCGCGTTGTTTGTGACTGCCTCCCGAATGTGTGCCTCATCTTCCAGAGCGGCAAGCGCTCCCGCCTGCGCTGCCCGGGATATCGAATAGGTAGACCGCATATCGGCGAAGCGCCCCAGCAGGTCGGAAGACCCAAGCGCATAACCGATCCGCATGCCGGCAAGTCCGTATGCTTTTGAAAACGTTCGCAGCACCACGACATTGCGCGCCTGGCGAACGTACTCGAGTGAGTGCGAGTACTGAACACTTCGTTCCTCGGCAAAGTGCTGGGCGTACTCGTAGTACGCCTCGTCCAGGACGACAGTCACATTCGCAGGAACTTGCGCGAGAAAGTTATCGGTAGCATCGGCATCTAAGGCAGTGCCGGTGGGGTTGTTCGGATTTGCCAGAAAGATGATCCGGGTTCGAGGATTGATCGCGGACGCAACCGCATCCAAATCGAAAGCGTCGTTCAGCATCGGGACTTGAATGAGGTTCGCGTCCGCAGCGCGGGTGGCCATCGAATATACGATGAAAGACCGCTCGCTGGTGATCGCGTTGAGTCCCGGCCCGATCAGCGTACGGGCGATAATGCCGATTAAATCAGTCGAGCCCGCGCCGATCAGCACCTCGTCCGGACCGACAGCGTGGCGATCCGCTAACCTCTCCCTCAGTTCGCAGGCATCATTGTCGGGGTAGAGGTGACATTCTCTGAGAGCAGCTTGCATGGCTCGAAGCGCCTTCGGCGAAGGACCTAACGGATTCTCATTGGACGCCATCTGGATCAACGTATGTCCTTGCCCGGTTTTGGCGCAATATTTCGAAACTGATTGCTGAACCCGCTCAGGCTAACAATCTGGGCGATTTACAGGCAGCCTTTAGCCGACTGACCTCTTGCGGGGTCAGTTGCCGGTAGCGTCCCGGAGGTAGGTCCAGTCGCAGTGGTCCGTAGCTTATCCGCCTGATCTTCTCCACATGATGGCCGACCTGCGTGAACATGCGCCGGATCTGCCGATTTCGACCCTCAATCAGCGTGATCTCGTACCAGGGATTGGTCGCTTCTCGAACGATCCGAATCTTTGCCGGGGCCGTCTTCACTCTCCGCCCTTCCTCTGTCTCGATGGACACACCGCTGCGTAGCTTCCTGAGAGCTTCTTCGCTGGGCTGCCCGCTCACTTTGACCAAATAGGTTTTCGGTACATGCGACGCCGCTTTCATGAGTTGCTGGGCGAGATCACCGTCATTGGTGAGCAGAAGCAGACCCTCGCTGGCGTAATCCAGCCGGCCGACCGGGTACACCCGTGATTTAATCCCACCGAGCAAGCTCATCACGGTTGGTCGGCCTTCCGGGTCGCTGACAGTCGTCACGTATCCCTTCGGTTTGTTCAGGAGTATATAAACCCGCCGCTGTGGCCCGTGCAGAAGCCTGCCATCGACACGAATATGGTCGCGTTCTGGATCGGCCTTAGTCCCAAGTTCGGTCACGGTTCGGCCGTTGACGGCGACACGGCCCGACGAGATCAGTTCTTCAGCCTTGCGCCGGGAAGCGATCCCCGCAGCCGCGATAATCTTCTGTAAACGCCCAGCTGCCATGTCTCCCAAGAGCTTAGCAGAAGGCTGCTTCCGGCATCTCCTCCCGGAAACCCAGCTTACTTCAGACTTCTCTCGGGAACCTGTGTGTTAAAGCCGTTGAGGTTTTGCCCGTGAAAACCTTGTCGCTTTGCCGCTTACATGGTTGGCAGTCACTGATGCGGTTGCGCCAGCGGAATCCACACTCCGTCGAGCCGATCGGTCAATCGCCTGTGTTCGACGTAAAGGTCGTTTCCCGAACCGCCAAGGGGGCAGACCACCGTGGACTTCAAGGGAACGAGTCTCTATGGCGCCTAGCGCGCCGCCTGAGAGCCGGCCTTCAAATTTTGATCGAAAAACTCCGCCGCAGCTTCGTAAGCACGAAGCCAGTTCCGGTGGAGCAGGAAGTCGTGGATCTCGTCCGGGAAAATCAGCTCTTCGAAGTGGACGCCCTGCTTGCGCAACGCTTCCGCCAGCACTACGGTTTGGGAAAAGGGCACGTTCCTGTCATCATCGCCATGAACCAGCAGTACCGGTGAGCGCCAATTCTGAACGGATGCCATAGGTGACGATTCCCACGCCAACCGCGCAATTTCTGCGCTGCGGGCAGGATCATACGACGCAGACCAATTCCTCAGTTCCTCGCTCCAGTCATGAACCCCGTGCATGTCGACGCCGGCAGCAAACAGATCGGATGAGCGGGCCAGCCCCAAGGCCGTGAGATATCCTCCATAACTGCCGCCCCAGAGCCCAATCTGTCCCGGGACAACGTCATTTCGCGTGCGAAGATACAAACCTGCTCCCTCGACGTCATTGAACTCACTCGCTCCGGCGGCGCCGTAGTTCATGGCTTCGCGAAAATCGAGGCCATAGCCAATCCCACTGCGGTAATTGACCGAGAGCACCACATAGCCGTGGCTGGCCAGATACTGGTTCATGGCATATGCGTTGCTGTAATACCCATGTAATGCCATCCCAGAAGCATCTGCCTTTCCGAGCCGCCGTGGAAGAAAACCACCGCCGGATACCGTTTCGCTCCGCCGGCGGCGGCAGGCAAGAACAGTTGACCGTGAATCGCCATCCCGTCTGCTGCCGGGAAGATGACTGCTTGCGGTGTGACCATCTGAGCCGCGGGGAAATCCGAGGGCAAAACAAGGGGCGCGAGATCGTGGATGTCGTCTGCTCCACTTAACCAAGCAGGGCGCATCGGAAGTCGAGCGTCGGATCGGAGCACAGCGACAACTTTTCCGTCGCTACTGGTGACAGCTTGGGTTTCTATCCCGGTGCCCTTGGTCATCTGACTAGGAGAGCCGCCTCCCGTGCCGACCCTCCAGATGTGTCGCCGGTCGATATCGTCCTGATTCGACGAATACACGACAAATTCCAGATCGGGACTGAGCGACACGTCTTCGACTTCGAATGAGCCGGGAGTCAGCAGGAGCGGCGTTCCGCCGACAGCGGATACCGAATAAAGATGGGTCCAGCCATCCCGTTCCCAGGGGAAAACGATCTTGTTATCCCGGGCCCAGAGCAGTTGGTTCTGGGCTGTAACCTCGCGGAATACGCTGCCGCGACCCTCGCTGGCTTTCCAGATTTCGTGCCCGATACCGGTGCCCACATCAATCACCCGAATCGACCAAGGCATCCCTGTCCGCCTGGGCTTGAACAGCAAGTCATCCTTGGACGATGGGGTGCGCACGAGGGCAACCTTCTGGCTGTCGGGCGACCAGACCGGCTCCGAATCCTTGTCGGTGCTTGCATCCGGGTAGTTAATGGTCTTCGAAGGGAAGGAGTAGATCCCGATGAACGCGTGATCCCCGCGGCCGCTGACGAAGCCGAGGAAGTTGCCGTCTGGAGACCAACGCAGCGTGCCATTCTCTCCCCGAGCGTGAATCAACTGCTGGGGCTTCTCGCTGCCGTCCAGTTTCGCCAGCCAGATTTGGTCCTTGAAACGATAAGCGACCCGATTGCCCTCCGGGGAAACAGCCGGAGAGTGGCCCTCGCCAATCTTTCGAGGCTCCCCCTTCAAGGAACAGACCCAAACGTTCTGTTCCACTCCTTCCACGATTTTCGATGGATTCGGATACGGCTTCTCGCTGAATTCGAAATCTCCGCCCCGCGTGTAAACAATCGATTCGGCGTCGGGAGTAAAGACCAGTTCGCCAACATCCTGCCCATCATCTTCCGAGTACTTCGTAACCTGACGCGCAGTGAATCCGGTGCCCGTTGCCGCCGGCTCGGCGATCCATATATTCCGCTTGCCTTCTCGGTTGAATACCCACGCGAACCGGTTCTTGGTCCGCGCCGCAATCAGATCGCTCGGAAAAGGTGCGCTGAGTACTTGCGATAATGTAAACGAGCTTTTCTGGCTGGCAGCTCCGAATCCTGCCCATGTGATCGCGGTTGCACAGAGCAATAACCGTAAACAGCCGCGAGCGATTTTCATCTTCTCGTGCTCCCGGAAATAAAAATGCTTTATTTCCCCGCGGAAGCGGGTTGCTCTTCGTGAATGTCTTTACGATGCAGCAATCGTACCAATGCTTGGTTTAGGCGCGCACGAAGCGCATAGCGGTCGTGAGCACGGCAGATATAACGCACGGACACTTCTATCCCGGATGCGGTCGGACGCAAATTGACGGTGGGGGTGGCCGAGACTGCCCGTACGCGGTAGCGAGTCGTGATACGTTTCCATTCCTCCTCGGCCGCGCGAGCGCTGGCTTCGGTCTCCTTGGCCACAGTTTTCTGAATCTCGTCAATCGTCCTGTACGGATCTTGATCGGCCGGAATCATGAGCTGAATCTCATCCCACAGCCATTGCCCGCTGGTGGTGAAGTTGAAGAAGTGCCCTTCGATAGCGTAGCTGTTTACGAATGCCACCTTGCGGCCGGTGGGATGCCCGGTTGAGGTCCAGTTGCCCGTTTCGAGCAGGACGGTGCGCAGCAGATTGATCTCTATTACTTCGCCGGCAACACCGTTGATCTCAACCCAGTCACCGGCACGAATCCCGTTCTTGCCCATCAGCACAAACCAGCCGAAGAACGCCACGATGAAATCTTTCAACGCCACCGTCAATCCGGCTCCCGCCAGGCCAATGATTGTCGGCATCTGGTTAGGTGCCCCCAAAATTATCAGCAGAATCAGCAACACCCCTACCGCCTGGATGGCGAAGCGAATTACCGCGCGCAAGGTGTGGAGACGAGTGCGTTCTGGGCCCTCGGCGATCGAATGATCGACCACGCGCTCGATCAAATAAGCACAGAGTACGATCAGCAAGATCCAGAGCGTTGATTCGACCATGGCGTGCATCGCGGCTCGCTGCTGGGTCTTCACCAGAAAGATCCACTGGCTATATGTGGCCTCTAATTCCTGTTCGGCTTGGATACGCTTGTCCAGATCAGCCAGGTTTTTCTGGTCATCGGAGAGCAAGTGCAAAGACTTGACGGCTCGATCCGCGCCTCCCGGAGACAGCCCTGCGGCCGTTGGGTGGGAGCTGTTCGCCTCCTGCGCGGCCGCCATCCGCTGACTCTTCTTGTCGTTGCTGACCTCGTTCTCAAGCGCATTATGGGATTTGTTGAGCGTTCCGGCGATCGCGGCGGCCTCCCCCCGTGCCAGCTCCAGTTGAGCGATCTTGCTCCGCAATCCGCGCCAAGCCGCAAACTGGGTAACGAAGTTGCCCGCATGATAATCGAGTTTACTGGGGGCTTGCCCCGGTTGTAGATTGCTATGCTCGGCGGCCTGATGCTGCTCAAATTGGCGCTGTATCAGCGCACCCGGATCGGCGCCCGAGCGAACCAGGTCTTCCTTGGCATCGTCCCATTCGTCCTGATCGAGTTCAAGCTGGGCCTGCGCAACATCCAGTTGCTCCTGCAGGCTGACTTGGTGGGGACCGTTCGCGGTGGGCAATTCCTTTTCGAGTTGCTTCACGCGCTCCTGATCGGCCTTGACTTCGCCCGCGACTTCGCCCGCATGCTGATACAGTTCGCGGAACTCCGCCTTTTCCTGTGGGGGATGATCCGCTGCTGCTCGGGACGCATCGCGGAAGGCAAGGTCCACTTCATTGTCGGCGAGCCGCATGGCTTCCGCGGCCACCCGTTGTTCGTCGGCGCTGCCGACAAGTTTGCTCATCGCGCGCGCAGTCTGGAGCGGGCGTTCGTCTACCAGTTCAGCGGGACGCGTTTCTTCGGTCGCGGCGCGCGATGATCGATAGGAACCTGGTTCGCCAGTGAGAAACCAATACACCAATGCGGCCAGCATCAACGAAAGCAGAGATAGGGTGATCACCCATTGGCGAGATTTCATCCAAGGAGGCATTCGGGGAATTCCGGTTCTGTTGCGCCATTATACTGATCCGGCCTGCCGGGGCATCATCTCCGAATGGGCGCAGACACTCTTAATGCCGCGGCGTTTCAGGCGACGCTTCGTTCCAGCTCTCGTCGATTCCAATTTCCCAGACTGGCGCCCGCTTCATAGGTGCTTTGGAGAAAATCTAAAACCGCGGCTGAAGGCTCCGTAGAGTTCCGAGCATCGTCATACATCAGCAGGAACTCGCGCATTTGTGGATAATAAAAGGCTTTGGTGGGTCTGACCTTGGTTTCCCCGAATCCAGGCGGTTCAGGCGCCGCATAGACGTAGAAAGCCGGACCCGCGACCTCACCGCCACCGGGCCACCAGCCTGCGCTGATAACCTCGTGCGAATATGCTTCACGCGTAATATGATCGGCTTCGGGGCGTTCCGGCGCGCGGCGGCCAGAGAAACGAGTCACAGCCAGATCGAAGCTTCCCCAAAAAAAGTGCACAGGGCTGCACTTACCGACAAAACCGGAGCGAAACTCGAGAAAGATTCGGTCAACGGTGGTCAAGATGCGCCACAGCCGATTGGCATATTCCGGTTGGTAGGAGGCGTGCTGCGTATCTTGGTCAAACCGAATGGGATTGGGAATTTCGGCCGGCATGGGCCAGATCTTCACCGCGATGCCCAGCGACTTTAATGTCGCCATGAATTCCCGGTAAAAATCCGCTACCGAACGCGGCTCGAGCGCAATTCGCTTTTCCCTGCCCTGGCTGGTACGAATCAGCAGTTGATGGTGAAGGAAGTCGAACTCTATCTCGAAGCTTTCCCCTTCATAGGGAATTGCCGAAGTGGTCAGTCCAACCGCATTCACGTAAAGGGGAACCTCCCACCAGTGGTTCATGGGCGGGGTCAGGGCGAGGCGAACCTTGCCCACGATCTGTGTCCACATGTGAAGCGTGGCATAGGTATCCTGCCACTCTTTAAGAGGCAGCGCGGGCCACGTATTTTGCGCGCTCATGCGTCTCCTTGATATTCTTCCGGACTTATTCTTCCCGACAGCCTTATTCGTCCGGACGGCCTGCCGGTGCTGGCGCGGGCTGTGCCGAATCTTGGCTTGCCGTATGGAGCTCTCGGGAGGCGTCCGCAGGCGAAGCCTCTTCCATCGAAGATGACGCTTCCCTTAGCTCGTCGGATGAACCGTGAGACTTCTCAGCCTGATACAGGTCGCTCTGGAAAGATTCGGCAACCAGCTTCTCGAATTCCTCCATGCTAGGCAGTTCGGTGACGTCTTTCAGTCCAAAGCGGAGCAGGAACTCTTTCGTAGTCTTGTACAGAATTGGCCGACCGATGACTGCTTTGCGTCCCGCGGTCGTAATCAGCTTGCGATCGAGAAGGGTGGCAATTACTCCGCTCGAGTCCACACCGCGAATTTCGCTGATCTCAGGCACGGTAACCGGTTGTTTGTACGCGATGACGGCCAGCGTCTCCAGAGCCGGCAGTGAAAGCCGAATTGGGGGCTTGAGACTCTTGGCGAAAGCCCGAACTACGTCGTGCTGCTCAGGCTTGGTCGCCATGCGGTAGCCGCCGGCCAGCTGGCGGATTTCTACGCCATGGTCGGCAGAAGCATACTCGGCGACGAGTTCCTCGACCGCGGCACGAACTTCCGACTTAAGTGCTGCTTCGTTCTCCGCGGGAGCCGACTCCTTCACCAGTTCGACGATTTGTTCCAGGGTAACCGGATTTTCGGCCGCGTAGATAATGGCTTCGAGTTTGGCCTTAATAGACATAGTCGGTAGTGGTTGGTTCGGAAAAGACCAATCTAGCGCCAGTCGTCGCGAACGGCGGACTGTTCGTTCATCACTTCGTCAAAATGCACGTGCCTGCGCACCAGGATTTCGCCAAAAAGGCGATCTTGCCGTACCTGAATTGCCTGCAGTCGAACCAACTCAAGCAAAGCGAGAAACAAGCACACCAGAGTGTTGCTGGAATTCACACCGCGGACGAGGTGGGTGAGGCGGATCGGCCTTTCTTCCAGACTCAAACGGCGGCGCAGGTAATCGATCATCTGCCCTACCGTGACCGTCTCTTCGTTCACTTCGATGATCGGGCGCGACTTGGCCCGGTCCAGGATTGTCTGAAAGGTCTTGACCAGATCGATGACGTCGGCGGCAATTTCTGGCTCCGTGCCCTCCGCATCTTGGAATTCTTTCAGCGCGGGATTGGACCAGACCGCTTCCTCAATTTGCTGTTTCTGCAGCAGCATCTGCGCGGCGGATTTAAACTTCTCGTGCTCCAGCAGGCGGTTGACCAGTTCCGAGCGCGGATCTTCCCCCGCTTCCACCGGAGCATCGGGATCACGCGGCAGCAACATCTTCGACTTGATGTGAATTAGTACTGAAGCCATGTAGATGAACTCGGCGGCTACATTCACATCGAGTTCTCGCATCTTCTCGACGTAAGACAGATATTGGGCCGTGATCTTGGCGATGGGAATGTCGTAAATGTCGATGTCCTGCTTGCGTATCAGGTCCAGCAACAGATCGAGCGGACCCTGGTACACGCCGCCCACCGCCACGGCAAAAGGGAAGTCATTCTCCTCGTGCTTGCTGTTCTGAAGCGCGGCAATAGTCGCTTCGGCTGCAGGTCTGATTACGCCCGGACTATCAGCGCCCGTCTTAACAGAATCCATCATTCGAGCGGTATACCCCTACTTAGCGCGTTGCGCATTGCTGGCCGCATCAGGACCACGGCTCATCTCCATGGCATCGCGAACTTCGCTCATGGTGGCTTCGGCCACCTGGCGGGCGCGGGTGGAACCTTGCTCCAGGATATCCCAAGCGAGCCTGGGATTGTCCTCGTATTTTTTACGGCGCTCCTGCATGGGATTCAAGATGTTAACCAGCGAATCCGCCGCCCAACTCTTGCACTCGATGCAGCCGATTCCCGCAGAGCGGCAGCCTCGATTGACTTTGGCGTTAGTAGCAGCGTCACTGAAGATTTTGTGCAGATCGCCGACCGGGCAGACGTCCGGATTTCCCGGATCAGTGCGGCGCACGCGCGCCGGATCGGTAACCATAGTCTTCAGCTTCTGCCGGACCAGCGGCTCGGGGTCAGTCAAAAGTATGGTGTTCCCATACGACTTGGACATCTTGCGGCCGTCGGTACCGGGCAGTTTGGCCGCAGGTGTGAGCAGAGGCTGCGGCTCAGGGAATACTGTGCCGCGCTTGCCGTAGAACTGATTAAAACGCCGTGCGATCTCTCGCGTTAGCTCGACGTGCGGGACCTGGTCTTCCCCGACCGGCACGAAATCGCCCTTATAGATCAGAATATCGGCGGCTTGCAGAACCGGGTAGCCGAGGAAACCATACATGCCGAGATCCTTATCGGAGATGTTTTCTCGTTGTTCTTTATATGTCGGAACTCGTTCCAGCCAGCCCAAGGGCGTGACCATCGAGAACAACAAATGCAGTTCGGCATGTTGCGGGACATGTGACTGGATAAACATGGTCGAGCGCTCCGGATCGAGACCCGCCGCCAGCCAGTCCAGCATGACCTCCACGCAGTTCTCCTTGACGAGTGAAGTATCCGCGTAGTCTGTGGTGAGGGCGTGCCAGTCAGCGATGAAGAAGAAGCACTCGTAGGGATCCTGCATGCCCACCCAGTTGGCCAGCGCGCCGACATAGTTGCCGAGGTGCAATTTGCCAGTCGGGCGCATGCCGCTGAGCATGCGTTTACGTTGAGCCGAAGGTGTCATCAAAATCTCATCAGGATGGCGTTGAAGATTCCCACCACCGGAAAAATCAACCTTCCCAGCAGTCCCCCTCCCAGGAACACCAGCGCAATCAGCCCGAAGATGCCAATCGTGTCATATACACGGCGAACCGAATCGGAGAGAAAGTGACGTAACACATGGCTGCCGTCGAGCGGTGGGACCGGAATGAGGTTAAATACGCCCAGGACGACATTAATCAGCATCGCTTCGTATAACAGCAGGCAAACCGGCACCAGAACAGAATCGCTCCCCGACCCCACAATTCCAAAGCGGTAGGCGAATGGAAGGCTGGGGACGATCTGGTGCCCCAGCGGCGAGGTCAGCGAAATGACAATTAGCAGCAAGACCGAAACGCTGGCGACCAGGAAATTGCTGATCGGACCGGCGACTGCGGTGAGAATGTCGTCCAGCACGTGATTGCGAAAATTGCGCGGGTCTACGGGAGTCGGTTTTGCCCAGCCAATCGCCGGAAAATGGGCGAATAGAGCGATCATCGGCAACAAAATCGTTCCCACAGGATCGATGTGCTTGATCGGGTTCAGAGTGATCCTGCCCAGCATGCGCGCGGTTGGATCGCCGCAGCGGTTCGCCATCCAGGCGTGAGCGGACTCATGAATGCTGATCGCAAAGAGAAATACGATCAGCTGAAACAGGATGTCTACGGTTTGGAGGCTCATTTCGGGGCTGCAACTGATAATATCAGACCGTTTTCCGGCGAAACCTTGGTCTGCAGAATGCGTCCGGTGAAGGGTCGAGTCACAACTCCTAATAACATGCCGCCATCATTGAGGGTTTCAGAAAACACATAACGCAGAGTGTTTGTCGTTTTGGCGCTTGATCCCCCGGAACCTGAAATCGGAGACCTGAGTTCCTAGACTATGACACCGGAGGCGTTTGCTTTCCCCCATCGGCAGCTCTGAATTGGGGGTAAAATCGTGTGCACAGCTTGGGGTTAAGATTATGAATTCTCGAACTCTGCTTATTCCTCTCACGATTGCGTTTTTCAGCTGCTATTTACTCGCGCAACATGCTGGCGGTGGAAGTGGTACAAGTGGCGGCCGGCCAACCGGCGGCGTGAGTGGGGCCAATACTCCCACCAACCCCGGTCCCGGCACCAATCTTCCCAACCGTCTTCCGAACCCTGATATGGGTTCGCGCCCCATGTTTCTTTCGGGGAAGGTTGTTGTGGACGACGGCACACCTCTCACCGATGCAGCCATGATTCAGACGATTTGTCGCGGCAACATACGGGACGAGGGCTACACGGACTCGAAGGGTACATTCAGCGTCCAGCTCGGTGGTATGGCGGTTCGACCGATCACGGGCACTGCCGACGATACGGGCGGCCGCACCAGTGTCGAGACGATGCCGGCGGGCGGCACCACGGGCTCGGCGCGGGACATGCGTGACTGCGATCTCCAGGCCGTGCTGCCCGGGTTCACTTCGCAGCAGATAGAACTCGCCAGCAAGATGACTGACTTTGGCAACGCCGATGTCGGAACCGTCATCCTGCACCGCATCGGCCACGTGGAAGGATTCACCATCAGCGCAACCAGCATGATGGCTCCGGGCAAAGCGAAGAAACTGTACGACCAGGGGCGGGAAGAGGAAAAGAAGAACAAGTGGGATGCGGCACAGGAAAAGTTCTCCAAGGCGGTCCAGATCTATCCCCAGTACGCAGTGGCTTGGTATGAGCTGGGCCGTGTGCAGATTCAGCAGAAGGACGTGGCGGGCGCAAAGAATTCATTTCATCAGTCGATCGCTGCCGATCGCACCTACATCAGCCCTTATGAACAATTGGCCCAGATCGCCATGCAGGCGAAGCAATGGAAGGATCTGTCCGATGACACCGACGAAATGTTAAGACTGAATTCGGTGAGCTTCCCGCAATATTGGCTGTATAACGCCATAGCCAGTTATTTTTTGCAGAACTATGACAAAGCTCAAAAGAGCGCACAAGCAGGCCTGAACATCGATCCCAAGCACCGGGTTCCGAAACTCGAATACATCCTAGGAATGGCGCTGGCCGAGAAGCATGATTACCCGAACGCCTTGCTGCACGTCCGCAACTATATTCAGCTGGCACCGCACGCACCCGACGTCGAGTTGGCGCAAAAGCAGGTAGCCGAACTCGAAAGATTGTCCGGAAATGGCGCGGCAGCGAAGAATTAACCGGTTCCTCACACTTCAGGCGGCAGCGCTTGAGTTTGGCTGAGCCCCTGGTCCCCCGGTGGAGCGCTTTCACCCGCGATGGCGCTCCTCATACGCCCGCCGTAACTCAGGGGGCGCGATTGGCTTCACCTTTACTGGCTTTGCCGGGACTCCCACCACGATTTGATAGGGTTCCACATCCTTGGAGGCCACACCCATGGCCCCCACAAGCCCGTGCTCGCCCACACGGATCCCGCTGAGCACGGTTGCATGATAGGTAATCCGCGCCTTGGGTCCAATCTCCGTTTTCTGGTTCGTGACGATCATGCCGTCATTGACGTCGTGCGCGTGTGAGTAGACGTTTGCGTAATCGGAAACGGATGTGCCTTCACGAATAATGATTTCTCCACGATCGTCGAGGAACGCGTATTTGTGAATGACACAGTTATCTTCCACGGTGAGGTTATAGCCATAGGAAATCTCGACGCCGTGGAAAATCTTCACATTCTTTCCGCAGTGTTTGAATATATGGTGGGCGAGCATGGCGCGAACCCGGTAGCCGAGCCAATGATTCAAGCCAAGGGGCGAACGGTCGTACATCATCCAGAACCAGATCAGCGGCTTGCGCTCCGCGTACTTGGCGGCGTCGACATCGCCGTAGTACTCCGGTTCGAGCGTCGCGTTGCGCGGGTCAAAGGAATTCACCAGAACCTCGGTCGCCAGTGGCGTGGCGTTGTCCGGTTCGGCGTATGGGCGCCCGAGATATATCTCATGCAGGCCATTGCGCACCACCATGCTGCGATGATCTGAATCGCGGTTCAGGAACTCCTGATCGAGGTGGCCGATCCAGGACAGGAAGGCTCTTTCTGCGTTCGGAGTGGGGTTTAACTTGCGATATTCGTATCGCGGCATAGTGCCTCGCTCGTGGCGACCAACCATAGCATAACCGCGTGCTTTATAATTCGCCGCTCGGAAGAAGCCGAAAACCAAGGAGCAAGGAAACCTAGTGCCCGCCCATGCCATCCCGCTTAATCTCGCTCGCAAGCTGCGCGTTACCGACTACTTCACCCTGGGTTGGGGAACGATGGTCGGGGTGGGATGGCTGGTTGTCATGGACGACTGGCTGGGGCGCGGTGGTCCGGTTGGAGCAATCCTTGGCTTCGCGATTGGCGGCGTCTTGCTTCTGCCCATTGGCTATGTGTATTCGCAGCTGGTGATGGCCATCCCGGACGCTTCCGCCGAGGTCGCCTATACCGCGAAGGTGTTTTCTCAGCCGATAAGCTTCGCCACGGGCTGGATGATGGTGCTGGCGTATTTCATTGTTTGTCCATGGGAAGCAGTGGCTGCGGGACGAATCGCAGGATACATATTCCCCCAGTTGAATTCATTTGCGCTGTACTCGATTGCGGGAAAGCCAGTCTACTTACCGCATCTTGTTCTGGGACTGGCGCTCACCGCACTGCTGATTTTTCTGAACTATCGTGGCATACGGCTCAGCGCGACTTTTCAGAACTGGACCGCCTTCGGCACGCTTGCGCTTTTTGTGGTGTTTGTCTCGTTCGGCGCTGCGCGGGGTTCGATCCACAACTTTCCTCCCGCGTTCAGCGGGAGCGGAGCTCTCATTTCCATTTTTCTGGTAATCCAGATCGTGCCGTATTTCATGACCGGCTTCGAGTCGGTTGCCAAGGCGGCCGAAGAAGCCAATCCCGATTTTCGCCCGCGCCAGTTTTTTCGAGCGATTATCTTGGCAATTGTGGTGGGAATTCTGTTTTATACGATTGTGATTGCTGCGGTCGCCTATGCCGCGCCGTGGAAGAGGCTTACCTGTCCCTTCATGACGGCGGTTGTGTTTCAGCGAGCGGCCGGGTCGCGTTGGATTGTGAGCGTGATTCTGGCGGCGGCCCTGCTGTCGTTGCTGAAGGTTTTCAACGGGAATTTTGTAGCGGCCAGCCGACTCGTGTTCGCTCTAGGTCGGCGCGGGCTTATAGACCGCCGGCTGGCCACGGTCCATCCCCGTAATCAGACGCCCTTTGTGGCGGTCCTGTGGACCGGGATCGGAACCGCGGTGTGCATGTTCTGGGGACCGGCCATCCTCATCCCCATCACCGAGGTAGGCTCAGTGGCATCGGCCGCCGGCTGGCTGGCGGCTTCGGCTGCTTACTACGTCATGCGCCCGGCGCGCGGCGAGCGGATCGTCGCAGCCCTGGGCATTGTGGTTGGTACGGGCATGATCTTGATGAAAGTTGTTCCTGTTCTTCCGGGACATTTCAGCCGCTACGAGTGGATTGCTCTCGTCGCGTGGATCTCTCTGGGGGTTGCTTTGAACAAACGGGAAAAGGTGCTGGCGCAAGTCACGGTCAATCACTAAGATCGTTACTCGAATTGAACTGCTCGATCGCAAACGAAAACTGGGCGAATGAAAAATCGAATCGCGGTATGGAAGGTATTCCGAATTCTGCTCTTTGTGCTGGCCGTCGTCGGCTTCCGATCCCCCCAAGCATTTGATCTGATTATCACGAATGGCCACATCGTCGATGGTACCGGCTCGCCTTGGTATTTAGGCGATGTTGGAATTCGGGAGGGGCGTATCGTGGCCATCGGCAACCTGGGCGGTATGCCGCACAAACGAACGATTGATGCTAATGGCAAAGTTGTGGCCCCCGGGTTCATTGACATGCTGGGCCAGTCGGAATTGACAATCCTGGTCGACCCTCGGCTGCCGTCGAAAATTTACCAGGGAATCACGACCGAGATCACCGGTGAAGGTGGCTCAGTCGCACCGCTGAATGACGCCATGATTCAGGCAGACCACGCCGTATATGAGCACCTGAATATCAAACCGGACTGGCGCACGTTCCGGCAATATTTTGCCCGGCTTGAAAAGCAGGGTATCGGCATTAATCTTGCCAGTTACGTCGGCGCCACCCAGGTTCGCCGCATGGTTCTCGGCGACGAGGACAGGCAGCCTACCGCCGAGCAGCTCGCACAAATGAAAGCGCTCGTTGGCGACGCCATGCGCGAGGGCGCTGTAGGAGTGTCTACCTCGCTGGAGTACGCCCCCGCGCCTTACGCCAAAACCGACGAATTGATCGCCCTGGCTGGCGAAGCTTCTAAGTTTGGCGGCATCTATGCGACCCATATGCGCAGTGAGGGAGACGCCGTCCTCGAGTCCATTGATGAAACCGTGCGCATCGGCCGTGAAGCTCATATCCCGGTAGAAATCTGGCACTTCAAAGTTGCCGGTAGGTCAAATTGGGGAAAGATGCCGGAGGCTGTTGCCAGGATTAACGCTGCCCGTGCTCAAGGCATCGACGTCGCCGCCGATACCTATGCTTATACCGCCTGGTTCAACGGCTTATCAGCGTTCATCCCTCCCTGGGCGCACGATGGCGGCGATGCCAAGCTGATCGAGCGGCTCAAGGATCCCGCCACCAGGGCACGCATTCGCCAAGACATGCTCTCCCGTTCATCCCAATGGGATAACGAATGGGATGAAATTACAGGCCCCGAGGCGGTCCTGATCGGTGTGGTGCATAACCCCAAGCTGCTGCCGCTTCAGGGGAAGAGATTATCGGAGGTGGCCAAGCTCTGGAACCGGGATCCCATGGACGCATTATTCGATTTGTTGATCGAAGATGACGCTTTTACCGGCGTAGCAGTGTTTGGGATGTCCGAGCCCGATGTGGTGCTCGCCCTTGAGCAGCCGTGGGTTTCGATGGACAACGATTCTTCCGGTACATCGCCCGAGGGGATTCTGGGCGAGGAGCATCCCCATCCGCGTGCTTACGGCACATTTCCGCGAATTCTAGGGAAGTATGTGCGTGAGGAAAGGAGGCTGTCGCTCGAGGACGCGATCCGCAAGTTCAGCGCGCTGGCTGCTGAACGCATGCGTCTGACCGATCGCGGCGTGCTGAAAGCGGGTATGTGGGCGGACATCGTGGTGTTCGATCCAGCGTCGATTCGCGATTTTGCGACCTTTGAAAATCCGAACCAGCTGGCACAGGGAATGGATTTCGTGCTGGTTAACGGAGTTCCCGTGATTGATCAAGGCAGGATGACGGGCGCGCGGCCGGGAAGGGTTCTGCGCGGACCGGGGTACGAGCCGTAACTAGCAGAAAACAGATGCCCCTTGAGCGGGTGCATACCCGAATCACTTTTGGGTGATCGTTAGTTGATTTCGGCCGACCACAGCTGTGTCAATCTTGTAGGGCAGCGAGAATCGGGAATTCAGTCCGACGTCGCGGTACTTCGGTGTCAGGTACTTCTCGACAAAGAGCTGCAAAACAAAGCGGGGGATGTCGACTCCATCGAGCGAAACCGAGTCGACCGCTACATAGCCCAAGTGCCCCGCACCATGGGCGTGGGCGACGACAATAACATCGTGGACGCCTGAGAAAACCGACAGCAGAGGATTGGCGCTCGTTCGGCCGTTCTTCACTTCGTCGAAGTCGACACGAGCATTCCCCGTAATTACCCCCGGCTCGCCGGCAAAACTCAGCGATTGGACTCCTCTCGGCAGCTTTACCTGTCCGGACGCGACATAGCCATTGATCTCCTGCTGAGAAAAGTTAGTCGGCGTCTGATCAGGCTGTGCGAGCGCTCCGTTCTGCTGAACGTGCTGAATCTTCTGCTCGGTTCCGGCAACCAGCGACGAAGGTGGTGGAGGCGTGGCGGCCTGTCCGAGAGCGGCTGCAAAAACGAAGATCAGCAGGAGCGAGTCTTGATTTGTCATGGTTTAAGGGAGGCGCGAGTCTCGGGCGTGTTCACCGGCACCATGTGTGGCGCCGATAGCGTCCCGTCGATGAGGAAGCCCCCGCCGGAGCGTGCAAGTTTCATCTGTAGTTTTTGTCCGGGCAACGCGCTGCCGGTGACCTGGTAAACGCCACTGCCACTCGCCAATCTTCCGTCCTCGAGCACAAATGCCCCGTCTTCGAAAGCAAGACGCCCGGTGAAGCGTCGGACGCGAAGCGGCCCGCCGCCGGAGGGGATCGGGATATGAGGCAAGACACCGTCGCGCATCTCGTATTGCAAGGTGCCTATGCCAGAAGCCAGCCAGTCCTCCGCCGTTCCGCCTGACGCTTGGAACTGGTAGGTGCCCTTCGCCGTTCCGGCAATCCAGCCGTCATGCATGGCGTCAGCGAGTTGGCCTAAATCGATGTGATCGAATGTACCTGTTGCCGTAAATTCCGGCGGGCTCACGCGCAGGTTCCCCGTCCAATTGCCCCGATGCCGTCCTCCCAGCAGGTCCGCCGTGAGCGCGGTAAAATGTACAAGCCCATCACGAACCTCCACGTGCGAGGAGATCCGATTCGCCTCAAGCCCTCGAATCTGGACTCGCCGGACCGCTAGGCTTCCGGTTGCGTTAAGCACACTGAGAAGAGAAGGGCCGGGAGCGCCCGCTGGCGTGAAACGATACCAGGGACGCTTGCGATTCCGAGGGCTGAGCCATTCACGAAAGCCGTCTGCGGCCACGCGGTCGGCCTCTAGGTCGAAATGAACCGGGCACCCGCTCAGTAGATGGCAGGGACGCGGAAACCAGAGCGATCCTTCCCAGTTCGTGCCGGCTGCCGAAGCAACGATGCCGGTCACGTGGACTCGGTCTTTGTCCAGGAGAAGATTGGCGGAATCGATTTCCACTTCTCCATTTAGGCCGGGAAATCGGGCTCGTATGGGGCGTAGCTGAATCGTTCCCGAGGGGCGGGGCGCGGCAAATCCCAGCCATTCTCCCGAAACTGCGAGATTGACGTTAGCGCCCCCGGCGGCCGTCAATTGTGGAACCTGCAATCCGGCAATCTGCGCAGCCTGCAAAAGCCGTTCGACCGGTCCCTCCCCTTGAACGGCAAAGGTATAGCCCGACTCACTTGCCCATCCCTCGACCTTCACGGCGGCTTGCTTCGCTAAAGGCACCTCGATTGGACCGACGCTCAGACGAACATCGGACAAGACACCTCTAAGAGGGTCCGAATTTTTTCGAGCGATTCCCGGCGCAGGTTCGACTTCGAAAGGAACCATGCCCAGTGTCAGTTCGGTTTTGGCGATGGCCGAGTGCAGGACAAAATGCTCCGTGTGGCCGCTACCGGTCCATTCGAGCTTACGGTTATCTTTTGCCCGACTGCGCAAGGCGAAGTCCCCAGCCACGGTTCCCGTTGCGGAGAGGTCGTCGGGAAGGTCTTTCTTCGCGCGGCGCATGAGATTGACGACTGCCTGGAGCGGAATGTCGTCAACCGCTAAGGCGAGGTCATAAACGCGCGCACCGCTGGGAGCGCCGATGCGCCCTTTCACGCTCAACGAGCCCTGCCCGATCGGGGAACGGCAGACTAAATTGGAAATGGCGCGTTTCACCGAGCTGTAGTTGGCTTCGCATGCGGTCGCCAAGCGCAGGGATCGCTCGGTGACGATGTCATAACGCCGAAAATCGTCCAGGGATAACTTCACACCGACCTTCAGTTGCGCCGGCGTTCCGGCCAAAGCCGCCGAAAACGTCAGGCCGCCGCGCCAGCCCATATCCCTGCCATAGAACAGCTTGGTTAGTTCGCCCATCTGCGCGCCGTCCCAGCGGATGGTGAACTCTACGGGGATATCGCGCAGGCTGCCGGACCGCTGCCACGTGCCGCTCATCCGCAAGGTGCCGGTGTCGGTGAGATTGAAATCCGTTCGCACGGGCTCAGCTGCCAATCGCATGCCCCACTGATCGTTGGAGTCAAGCCACACGGCAAAGTCGGCGTCGGTTAAGGCGTAAGGCTTTTTCTCCAGGCCGACTTTGAAGTTGATACGGCCGTTTTCGGCTTCGAGGTAGGGAAATTGGGGGCGACGGACCGGAAGATAGCCTTGAGCTTGGCCAGGTTCGGCGTGTGCGGCACGTTCAATGAGGGATTCGATATTCCAGTGACCATTCTCCCCGCGCACCAGGTTTAAGCTGGGTTCCTTGAGACTGAGCCGGCCAATTTCCATGCGCCCGCGAAGTAGCGAGCCGAAACTAAGCGCCGCGGTCACCTCCTCGGCACGCAACACCGGCTCGGCACTAAACACGGGATCGTCGTAAACGACAAAATTGA
>Ga0126372_10000158_pt1 | contig 19986 bp, 14 predicted proteins | sample PanSoiMetaPlot_6_FD_92762 | JGI IMG/M metagenome (GOLD analysis project Ga0126372, IMG submission 92762) | Tropical forest soil microbial communities from Panama - MetaG Plot_6 | ecosystem: Environmental > Terrestrial > Soil > Tropical forest > Bulk soil | place: Panama | collected 2016-02-17
GGACTACTCCATCGGGCCAGACCACCCGAAATTCCTCATTGAAATCGGTGTTGTCTCGCTCGGCACTTTCCAGGGCGCCGCGAATTCGAGCGCGATCTTCAGGGTGTACGCGACCCCAGAATTCTTTTATTGATCGAGCGTGCTCTCCCGTCGCCATTCCCATCAACTCGTCCGCGTGCCCGAACCAGAGCGTTCTTCCGCTCTTGATATCCCACTCCCAACCCCCGATTCGACCAGCTTCCATAGCCAGATAAAGCCGTTCGTTGGCCTGACTAAGATTCTGTTGCGCGAGCTTGCTGTCGGTGATATCGATACAAGATCCTATGTATCCAGCAAACGTGTGATCTTGATTGAATCTAGGCACACCAACATCGAGAACCCACCGATATTCTCCGTCGAAATGTCGAAGCCGATATTCCATGCTGAACTGCTCACGTCGATCAAAAGCTTGCGTGTAGGTCTCAATGCACCGTTTCAAGCCCTCACTGTGCACTCCCTCGGTCCAGCCGTCTCCAAACTCCTGCTCGATAGATCGTCCCGTGAACTCGAGCCAAGGCTTGTTGAAGTAGGTGCAGAGTTTGTCTGTTCCCGACATCCAAATCGGCACGGGAGCGGTATCGGCAACCAACCGGAAGCGAGTTTCGCTTTCTTTGACCTCCTCCTCGGCTTGCTTGCGCTCCGTAACGTCGGCTATCATGCCTGTCACGCGTAACATCTTGCCTTGATCGTCGAAGTGAGCGCGACCGTTCCCCTCAACCCGAATCGCACTACCGTCAGCGTCTACCATGCGATAGCTGATTTGAAGATTGGGCCTTTCAGGAGTGAGGGCGGCGACTGCGGCGATAACCCTTTCTCGGTCGTCTGGATGAACCTTAACCAGCATTTTCTGGCCTGTCGTGGGACCCGCCTCCTCAATCCCAAGTACCTGGGCGGCTTCTGCCGAGCGGACATCAGTCGTAGCATCCCAGTCGTAGGCAAACATCTTTCCCGCTTGTCCCGCGAGACGAAGCCCTTCCTCGCTGTCGGGCCGCGCTTTCTCTGCTTCCTCGCGTTCTTCTACAAGAGCGGCCAGAACCAAAAACGGTATCGTGGCGAAGAGCAAGAAGAGCTGTAAGGAAACCATGTTGCCGAGCGCTGTTGATCCATGGAAGGGACCGCGCTCGTACACGGCACCCCAAATTGAGAAAAAAGCAACAACAAGCATCGACGACGCGACGCCGGTGGTTCCGAAACGCAGAGCAGACCACAGCAGAAACGGCACCAGCGAATAAAGGAGCAGAGGGCTGGCCCCAGATGAAGAGACAAGACTGAAGTACCCCAAAACTACTAACCCTGAGATCAGCGCCACCGCTTCGAGCTTGTAAGCAACTGACTTCGGTTTCCGCGTGAGGGCTGTGTTCACCCAACCTAAAATGGCCGGGGTCAGAGTGAGCAGGGCTAACGCCTCCGTGAGAAGGCTAATCCTCCACGTGAGCCAATAGTTGCCCCTGAACCCGAACGCAGCGACAAAAGCTCCACAGATCGGGGCCAGGATCACCGCGAAGAGTAAGTACAGAGCCAGGCGCTTAATGCTGTTCAGGCGAGGTATGCCGCCGAGACTGTAGCTCACGCCCAAGCCAGCGACCAGAACCGTGACACCATCGCTGAGGTTGAGCCAAACGATGGAACGCAGAGTCAGGTCTGTCTGCCTGTCGTACAGAACTAATCCTGTTAATCCCGCCGCCACAAGCCCCGGCCAAATCCTTCGTGGCGTTAACAACAACACTGCCACCAGAAACGCGCAACCCGGCCATCGCGGCCAGACCAGCTCCGGGCGCGCCATCAATGAACTTCCGAGTATGTCGGCGAAGTAAGACAGGGCTGCTACTAGGCAGAATAGGATTCCGGTATGAAACGGGGAACTCAGATTGGCCCGAGTAAATTGTTTCGACATGTAGCTCCCACTATGGGGGAGAAACAGTGCGATGCCGCATCATTATTAATACTAATTAAATTAAGACGATAACAAAATCCTTCATGCGGGGGGTCACTGCGGCGGTTCACCGTAGCACGCGTAATGAGGATCCGCGGCCAGGGCGACATCCATGCAGGTTGCGCGTCCGGTGTCGGGCAACAGCGTCTTTACATAGACTTCAGAAGGTGCGCTACGCAGCACCGAATAGGAACCTCTGCCGCACAAAACGTGTGTGGCCGTAAACCACCTGCCGGTCCAAGGCGCAATGGCCGCCGGCATCGAATAGAAGAATGGATAGGGATTCCCAAAGCAAAAGCTGCCAGTCCCCGAATTGTGGGAATCTGCGTAGAGGCTGGACAATCACAGCTGGGTATGACGAATCCATCTCGAGTGCGAGCAATCGAGACCTGCGCTCAAGAAGCTTATGGCTGCATGTCGCAAGCGCCGTTCCGATGACCACAAAGGGCACTTTGGATCAATGCAAAAGGGCTGGCGCTATGCCTTGCGCGAGAAGCTGACCAATGCCAATACCAAATTCCCGCACCCATTCTGCCATCACTGCCGCCGTGTTTGGAAAGTGGCAGAACTGGTTCCTTGATCTCCGGTCGCTTCCGCCAGGCGTTTTCGCTTTCCCCTCGCTCCCGGAGTCTCTCGAGGATGCAGTCGTCGCGTCACTGGTAGACGGCCTCACGATGCGTACGATCGATGGGTCGGGGTGTAACTCTCCTCCGCTAAGACAGATCGAGATTTGCGAATCGGAAGAGACACCCCTAGGCTGAGGACAGTCGACAAACGCGCAGGGACCGTCCTTAGGTTTCCTCCAGAGACGCCGCGACAGCGTGACATAACCGACTGGCGGCTTTGGCTTTTGGGACGTAAGTTGTCTGACCTAGGCCAAGAGCGACCTTCACTAGGTCGCTGTCGTTGTCGTGTGTCAGGAAGACTATCCTCGACTTGGGAGATTTCTGCCTAATCATTTTGGCGGCTTCGATCCCATTCAGGCGTGGCAGGGCGATGTCCAGAACTACGATGTCCGGCTGCAATTCGCTCGCTTCACGGACGGCCTCGTGCCCATCGGACGCCTCGGAGACGATCTTCCATTCTGGATGCGCCGCCAAGATCTGGCGAACTCGGGCCCGCCAGTCAGGAAAATCATCGACGATGAGAATGCTCGCAAAGATGAAAGGTGTCATGAAAGGTGTCATAGCTTGGGCGACTCTCGAGTGAGACGCTTCATTCGCGCGCAAACTGCCGATTACGCAGGAAGCAGTTGACTTCTCACGCCTGAGTCGTCACCAACGCACAAAGCAATCGACCGCCCTCGCCGACTTTTCTGGTAATTCAGTACCGGAAATCACCATGATCACCACTGGGTTGCATGACCCGAAGACATCGAGCAATCTCTACCCCAGTCATTGGCGGGCATCTCGACAATCCTCATCAATGCGCAGCGCGTTGACACTGGCCGTGCCTCCGTCTTTCATGTCAGCCGTGGGCTCAACAAACTCCCAGTGTTTCTATGGTGAAAGGGCAATGTGCCGGGTCGCTGGGCACGATGCAACGAACCTGTTCATGAATTTGGAATAAGCAGCTAACCAGCTGTTAAAAAAGAAGCTATTCGGACTTGTGACCTGTTATGCTAAGCCGTGCCGTTCGAGCAGCTCCGGTCCACAGCTCGGCTTGCTCGCTTTGGATCGTTCGAGGTTGATCTCCGCGAACGCAAACTCACTAAAGCGGGGGGGCGTATTCGTCTGCAAGAACAGCCCCTTCGAATCCTGACACTGTTGTTGGAGCGTCCGCGCGAACTGGTCACAAGGGAGGAAATCCGTCAGCAAGTTTGGCCGCATGATACGTTTGTGGATTTTGACGCCGCTTTGAACACAGCAATGCGGAAGCTGCGCGAAGCCTTGAACGATTCGGCCGACAACCCACGGTTTGTGGAAACAGTTCCGCGGCACGGCTACCGTTTTGTAGCTTCGGTCGACTGGGCACCTGAACTACAGGCCGTCGTCCCAATCGAGTCCCGCGTCTGGAGGAACCCGAATGTCTGGGTTGTCGGCGCCGCTTTGATCCTGGCATGCGTAGGGGTTGTAGGATTCCGGCATTCCCGCGGTGCTGGTTCCAAAATCACTCCCGAAGACACCATCGTTCTTGCAGATTTTGTTAACAGGACAGGCGAGACCGCCTTCGACGACTCGCTAAGCACCGCCCTGAGGCTCTCTTTGAGGCAATCTCCCTTTTTCAAGGTGCTGTCAGACAGCGAGGTCGCGTTAACCTTAGAACGGATGACTCGTCCTGCTGGCACGCAACTGACGACCGAAGTAGCCCGCGAACTTTGCCAGCGGGCCGGCAGCAAGGCGTATCTTGTCGGATCGATTGGCGCATTGGGCAGAAAGTACGTGCTCGGGTTGAAGGCCACAAATTGCCAGAACGGAGATACGCTCGCGTCGGAGCAATCGATCGCGTCGTCCGAGGAGAGCATCCTCGACGCACTGGACGATGCATCATTGAGACTACGGCGCGAACTCGGCGAATCACTCGCTTCAGTCCAGAAGTTTGACGTACCGCTGGCGCGCGCGACAACGCCGTCGTTCGAGGCCCTAAAGGGGTACAGCCAGGGGCTGAAGGCTTTCAGTGAGAAGGGCCCTTCCGCATCTTTGCCTTACTTTCAGCGCGTCCTCGAGCTTGATTCTAATTTTGCAGTTGGCGATAGGGCTCTGGGCTTGGACTACTCCGGTCTTGGGGAGGTAGACCGAGCCAGGGAGTACTTCAGCAAGGCGTTTCAGTTGCGGGATCATGTCAGCGAGTGGGAAAAGTTGGCGATCACTGCTGACTACTATCTGAATGTAACCGGAGAACTGGACAAAGCAACTGAAACGTATGAGCAATGGATCGAGAGTTACCCCCGGGATGACGGACCTTATTCGACTTTGGGCATTGTCTATGCCTTACAGGGGCAGTATGAAAAGGCGAGTGAGATCACAAGCCGGGCTTTGCGTCTTGCACCGTCTTTTGGTTCGTACGGAAATCTCGCCATTTACGCGCTTGCCTTGCAGCGTTTCGATGAAGGGCGGCGGATCATCCATGACGCGCAGGCGGGAAAAATTGACGGTTTCGAATTTCGCAGTGCTCTCTATGCTCTTGCCTTTCTCGCGGCGGATTCCGCGGCCATGGCCGAACAGCAGAACTGGTTCGCGGGAAAACCCGAAGAGAGCGTCGGGCTATCACTCGCCAGCGACACCGAGGCATATCGAGGTCGTCTGGGCGAGGCCCGGGAACTTACCACGCGAGCTGTGGAGTCCGCGATACGAGCCAATAGCAAGGAGAGCGGCGCGATCTGGTTGGCGAATGCCGCTTTGCGACAAGCCGCCTTCGGCAATGCTGCCGAAGCACGTAAAGCAGCAGCAAAGGCCTTAAAGCTCGCTCCCACAAGTCAGGGGACAGAAGTCGAAGCTGCGCTTGCATTTGCGATGGCCGATGATGCGCCGCGAGCCGAGTCGTTGGCGCAAGACCTACGTAGGCGTTTCCCGTTGGATACTCAGATGCGATCCCTTTGGCTGCCCGCCGTTCAGACCGAATTGGCGCTGGGCAGAAAGGACCTGACTCACATCTTGAATGCGCCGAAGAGTGTTTCCCCTATCGAGTACGGGAATATGCCGTTTGCTGCCAATCCCTCTTGTCTCTATCCAACTTACATTCGTGCGGAAGCGTATCTGGAGGCTGGGCAGGGCTCGCTCGCCGCTGCCGAATTCCAGAAGATCCTCGATCACAGCGGCGTCGTCTGGAACTGCTGGACTGGCGCCCTGGCGCATCTGGGCGTGGCACGAGCGAATCGATTGCAGGCGAAATCTTCCAATGGCGCCGATGCCGCCGCCCGCGCCCGAGCGCTGACAGCCTACAAAGATTTCCTCACACTCTGGAAAGACGCCGACCCGGACGTTCCCGTCTATGTAGCAGCCAGGGCCGAATACGCGAGCTTGCGGTAACGGCAAACGCCATCCTCAGCTGTTTAGTCTCCAAATTTACAAAACGTCGCCCCCACCGGTCGCACTTGAGACTTGATCCTAAGCAGATTGAGTACATCCATCACGATATGAATAACTCCTTTGTTTGCAATAGATATGTTGCCGCTAATCTTCGTGTTTTCTGCTCCATCGATCGGTTCAATCGTCGCTGTACGCACGGATTCCGCATGGTGAGAGGCGACTCATTCCGCCCTATCTCGTTCAAATCAATACCTCTTCGGTAAACAATAGACCCCTGGCGCGAATCGTTCGCTCGTGTGAGGTCGGGTGCGTACCAAGGAGTTACGTGCAAAGGCCCGACGGAAATTGATCAGAGGAAAGCGTGCGAGGTCCCAAGGGAGCCTACTGGCAAATCATGCAGTTGTTACACCTTTCGAATCACCACAAACTACTGGTTACAAAGGCACGGCACTTAGGAACAACGATATGGATTTAATATTGTTTTTACTCTCGATTTTAGTCGGGGGTGGCAGCGGTGGTGGCGGAAAGTCGTAAACCGACAAAACCATCGCCTGGGTCTCCACGGATCACCTCTCGCAGCTGCGATTTCTAGAAAGTCAGCTTTTGGCCTTCTGGTGTTCTGACAGGATCGGTCCGCTTGACGCAGGGCTAGGCTGAAAACCACGGAAGCTTAGCGACACGCGGGCGCTTGGCCAAAGAAGTTGTGCGGCACTTCTCGTTTTCTGAAAATTTTCTTCCCTCAGTCTGATGGCAACTCTGGCCAGGACGCCGGTCTTATACCAGAGCGCGACCGCTGCTGTGGCAAACTTCACCTGTTGCGATTATGACGCCTTCGTCTTCGGGCGAGCATAACGCTCCATCTCACCGGTCCATCTTAGAAAGCGCCACAACTCCCCTCGCTCACGCCATGCAAACATCCAGAACTCGATAAAGTGAATTTGCTCCATTTTGATGCCGGTGTAGGTTTCCATGCGCCAGAGCAGATAAGGACTGCGCCAGGGCGCGAGGCGGTGTCCACGAGTAGCGTTCCAGAGGAAGCGCACAATATAGCGCATGCTCAGAGGAGTATACGGCAAAGACACAATGGCTGGCAGTCCGTGGATGACGAACAGATTCCCGCTTCAGCTACTATTGACCGTCTCTGGGGGCACTCAGATCCGGTCAACCAATAATGAAATATCTTCACCGCGCTGCCGCAGAGGTGGAAGACAAATCGGAATTAATTCAACCGATAACAAAGATCCTCGCGAAATCCCCTACCACTTGTTTGTCGAGATCACGAGTGGTGCCGGCAATTACCGCACGCGCATGTGATCGGGCTGCTCAACGCCTTAGGAATTTTCGCGAGTGTGTCGCCCCCAGCATTCGGACAACCACTTTGTCTAAAGGCCGATCGCGCCGGCATTTTGATCCGACCGCTGTCCGTCCTCGACAATTGAGGGAAACGGCCGACAGCCGTGTATGGAACAGATGAGATTGAGCAAGCTTTTCTCTGGGCTCACAACTTGGCCGCCTGCCTCGTCTTTCATGACCAACAAAGCTCGGAATATTCCTCGTTTTTCATGGCCATTGCCGTCGGCCACAACCGTCCACTGCTCGATCACGAGAGACCTGCTGCCGGGGCGTTATCCTCGCGGTCTGCCCAAACAGGGGGTAAACACCCGCTTGCCAAGCCGGGGTTTCACCGCTGAGCATTCCTGGATCAAACTCCGCTTCCCGGCGAGCGAGGCGAGCCGCACTCGTCATTGACGCCCACGGCCCAGGCCTCCACCGTGGCGCAGGAAGCTTTGCAGCGAGCGCGATGAAATCTAGGTCACCGAACCTGTCTCCAAGAAACATTCAGCACAGTTATAATTAGGGCGACCGTTGCCCAGGGCCTTGTTAATATTTTGCACGCGAAGGTATGTTCCAAGTGGTTGCCGCAGCTCCAACTCGGGCACTCGAGCAAAAATCGAGACGCCGCCGGGCTTTCGTTCTGCTGGCCGTCGCCTTGCTCCTAGTGTTCGGCATCATACTTTCTCAAACCTCTTTTGATCTTCGCTTTCTAACCCCCGATTCCAACCAGCAACTGCTCTTTTTCGCGACCTTGTCGGCGCTGGTGTTTCTGCTTTTCGTCTTTCTATTCTTTATCCTGGCGCGAAACCTTCTGAAGGTCTTTGCCGAGCGAAGGATGGGGGTTCTGGGTTCGAAATTTCGCACTCGCCTGGTGGTGTTCAGCCTGCTGTTGTCAATTCTTCCGGTGATGGTGATGTTCTGGTTTGCCTACGGACTGATGAACCACTCGATTGACAAGTGGTTTTCCCTTCCTGTCGAACAGGTACGTGCGGATACTGCCGAAATGACCTTGATGCTCTCCGAGTATGCCGCCCAGAATGCTCGCGCCGAGGCGCAAGCTATTGCCGAGTCTCCGGACACGCAGCGCGCTTTTGCCGGCCACGGTTTTAATCCAGCCGTGACCGAGTTCCGCAGGCGGGAACCGACTTTGCAAGGCGGATTCGTCTTCGCTCTACAAAATGGCAATGCCGAGGCTAGCTTCGGAGCTCCCGCGCCTTGGCCCGTCCTGAAACCCGTTCTGCCCTTGCAACAAGCATTGAGAGACCAAGCGGCCAATTTCTCATGGGCGGGGACAGAGTACGTTCTGGCGGGCGCTCCTGTGTCCGACCGGGGCTCGATTCTGGTTGCCATGCCCCTGCCTCTCAAGTTTTCCGAAACGGTCAAAGAGGTCGAAGCGAGTCAGACCCGCTACTGGGAACTGAGCAAACAGCGCCGGTTGGTTCGGCGCACCTACATGGGCTTGCTCATGTTGCTGACCGTGGTCGTTCTGTTTGCCACAACCTGGTTGGCGCTGTTCCTGTCAAAGCTGGTAACCCGCCCGGTTGCCGCCCTCGCCGAGGCTATGCAGGAGATTTCCCGCGGCCGCTTCGATTACCGTGTCGACGTCCGTGGTGCCGACGAGATTGGTGACCTGGTGCGCTCCTTTAACAGCATGGCCGAGGAACTGGAATCGAGTCGCTGTCAACTAGACAACTCTACGCAAGAACTCGCGGAAGCCAATGCCGCGCTCGATCGCCGCCGTCGCCATATCGAAACCATCTTGGAAAGCATACCCACCGGCGTGCTATCGCTCGATGCGGAACGCTGCGTATCGCACGCCAATGGCGCGTTCCTGCGCCTCTTTTATCCGGATGCCGCCGACAACGGCGCGCGCGCGGCCATTGCCGGAGCGGACCTGCGGAATATTTTTCCCGTAGAGCTCATCGAGGATTTCGCTCACCTGTTCCGCCGTGCGGATCGCATGGGGGTCAGCGGAAGCCAAATGGAAATTTCCGCGTCCGGGGGCAAGCTGAATTTTGCCGTCACCGTAGCCACCCTGGAACACGGTCGACAGCGGCAAGGGTACGTCTTGGTCTTCGAAGACCTTTCTGACGTCCTGCGGGCCCAACGCCAGACCGCCTGGAGGGAAGTAGCCCGCCGGGTGGCTCACGAAATCAAGAACCCCCTCACTCCTATCGCCCTCTCGGCTGAGCGGATCCGCAAACACCTGGAACGCGGCACCCCGCCCGACACGGCTTCGCTCGAGGTGATCCATGGCTGCGCTGACACCATCGCCAATGCCGTCGAAACCGTGCGCACTCTGGTGAACGAATTCTCGACTTTGGCACGCTTCCCCGCCGCCCAGCCCGTAGCCGCGAACATCAACACCATAGTGGAAAATGCGCTGGGTATGTTCAATGGCCGGCTGGACGGGATCCAGGTTCGCACCCTGCTGGTTCCCGATCTGCCCAAAGTTATAGCTGATGTGGAGGCAATTAAGCGCGCCTTGGCTAACCTGGTGGACAATGCCGCCGAAGCCGTGCAGGACGCTCTAGTGCGGGAAATTCAGATTTCCACTTCGCTGCTGGGCAGCCGGGATATGGTCGAGATCATCATCGCCGACAGCGGTCATGGAGTCACTTCCGAGTTGAAAGAAAAATTGTTCCTGCCTTATTTCTCAACCAAGAAGCGTGGTACCGGTCTCGGACTGGCCATCGTCAGTCGCATCATTGAGGACCATCACGGTTCCATTCGAGTTGAGGAGAACCAACCCGTCGGCGCCAAGTTCATCGTCGAACTACCGGTTGCGTCCGAGTCCGTCCCTTCCCAGGCCAACCCTCAACATGCATAGCGTTCTTATCGTTGATGACGAATCCGGCATTCGGGAATCCCTCAAGGGCGTCTTAGAGGACGAAGGCTATCACGTGGCCGAGGCGGGCAGTGGCGAAGCGTGTCTTGACCTCCTCCATAAACGGACTTTCGACGCCATTTTTTTGGACGTGTGGCTTCCCGGCCTGGACGGCTTGGATACCTTGCAAAAGATCAAAGATGCGGACCAGTCCCCCGAAGTCATCATGATCTCCGGCCATGGCAATATCGAGACTGCGGTACGCGCTACCAAGTTGGGGGCTTTCGACTTCCTGGAAAAACCGCTGTCGCTCGAGAAGACTCTCATCCTTCTAAAAAATGCCATCGATGCCCGCCGTTTGCGTCGGGAAAACGTCGATCTGAGACGGCAGTTGCAGACGAAAAGCGTGATTGTCGGAGACAGCATTCCCATGAAGGCCCTCCGCCAGCAGATCATGATCATGGCTCCGACCAACGGGCGCGTGCTGATCTATGGCGAGTCCGGGACCGGCAAGGAACTGGTGGCCAACGCAATCCATGCGCAGAGCCTTCGAAAAGACGCCCTCTTCGTTGAACTCAATTGTGCCGCCATCCCCGAAGACCTGATCGAGAGTGAACTGTTTGGGCACATTCGCGCCTCATTTCCCGCGGCCAACACCGACAAGGAAGGCAAGTTCCAGAAAGCACACGGCGGCACTCTGTTCCTCGACGAAGTTGGGGACATGAGCCTTAAGACTCAATCCAAGGTACTGCGCACGCTCGACGAGCAGCGCTTCACTCCGGTGGGTGGGGATGAAGCGGTCACGGTCGACGCCCGTGTCATTGCCTCAACCAATAAAGATCTGGAAGAAGAAATTTCCCGAGGGAATTTTCGTGAAGACCTGTTTTACCGTCTTAATGTGATTCCGTTTTATGTGCCGCCGGTGCGGGAGCGCACTGAAGATATACCGCTGCTCACTCGGCACTTCCTAAAAGAATTCTCTTCCGCCTACGGCCGCCGGACCAGAGAAATTACCGACGACGCCGTCGATGCCCTGATGAGTTACTCCTGGCCAGGCAACGTGCGCGAACTGCGAAATGTAATTGAACGCATCGTGATCATGAACCCGACTACCGCGAAACTTGACCGCAAACATCTGCCACCGCTCATTTACCGCGACGGCGGCCGGCGTACTGGCACCAGCGAATTCGCCAGCCTCCATCAGGCGCGCGCCGCCTATGAACGCGACTACATTCTAAAAAAATTGGACGAGAATCACGGTAACGTAAGCCGCACCGCCGAAGTGCTCGGGCTGGAGCGCAGCCATCTTTACCGGAAAATGAAGGCCCTGGGAATTGCCGCAAAAGAATAGTGGACGGTCGCTGATCTGAGAAATGCCGAGGATTGTAAGTCTCAGCTGGTAACGGCTGTCTATTCAATGCTTGATCATATGTATTTCTGTCCCGCCATTATGAAAGGCCACTTCATCCATCAGCTGATTGATCAAAAAAATCCCGCGTCCGTGGCTTGCATACAGATTTTCGCCGTGACAGCAATCGGGGATGGCAGCCGGATCGAATCCGGGACCGGGGTCGCGCACAACGATTAGCATTCCCCGGGCTTCGTCGCAGGCGACAATGCATTCGATCGTCTTGGTGGGATCTTCCTTTGCGCCATGCACCACCGCGTTGGCCAGGGCTTCGGTTAAGGCAAGCTCAATGTCGCTTTCCTTGCCGGGGGCACATTGCGTGCCTCGCACAACTTCCATGACACTCCGCACCACCGGGTCAACCGCCTCACGTTCGGCAGCCAAAGCGATCTTTAGCTTCATGATTAACTTGTTGGATCCGAAATTGCATGAAGTTGACTGTTCGGACGCCATGTTTGCTCTCGTGGGCGACCATCGATTGTACCTGATTTTATCGGCAACCGGCGGGGAGCAATACAACATTGCCAGGATTGGGAGGGCAACGTGCGGGCAGGAGAGACTATACGGTGCGAGCTTAGTCTTGTTCCAATTTGGCCGCGAAGCGCCGCAGGTAGGCCAACGTCAAACTGGAACGCGAACGGGAAAAGTTACATGCGGCGAAGGCGCGCTTTCACGCACCGCGCCGGCCCACTAGGTTTTTGAGTTGGCGCCTCCAATCAAGTTCCTCCACAAATTCGCGGGAATTGCGCCACCCCGGTCGCAGCTTAACGAACAACTCAAGGTAGACCTTCGCTCCTACCATCTTTTCGATCTCGATCCGGGCGGCCGTACCGATTTTCTTAAGCATCCGCCCACCCTTGCCAACCAAGATCCCCTTTTGGCCTTGCCGCTCGCAATAGATCGCCGCCGAAATCCGCAGCAATTTCTCATCTTCTTGGAAGCGTTCGACGATCACGGTTGTAAAGTACGGAACTTCTTCCCGAGTCGCAGCCAGAACTCGTTCACGAATGATCTCCCCCACCATGAACCGGACTGGCTGATCAGTGATTTGATCATCGGGAAAGTACCTGGGCCCTTCGGGAAGCGTATTGATGAGCCGCCTCAGCAAAATATCTAATCCATCACGCTGGAGCGCGGAAATTGGTATGACCTCGCGGAACTGGTGCAGCTTCCGCCATTGCTCTATCATGGCAAGCAATTTCCCTTTTTCCACGCGATCAATCTTATTCAGCAATAAGAAAACCGGGGTGTCCGATTGTTTCGCAAGATCGAGAACAAACCGATCTCCGGCGCCGGATTTCTCCGTTACATCGGCAATCAGCAGGACAAGATCGCAGCCTTCCAGAGCCTCGCGCACTTCCACCATCATCTTTCGTCCCAAAGCACTATCCGGCTTATGCACTCCGGGTGTATCGATTAGGATGGCCTGCCCGCCCACGTTCCCTTTCTCCGACGCAATGTGGATGATTCCCTGAATGCGATTCCGCGTGGTCTGTGGCTTGGGGCTGACGATAGCTAGTTTCTCGCCAGCCAGAGCGTTCAGCAGGGTAGATTTGCCGGCGTTTGGCCGGCCGAGAATACAAACGAAACCGGAGTGGAAGGACATGAGAAAGTCGTCGGTGGTTTGCTTTCGAGAATAAAAGGCGATCCGCCAAGCAAGCACCGGACTCCTCGCTTGGTGGGGGAAGACGACTTAAATCAGTTTCATTTGCCGGGGCGCAGTGCTGATGCGTACTCGCTGTACGCGACGCTCGGTAGATTCCAGCACCTCGTAGCGCAGTCCATCTTCTTCGATCACATCTCCCGGCAGTGGAATTCGTCCCGCCAGTTCGCTGACCAGCCCAGCCACGGTTGCTGCCTCCTTATCCTCGGGGCGTATCCCGAACAACTCGTCCAGGCGATCCACGTCCATGCTGCCGGGAACAATATAGGAATGTTCGCTCTCGCGGACAACATCGGCTTTCTCGTGCTCATCGCGAATCTCCCCAATAATTTCCTCAACCAGATCCTCGATGGTCACTAGGCCTGCGGTCCCGCCATATTCATCCACGACCAACACCATTTTGATGTTCCGTTGCTGCATCTCCCGCAACAGGTCGCTGCCCAGTTTGCTCTCAGGCACGAAGTACACGTCACGGCGCATGAGCGAATCGACCGTTCGTAAGTGGGCCTCCGTGTCCGCCACCTGCAAGACATCCTGGGCAAAGACAATACCCTTGATATGGTCGATATTCCCTTCGTACACGGGCACGCGCGAAAAAGGCTTACTGCGCAGCAATTCCACAAACTGCTCGACCGTCGTCCCCGTCGGTACCGCAACCATGTCGGGGCGTGGTTGCATGGCCTCGCGCACGGTCTTGCCGCCGAACTCGACCACCGATTGAATCAGATCGCGATCTCCTTCGTCGAGAATGCCTTCTTCTTGTCCTGCCTCAATCAGGGCGTCCACCGCTTCGGCCGGGCTTTCAGGACGTTCGTCACCGTGTTCCCTGGTCAGCGAAACCACGGACTCGCAGAAACCCAAAGCCAGGGTAATCGGCAGCACAAGATAGATAAGAAGTCTGAGCAGCAGCGTATACCGTGTCAGCCAACGGCCCTTGGTGCGAGCAAAAAAGACGAAAGGAAGTAAGCGGTTGAAAACGATGACCACGAGGATGAGAGCGGCGGCGGCCTGTAGAATTTCGTAACCGCTCCACGCCCGATCGCGAAAGATACTGAAGCCGACAACCATCGCGAGCGCGGCCATGGTCAGCTGCGTCAGAATTGCCATCGAAACCGAACTACGCTGGCGACCGACCCCGAGCCGCGGCTCAACGTCATGCTCGAAAATATCTATGTTGTCCTGAAATTCGCGTGAAAGAAACTTACCGATCTCGCCGTACACCCTGTCCACATACGACACCAGAGCCAATAGCGCCAGCAGCAACACGATCACAGCTGCCACCACGTAACTCATAACCCGCTTCCCGCTGCTCTTTTCGGCTTCTGTGCCCCTGCGCCGGTGCTCACAACGTTTCTCTCCAGCAAACCGACAGGCAATCTAAGCGCTCGCCGCAATCGCGCTTCCTTACGCCCCATAGCGCCATGGTCGCGATCATGATCATAGCCTGCCAAATGCAAGACCCCGTGCAGGAGCAAAACCTTCACTTCTTGGGCGGCAGAGTGACCCAACCGGTTTCCGTTCGCTGCCGCCATGTCTGCCGAGATCGCGATATCTCCAGCCAGGCCATTCACCGGATTCGAATCGGCTGGAAAAGATAAGACATCGGTAGGCCGATCCTTGGCGAGAAACCGCCGGTTAAGTGACTGCAGCTCGCGATTGCCCGTGACTAGAACGTTTATTTGCCCGCGCACCCCGGCTGCCACCGCAGCCCTCTTCAAGAAACGCCGCAAGGACTTGTCATTCAGGCCGGTTACATTCTTCTTGAGGATGATCACTGGCGTCTTTTCTCGAAATCCTGCCACAAAGCAAACAGGAGGGGCCGCCTACAGGCGCCCCTCCCGATAAACCTGCCCATTTTTATTCTACGATGCGATTTTCCGGAGCCATAGACCGGCTGCTTTCCTGCACCAAGCTCTCCACTCCGTTCGTCTTGCCATTGGCTTTGTTCTCGGGCAAAAGCGGCATCTGCTCCTGCGCCAATTTTTCTTTGTGCTCGTCGTAGGCTTGAATAATCCGTTGCACCAAGTGGTGGCGCACGACATCACCCTGATCAAAATAAACGAACGAAAGACCTTCGACACGCTTCAGAATGTCAATCGCTTCCAGCAACCCGCTGCGGCGCGCACTGGGCAGGTCAATTTGCGTGACATCACCGGTAATCACCGCCTTGGAATTGAACCCAAGTCGAGTGACGAACATCTTCATCTGTTCGGAGGTGGTATTCTGCGCCTCATCTAGAATTACGAACGAGTCATTGAGAGTCCGCCCCCGCATGAAGGCTATGGGCGCGATCTCAATAACGTTCTTTTCCAGATATCGGTCGACCTTCTCCGGGTCGAGCATGTCATAAAGCGCGTCATAGAGAGGGCGGAGATAAGGATCAATCTTTTCCTGCAACGTTCCCGGAAGAAATCCCAGGCGCTCGCCGGCTTCCACCGCGGGTCGCGCCAAAATGATCCGGTTCACACGCTTGGCCAGCAGCGCCGAAATCGCCATAGCCACTGCCAGGTACGTCTTACCAGTTCCGGCAGGCCCGATGCCGAAAACCATGTCGTGTTTCTCGATGGCCTCCAGATACCGGCGCTGGTTGAGGCTTTTGGGTTGAACCATTCTTCTGCCGCCAAACGAGCGCTGCTTGCTCGCTTCCGCCAATTGGCGCAAGCTGACACTGGGATCGGAAACCAGCACCCGCAACATGCTATTCAGGTCGCCGTTATTGAAGGTGAGACCGGTCCGCTGCAATTGTTCGTAATCGGAGAAGAGTTGTTCGGCGCGCGCAACATCCCGCGCCGCGCCTTCCAGTTCAATGGAGTCGGATCTTAGGTCGATGGTGATGTTCAGGCCATCCTCCAGCACGTGCAGATTTTCGTCGCGCGTACCGAATAGGGTCTCGATGTTTGGACTGATATCAATGTTTTTCTTCATTCAGTTCTGCTGGCTCTGACCTCCCCCACGTTTCCGTGCGCACTTCATACATCCAGCACGCCTGGTGCTTTAGATGTGGTTGCTGCCTTGCGAGCGCATCCCTGACTCGCATTTCCTCTATACAGGATTGTTCTGCCGGGAGTTAGAAGCGATGCGGTGCTCGCCACCGACGTGCACGCCACTACCATGTGAACTTAGAGTACCGCTCCCAAACATGGGAGTCAATGCTGCCTTATCGCTTAGATGACGCCCAGGCAGTGCGGGAAACCAACATTTGTTTTCTTCAACTTAGCAGATTCAGAGGCGTTTACCTCCGGAGCACAAGACCAGACATTTACTCGAGCCCCAGCAGGCCCAGTGCAATCGTGAGCACGATCACCAGCAACACGATCGAAGTGATGACTACGAATTTGTAGTCGTGATCGGTGGCGAATGCGGCAATCGAAACGATCACGCGTGCTACGGGCGTCAGAATCAGCAGCACGGTCGCCAACAGCATCCAGGGAATTGGCTGCCCGGAGCTCAGTCCATGCGTGAAGCTCGTCCACTGGTATTGCGTTTTGATCCACTGCGCGGTTAGCGGCAGGTATCTGGGGTGGAGCAATGCCAGCGCAACGCCAATGGCGAAAAGAACATTGCTGAGGATCATTCCCCCGATCAACAAGCGGTAAACGTCGGCGTAGACGTTGGCTTCGTTTTCGATCCTATCCTTGGGAAGTTGCTCTGGTTGCATGGTGCTCCTGCTAAGCTGCCAACGCGGGCAGATGAATTCCAAAACCAAGCTGCAGCCCCTTGGCGAACATCTCGTACGCCAGATAAAGCATTAGCCCACTGAAGATCCATTTCAAAACTGCGCTGTGCAGGCGATTCATCACCATAGTCCCCACGGTTGCGCCGATCGTTGTACCCAAGGCAACCGGACCCACTACGGAGAAATGAATCAGACCGTGCAGGAAAAACAAGATCGAACTAACTGCCGCTGTCACTCCGATCATCAGTTTGCTAGAACCCACGGAGACTTTCATAGGGACGTTCATATAGCGATTCATGGCGGAAACTTTCAGAACTCCTCCGCCGACACCCAGCAGTCCTGACGTGATCCCCGCCAGGTAAGCAACCATGATCCCGATCGGAGTACCCGAGATGACATAGTCCACCTGTCTGTTCGCGGCTTGGTCGAAATAGCTGCCTCTGAGATCCAGATATCTGGCAATCCGATCGGGCTTGGCCCGGGCAAATTCCCCGCTAGCTATGCGGGCATCATCCAGGTTGCGCGTGCTATACGCGGCATACGCCATGTATCCCAACATGGCAGCAAAAACCAGCGACATCGCCCACTCATGTAGAAACAGTGCCAGCACGCTGCCCGAAAGGGCACCGGTAGTGGTAAAAACTTCGAGAAACATTGCCAAGCGAAGATTCGTGATGCGTTGGTCGACGTAGGAGGAGCCCCCCGCATTGGAAGTCGCGATCACCGACACAATGCTGGCGGCCACAGCGATTTTCAAAGGCAGGTGAAAACCAAGCACCAGGGCCGGCACGATAAAGATTCCACCTCCAACTCCCAGCAGCGCGCCAAAAAAGCCGGCCACGAACGCAGTGGCTAAGAGCCACGAGACAAAACTTACCGAATAGATCATGAATGGTTTCTTGCTGGACTCTTCGATTCTACCGCCCCACAGGGCGATCACCCGGAAGGAGCCGGGGAGATCGACGGTTTTGCAAAAGCTCTAATATCTGCTACTCTGCCTTTGCTTTACCGAGAGGATACCCACAGGAATGCGAGTTCGGAAATCCTTAACCCCCATCATGGTTTTTTGCGTGTGCCTGCACTTATATGCGGCCGAGAAGAAGTCCAAGAAAGCCGACGAGACCGCTCAACCGTCCTACGCGCTGCCTCAGCCCGCTACAGAGACTCTCGATTATGGAATGTACCAGCGCATTCGTGACGAAGGTCTGGGCCACTCACACGTGATGGAATACGCCTCCGCATTGATGGATGGCATCGGTCCGCGCCTCACCGGTTCGCCCAATCTGAAGCGCGCCAATGAATGGACCCGCGACCAGTTCAGTGCCATGGGCTGCAGCAACGCCCATCTGGAGGATTGGGGCGAGTTCGGCATGGGCTGGCGTCAATTGAACACGTGGGTCCGCATGACTTCACCCGATACGGCTGTCTTCATTGCCCAGGCCCTTCCCTGGTCTCCGTCCAGCCACGGCCCAATCCATGGTGCCGCGCTTTGGCTGGATGCCAAAGAGGAAAAGGATCTGGACAAATATAAAGGCAAGCTGGCGGGCAAAGTGGTATTTTTCGGCGAAATGCGCGAAGTCCCATCGCTGGACAAGCCGATCTTTGAGCGCAGGGACGAGGCCGATTTGAAGAAAATCGCCGATTTCCCCACTCACCAGGAAGATTTCCAAAAGCAATTACAGGAATTCATCAAGCGGCGGGAATTCCGCGAAAAGGTGGGCCGGTTCCTTGTTGCTGAACATGCCCTCGCCGTGGTCGTTCCGAGCCGCGATGGCCGCAACGGCGGCGGTTCGGGCGGCACGATTTTCGACGACAGTGGCTCAGGGTTTAGTTGGTTCATCTACAAGAAGGAGCATGCCGCTCCCCTGCCGGTCGTAGTGATGGCGATTGAGAATTACGGGCGCGTCTACCGTTTGAGCAAGGCCAATGTTCCGGTGAACATCGAGATGGACGTCGAAACTGAATTTACCGGCGACCACGAGCATGGCTTCGATACGATTGCAGAAATTCCGGGAACAGATCCGAAGCTTAAAGATCAAATCGTGATGCTGGGCGGCCATTTGGATTCGTGGGCTTCGGGCACCGGGGCCACCGACAACGGTGCCGGCACGGTGGTTGCAATGGAGGTCATGCGTATCCTTAACGCCCTGCACATCGAACCGCGCCGCACCATTCGTGTGGGCTTGTGGACTGGCGAAGAGCAAGGCGAGTTCGGCTCCTACGGCTACGTTAAACAGCATTTCGGATTTGTGCCGCTCTCGACCGCTCCCGACCAGCTGCAGCTGCCCGAATTCCTGCGTAAGCCCGCCGGGCCCGTGCGGCTCGAAGCGGAGCAGCAGAATATTTCCGGCTACTTCAATGTGGACAATGGCAGCGGAAAAATTCGCGGTGTCTATTTACAGGAGAATGCCGCCATTCGTCCGATATTCGAGCAGTGGATTGCGCCCCTGAGCGATTTGGGTGTGACCACTCTCACGATGAGGAACACGGGTGGTACGGACCATGAAGCGTTCGATGCAGTTGGCATACCAGGCTTCCAGTTTATTCAAGATCAGCTTGACTACGGTTCGCGCACACACCATTCCAACATGGACGTTTACGAGCGCCTGCAGGCCGACGATCTGGCGCAAGCCGCGGTTGTGGAAGCAATCTTCGTTTATAACACCGCAATGCGCGATCAGATGCTGCCGCGCAAACCGCTTCCCCATCCCGAACTTGAGGAACAGAGGCGTGCCCCTCTCAAAGATCTGATGCCCGGGGCCGAAGCGCAGACGGCGGAGTCGGAGAAGGCACCCAAGCAGCCGATCGCGCCCACCAAGGATACAAAGAGGTAGCTTATCCCTCGAGTCCGCGCTTTGCGTAGTCGAGCAGTGTCCCTGGTGGGGAAGCGCTTCAGCGAAACCGAACGCGGTTCAACAAATCCGTCTATCTGAGAGCGCCTCAGCCGGCCAGAGTTGTCGCTCAACTGCCTACCCTTCCTGGCGCGGTTAATTACTCGAACCGATGTATTGAGCAGGCGGCGCCTTACTGATCTACTGCGCAGTGGTAACGGAGGCGATGGTACTCCGAAGCACTTCGCACGATGGAGACAGTTATGAAGGAATTGCCGGGAATTTTATGGGTGTTGGTTGCTGCCA
>Ga0126372_10000161_pt1 | contig 19821 bp, 17 predicted proteins | sample PanSoiMetaPlot_6_FD_92762 | JGI IMG/M metagenome (GOLD analysis project Ga0126372, IMG submission 92762) | Tropical forest soil microbial communities from Panama - MetaG Plot_6 | ecosystem: Environmental > Terrestrial > Soil > Tropical forest > Bulk soil | place: Panama | collected 2016-02-17
CACAGGGAACCGCGGCTGGCTTTATTTCAACCTAAGAGACCAAAGTCTGAATCAAAAGCCGAACCTAGAAAATTCGAGAGGTTTGCCAGTTTCTTGCGGAGAGCGGAAAACCCAAAATACCCCTGGACCCATCCCGAAAATGAAGAGTTTGCGCCGGCCGTGAATGCCGCCGATGTAAAAACCGCTTGGAACTTCGTCCAGCGCACAAGGAAACAGCATCCCAGACCTGGACTTGGAGCGATAGCGATTGGCCGAGGCCTTTGGCAACAGGTTTCATCTCCCGATGCCAACGTGGATGCTGTGACCTATCGGGCTAGTATGCTAAGCCTTCTGCTGCACTTCTCGAACGACGTGAATGCGCATCAATCAGACGTAGATCCGAGACTTGCACAGCTAACGGACAAGTTGAGAGTGCGGCTGAGTGGTGACCCCCTCGACGATAGTGTCTTTAAAGCGATTGCAGGCATACCCTTAAGTGAATGAAAGATGAAGGGCAACAGGCTCTGCCTCTCGACGTTGAAGACTTCGCAAGACGCCTTGAACACAGTGGACTTGCTCAGCTGACTGAGCGGATTTGGAGTTTTGAGGTTTTGAGCGTTATGCGAATTTTTCACCCACTGAGGGTAGCTTCCGGCTAGCGACTTGCCGGGAGTTAATGCCGTGGACAATCAACTGTGCTAGTGTGTCTCGCCGCCTGCATTGGAGGGAAGCACATGGCAGATCTGAAGTTCGACAAAGAGATCACTGCACTCCTAGTCATTGATCCATACAACGATTTCATCTCCGAGGGAGGCAAAATATGGGATCGCATCAAAAATGTTGCGGAGGCAAATAACTGCGTTCCGAACATGTCGAACATCATGAATGCTGCACGGAAGGCAGGGCTTCGTGTTTTTTATGCGCTTCATCATCGATACCGTCCGGGCGACTATGCGACTTGGAAGTACATTGCGCCCATTCAGAAAGCAGGTTGGAGGTCAAAAGTCTTCGAAAACGGCACGTGGGGTGGTGAGATCCGCGCCGAATTCGCGCCTCAGCGAGGCGACATCGTGGCTCAGGAGCACTGGTGTTCCAGTGGGTTTGCCAACACCGACCTAGACTTGCAGCTTAAAAAGCATGGCATTCATCAGCTTATCGTCATCGGGCTCATAGCGCACACGTGCGTGGAGTCAACGGTGCGCTTTGCCGCTGAGCTTGGGTACGAGGTGACGCTGGTGAAAGACGCGACCGCGGATTACGGGGAGGAGTTTATGCGCGCCGCTCTGGTCACCAATCTTCCAAATTACGCCAGTGCCATTGTGACCACAAAGGAAGCGCTCGACTTGCTCGCCGGGGCCAAAGACTTGGGAATAAGTGGGCAGTAGATGGGGAGAATTGAGTGGGTGTTCAAGAATGATCTGGAGGACTCGATGGCCAAGAATGGATATTGGGTGGTGTGCTACAAGTCCGTATCGAATCCGGCTACTGTTTCCGAATATGCGAAGCTTGCGGCGACCGCGCTGGAAGCCTTGGGAGGTCGCGTGATCGTTGGAGGCAAGCCTGCAAAGACCCACGAGGTGGGAGTAGATCAGTCGGTTGTCATCGTCGAGTTCGAGAATCTAGAGAAGGCGGTGGCCGTGTATGATAGTGACCTGTACAGGTCAGCCCTCAAAGTCCTCGACAGGGCCGCACAAAGGGATTTTCGTATCGTCGAAGGGCGATGACAGTTGAAATGGCGGTCCAGCTCATTGGCGTTTTGCATTGCAAATGATGAACGCGGAGAGGACGTTCGATATGGTCTAAGTTATTTTCTCTCGTAGCGGTGTCTTTCGGGCTCGTTAGACGGATGACGGGCAAACCCGAAGTCGACTCTTGTAATCAGCATGGCCAAGTCCTCCGCCACGCGCGCCGCAGAGGCTGGGGCCGGAATGGCGGTGGTGGGCGAAGAAACGGTGGGTTCGCGACTTATCGGCGGCGCTGCGGAGCTTGTGGGCGAGGTTTTGACACCGCTTGCCATCGGCAAAATGGTTTATGGCACCTTCAACTACCTCCATGAAAATGCCGAGGCTCGCGACCAAGCGATATCGAATATGCATCAGCTTGGTTGCGCCTTTAGCAAAGGGCGCCGCTCGCACTTAGCAAAGATTCTGCAGGACTTCGTAAGGGGATTATGACGCATCGGATATCGCCTGATCGCTGGCAATTCGGGTTGATCCTGGTTGACTAGCTGTCATCGCGGAAAAAGGCGGCGGACGAACCTACCCACTCCATACTTCGGTTGTGATCCACCCCCATCATCTGGCCGCGGCCCATGCGGATAATCGTCATCACTGGAATTGGTGTGCGTTCCCAGATATACATGATGCGGACCTCCGCTTTCGTGAGCCCGCAAGGAGTTTCAATCACCGGCTCGAAATTCATTCGTTCCTGCAAGACGTAATCGGAACGACTTGCCCTGGGGATCGCCTGCAAGTCGGAAGATGTTGGGCGCAGGATGATACCTAGACCGGCAAATGAAAACAATGGTTTAATTACGGAACCGTCGAGATTTACCCGTTCGCCCGTTTCACTGAGGAATTGAGTTTTTGGAACACACTCATGCCGCAAATAGGGTAACGAGAATTTGCTCATGCGGAAAAACCAGTTCGGGTGGCCAGCCCACTCCACGTCAAGATCGTCGCCAAGACGAAAGTCCAGTTTTGGATTTCTACGCACCAACTCGTCCACGATTGCGCGGTTGTAGATTCGCCGAATCGGAATGCGTCGTCCGCCGCATTCATAAAGAAGCCGTTTCCCCTCCTTTTTGATTTGTGAGATGTCCACGGTTTTTATTCCCAGCATCTTCTCGGTGAGCAAGAAGTCGGGCATAGTTTTTTGATGGGTTGGGTCGATCTCCATCAATACGACATTGCTGGGGTCGTGATCGGCGACGATAACTCGCCGGAGCAAGTTGGTGTAGCTGTCCTCGTCCAAACCGCTCAGGTAAAAACGAAGGCTGCGCTCGAGTCCAAATGCGTCCCTATATGTTTTCGCCAACAGCGGCTGATAGGCATATAAAGAAGGGAAGCCCTGTAACTCCACCAGCTTCGACCGCAAATTTCCCGATTCATCCCTAATTAACCCGAAATCTACCTGGACAAAAAGTGGATGGGGCGATTCATTGGCGACGTTGAACTCGGGCGGGATCGAGCGCTGGGATAGAACAAGGTAGTCAGGCGTGACTAGCTGACGAATGAGCTCGTCACCAAATCGGCACATCTGTTCCAGCAACGCATGCGGGAAGAAGCATGGGGTTTCGGAAATGCGAAACGGCACAGCTGCCCCGCAACCGCTTTCCATTCTCTGCAGCAGCTGCTGATATTTGTCCTGAGAAAAGGTGGCGTTGAAGTGGTGTCGGAGATCAGCAATCATGGCAATCAGACCCGCTCGTACAGTTCATATTGCGAGCGGGACGCGACCTAAAGTGGGGAGGTGAGTACTCCACGAGTCCTCTCCGGAACCGCTCGCATCGATCACTTACGCCCCCTGCAGCACTGGGCTATGGGCCGATGGACGCTTGCGGGGAGCGGATTCTCACGGATTACACGCTCAGCAGAAACTGTCCGCGCCGCATAATTTGCTCGGCGTCAACCCAGATGTCAAACTCTCGGCCAACGACATCAATGTGAGTCGAAGAAAACCAACAAGCTCCGGTATGCACTCCGTAGGGATTGCCGAACGCGATATGCACGCCGGGATATTTCTCGTCTTGCAGAATGTGGCCGATGACATCCTTTAGTTCAATATTCGTGCCGATGGCGAATTCTCCTACCCGGTCACTGTTTTCGTCGGTATGCGTGTAACACCAAAAGTCATCCCGCAGTTCGCGGTTGTCCGACTCGGCCTCAGTTAAGCGGTTTTTCTTTATCCGAATGGTTAGTGGCGCTTGGCATAAGTCTCCAAATTTGGCGCATAGCCAATCACCAACAACGCCGTCGATCACAAAAGTTCCATTGACCTCGCCCGGCGTAGTGAACACCTCGCCGCCAGGTAGGTTCCCCCATTTGTCCCGACTGATAATCCCACTTGTCTTTAGCCATCGGTAATTGGGATTGAGCTCGGCCACCAGATCAGTTCCGGCGGCGGTTCTCGCCTGGATGCGCCTGGCGCGGCGGACCATGTCGAATACTTTGGTACCGATGCGATCAACTTTGACGTAATCTGCGCGCATGCCCTCCATCATGATGCGGCGATTGATATTGACCATGTGGGCGTGACGAATTCTGCGGCGGTTTACCACGTCGGTCATCTGCATGCGCGAGCGCAGTTCGTTCGTCTGCGCCTGCACCGCGAAGATGCTGACCTGGCTGGTCTCCAAGTCAGCGAGAACCATCGCGGGCAGATCCAACAGAGGACGAGGCGCCAGATCCTCTAGTACCCAGCAACGGTAGGGCGAGCTGAGGTGTTCTAGTTCCCGCAAAATGCTGGCCGCAATCTCTTTTGTGGCGTCGTCGGTGACTACCGTAACTTTTTCCGAGGGCTGAATGCGAAGGCAAACGGTCACCGCGTTGCGCGCGCCGGGAGTTAGTTCGGGATCGAAAGCCAGGGTATGGAGTTGACGTTGGGCTTGCGAAATCGGAACGTTCATTATCCTGGTCTTCTTGCGGCAGCGGCCGGAGTGGACTCCGACAGCCCCACTTCGGTTTCTTCGATCATGAAATCAACCACTTTCTTCAAGTCACCGGTATGGTGGTAGACGGACAGTTGACGATCGGCCCCGCTACCTATCTCAAGTATCTCATGAATGTGAGACAGTTCCTCACGGGAACCCAATTCATCCACCACGTCATCGACGAACTCAAGGTATTCACGGATCAGGTCGCGCACGGGAACCTCTTTTTGTTTCCCGAAGTCAATGATTTTGCCGTCCAGGCCGTATCGCGCCGCACGCCACTTGTTCTCCATGACTAGCGCGCGGCGATAAAGCCGAAAACCCTGATTCGCGGAATACAGCTTGTACAGCTTGGCAACCGTCGCTTGAATCAATGCGGCAAGTGCAACGGTTTCCTCTACCCGCATGGGAATGTCGCAAACGCGAAATTCCAGCGTGTTAAAGAAGGGGTGAGGGCGGATATCCCACCAGATCTTCTTTGCATTGTCAATGCAGTTGGTCTTGATCAGCAGCTTGACGAAATTGTCGTACTCGCCCCAACTGGGAAAATAATCCGGAATGTTGGTGCGCGGAAATTTATCGAACACTTTGCAGCGATACGATTTTAGCCCGGTATTCATCCCCAGCCAGAACGGCGAATTGGTCGAGAGAGCGAGGATATGGGGAAGAAAATAACGGGCGTGATTCATCAGGTGAATCGCAGTCTCGCGATCTTCCACGCCGACGTGAACGTGCAATCCGAAGATCAGATTGGCCCGCGCTACCAGTTGAAGATCCTCGACGATATTCTTGTAGCGTTCGTCGGGAGTGATCTCTTGGTAGCGCCAATCGGCAAAGGGATGAGTTGCGCCCGCGACCAACCGAAGGCCATTTTCCTTGGCCAGTGCGATCATATCCCGGCGCAGTTTCTTAACCTCGTTTTTCGCATCTTTGATGTTGCTGCAGACCGAAGTTCCCACCTCCACCACCGACTGATGCATCTCGGCCTTCACCCGCTCCTGCAAGAGCATCTTCCCCTTTTCGATAATTTCAGCGTGGATGTGAGATCGCAGGTCGCGGGTGACCGGATCTACCGTCTGATACTCTTCTTCAATTCCGATAGTGAAGGCTGGAAGCATGACAACCACTTAGAGGAAAAGCCTGCACGAATACACGATTTCTAGCGGCCCCAGTATAGCAACGAAAGGCGATTATGCTTTTGCCCTTTTTGCGCGCGGCTTGGCCGGCCGTCTGCTCTTTGCGCCGGCGAGAAATACTGCCCAATGCAGTTCGTGCGCGGGGTCCTGTACGCTAAGTGCTTTCTTCACCGCCAGGTCCGAAATGGCATCGACTACCCAGTCGAAATTTTCCCGCCCTACCGAGTGCACATCCGCGTCGGGTGCGGGGTTCATGAAATCAATGGCATAAGGGACACCAGTTTCGACGGCGAACTCCACAGTATTGAGATCGTACCCGAGAGCCCGGCAGAGAGTAAGCGCGTCCTTGGTCATACGCTCGCGCAGTTGCGGATGGGCAGGAGGATTTCCTTTGACGTAGCGCTCATGATAGGGAGCCCTGGGATCGTAGCGCATAATGTGGACCTTCTCTTGTCCAATCACGTAGCAACGAAAATATTCCTGAAATTCCACGGCTCGTTGCAGAGTCATGCATAAATCGCCAGTCTGGTTGTAATGATGAAAAAACTCTTCTGGCGAGTGTACTTTGTAAACATGTTTCCATCCACCGCCAGAATGTGGCTTCAAGAATGCAGGAAATCGCACGTACTCGAAGATCTCCTCCCAGTTGAGGGGAAAGATCAGGTTTCGCATCGACTGCTCGGAAGTGTCCGGCGGGTGTTGCTTGTGCGGCAGGACGACGGTGGCGGGAATCGCGACCCCCAGCTTCGTCGCCAGGGAATAGTTGAAAAACTTATCGTCGGCGCTCCACCAGAATGGATTATTGATGACAACTGTTCCGGTGAGGACCGCATTTTTCAGGTAGGCTCGATAAAAAGGGATGTCATGCGAAATGCGATCGATGATCAACGCATACCCGCTAGGATCAGCCATTCTTACGCCACCGACCTTCACGGACTCGGCCGTGATGCCATCGGTTTTGGTGCTATTGATCCGCTCGACCACCGCGGGTGGAAAAGTATTCTCCATTCCGAAGAGGATGCCGATCTTCTTATGGGTCATAACTCGCCCCCGGAAATGCGTTGTGGGTTATCTTCGCGCTTGCTGAAAGGTTTGGCTAGAGAAAAAACTTGGCTGACATTTGTTGCCACCAGGGCCAATCGTGCCCGGTGTGGTTGCCCCAGACGTCGAGCCAGTACGGTATCTGCTTTGCAGCCATAATCTGCGCCAGGCGCTCGTTTTCACCTCGGCAGATGTCATCCTCGCCCGTCGCCAGGACGATCTTCATTTCCCGATAGCGGCGCAGGTACCAGCCGTCGTTGATATTGGGAAGATAATCCGGCGGACAGTGGAAGTAGCAATTTTCATCGTAATAGCCATCGAGAAATTGATGGACGTCGAAGGCCCCACCCATACTTATGCAGAAAGACACCAAATCCGGATGGCGCAACGCAAAATTCACCGCGTGATAGCCGCCGAAGCTACAGCCGGCCACCGCGAGTTGCGGGGATGGGTTTCGCGAACACAGCCATGGAAGTAATTCGTTTAGCAAATAGCGCTCATAATGTATGTGTCGTTCCACGCGTTCACGTGGGTGCACAGCCTTGTTGTACCAGCTCTCGCTGTCCACGCTGTCCACACAGAGCAATTGCAGCTCTGCACAATCAATCTTCGGCGCCAGCACAGCTACCATGCCACGGTTTTCATAATCGAAAAAACGTCCCATCGAGGTTGGAAAGATTAGAGTAGGCAAGCCGCCGGTGCCGAACAGCAGCACCTCCATGTTGCGCCCGAGTTCACGGCTGTAATTGTTCGAGTACTCACGGTTCATAACGTCCCTGTGATTTTAAATGGCTGATCGGCGTCACCCTGAAGAAGGCTAGGTTGCGAAAAACGTGTCGTCGCTAATGGAGCTGAATCGTTTTTTCAAATTAGTCCCAGGCACGCGCCGCGGCTAAACGTTTCTTCCTTTACACGCTCGCGGAGGTGGCAATGGCGCGGATTCTCTGCGGGAGCGATTGACCCCACGCCGCTTGTCCTGTGGTCTCCTCGCGTCTTTCCTCTCACTTCTGTCGTAATAGCCAACAATTCCACACATGATGTATTGTTGGACAGTTGTCAACAATTCACGTGAGCTCTGGGATCCTCTTAATCGACTGCCCTGACCGGCCAGGTATCGTCGCCTCCGTTGCCCAGTTCCTTTACTCTCATGGCGCCAATATCTTGCACGCGGACCAGCACCAAGACAACGAGGTTGGCCGGTTCTTTATGCGGATCGAGTGGTCACTCGCCGAATTTGATTTGCAAGAAGGCACATTCCCGCGGGAGTTCGCTTCTATCGCACAAGAGTTCAAGATGGTCTGGCGAGTGGCCTGGGGAGAACGCCAACTGAGAATCGCGATTTTTGTTTCCCGTCATCAACATTGCTTGATTGATCTGCTGCATCGTCATCAGGTCGGAGAGCTAGCGGGAGATATTGCGTTGATCATTAGCAACCACCAAGATGCAAAGCGGGTAGCCACTTTTTATGGCATTCCATTCTATGAGTTTGGCATGACGCCGAAAGAAAAACTGGATGTCGAAAAAAGGGAGATCGAACTGCTGGAAAAGAACCGCATCGAGCTGATCGTGCTCGCGCGCTATATGCAAGTCCTGTCCCCGCAGTTCGTCGCCCGTTTTCCAGAGCAGATTATTAATGTCCATCATTCGTTTCTGCCTGCGTTTACCGGAGCTAGGCCTTATCATGCAGCGTTCGAACGCGGCGTAAAATTGATCGGGGCCACGAGCCATTATGTCACGGAAGAATTGGATCAGGGGCCAATCATCGAGCAAGACGTCACTCGCGTATCGCACCGCGATCAGGTACAAGATCTGGTGCTCAAGGGACGTGATTTGGAGCGCATAGTGCTCTCCCGTGCGGTACGCTGGCATCTGGAACATCGTATTCTCTTTTACGGAAACAAAACGGTCATCTTTAATTGATCAGTGCCAGCAAGTGAAGGCTCAGAAGTTAGGCGAAGTTGAGCGTGTCTACCAGATCTTACGAGAGTGGCTCATAGCCGCCAAACTCGTCGCCGGACAATGATAGGTTGGACTCACCAGCCGACTCGGGCTCGTCGCACTGGCGGAAATGGTCGTTCCGGTGGCGAATCCTCCTTCCCTTGGGTAGTAGATTTTGGCGGGAACTAGTGGACTATAAGGAGGAGAGACATTGCGCAGGCGGCTAGCCGCTGCAAGAGCGGACATGTCACGAGCTAAATGGACCGGACATTTGATGTGCTTCTAACGACAGAATTCCATTCACTAGGTTGACTTCCGCTTGAAGCGTCCCTAGAATTCCCGCAATTATTCGCGACGCACCAAGGATAGAGCCATGCCCACAAACGAACAAAATTCCTTCCCCGGACAAAGCTTCGCTAATCATTGCTTTTCTAGCCGTAGAAGCTTTCTGCTAGGGTCAGCCGCTCTTACGGCTGGACCAAGTCTTCTCGGCGCGCTCTTGCGGCCCGAAATCGTCCAAGCAAGCGAATCCAATCTAAACGTTCTTGGACCTAGATCTGGATATGGGCCTCAACTGGGAAATTTTATCTCCGAGCTCACGTGGATGCGCGAGGCCAACGGCGTGATTAGGGTAACGAAGGACTTGACCACAGCTGACCTGGACCACCTCATCGATCCCAACGCCAACACCATCGGTGCCCTAATGCTTCACCTCGCAGCCACTGAGACCTATTACCAGCTCAATACGTTCGAAGGCAAAAAATGGGACACCTGGCCCGATTCTGTAAAACAGCAATGGGATGCGGCGATGAATCTAGGAGACGCGGGCCGGAAAACGATCAAGGGTCATCACCGCGACTACTACCTGAACATCCTTCAGGAAACACGCACGAAGACGCTAGCGGAGTTCAGTAAGCGCGATGACTCTTGGTTTATGGCCGTCGACAGAGACTGGCCATGGGGCCCAACCAATAACTATTGCAAGTGGTTTCACGTCTGCGAGCACGAGGCGCACCACACTGGACAAATCGCATTCCTGCGAAAGCGCCTGCCCGGCGCTAAACCGGGCAGGGACTAATTTAGAGTCCGTTTTCAACACTCGTTGACTATGGCAAACAAGGCCGATGGTTGGGATAGAAATCGGACGGGTTTGCTGTAAGCGGAGGGCTACCACTCTTACCTTTCAGTTGCGAGGTGGGTTCACAATTCCGCCATGACCACGTTTTCCGAAGCCCCCTTTTCATGTCGGCCGGCCGAATTTCCCACGTCCGGTTGGAAGTCTTGGCAGTTCGTCGGTGAACCTTCCCATCCGCCACGAGTTCGGTTCCCTAGGCCCCGCTTCTGATGCTTTGCTCACACCGCAGCAGCGGAGCGATCTTGTCCAACAAATACTGCTCGATCAAAGCCTCCCCCGTTCAACCGTCCTTCGTCTTCATACAGCCGCGATTGGAGCGCAATGCACCAACTGTAAAACACGACGCAAAGCGCTCTCCAGTCTTCTCCGACTCTCGTACTCCCGCCTTCCGAAAAGAAAACCGCAATTCGATTCGTAGATCGCGTCCGCCGAAACGCTAGCCTGTCGAAACTGCCCCGAGCGCAACCCAGCTCATCATCGCGCGGTAGTCCTCGTTTTGTGCGTAGAAGTTTGCGGGGCCGGGAGAGAGATGAGTATCAAAGGAAGGTGCTGCCCCTTCCAGACTGAAATTCATTAGAGAAAATCTATTATCCCCCTTCCAGGGACCTTGGCCCTATTGCCTTTAGATTTTCAGAATGTAATTCATGGTCTCACACAACATATGAGACCTCTCTTTACTTGTGGAGCTCCACGTAATCTTCAGCTGCATCGATGCAGTGGCGTCTTGCGTTCGCACGACCTGAACGAGCGCAGGGCTCTTCGTTCGCGAGCAGGTTTCATCTGCACTCTCTACAATCCGATAGGCAGCAGAGTTTTACCGGAACATGGTCGGAGTAGTCATGTACTCGGCGGTGTGACTGGTCAGCTCGCCGAACGTGTCCTATGTCCAGCCTTATTTCATCTCTTTCATCTCCTGCTTATCAGAGGCTGGCGGGGCAGCCGTGGCATGGGCTGGACCTCCTCCGACCGGAATCATGGCATGAGCATAGGGAGTGCCCGGCCACATCAAATAGGGCTTGGTAGGATCGGCGTCAGCGGAATCCGGCAGTCCCAAGTCCTTCACTCCCGCCCCAACAATCATCAGATGCGGACCGGTCACGACCCAATGATTATCCGCAGTTTTCTTGGTCGCACTGGGATCGGTGTTGCTGGCTCCCTGATCGCCGCGCAGCATGTAAGTGATGCCTAGCTTGTCGGGTGGAGTCTGTTTTTTCATAGTGGCGCCGAAAAAGGTCATGCTGTTGGCGTCCGCGCACATGATGTTGCCCACCATCACCATGCAAGTGAAGCCGTTCTTGCTGTCCCGCAGCGTTTGCATATTGCCATTCTTGTCGATGCGAGCCACTCCGGCGCCTTTGGCGACTCCCAGGGGTGCGGCCCTAAGAGCTTTTGCGATGTAAGCAGCATCGGACATTCCGGTTTTCTGGGCAGTTGTTTTCGTCGGGGCGCTTTGCTGCGCCGAAGCGAAACCCACATTCACGAACAACCAGACTGCAACTGCTAAACTTCGTGTCAGCCCACACATATCGCCTCCGTGATGCCGATCGATTTTGTCGGACCTTCAGCCAGCAGCATTGTAACGTGAAAGAGCGCAAGTTCAACCGCGTTGGTCAACGTTCAGCAGTGCGCCAGAGCTCCAAGCAACGTGCCACCGAAGCCAGTTGTTTCGGCAGCAGCCTCATCCTAACGCTGGACCGACGCCCCACATGCTGTCCTTGACACCTGTTGCCTGTGTACCGATTCTGAACCCCGCACCGCTCTACCCTCGGTTGCAAGGCCATTCCATCCAAATTGTGAGGCATGCGACTGGAGCGTCGTCGAACCAGAGAACAACAGTTCAGCAGGATGTTTGGATCACCTTAGGTAAGGTGGTGGCGTTGTGACAGCACTTCGGATGATATCTTATCCAGTGGGACGCTCATCTATTATGATCGGTTCCTTTTGCCGAGTTCTAAAGGGGCCTGATTATTGTATTTGCCGCTGGTAGCACCAAGGGAATGGCTGTTCAGGTGCGGCGCTCCTCGTGTCGAGAAAGAGTTGAATATGAAGCCTCGCTAGCATCGCTGAGCGGACGAAGCATTTCGGTTCTGTAAAAGCGACTCAGTTCAGAATTTGCCCATACTTAGCGTGTAAAACGGCGTCTTTTACTTCGATTCCAAAAAATGGGAAGTTAAGCTTACGTTAAAAAAAACACATCGGAAGCGTGTGCTTCGTCAGTAGCTGATTCTCGAATGAGATTCGCTATCGATGAAGACCAATTCATTTCAAGTAGTAGCGCCAGTCAAATGCCACACGAATCCCTGTGAGCACAGTGGTGCGTAAGTGCGGCGCCGGAGCACCCGCCGGCGAGATTACCGAGGATTCCGTCGGGGTGTCGAAACCGACATATCCCTGGATCAGGACACTTGAGCTCTGGTTGCGCGAGAAGGTGCGGAAGGGCCGGTACTCAACAAAAGGCAAATCCACCTGAATTGTGCTCAAGGAGACAACGGTGCGGTTGAAGGGGGGTACGTGCGGAGTCGACAGGACCATCGGATTGTGACTGTTCATCTTATAGAAACTCACGCTGGCCTCGCGACCGAGCATTAACTGGAAACGGCCAACGCGAGTCGCGATACCGGACTGCCACGGGATCAATCCGCCATTGCCTGCCTGCACAGCCATCCTCTGTAACGTCCGTGGCGAGGTAAACGCCAACAGAGGTGCAGCCACCACAATATCGCCCGGGATAAGCCAGAAGGGTATACGTAGGCTTACGGTGAGGGCACCGCGGCCGGGCACGGTAGAGGCCTCTCCTGCTGGTGGGTCCTGACGAAGGCCAACACCAGCGAAAACCAATCCATCGCCAGATTCGTCGAGCACGCCCTCGAGGCCAACTCCCACCCGCAGACCAACCTCCAGGCCTCCAGTGGTGCTCACGCCGGTCTGGTTAGATCCGAATCCTCCGTCCGACGCTCCCCCAAGCGCGGCAGCGGACATGCCAATAAAAGGACCGAGTTCTGCTCGGAATCGAGGCAATTGACCAGCCACATCCCCTAGGGCCGGTATAGGTGTTTGCGTGATGATAGGAACGAGAGTTTGAATATCTGAATCCTTGACCGCCTCACCGTGGAAGCGAGACTGCCGACAAGTATCGAATGCCTCCGGCATTACATTCTGGAGATTGCCTGGAACCGACTCGACCTGAAGTTCGCCGTTAAGGGCACCGGCTAATTGCGCGAGACTGTCGCGCACTGCAACCGCTGCATGCTTGGCATCCTCCGGTTGCATGTAAGCATCCCCTCGAGTAACAAAGCGGTTGCCATTCCAGGTTATGACCTCTACCCCGTGCTCGTTGTAGTAGTCATGCGTCCCCAGCCGTACAGCCGTATTTCCCCAATTCCCCGCCACGTGGCCGGCTGCAAAACTGTCCTCAAGAAAGTGCAACGCGAAGGCCTCGTCCGCGAGCGTGGCCAAAGCAGCCTGGGAACGGACCTCGGGCGCAAGGTCACGACCGACGCGGAGGGCTTTGGTCAACGCTTGCATGTGATACCAACTGTAGGTTTCGACTGCGTTAAGTTCTGCGGAAGGACCAAGCGCAATCCGCGCGTAGCTTTGTGGTTGTAGAGCTACGTCCGGGCGCGCGAGCAGAAAGTGTGCGTTGTTCGATTGTGCACGACTGGCGTAGTCAGGATCGGCACGTAAGAATTCGATGTCCGAACGACGGAGGGCGTTTGTGCGTTGGTCGCGCCGCGTGGACGTGGCTAACTTTCTATTGAGGTTCTCACCGATTGAGGCCACATTAAGAATCCATTGCGCACGCAACACATCATCGAGCATCTCCCGAGCAGAGCAGGAATGATCGCCGGCTATTGCCGGCCAGGCGGCGTAGTCAATACACCGTGGCTTCAGCTCTCGTGTTGTATCGGTCAGTTCGGTGCACAACCGAGCTTCGAATCCCCTCCGAGCCTCGGACCACAATTTCTCAAGCGACTGACGCTGTTGTGGTTCCAGCATCTCAATCGCCAGCCGCGTAATATTTCTATGCTCGGGATACAACCAAGCGAAAGCGGTCAGAAGAGGTAGTGAGGCGAAGCATGTTGCCAAGATGACTGTTGTGATGATCCTCTGACCAGCGTAATACAAAAGAGACGTGCTTTTGGTTGCTGGCATCTCATGCCTTTGTCGCTGGCGCCGGCCAATCGCCTGAGAGCATTAGTTCGCTTTGCGACAAGCGAATACAGAGGTCCGTTGGGCATTCGAACGTTTTGCTGTGCACACCAGACTAGCGAATGTTGTGGTTCCTGAGCCGGACACCACTCGCCAAGCCATCCATGTTTTCGAAGATGCGTACTTTAGGAGATAGATCGCCAATCAGCTTTCGGGCATAGCAGCCATCGACGTGGAGCACATCGTGGTTCAAAATCGGACCGCGGAGTTTGATGATTCGTCGAACTCGTTTGCTCCACTTCTTCCTGCCAATCTTTTTCATCTCGTTGTTCCGGGCAATACCGATTCCCAGTGTGCTGGGGTTGGCAGTTGTGCGCCTCCCGAACACTTGGCAGTGCCGGTATTAACTACGAGGGCCTTACAGCGGCCATCTAGACAACGATAGGGCAAACGTTCAACGCCGGTTGGATTCGTGAGCGCACCTGCTGGTTGTCCTGCCCGCGAACCGCAAGCCGCGGAGTTCTGCCGGGTGGACCCACTGAGGTCGACTGGGCTGCGAGTTTTGTTAGGTTTGCAGGTCTGACAAGAATTGTTTCTAGACTGCTTTCCAAAACTGAGTCTAATAAGCGACCAGCATGAGAATCGGTGCTTACGAGCCTAGTTGCGAACCCAGATGCTCGGCAATTTCTGGCAGATCGATAGTCGTGAAACAGTTATCTAAACATCGGTGCCTGCACTGCACAATACGAGCCCTGCGTTGCTGGCAGGACAGGGCTCCGTTTTAAACGATTCCACCCCTCTCCGTAACAGTTATGAATGTGCACAGGAGCGCGGCCCTGTCATTTCTACCAGTGTCCCCGTTCTTGGCCCCGTTGCTAACCTTATGAAGAACCTTGAGCAAGGAGGGGTTGAGCAATGTCAAGAGAAACAATTCTCAGAAGCGTGAGTGTGCACCTAAGAAAGAATGCCTCTTATTTTCTTGTCTCCGCATTTCTGCTTGGATTAGCACTACCCATCTGGGCAGGTGACAAAGAAAAAGACGAAGAGACACTGAAGAACGCCACCACTGTGTTGCAGGCGATGCTCACCGACAAAAACATCCCGCCAGACGTCGTGGCGAAGGCTAATTGCATCGTTATCCTACCGAACGTGAAAAAGGTTGGCTTTATCGTTGGCGGGAGCGGCGGGCGCGGGCCAATGGTCTGCCGCACAGGCGACACGTTCAATGGCAAATGGTCCGCTCCAGCTATGTACAGGGTTGGAGGCGTCAGTGCTGGGTTCCAGGTCGGCGCCACGTCTAGTGATTTCGTCCTTCTGATCATGACTAAAAAGGGAGTGAACGCAGTGCTCAAGGGTAAGAGCAAGTTGGGCGCAGACGCAACGGCGGCAGCAGGTCCGGGGGCTACAGCTCACGCGGTGACCGGCAGCGACATCCTGACTTACGGAAAATCCCAAGGCTTGTTTGCGGGTGTTTCCTTGAGCGGAGCTTCGCTGGAACCTGACGACGATTCCAACAAGCGACTGTACGGGAAAGCGATCACTGCAAAGGAGATCGTGCGGCAGAACCAGGTCCAGCCACCTGCCGCCGGAGGCGAAGCACTGATTTCTTTACTCGACACGAAAGCTCCAAGTCGAAGTAACTGAGATTTTGTTGCCAACGGAGATAGTGTGTGCCGAGTGCAGTCAAAGCTCTAAACGCCAAGCGTAAGTCCGAAAAGTGGCGGAAATCTGGGTGTGCCTCTAAGATTTTACTGAATACCACCGGAGCGTACAAATAACACTGCTTAAATGGCCATGGGGAAAGGGAGAATGAGAACCCATGGAAATCGGGCTCTGCACGAGAATTTGTATGGGTGCACATTCTAGCGCGGCTTTCCGAAAAGCAACGAATCCGATCTCGGTGACAGCTAAGCGTTGGGCGTTCAGTAACAAATAGCTTAGATCCCCGTAACCACGTACCCGTCCGAAATAATGCTTTGATATTTCCATTCATGGCTTCCACCTCGCCCATCGGACCTTTGGTCCTGCAGTAATTCAGAATCCCCTCCAGGCGCTTGAGCAGGGGAAAACAAGTTGTTGCTGAGCAGTTGGGTCAACCTGGACCGAGGCAGGACTAGCGACTGGCTCCCATGGAAAAACTGGCGGCTATCGCGCTCCAGTCGCGGGCTGGGCCGCCTTTGCGGAAGAACTCCGGCCGCCGTACCTTCATCCATCGTATTGCCGACATGCTGGCAGAATGTGGAACTTGTCATAAATGATCTGGCACTTCGCCGCCCATCGCTCCAAGTTTTGCCAGAATGGTTCCCACATGACGGCGTAGGCGGAGCGGAGCACGCTGCGCAGCAACGTACTCATGTGCTACTGCCCAAAAACTCATCGAGCGCTTCGTTCTTCCCTTCTCTGGCCAAACCACAAAGGCTCGTCTGTCTCTAGATTGCTCACCACGGTTAGAAACTTCTCCTGTTCCCAAGTACAGCTTATCGATGCCCTGTCGCAATGATGATTTTCCTCGGTTGGCCGGCCACGTTTAGATAGCCAAGATCGATCGCCGCACCGTGCTTGGCGACAGTCCCAACTGCTGAGCCAGCCACACACTGCCGCGCTCTCGCAGCCTACCCAGGCTTCTTCAAAGCACTGCTGAAAGGAACCCTTGCTCGCAAGCTCGGCAAGCTTCTCCGCCTTCACTCCGCAATCCGGGCAGCGCGATACAGTTCAATCACCACCATCGTGCGAAGTTCGAAGCAGAGCAGGTCACGCACCTCCCGTTGGTAGCTGTCATCGACGTCACTCAGCTTCCGCGCGCACCCCGAACGCACCAACTTGCGATTGCCCCGTCTTCGCCGTCACCCACAGCATCCGCGTCTTGCCCGCCTCATTGATCTCGTGCCGATACACCCGATACCCCGGTCACCCCAGGACTTTGATCAAGTCCGCCTCTCTTATCCTGCCGAGCGTAGCCAGAGTTCCAGAAAATCAATTCCTTTATGCTGGATGCGTTACAGATTCTGGCTCAGAGCCGAAAATCGTAAAGAGCTGATCGATCGATCAGCCGTTCGCTCACTACAAGAAACCCGAAGATATCATGTGGGAGAATGGACTCGCCAACGACTGACGAAAGCCGTCCGGAAGCAGGGCCTTGGAAGTCGAGATGAGTGATCATCTCGATTATTAAGAGCACCACCCTGCGGGCTACCCCAGGGAAACGCGCAACGGGAAAACCCGCAAGAACCTGGAGGGCGACTTCGGCGAGCTGGAGCTGGAAGCACCTCGCAACCGAAAGGCGACATTCGACACCAAGATCCTAGCCAAGGGGCAAAACGCGTTGGAGCCTCTGCGACAAGATCAATCTCCACGTACCCGCTCGGGATAAAGCCAATGCGCGCTCTTGTGGAACACGGCCCGGCTGCGCAAGAGAGTTCGAAGCGAGAACGCACAGAAAGTATGATCTGGCAACTCTTAAACCTCAGATACCGCGCCAAACCGCAGGCAGAGACCCAGCGACGCAGCCGGGAATTCTCGACCCTGCTCGGCAAAAAAAAGGCGGTCCGGATTGACCGGACCGCCAAGCACACCGAGCAATTTGCTAGAACTGAAAATTAGCTCTGACCTGCAGCATTCGGGGTGAAGCGTTGCCACCCAGGAATGCCCCCAGGATGCTAGTGGGCACACTCACGGTGCTAACGACCGACCCGAATTGCGGACTGCTTAGACTAGCGGTGGGCTGGTCGAAGTTGGGGTGGTTGAGCACATTGAAGGCCTGCAGGCCGATTTGGAACCTCGCACCTTCCGGATGTTTTAGGGGGATGTTCTTCATCACCGCGATGTCGGTATCGATGAAGCTGGGTCCGTAAATCTGGTTACGGCGCTGATTACCGAAACCGCTAATCGCCGGGCCCACTGCTGGCAGGAATTCGGCTGAAGTGAAACAGGGTCTAAAGATCGCGCCACGTCCACAAGACTTCGGCACTGGGCCAACCTGGTTGCCGAACAGGAATGCACCAGCGTTGGCGAGACCGCCGCCATAGTTGAATGCGGATAGCGCAGTGGTTCCGGCGCTGTCCACCACCGTAAACGGAAAGCCGGTCCGGGTAAAAACGTTGCCGGAGATAGTCCAGCTGGTTAAAAAGCCAACTAGACCTTTATATTTCGGGGTGTCATAGACGTAGTTCATGCTGAAGTTTTGGCGAACGTCATAATCGGCATTGCCGTAAGTGAAACGTCGCAAGTTAAAGGGATCCTGCTGAACGAGCGGGCTGAAGTTGGTCTTGAAGTTGAAGGGCAGGAAGCCGCCGTTGGAAATCTCATCCAGAGCGTGGCTCCAAGCGTAATTGGCTTGCACCTGCAGAGAGGCGAACCGGCGAGTGAATGAGACGATCAAGCCGTTGTAATTGGACACGGCCGGACTGCTGATCTCGTTAATCGTGCTGAAGGCAGGATCGATAGGACTGGTTGGAAGACCAACAAAGGACCTGATGCCAAGAGCCGTGGTACAGGGCGTAGTACCCGCGGGTTGAAAGGGCAGAATGGTCGAATTGCAGAAGGCATTCAAGCCGGAGTTCTGTGCCGGTTGATGGTATCCGTGATTACCTACGTAGTTAAGCGACAAGGCGCTCTTGGGTCCGAGGGGCTGCTGCACCTCGAAATTCCATTCCAGGGTGGTGGGATAGTTAATGCGATGAGCCGTTGTGGTGAAGGCCGGAGGGGTAAACAGCGGGGTTGTCGCCGAAACCTGGGGAAAAGAAAGACCTCTGGCGAAGCCGGAGAGGAACGCGGCATTCGAAGCGGCTGTCGCCGACTGTGCATTATTCGCAACACCCGGAGCCCAGGGCAAACCGGACGCGATGAACTGGTTCTTCAAGGGCGAGTTAGTGTCAAAGAGAGTGCCCACGGTTCCGGGAAACACATCGGCAAACATGCCGAAGCCGCCGCGGATCACCGTGGTATTGCCCGAGCCGAACGGTTGATAGGCAAACCCGATCCGAGGCAGGAACGCTATGCTCTGGTAATTCGGAAGAGCCTGATGCAGTCCGGTGCGAATGATTTGGTTGTAGGGTTGGTTGATGCTGTGATTGACGCTGAGAAACGGACCAGTCAAATTGGAGAAACAGTTGGTTTGGCAGACCGGGTTCGAAAAATGTTCGGCCCGCAGCGCGAGTGTCAGTTTGAAGTTGGACTTGACTGCCCACTCATCCTGACCATAAAAACCGAGGGTGTACAGGGCCAGTGGTTGGGTGTTTCGGATCGCGAAGGCTGCTGTAAACGCGTCTACGGTGCCGTTGAAGAAGCTCGATAGGGTGGCAAAGCTCGCCGAGGGAATTTGCGTGAAGAACCCACCGGGGGTGAAATCGGTAATGTCATTGCGCCGAAAACCGATTCCAAACTTAAGGGCGTGATTACCAAGCTGTTTGGAGAAATCATCCCCAATCTGGTACTGAGTTACATTGCGGCCCTGCGGCCAGGTGCTGTAGTTGAAGCCGCCCGGGGTATAGAAGCTGCCGAAGGGCGGCCCGCCCGGGAAGATTAATTGGAAGGGCATCAGAGATTGAGCAGACGCGAGGCTAGGCGGCTGGAAGATAGCGCTATACCACGAGCCAGCTACTAAAAACGTGTTCACCGCCGAGGGGCTTAACACATGATTCCACTGAATCTGACCCTCATACTGCGGCTGGACGCTCTGTGCATTGAGCGTCTTACTCAGTGGATCGGTGTAAGTGGCCTGCAGACCGTGATCGGTACGAAAATGGATGAATGCACGATCCTGCTCGCTAAAGTTGTGGTCCACGCGCGCAGTC
>Ga0126372_10000162_pt1 | contig 19811 bp, 18 predicted proteins | sample PanSoiMetaPlot_6_FD_92762 | JGI IMG/M metagenome (GOLD analysis project Ga0126372, IMG submission 92762) | Tropical forest soil microbial communities from Panama - MetaG Plot_6 | ecosystem: Environmental > Terrestrial > Soil > Tropical forest > Bulk soil | place: Panama | collected 2016-02-17
AGGTGTTCTCCGAAGCTGAGAATCGCATCCTGGGCGCGAGGGGCAAGCCGCCCCGCCCCGGCCACTTGGCAGATTGCGACATTCAGTTGTTGAAAGTCTGCCTCAAATGCATGATATAAGTGCGCGCAGTCTTCCGCATCCAGGAGCTCGCCTACGATTTGCCGATGACGCAGCCGTATGGAGGTGACCGTAGCATTGGAATAGTCCAGTTTGCCTTCGCCTGCGGCCTGTGCCGCCGAGAGCAACTGATCCGTAACTTTGGCCAACGCGCTGACCACGACCACGGGGCGGACCTCGGTGCGGCTCTGGACGATGCGCGCCATGCGTCTAATGGCGGCGGCATCCTCAACCGAAGTCCCACCAAACTTGAGGACGACTACATCTCCTCTTACGGATTCTCGCTTAGCTCCAGGTAATTCGTTCATCGCATCCGTCTCCTTTTCCGATTTCGGGAACAAAGAAAAAACCCACCGCCAGTTTCCTTCTGGCGGTGGGTTCCGGTGCTACTTTTATCTAGTGCGATTTATCCGGTACCGGCCTCCAGAAGACACATAATTCGTGTCGACATGGTTGTCCCTGTCGATTTAATTCGTGTCGAGATCTGGATCCGGCCACTCATGGCTAATTGCTGGTGTGCGCGTCTTCCTGTTTTCCGTCCTGTCCGCTCTGAGTGAGGTGCTCGAAGAACTCAGCCAGGCGAGCCACCAGCTTGTTGCGGCCGCCGATGATGTGCAAGCCGCTTTCGTGTTGATGCTCTTCCAGAACCTTGTGCAACCCGCTTTCGAGTTCACTCATGACTGATAACCTACCGAGGATTCGGCGCCCCTTTACCTTACCCGGTCTTCGGAAGCAACGGAAATTCGAATTTTTGATCTTAGCTATTCAAAATTTCGGGTCGTTGCCAACCCAAAAGAATTATCGCCGGGAATCGGTTCAGGATCCTTCCGTACACATTGCTCTGGCGGCTGCGATCACCCGCGCGATTCACAGGCGGCTGGGCGGACGAATGTCTTAAGCAAACGATGGCGCTACTAACTCCAGCCATCAAGGGTGACTCCACCCTCTGCCGCGATCAAACTCGGGCGATCGCTTGCAGTACCAAAACGCAGACTCCGGCGATCGCTTGCGGTACCAAAACAAGGAGCAAGGAGTTCGCCAAACGAGTCGCCTCTACACCGTCGTTTGCTCGATTCCCGAGACTTTAGTCGGGGCAAATCAGAACCTTGGGGACTGGGCTCGCAGTTGCAAAATCCCCCAGAAGGCAAGGTAGTCCAATCGGCGTCTTTCGCCCGAGCGAGCTCATACTCCAGCCAACTGGCTATTGAGCATTTGCCGACGCTTCGGCCTTTTTGGGAGCGCGCTCACGCAGCAAAGCAATGAACGCGGTAGTGGACCGGGGCAAGGTGCGGTCACGGCGATAGGCCAAGCCCAGTTCCCGCCAGAGTTCGACATCCGCTAAATCAATTAACTTGACGCGCCCAGCGTCTACATCATCGCGGGCGAATGCCGCGCTGATCAGGGAAACACCCAGGTCGGCGGCCACGAAGCTCTTGATCATGCCGACGCTGGGAAGTTCCATGCGGATTTGCAGTTGGGAAGCGTGCTCTCGAAACAGGCGGTCCATCAGTCTGCGGGTATGGCCGGTTTTGGGAAATAGCAGCGGTTGTTTAACGATGTCTTTCACAGAAACGACCTTCAGGCGGGATAATGGGTTTCTTGGGCTCAGCATTAGCATCAGCTTATCGCGGAAGATGGGCTGAGTCTTCAAGCTAGGCGATTTCACTGGCAAAGTCAGGATCCCAACATCAATGGCGCCCGTCTCCAGCTTCTCCAGAATCTTGTAGCTGAAGTTCCGGTAAATACTGATCTGGACAGCGGGATAACGCCGGCAATACTCGGCAAACACTTCCGGCAGAACATATAAGCACGTTGCCTCGTTGGCACCGACCAGAAGCGTGCCTCGCGGTGTGCGTCCATGGTCGGCGACAGCCATCAGCGATTCATCGCGGAGATTCTTCAGGCGTTCGGCATATTCGTAGAACACCTGCCCGGCAGGGGTGAGCTTCACGGATTTACCGGAGCGGTCCAACAACCGATCTCCGTATTCTTGTTCGAGTTGTCGGATTTGAGCGCTGACCGCCGACTGCGAGCGAAACACTTTTTCGCCAGCGCGCGAGAAACTTCCTTGCTTGGCAACTTCGAGAAAGGTGATGAGCTGGTCGAAATCCATGAGTTTAGTCGCAGATTATAACGGAGTGCGCAACCTCCCACGTCCTCAGCCAGATTACGCGCACTCGAAACGTCGAATTTGCCCTTGACAGCAATGTGGATGATCGCAGAATATTCATACGATTTAATGAAAGGTTTCTAAAAGGACTCTGTAAGATGTCGGCCATAGCTCGGGCAATCGCCTCAAGCAAGCCAAGCGCGTATTGGGATCGGACCACCAAGGCAGTGCGCGATTGGAAGACGGATCAGCCGCTACCGGAATACCAAGGCACTTGTTTGGTTTATCGCGATATCGAAGGTCCGGTGTTCTTGCGCACCTTCCTCGAGGACGGCGAGCGCTGCTGGGAATGGGAAGCGGAATCACCCGCTTCCTGACGCTTGCACGCGCGCTTCAGCAAGCATCTCCTCGTCAGCAGGCCTCCGGGGGTGAACTTCCGCGACACTAGTTGAACAAGCGCTCGGCTCAGTGCGCCCGCGGGCTCGCCAATATAAACATTCATCTCCTGCCAGTCGCCGTCGGAGGGAGTCCTTCTGCAACTCGGCACATGGGCAAAGGCTGCTCTAGCACAACCTGACTGCGATCCTGCCTGGCCCAATTCTGGCACCGGTACCTGGGCGGCAATTACCAGACAGGAGACGAGTCGCTCGCCGATTCCCACTAGCCGCCCCAAGTTCTTCGAGGACGATATGGTCTAGTGAGATAGTCGTCTGCATCGGGACACCGCAGTCGGGAAAGCATTCCTGGCGAACTGTTTCTTGTCCGGCAAGCAGCTCGTATGGATCCGCAAGGAAAAAAGGAAAGTGCTAGCTTGGCAGCTTTCCTGCCACGATAATTGTTTACTTTGACGGAAAGCGAGCCTTCATGAAGAAACTCTTCGCACTCCTCCTCTTGCCTGTCTGGACGATCTCGATTTTTGCGCAAGCCACGACGAGCCGCTCTTCCATCCAGCCCTATGGCCCGACTCTGGCTCATCTCGAATCGCTGACAACGCTTGACCAATCCGACTGGCGCTTCCACGCCGATGTGCCTCATCCGGAAGACCCATGGCTCGACGACTCCGGTTGGCGAACCATGAAGATTGGCGGCAAATGGACTGACGACCGTGTCCTGCGCCGATGGATTGAACTCCCGGCGAGCATTCATGGTTATGCCATTCAAGACTCGGGCGTACGCCTTGACTTCGAATTGACGTGTCCGACGACGGTCGAGATGTCGGTATTCTCGAATGGTTCGCTGGTCTTTCATGGCACCGACGAGATGCAGCAGCCGATTCCTTTGGTCAACCAGGCACGGCCTGGCCAGCGATTTCTTATCGCAATTCGAGCGCGTGCGGATCAGGACGCGGAAATAACGATTTCGCGGGCGCGGCTCATGATCGCGGCTCCCAGCTCACGGCCCGATCCCGTGCTGTTGCATGACGAGATCGTTGCGGCTATTCCCATGATTTCGGCGTACGAGCAAGGAAAGTCGGAGCGGGAGCAGCAGCTTGAGGCAGCGGTTAAGGCCATTCGCTTTCCCGCGCTTGACCACGACGACCAGACTGCGTTTGACTCTTCGCTCCGCGAGGCCCAAACCAGGCTGAAAGCGCTCAACCCTTATTTGAAGCAGTTCATCATTCGTGCCGTAGGCAATGCTCACATCGATATGGCCTGGCTGTGGCCCTGGACGGAAACCGTTGAGGTGGTCCGCAATACCTTCCGCAGCGTCCTCGACCTAATGCGCGAGTACCCGGATTTCAAGTTCACAATGTCGTCGGCGCGAACCTATGAATGGATGGAAGAGAAATACCCTGATCTGTTCAGCGAAATTGAGAAGCGGGTGAAGGAAGGCCGTTGGGAGGTGATTGGTGGAATGTGGGTCGAGCCGGACCTCAACATGCCGGATGGCGAGTCGCTGGTTCGGCAAATCCTCGTGGGAAAAAATTATTTTCGGAATAAATTCGGCGTGGATGTGAAGATTGGGTGGAATCCCGATTCCTTCGGCTATAACTGGCAGCTGCCACAAATTTATAAGAAGTCGGGGATGGACTATTTCGTAACCCAAAAGTTACTTTGGGCGAAAGATTTCACTACGTTTCCCTATAAGCTGTTCTGGTGGGAGGCGCCGGACGGGAGCCGCTTGCTCACTTACTTTCCTCACGACTATGCCGGGGGTATTGAAGCCGAGCGCCTTGGCAACGACCTTTCCGTCTGGGCGCCGTCGATTTATGGACCGACGTTAACCGATACGCCGGAGATGATGCACCTCTACGGGGTGGGCGATCACGGTGGCGGTCCAACCCGCAGCATGCTCGATAACGCCAACCGATTGAGGGCGCCGGAAGTTGTGTTTCCTAGGCTCGAGTTCAGCACTGCGACTGGCTTCTTTAACGACCTAGAACGCAAGCTTCCGAACATGCAGGTACCGGTATGGAATGACGAACTCTACTTCCAGTATCACCGCGGTGTCTTTACTACCCAGTCGGAAACCAAGCGCCGTATCCGGCGCAGTGAAGGAACTCTGCTGAACGCTGAGAAACTTGCGTCGCTTGCCAAGCTTGAGCAGAAACCCTATCCGCAGGAGGAGATGCAGCGTGCCTGGAAGCGGCTGCTCTTCGATCATTTTCACGACATCATGCCCGGATCCGGCATCGCTGTGAATTATCTGGATGCAGAGCGCAACCTCCGGGACGTGCGCCGAGTCGGCAACAACATAATCGATGACTCGCTCGGTGAGATCTCCGCCCAGGTTGACACGCAACGCTCTGGTGTGCCGATCGTGGTGTTTAACACGCTCTCCTGGCCGAGATCGGAAGTGACGGAACTGGAAGCGCAGCTGCCCGGACCGGCACAGCAGGTGGAAGTTCTAGATGGAACCGGTAAATCGGCACCATCGGAGATGCTGTCAATGGATCCGGCAACTCATCGCGTGCGGCTCTTGGTTTTGGTGAACGTTCCCGCTTTCGGTTACAACACCTATTTCGTTCGCGCGACGACCAAACCGCCGGTTGCATCCACCCTGCAAGCAACCAGCGGTGGTCTGGAAAACGAATCTATTCGCCTGAAAATCGACGGCAAAACCGGCTGCATGAGCAGCCTCTTCGACAAGCGCAGTCAAACCGAAGCTCTTGCCCCCGCCCAGAGCGGCAGCGGAGGTCCGAAGAATTTCGTCTGCGGCAACCTGTTACAAACTTTTCATGACTTGCCCAAGCAATGGGATGCCTGGAACATTGATGCCGATTTCGAGGATCAGCATTGGGATCTGGACAGCGCGGATGAGGTTAAGCTGGTCGAAAACGGCCCACTGCGGGCGATCATTCGCGTGAAGAAACACTTTCAAAACTCATCGTTCGTACAGGACGTCACGATGTATCCCAAAGTGCCGCGAGTCGACGTGAGGATGGAAGCGGACTGGCGCGAGAAACATATTCTGCTGAAGGTTGCATTCCCTCTCAGCGCGCACAATACCAAAGCCACCTTCGAGATTCCATACGGCTCGATCGAGCGCCCCACCACCCGCAACACGCCAGCGGAAAAAGCGGAATTTGAAGTTCCGGCACTGCGCTGGGCCGATATCTCGGACGCGAGCCACGGATTCAGCCTGCTCAATGACAGTAAGTATGGCTACGACGCAAAAGGCAATGTTCTACGGTTGTCATTACTCCGTTCTCCCGCTTGGCCGGACCCCCATGCCGATGAAGGCCATCATGAGTTCACTTACTCGCTTTATCCTCATGCTGGAGATTGGCGCGATGGGCAATCGGTGCGCCGCGGATACGAACTCAATTACAAGCTAATCGCGCGGCAGACGGACACCCACGAGGGCAGTCTTCCGGGCGCGCATACGTTTATCGAGTTGCAGGCGGATAACGTCGTTTTGACCGCGGTCAAACAAGCGGAAGCCGATGATGCGCTAATTCTGCGCTTTTATGAATGGGCAGGCAAAGCGGGCGATGTGAAAATCACCCTGCCTCCAGGGGCGCAATCTGCGTTTGACGCCGATCTGATGGAACGGCCGATTACAGAACTGCCCATCGAGGGGAACACGTTCTCAGTGCACACCAAACCGTATGAGATAAAGACGGTAAAGATAGCCTTGTCCCCGCGGCAGAGGTGACAGGATCAAGGTACGACACGATGGCCGTGGCCTCTTCGGTTCCGTGTGGCGAAAAAGATTCGATACCGCCGAGGCATACGATCACGCGGGATCGGCTCTGGCGAAAAGTTACGGGGTTCACATGCAACTCAACAGATCTTTAATTAAGAGCACCATTGTCGCTGCCTTAGGCGGATTGCTGTTTGGCTTCGACACCGCAGTCATTTCGGGGACGACGGCTGCGCTGACACAAACCTATGAGCTAAGCCCAAGGCTGCTGGGCGCGACCGTGGCCAGCGCCATCGTGGGCACCATATTTGGGGCTATGCTGGCCGGTTTTCCGGGAGACCGGTTGGGACGCCGCGACAGCTTGCGAATCATGGCAATTCTTTACCTGGTCTCTGCCCTGGGCTGCGCCTTGGCTTGGGATTGGCCTTCTCTGGTCACCTTCCGGTTCATCGGTGGCTTAGGCATTGGTGGCTCGTCGGTGCTGGGGCCGATGTATATCGCCGAGATCGCCCCGGCAAAATGGCGGGGCCGCCTGGTCGGGCTATTTCAGTTCAACGTTGTGTTTGGAATTCTGGTCGCCTATTTCTCCAACTATGCCATCGGCCTTGCCCATTTTGGAGCTGCCGAGTGGCGTTGGCAGCTGGGAGTGGCTGCCATTCCGTCGGCGTTTTTCTTGCTCATGCTTTTGACAATTCCCCGCAGCCCGCGTTGGCTGGTCAAGAAAGCCCGGGTTCAGGAGGCTCGACGGGTACTCGAGTCGATTGGCGAGGAAGACGTCGAACAAGAATTGCAAGACATTGTTCGATCGGTGCACCTGGAGCGAGGCCTCGAGAATGAGCCGTTATTTGCCCCCAAATACCTGTTCCCGATTTTTCTGGCGGTCACCATTGGGATGTTCAACCAGCTATCGGGTATCAATGCCATTCTCTATTACCTGAATTTCATTTTCGCGCGTGCCGGTTTCAGCGAGCTGTCAGGCAACTTGCAGGCGGTTACGATTGGAGCGACCAATCTTCTGTTCACCGTCATTGCCATGTCCGTCATCGATCGGCTGGGCCGCAGAACCTTGCTCTTGATTGGTTCGGTCGGGACCGCCGTGTGCCTGGCAGGTGTGGCCCGCATCTTCTTTACCGGGCAGCACGAAAATTTGCTGTTGTGGCTGTTGGTCGGCTATATCGCTTCTTTTGGCTTTTCCCAGGGTGCCGTGATTTGGGTCTATCTGGCCGAGGTCTTTCCGAATACGGTTCGAGCCAAAGGGCAGAGCCTGGGCAGCTTTTCTCACTGGTTCATGAATGCCCTAATTTCCTTCACCTTTCCGCAAATGGCTGCTTCTTCGGGGGCATACCCCTTTGTATTCTTCTCCGTAATGATGGTCGTACAGTTCTTTGTTGTTTTGTTCGCGTATCCGGAAACCAAGGGCGTCACGCTCGAGCAGATGCAGAGGAAGATGGGAATTGCGTAGTAATAGTTCTCAGTTGACGACTGGAACGAATTTCGTCCAATCGCCGATTGAGACCGCCACCGGCAACCGGCATCCGATTTTGAACACCGCCAGAACCCCTGGTCGGCAGGCGCTCAACAAAGGCGATGTCCGGCCTTTGCACGAACAAATCCCTGAACAGCAATCGACCGGCCGCCGAGACGACTACTAGAAGAGGCTACCTCATAGTCGTCTAGAACTTCCGCTAGCCGCGGCCAGGCGGAGAAATCGACCCGGTTGTGAGGAAGGGGATAGGCTTTGCTCATCGAGTAAAAGGCGCGGACGCCGATGAAGGAAAGCCTGTCAGCTGGGGGTACCCGCGATTACTTGCCTTATGCCCCACCTTCGTGCCAGTGGCGATTTGTCGTGCTCACCGTGTATGATGAGAGACAAGCCTGCCAGCCGCAGACCGAGCGGTCGCAAAACGCTTGTTCGGTAGCATTGAAAACAGCGTTTTTATTGAAAGGATTCAGTCTTTGCCTGAGTTGAGAAAAGACCCGATTGTTGGCCGCTGGGTCATTATTTCCACCGATCGTGCTAAGCGCCCAAGCGATTTTGTGCGCGAAGGTGTGAAGAATAAAGGCGGGTTTTGCCCGTTTTGTTACGGCAACGAAAGCAAAACGCCGCCGGAAATTCAAGCCTACCGTCCTAATCCCAATGGCGGCTCGCCGCAACGGGACACACCCGGTTGGACCGTGCGAGTGGTTCCGAACAAATTTCCCGCGCTCGGCATCGAAGGCAACCTGAACCGCCAGGCCGAAGGCATGTTCGACAAGATGAGCGGCATCGGCGCTCACGAAGTCATCATCGAGACGCCGGATCACAATTCTACCCTGGCGACGCTTCCGGCCAAGCGCATCGAAGACGTCCTATGGACGTTCCGCGATCGTATTCTCGACCTGAAGAAGGATCGCCGCTTCAAATACATACTTATCTTTAAGAATCACGGCGAACCGGCTGGAGCCTCGCTGGAGCATGCCCATTCACAGCTGATTGCCCTTCCGATTCTGCCTATCTACGTCGTCGAGGAACTCGAGGGCGCAAAACAGTATTTCATTTACAAGGAACGTTGCGTTTTCTGCGACATCATCCGGCAGGAAACCGACCACGGCATCCGCGTGGTCTCGGAAAACGAAGACTTCCTTACTTTGGCGCCTTACGCTCCGCGGTTCCCGTTCGAAACCTGGGTGCTGCCGAAGCGGCACGAATCAGCCTTCGAAAATTCTTCATCGCACATGTTTGAGAACCTGGCCAAGGCTCTGAAGGCGCTGCTGACTAAGGCCGACCGGGTGTTGGATAACCCGCCGTACAACCTTGTGATCCATACGTCGCCGGTGCAGGACCCGACCAACGACCACTACCACTGGCACATCGAATTCATGCCCAAGCTGACCAAGACGGCAGGATTCGAGTGGGGCACGGGATTCTATATCAACCCGACTCCGCCGGAAGAAGCGGCTAAGTTCCTGCGCGAGGCCAGCGTCGAGGAACCGATGTCGGCGGTGGTAGCTGGATAGACCTCGCGATTCGAAAGCGCAGCTCCGAGCTGCCGGTATTGCTTATCGAACTAATGTTTCCCGGGTGCTGATTACTTTCTTCTCCAACGTATTCCGTCTTTGGTAATCTCCACGATGATTCCCGCTGTGTTCAGTTCAGCCCGGATGGCATCGGAAGTCTTGAAATCGCGCGCGCGCCGCGCCTGGTCCATCTGATTGATCCGGGCGTCTATCACTTGATCGGAGAGACGGGACGCGTTCGCCAGATCGATAGCTACTTTGCTCGCGTCTTCCAGCTTGCCTTCGGACTTAGCCCAGTCGAGGATGCGCGCGATCTTCTGTTCATCATCGTCCTTCAGAACGCCGAATATCTCATCGAACCGAGTCAAGGCCGCCAGCAGGGGGGCGACGTCCTCTCTGCCTATTTGCCCGGCGTCGGCGGCCGCATTGGCCTTGCGCACCATGTCGAAGATCGCGCCCAGCGCCTGCGCGGTATTGAGATCATCCTCGAGACTCGTCTGCATACGCGTGGTCGTCTCTTCGGCAAGTTGCTTCATTTCATGAGTCGAGCCTGGGGGGAACTGCGCGGTGCTGAGGCGCGAGTGGAAATTGCGCAGGCGTTGCACCGATTCGGCGGCCTGCCGCAGACCATCAAAAGTGAAATTCAGCTGGTTACGATACGGAACTGAACCGAGCAGATATCGGATGGACGATGGTTTGTGTCCCTGCAACACCAGGTCTCGAAGAGTGAAGAAGTTACCCAGGCTTTTGGACATCTTCTCGCCTTCGACAAGCAAAAAGCGGGCATGTACCCAGAAGCGCACGAATGGTTTGCCGGTAAAGGCTTCCGACTGGGCAATCTCATTTTCGTGGTGAGGGAAGATGAGGTCCTCGCCGCCGGTATGGATATCGAAAGTCTCACCCAGTTCTTCCATCGACATTACGGAACATTCAATGTGCCAGCCCGGGCGGCCGGGGCCGATTGAGGTCTCCCAGAACGCTTCTTCCGGTTTCGGCGCCTTCCACAAAGCGAAGTCCCGCGCGTTGTCCTTCTCGTATTCGTCGACGTCAACGCGCGCCCCATCTTCCATTCCAGCAAAGTCCTTTTTCGAGAGTTTGCCGTATTCCGGGAACTTGGCGATGCGGTAATAATACGAGCCGTCGTCTGTGCGATAGGCGAATCCCTTTTTTTCCAGCTGGGCAATAAATTTGGCCATCTCCTCAATGTGTTGGGTGGCGCGTACTAGCTCCGGCTGCTCGATGTTGAGCGTCGCCGCGTCTTCTAGAAACGCCTTTTCATACTTCTCGGTGTACTGCTGAACCGTAACGTGTTGGCGCGCGGAGTTGCGGATGATTTTGTCATCCACATCGGTGATGTTCATGACGTGGTGCAGACGGTAGCCACTCTGCCGCAGAAAGCGGCGCAAAATATCGACAGCGATAAATGTCCGAAAATTCCCGATGTGGCCGTAGTCGTAGACGGTTGGACCGCAAGCGTACATGCGGACCTCGTTGTCGACCCGCGGTTTGAACTCTTCGATGCTGCGCGACAGCGTGTTATAGAGGCGCAAGGGCATAAATGGCTCAAGCAAATTTTTAATTCTAGGGGCGGCTAAGAATAAGGGTCAAATGCGGCCGAGGGATGCTGTTTCCACCCCCGACTTCCCCAAACCACGAAACGCCGATGCGCTCCCGCCAAGACATGTTTACCGTCATCGAAGTCTAGGATCGCCGCTGGCGATCGGCAGGATTTTGTAAGTTAAGTGTTGATTCTCCAAGCGTCCAGCCTATGAACCAGGCTGGGCCTCCTGCACTCGGGGGCGTCGCTTGGCCCGAAGATCGGCCCTACAGCTGTCTCCTCCAATGTCAGTTAGTCTAGCTGCCGGGCGCGCGTATGGCCGTGGGAGCGTGGTTGTGGGTGCGGAGACGGACACCTACCAAATAGATGTAATGCAAAGCCGAGATGATAGTGAATGCGAAAGTGGCGCGCAGCCCGGCCCAGCGCAGGATGTACACCCATCTTGCGGGGTGAACTTCCATCAACATAACAAAAACAACGGTTACCACCTGGGCAAGGGTATTGGCCTTGCCGAAGATGCTCGGGGAAAAATCGCGCAGGCCTGCAATGGCATACAGCACAGTCCCCACTCCTAAGATCGACACGTCCCGGCTAAAGACTAGTACCGTGAACTTCCAGGGAATCTTGTGCAGGATGGACAAGACCATGAACAGGGTGCTCAGCAGCAGTTTGTCGGCAATGGGGTCGAGATACTGACCGAGCATCGTCTGCTGGTGCAAAGTACGAGCCAACAGGCCGTCCAAGCCATCACTGATACCCGCGAGCAGGAAAAGGATCAGCGCCGTTCGGTAACGATTGTCGAGCAGGTTGTTCACGATGAACGGCAGGAACACCATGCGCAGCAGCGTGAGCTGATTGGGAGCGGAAAGGATAGTGGAAATCTTCACGCGCCCGCTCTCCCGACGCGTATGACAGCTCGTGCCAGAGCGGTCGTGGGGGTCCAGTCCGATGCGCGCGAGCTGAACCTCTTCCACAACGAGGACAGATTACCTTCCGGAAGGTTCATTCGGATGCGCTCGGGACGGTGCACGGAAAGAAAAGAACCCGGTATCGAGGGGTGTTGCGTCCTCGAAGCAAGGCAGTTCGCCACCTGGTAGGCTCACGCCTGCTTGATTTAGAGCCAGAAGAACCACCCGGAACTTCTCCCCTGGGCCGCGGAGAGTGGCCGGGACAACAGCGCCGGGCGTCGTCGGGCACACCCGCTCTCAGGTCAGAACTGGCTTGTGCACCTGAAGCAGGGCTATTTCTTCTGCCTATGCTCGCTTTGTTGGTCACAATTCGATTGTCGCCGCCAGCGCCCATGTTTGCAACTAGCTGGGAAAGGCGTTTGCTGATTTCTCGTTCGCACTATGGGCGGGGTACACTACTGGAACACTCATGGTCGGCTTGCTCTCTATTGTTGCGGTGGGATTCTTGCTCGGCATGCGCCACGCAACTGAGCCTGATCACGTGATCGCGGTAACGACGATTGTCAGCCAGCAGCGCAACGCGACCCGCGCCGCTTGGATCGGGGCTTTCTGGGGGCTCGGCCACACAGTGACAATCTTCGCGGTCGGCACTGCCATCATTATTTTTAATCTGGTGATTCCTCCTCGCCTTGGCCTGGCGATGGAGCTTTCTGTCGGGTTGATGCTGATCGTGCTGGGAGGATGGAACCTTACCAGCTTTCTGCAGGGGCTTCCGCCAAAAACGGTGGATAGCTCAGACGCACCGTTGATCCACTCGCATCCGCATCATCACGGAAGCCTGGTTCACACCCATCCGCATGAGCACTGGTTCGAGGGCCACTCGCCTGCGGAGTCGTATGCCGGCATGTCCCGATTGGATGGAAGATTCGGAAATACGAGAACCTATCAGATGTTGCGTCCGCTCGTCGTCGGAGTTGTTCATGGCCTGGCCGGCTCAGCCGCTGTTGCCTTGCTGATTCTAACCAGCATACGCAATCCGAGTTGGGCCATCGCTTACCTGGTCGTCTTCGGTGTTGGCACCATAGCCGGCATGATGCTTATTACCATCAGCATTGCCTCTACCTTTCGCTTCTTTGGAAACCGTTTTGACAATTTGAATCGCAAGTTTGGTTTAGCCGCAGCTTTAGTCAGCCTCTGCTTCGGAGTTTTTCTGGCCTACCAGATTTGCGTGACCCAGGGACTAATGAGCACCCATCCGCAGTGGATTCCAAAATGAGGTTCGACGCCTAACTCAATCGCACGTTCTTTCGCTGCTCCTTTTGCGCACATGTCGCGTCATCGGGCGGAGAACCTTTCTGAAACCGCGAACCGGAGGCGAGCAGGGTATACTCGCCATTTCCACGGTCCAGAAAAAAGAACCTCTCCGGATTGAAAAACGAAGCGAAGACATCCTCGCTACTGACCAATCAATCGGCAGGCCGGCACATGATTTCGTTACTCGTGACTGGATTGTAGAGTGGCTCGTTGCGCGGCATGGTGCGCTAATTACGGGTTCATTCGCTGGACAGCCTCTATGCTTCCAGCAAACCGTTGGTGACAAATCGGTTAGCAAGAAATTCTTTGCCTTTCCCGGTGATTGCGACCTTATTGCTGTCCGGATCCCAGCAGATGAGATCCTCATATTCCAGAAACTCCAGCCATTGCACGAATTCGCATCCTTCGTAAATTTCCGGGAAACATGCGGCGGCGCGCCGAAAAATTGGCTGCAAGTGGGCTGCCGAAATCCCGGATTTGGCCGAGTTGACCAGTTGCAAGGCGGAAACCGGTGCTTCCCACAGAGGCGCGTAAATCGGCTCGAAGGCCTGGGTGATGGAGAGCAATTTCACCGGGCGGTGCGACCACAGGTTACGCCTACGGGTAATTTCGCGTGACTCAAGGCTGTGAGCCACGACCAAGCAGGCCAGCACAGCGATAAAGACGAAGAACGAACCGGCGGCTAGAATCAGGACCAACATAGCCGATTCTCTTTTCTTATTTTCGCGCTAATTCACACCGTCCGCGCAACAAAAAATAGAAGGTGTAATCGACACCACATTTAGGCCAGTCCTACAGACCGACCCTTCAAGGATCGGAGCACACGGTTCTCTAAGGGCGGATTCGCGACGAGTGAAGGCTCACGATTAGCAGTCTCGTGACTACTGCAAAAGCCAACAGTCTGATGGCGAGATACTGACCGGCAGGGAAGGCGGAGGCGCCAACTATGGAACAGAGCAATCCGGTACTTGCGCGGGCAGTCGAAGACGCGATTACGGCTGCGGTTGGCGCACATCGATCCTTGGCAGATAAGCTAATACAACAAGAAACGCGGCTGCACACTGCCAGATACGATGCGGGATGGTCCCGCGGGCATCGAGGATTCCCGTCGGGTGGGTAGGGACCGGCGGAGCGCGAAGACAAAAAAGGACCGAACCTAGCGGTGCCGCCACTCGGCGTCTATTACAACCTCAACTGGGGTGGAGTCCTGATGTGGTATTTGCCCCACTATCGCGTGCTGTGGACAAGCGCAACAATCCGGGATGGAGACCTGGACAAACTCCCCTACCGAACGACGAACGCGGATGCGTCTTACAAGACTGATCCTCCTTGAGGAGGATGCCGCGATCGTGTTGCTGGTTCTTTGGACGCAAGTTTTCGGCTCATTTAGCGCAATCAATTGCAACCGCGTTTGTAACGCTGCCAGGTTAGGACACTTATTCCCAGTTCGCACGTCGCAGATAATTACACCACCGGGCGCAATATTCCACCGGTCGAGCGGCAGCCATGGATCGCCTCGATCGCCCGAAGCCCCGTCTTTCCGAGGCCGGAACAAAGCCTTTCCGGCTTCTTGAGGACCTGTCACGGACAAGAGATCCCTGTCAGAGATTGACGATCAGGATGTTTGACATATGATTAGCAAGTAGATACGCGCAATTTGCTTTTTCAGGTTCACGAAACAACTCTCGACGGCAACACGCAATCTAAACCGCAGAGCGGCGGGGTAAGGGTACCGCCCTTTGCAACGATTTCATATAGGGGTTCATCATGAACCGACGGTTCACCCCGGATCGCAAATCCTTCGAGCAGTTCCTAGCCGCAGCTTCACTCGTACAGCAGCTAAGGAAGCAGGCGCTATGTAAGTCGACGGCGGCCGATCACACTCAGCCGCTCATGAGCCTGGTCCAGCTGCAGCGGGGCATCCATTCGGGAGCCGTCGATTTGGAATCGGCTATGTCTGGAGTGGTCGAGCTCGTAGTCTCCGTCACAGGGGCGCACGCCGCAGGCGTATGGCTATTCCGAAATACGGATGAGTTTTCCTGTTGTGCCCGCATCGGCCACATCTACGATGCAGACCGGCTTGGGGCAGACATACTGTCACGCCTTGCCAGAGCGAATCGGCCCGATTCCAACTCGCTCCCCGATTCCACAAGCCTGGGGAAAGCAAGCCGCTATCCGGGATATCCGAACTCAGTTGCCGTCGCTGCCCTTCGCATTGGTGGAAATGTGTTGGGCGCCGTTGCCGCCTTATCGACCCAGTTTGATGCCTTTTCCGCCCGCGATCTGGACAACTTGGACTTTCTCGCGAGCTTGCTGGCACGGGCGATTCAGACGACCATGCGGTCTGGATGCCATCAAGCCATCGCGCTGGAGCAGACGGCGCTTTTACAGCTGCTCGAAAGCAAGATGCCACTCCTGAAAGAATTCCCGAGGCAAATACCCGAGCCACCGAGCCAAGGGCCTGCCGTAGCGCCCATACCAGACGGTACAGATCCGGTTCCGGTTAGCGAGCTCGTCCAGCCAGGCGCGGTTCAGCCAGAATTCTCTGAGTTCGATTTGGCTCAAAGCGCGAAAACGCCGTTATACGCTGGTGCCGACAGGGGTGTGGAAAACATTTCTCTGCCTGGCGTTGGTGTGCGGGCTGCACTTGGAGATGTGCAAGAGTACACGGGTGTTTCCGAGCCATTCTTTCTCTGGTCGGCTATGCGTCGAGCGGGCGTCCACTGCACCGAATTTGCCGTTAGCTGCGGTGCAGGGGTGCGCAGGGTTGCCGGCGCGGCTCTAATCCGCGCTCATTCGCTAACATCGAAGGCCATGAGTGTGCCTGGACGGGTGGCGCGGTACCGTCCCGCTTTGCCCACCGCTCTAGTCCGTTTCCCCCTTACCCGCTTCCACGACTCGTTCGTTGCCTTGACCAGTCAAACCGTTAGGGTGCGAATGACTGGGTGGCGGCACATCCGCCGACCCGGCCTGCCACAGATAGATTTTTCCCGGATATGGAATGCTTCAGGCCATTTGCTCAGTTGGTGGCGACCGATAGTTGGAGCCTGCAGGACGGTCCTCGACCGAGGGGGGGCGCGCTTTGGCTGCGGCTTGAGGTCGGGGAGAGTTCAGGCGCGAGCCTTACGTCGTAGGCTGCATCAAGCCAAGGCCGACTTGTCCATCATGCTCGCGGAGCAAAGGATTAGAAAGCGCAGTACTTCGCCCCGGCAAAAGAACATGGCGGTTTCTTCGGGAGAAACGAGGGGAAATATCCTCCGCCGCACCGGCAAAACGCTGGCCGAGGTCGCAACATACGCCGGTCACTCGACTGAAATGGTTTTTGCGACCATCGGGGCCAAGGTTTCGGCGATCAGTTTTAACAAGCGTGCCCTTCGCCAGTCCACCAGCGCTTTGGTTGTGTTAGCCGCAATGGCGGTGTTCCTGGCGTTGCAAGCCAACTTTCGCAACTCGTTTCGTTCCCAACCGGTAGACGCTGCGACCGCTTCGTCGACCCGTCGAGTTTCTGGTCATTCGAAACCGGGCTTGGCAACTGCCAGCAAGGGCCGCGAAGTCAAAACTGGCGCAACCAGTCATCTTGAGATCACCGACGACTCGGTCAAGGACTCCCTCGGCGAGCTTACTAAGTACGAGGTTGCCACCTTGCAGCGCGCCGCAGGCTACGGTGACGACGATGCCGCGTTCCAGCTAGGAATGGCTTATGAGACCGGATACTATGTCCGTCAAAACTGTTCCAGGGCGGCACATTGGGTCAAGGTGGCGGCAGAAGCGGGGAATTCAGCGGCCGCTTACAATCTGGGATTACGCTATCGCTACGGAGATGGATTACCCGCCGACGATTCGGCCGCCGAGCATTGGCTCCAAATCGCGTCCAAGCAGAAGTATTCACCGGCTGGTGGGCAGTAGCAATCGGAGCCTTAGAATCTATGCCCACCAACGTTAGGCCAGGCTAATTGGGTGTCCTCTTGGGGGAGGCTGAAAGTCGACGTCCGATGGAAAGTTCAACCACCCTTAACAAGTAGCAATCGTCCTTTTGCCAGAGATGTCAACCGTGATATAAACCTGCCCTGAGCAGCAACAAAGCTGTCAAGCTCCGCCCACGATGCGTTATGAATCTGGCTTTCGTACGTAAAGGCGCCAGGACAGAGGAGGTTTTGTGTCCGAAGCACGGACCGGGAAAAGATTCCCGCTAGAGTTGCCGATAAAGATTCATAAGCAGGATACAGGCGGCGAGTCGAGCGGAGTGACTGGAAATCTGAGCGCTGCAGGCGTGTACATTCGCGCCGACGCCGCGCTTGATGTAGGTTCGCCTGTGGAGTTCGAAATCGCTCTCCCCCCTGAGATGACTGGAGCCAAAGAGAACGTCGTCATACAGTGTCGGGGTCGTGTGGTTCGCACGGACGAACCGGCGTCCGGGAGCAAATCACCAGAGGCCCGCGGTGTGGCCTGCGTGATCGACTCCTATGAATTCGTGCGCAACACGTAGCGGGGTGCCTGACGCCATGCTGAAATTAATTCTGGCCGATAATCAAGCAATCTTTCGTGTGGGAATGGCCAAGGTTCTCGCCGTAGAAGACGAGATGCGCATCGTGGCACAGGCGCAGACTCCCGAGCAGATGATGATGGCGCTCGACGAGTTTCGTGCCGCTGTCCTGATCGTTGCGAGCGGATTCTACTCCGACTTTAATGCGATCGTTCAAACTGCGAGCCGGGCTAAGACCAAGGTGGTGGTCTTGGGAGATACTGGTGAAAGCGCCCAGGCCTATATGAACTTCGGCGCCAACGGGGTTGTCTACCGCAACGTGACCGGTTCGGCTCTTGTGGACTGCGTCCGCAATGTTGCGCGTGGTAAAAACTGGGTGCATGACATCGCAGTCGCCAGCGAACTCACCGAGAACGATATGGTGGGATTGCGCGTCCGCGATCGCATGACCGCCAAGGAACTCCGCATCGTGGCTCTCATCGTTCAGGGTTATAAAAACAAGGAAATCGCCGCTCAACTGGGCACGACCGAACAGGTGATCAAAAACTATCTGCGCAACGTGTACGACAAAATTGGCGTGTCCGACCGCCTGGAATTGGCATTGTTCACTATCCACCATCGGATTCTGAATGAGGCCGCAGCCGCCACAAGCGCTGGCGTCGGGATGCCGACCGCTACCGCCGGCGCTTCGTCGTAAATAGACCGAGTGGACAACCGGGATAAGGAACAGTTACGCATGCTTCTCTCCCCACACCACTGGAGGTGGGAGTCCGCCTCCATCGTTCAGCGGATTGAGCCAGGCGTGAATAGCCTGGCGTTCTTTCATCCTGCACGGGGAGAACCATCCGCGGCCTGCGACCATCGCTGCCGGCTTGGCCTGTCTATGGCTCCGCTTTTCGGCCTTGGCGTGCCTAGATAAGCTCGCCGACCGCATGATCACTTTTGCCCCTCTGCTGACTTCGGGGCACGGTTAAAGTGAGCCGCCTCACTCGTTCGTCTTCCATCACTATTGCTGGTGAGACGTTTCGTACTTCGATCGCTTGGTCGCACTCGGCGCGCCGCTGGGGGTGCCGCGTTCCAGGGAACCTAACGCGGTCATGGGCAAAGGAAGCGTCTTTCAGATCCTATATCGCCGCCCTGGTGGCTCACTTGGGACCCAATCAAACTATCGAGGTTGTAGCACATCGGATCGGTCGACTCATCCGGGTTATTTTGCATGGCGGGTTCGCTATGAGGAACACAACCCGGCCGTTCAACAGAGCTCGAAACCAGCACGCACCTCGAGAATGATCCCGAACCCGGCTATCGCGCCCAACTGCCGGAACAGAAGCCGGCATAAGCAGCGGGGAATTTTCGACCCTCGGCAACACAAAGCACAGGCCACCGAAGAAGGTGGCCTTTTTCTTCGTGTTTTGTCGAATATGACTTCTTCTGACTGCTATTTTGGCGGCGGCGGCGGCGGCGGTTGCGAGTTATCTTGCGCTCCGCCTTGTGTTCCCTGAGTGGCACCCTGCTGTTGCCGCGCCCGCTCCTGCATGTCAGCAAGCTTTTTCTGCTGTTCAGGGGTGAGCACTGCCTGGATTTTGGGGAATTCTGTCTGCTTGATCTGACGGACTTTTTCCACCTTCTGATCCATAGTCAGGGTGCTGTCGTTCCGCACCGCCTCGATCTGGCTCATCTCTTCCTGGATAATCGGTTGCAGCTTCGCTTTTTGAGCGTCGGTCAGCTGCAATTCATCCTCGACGGAGCGAGGGCCGGCCGCTTGTCCTTGAGGAGCGGTAGCGGACGAGCCGCCCTGCGCTCCGGGCCCGGTTTGCGATGAATTCGGTGATGAACTCTGGGGTGCGCTGCCGGCCTGAGATCCTGTTTGGCTTTGCGGGCTCATTGGCGGCGAACTCGGGGATTGCGTGGGAGCAGTGGACCCAGAAGGTGAGCTCTGCACCTGAGATCCTGTCTGCCCTTGCGTGCTGGGTTCGGCTTGGGAATTCGTGCTGGAACTCTGCGCCGCAGCCACACCGACTGCCAGCGCTACTAGAAGTACCAGTCCTGGGAACAGGAAGCGATATCGCATGTTGCTCCTCCCGGAAAAAGTGAAATTTACACTCTCCTGCGATCGCCGCTTGGGCCAGACCTCGGCGCCCCACAGGTGTTCATGGTCAGATGAAACTGGGTCTCCGGCGGTTGGTCGGCAAAACATTTTTGCAGCAGCCCGCAAAAGCCGACCGCCGAAGCACTTGG
>Ga0126372_10000164_pt1 | contig 19746 bp, 19 predicted proteins | sample PanSoiMetaPlot_6_FD_92762 | JGI IMG/M metagenome (GOLD analysis project Ga0126372, IMG submission 92762) | Tropical forest soil microbial communities from Panama - MetaG Plot_6 | ecosystem: Environmental > Terrestrial > Soil > Tropical forest > Bulk soil | place: Panama | collected 2016-02-17
GATTCGGCTTTGGGCAAAGCGTCAGAGCCAAGCGACGAACCGTCTTTCGCGATGACGGCAATATTCGCTCCATAGTTGCGGAATTCTCTTCTCAGCTTTGCCTGCAGATCCGCATACAGGTTGAGCATAGCGGTCGAGACCGCGGCCGCCACGATCATCGCCAGCAAAGCCGACATCGCCCGGCCCCGCCTTAGCATCGCGGCCTTTACCAGCATGCGCAAAAACATGGATGTATGGGAATGGCCCGTTCGGCGTGCCGCCACGCTTTCCGACTGCTTCCCAGAGCTCACGCTTCACCCCGCAAGGCGTACACCGGATCAAACAGGACCGCGCGCCGAATCGCAGCCGCACTCCCGGCAAAGGTCACCATCACTGCAATCGCCAAAATGACTGGAAACAAGACCGGCTGCACTTCGATCTGAGAATTGAAGATCGCCAGCCCAATCCGTCTCGCCAGCACGATTCCGGCTGCATACCCCACCGCTCCACCGATGATGGCGAGCAGTGCTGCTTCGGTAAAGAATAAAAAAGCTATCGCGCTGTTTCCGCCGCCTAACGCCTTCATCAACCCGACTTCGCCGCGGCGTTCAAAGATCGTAGTGGCCATGGCGGCAGATACCGCCAGTGCTGACGCCATCAGTGCGGCAAGCGTCACCAGGAGCATCAGGCCCTTGATTTTCGACAATACAGTACCTTCGGTTTGTTCCACCTGGCGGATCTGCTCGGCATGTGAGTGCGGAATCGCCTCCTGAAGCTGGTACGCAATCGACTGCACGTACGGCGAACAATACCAACGATCGAACAGCTCCGGGTTCATCGTTTTCGGATCCCGCCGAGCGAGCGCATCTTCCGGCTTGGTCATGGCGCTCACGTACACCCGGCGGACCGCCCCCGGTTTCCCGAGCGCTCGCTGTGCTACAGCGATCGGAGCGATGATTTCGTTTTCTTCCACGTCCCCGCTCGACAGCACTCCTGAAATCCTGTGCTCCTCGCCCCCGATTCTGATCGAGCCCCCAGCCTTCTTCCCGAGTTCTGTCGCCAAGCGCTGGCCCACGAGCACCTCCTGCGATTCATCGTTGGGCCACGATCCATCCACCTTCCACCAGCCATGAGTCGACCTCACGCCTGTGGTGAAGTCCTCTTTGCCGAAGCGGATTACCTTCGAGAAATAGGTTCCTCGCAGCGTAACTTCGCGAGATTCCCCCTCCACGCGCACCGCGGCGGGCAGCATTGGCGTGAATCCCACGATGTTGTGACGCCAGAAGGTTCCGCGGATCTTGGGCAGGTCGGCTTCATTCAGAAACGCGCCATCGGAAGGCGGTTTGAGGTTTACGCCCCCGATTTCCAGATCTAATGTGTCCTCTTGAGGAGTGACGAGAAGGTTCGCACGATACGTGCGCATTTCCCTGTTGATCTTATCGCCAATGTCGGTGGCGACTGCGATCATGGCGGTCGCGACCGCCACGCCCAGGGCAATTGCAACTCCGGCGAGCAGTTTGCGCCGTTTCTGGCGGCGGAAGGACTCGTAGACGAGACGCAGGAACATGAATTATTGCTGCCGGAAGAAGCGTCCACCCGCCGCCAGGTCCGTCTCGCTGATCACAACCGAATCGGCGGTGAACGTAGCCTGTAGCGGGACCGGGTTGCAGCCTCCGGCCATCCCCACCGACTGCGGATTGATGGGCGCCGCGCAGTTCTTACACACAACACCATTCGAACTCTTGTAGAAGCCGACCGGACCACAAATCTCGCATGCGTCGAATACGGTTGCGACCTTTCCGTCCGGTTTTTGGTAAAGCCAGAACCGGATATCGACCCCATTTTCTTTCGCTAAGAAGCGGTGGAGGTCGCCGTCATAAATCAACTTCAGGGGTATCGTGGCCTTGCCGTTGACAAAGGTAACCTCGGTGGCGGGTGACAGTGTGCTCACACTCTTCGCGTAAATAAACTGCGCGGTCACCAGTGTGATGAAGACGAATGAACTGGCGTAAACGGACACCATCCAGAAACGCTCCCGCCGCGCCGTCCACAAGGCTTTTCGCCGTTCGGCCGGGGAATTTGGAACGGCCACGGGCTCCCGCCTCTTCGCCTCAAACAAAACCATCAATGCCGCCAGCGCCAGGATAGTCACGACAAAAAACATCTCGTTACGCACGATCGGCCCGATCAGCGCCATCTCCCGCCGCGAAGAGGGAAGTACTCCGTTTTCCGACAACTCGTGCAATCCTGAAATAATCAACTGCGCTGCCACGAAGAGCAGGATCGCGGTTGTGATACGGAAGAACTTCTGCAAATTAATCCGCACGCTGCCCTTGACGAACATAACGCCAAATAACACCGCAGCCGCCACTCCCAGCAGGGTGCCGATAAAGCTCAGCAATTCACTCGAGTTCAACGAGACCGCGCCGAGAATGATTACCGTCTCGACGCCTTCCCGGAAAACCATCAGAAACACAAAGAGAAATAGCCCGACCCAGGATCCCTCTCCTGCCAGCAGGCCAACCTTGCCCTCGATCTCCCCCTTCAGCTTTCTACCTGTCCTCATCATGAAGATGATCATGGTTACGACAAAGAAAGCCGCGGCCAGCATAACCCAGCCTTCGAAAATGTCCTGGTTGAAGTGAGTACGGGAAAGGAGCGCCGCCACCCCGACGCTTCCCAAAAAAGCTGTGCCCAGGGCGGCATATACCGATTTGCGCAGTTCCGGCCGTCCAATCTTGGTCAGGTAGGCCAGGGTGATACCCACGATGAGGGCCGCTTCGACCCCTTCGCGCAGGGTCACGATGAAGGCTTCGAGCATGAAAACCAGGATCCTATGATTTTGAAAATGAATTTCAATTTCAACTATTTAGGATAGCCTTCGCTTGCGGCCAGCGTCAACGCAGCCCGTCACATCTGCCTGTGACGCGCCTCACTGGAAGGGAACAGCCTGACCGCGGACTACCTAATCGGGCTTGCCGGGAGTCTCCAACCTCTGATCGGTCCCCGGACCGCACTCACAGGCGTTTCAGAAAACGCTTCGCTTCCTCCAGATGTGGAAAGAGCTTTTCCTCGGCCTGGAACTCCGCCGAGTGCACGCATCGCCGGCTCCCGCGCAGCTTGACCGGATGTTTGAGATGCAGCATTTCATGGTAGACGAGGTAGTCGACGGCATACCGCGGAACATGCGAATGGTCGAATATTCGGCTTACGACAATCGCATTGTGCGCCGGATCGTAGTGTCCCAGGCTGTTGCGGGCATGATCCCGGCTCCAGGTCATCTGTGGTCGCGCCAGCAGTCCGTGAAAGAACCGAAAATTCAGGTCCTCGAAAATCGCGTCCAGGTCGTAAATCTTGCCGCGAGGTGAGTTTATCTGCTTGCGGCCCCGCATTTGCCTTACCAGGTGCGCCTTGGCCGTTAGGGCGCGGCTTGAAACGTACCTTCGGTATTGGCTCGCATGCTCCCTTGTAATCGGCTTACGGTACATCTTCGCCAGGAGAATATGTGCGATCGCCTGCAGCACACTTTCGGGCGCACTCTGCAACAAATCCGAGAGCCGTACCAATAACCTGCCCTCGCGCAGCCGGATGGTGTTATTTATGTTGGCGAAGGCAAAAAATTGGATCTGGAATTCCGGCATGGGCGCGCGCGGCCGGAGTTCGCGGTACATCTCTTGGAAAACTTGGGTAAGATTCCGGGACACTTTCGGCTAGAGTAGCACGTAAAAATCAGGGCAGGATACGGCGCAGGTTTACAACTTTGAATCTGCGTTAGCGTGGCTCCGGTTTCTTCTTCCGGGCATGTTTAGCGGCTTCCTCCTGTTCTTCCAGAAGTTTTTTGTGATCTTCCGCGCTGCCGTTTAATGTATCGATCAAGCTGCTGAGTATAAACTCGTATGGTTTCGTATCTTCCTTCGCTGCGACGGCGGCGTCCTGAAACGCCTGAACCTTCCCCTGAAACTCGGTGTCGGCTTCGATCACTGCTTTTAATGGCTTGCGGATGTCGAGCTTACGGTCTGCGTAGGCATCGATATTGTCGTCCAGTTCGTCGTACAGGTTCTGAAAATCCTGTAACTTGGCGTGTATTTCCTTAGGCCGGTCCGCAGACGCAATTTTCGGATCAGTCCGGACCTGTTCCAGCTGGGTTAAGCGGGTTCGCGCAAACTTCAAGTAAAGCTTGAGCCTAATATCCGGCTCCATTGCGGCGTCTCGCAGCTGATCGATTTCCGCCGGTGCTAGGTCCGCATGACGCTGTCCATGAGCTGCCTTGGGCATCGCCGCAAGCATCGCGCCAGCAAGAAGAATGGAAGTAAAAGATGAACGGATCATGGGCTTTTCTTTCCTGCCCCAAACATCTTGGTCAACAATTCGGTGCGGAGTTTTTCCAGCCGGTCAATTGCCTCCTGAACCGGCGCCTGGTCTTCATATGCGATCGTGCCTTTGAGATCGCGCAGCTTGTGAGCCATCTTCCGTACTTCAATCTCTGCGCGCTTCAGCTTCTTGCCGGACTGCGTCGCCGCCTCCGTGGCTTTTTCCGAGTAGGCAACAACGTCTCCGATGGCGGTGCGCCCCTCCTCGTTCTTATCCGCCGCATAGAACTTTTCTGCAGCGTCGAGCTGTCGCCCGGCAATCTCCACACATAGGCCCACTCGTTGCTCCGGGTTGGCCGAAGCCACGCGCGCTTTAAGCTGATCGATGCTTTCGTCCTTCTTCGCGAACATTATTGCCGCGCCGGACAAAGCAATGACTGCAACGATAACCGATTTCGAGCTGCACCTCATCTCTTCTTGGGTTCGATTGCTATCAAGCGATGCCGCGCCTGCCATTCCTGGTCTGGAAACTTGCCTTCAGCTACCTGCAGGAAAAGATGATAATTCTCCGCCGCCTCTTTGTACCGCCGTAGATGGTCATAGGCGGTGGCTCTCAGAAAGTAGCCTACTGGGATCTCGGGCAGCAGCTTGGCCCGGGCATCGAGAGCGCGGATCGCCAGTTCGAAATTCTTGTTTTCGTTGGCCGCCACCGCCAGGTCGCCATATGCCGCTCCCAAGTCAGGTTTGAGCTTCACCGTGGTGAGGAACTGCTCCTGTGCCTCGGCAAACTTGCGCTGCTTCATGAGTAACAGCCCCAGAGCATAGTGCACGTCAGCGTCGTTGGGTGTGGCTGATAGCAGCGCCTGATACATACTCTGCGCTTGCTCATACTTGGCTGCCGACGTGTACGCTTGGGCGAGGTTCTTTTTCGCAGCGCGGTCCTCCGGGCTGATTTTCAGTCCCGCCTCAAACTCGGCGATGGCTTTGTCGTTCTCGCCATCAGCCGCCAGAACGCGCGCCAATTCGAAGTGACCCGGCGCATACTCCGGACGCATACTGACCAACTGCCGCAAGGTTTCAGCTGCTTCCGTCAGCCGGTGGCCGCGCGCGTAGATGTTCGAGATGCCGACCAGAGCTTCAGGCGATTTGGGATCAACCGCCAGAACCTGCTTGTACTCGCTCTCAGCTTCGGCAAATTTGTTGCTCTTCTCCAGCAGAGCGCCGGCCGCAAGGTGCGGCTCAGGATCTTTTGGCTGAAGTTGGCTCGCTTCGCGATAAGCGGCGATTGCGTCCTCAGACTGTGTCGGCTCCAGAACTCGACCGAGTGCCATCCACGCGCTCTCTTTGCCCTGCTGAACCTGATCGACCGGCTTCAGCCTAGTTGCGGCTCGAAGGAACTGCTCAGCGTCAGGCTGCTTTGCCTTGGCCAGTATCAGACCCAAGTTCAAATTCGACTCAAATACGTCCGGCTTCGCCTCCACTGCTTTCCGGTACGCTGCGATGGAATCCTCTGTCTTGCCGGAAGCATTCGCCACGAATCCCAGGTCGAACCACGCGCGGTAGTTCTTCGGATCCCGCTCAACAACTGTTTTCAAGAGCGGCTCGGCGTTTGCGTAGTCCTTTTTTTCGATTGCCGACTCCGCCTCTAGCAGTTCCTTCGGCAGGGAAGAGTCCTCTTCAGCGATCCGGTGGTGGCGGACAGTCCTGCCCGAACTCTGCGCCATCCCCAGTTCCGCGCAGAGACATGCCAGCACCAGCGCTCCCGCCGCGATCTTTCTATTTCTTCCCATTCGATCGAGAGCCGTTTCCTCCGCTTCTAGGTAGGATGCGCGCCAGGTACTGCCCCGTGTACGATTTCGGCAGCTTGGCAATCGCCTCCGGAGGTCCCGCCCCCACCAGGTAGCCGCCCCGATCTCCGCCCTCAGGCCCTAAATCGATCACCCAATCCGCCGTCTTGATCACCTCCAGGTTGTGCTCGATCACGAGAATCGAGGCCCCCGCATCAATCAGCCGACGAAACGCCGCCAGCAGCTTGCTGACATCATCAAAATGCAGCCCGGTCGTCGGTTCGTCGAAAATGTAGAGTGCCCGGTGCCGCCGTCTGCCTTCCCCGGTCCGTTGACCTGCCTCCCGCGCTCCGGGCAGATGAGCGGCCAGTTTCATGCGTTGCGCCTCGCCTCCCGATAGGGTTGTGGCCGATTGCCCCAGCCGCAGGTATCCCAGGCCTACTTCCTCCAGCACGCGCAGCTTGTCGACGATCTTCGGTGCTCCGGCAAAGAACTGAAGAGCCTCTTTCACCGTCAAGTTCAGCACTTCATGGATGTTCTTTCCGCGATACCGAACCTCCAGCACCTGCGGCTTGTACCGCATGCCTTTGCATTCTTCGCAGACCAGCTCAACATCCGCCAGGAACTGCATCTCGACCGTCACTGTGCCGTCGCCTTGGCAGTTTTCGCAGCGTCCTCCGGGAATGTTGAAGGAAAAGTGTCCTGCGGTGAACCCGCGCTTCTTGGCCTCTGGAAGCGACGCAAACAGTTCGCGTATGCCGTCGAATGCCTTGATGTACGTTACGGGATTCGACCTCGGCGTCCGCCCGATCGGCGATTGATCCACCATGACCACTTCGTCGATAAACTCGGCGCCTTCCACCTCCTGCCAACAGATCGGTCCCGGCGCCGACCCGTTCCCCTGCCTCTTTGCCGCCGACAGCGCCTGGTACAGCACGTCGTGCAGCAGCGATGACTTGCCCGACCCCGATACGCCGGTGATCGCCACCACCATGCCGAGCGGCAGCGTCAAGTCGATGTTTTTCAAATTGTGAGCACGAGCGCCTTTGATCCGGATCTGCTGCGGCCCCGGTTTGCGTCGCGCGTTCGGAAGCTGGATGCGCAGGTCTTCCGACAGGTATCTTCCCGTCAGCGAGACCGGATTCTTCTCGATCTCCTCGTAGGTTCCCGCCGCAATGACCTTGCCGCCATGCTCACCGGCGCCCGGCCCGAGATCCAGAATACGGTCCGCTGCCTTCATGATGTCCGCGTCGTGCTCAACCACCAGGATCGTGTTTCCGAGGTCCCTCAGATCCTCGAGAATCTTGATTAACCGGTGCGTGTCCCGGGTGTGTAATCCGATCGACGGCTCATCCAGCACGTACAAAGTGCCCACCAGCCGTGATCCCAGCGAAGTTGCCAGCTGGATGCGCTGCGCCTCTCCTCCCGACAGTGTCGACGACAACCGGTCCAGCGTCAGGTACTCCACCCCGACCTCGTTCAGAAACCGTAGCCGTTCCTTGATCTCTTGCAACAGCTTCTCCGCGATCCCCGCTTCCTGCTCCGAAAGGGTTACCTGTTCGAAAAACTCTGCGGCCTGCTCTACCGTCATGCACGTGACATCGCAAATGCTCTTTCCGTTGATCTTGACCTGTCGCGCTTCCGTTCTGAGCCGCTCTCCGCCGCAGTCCGGGCATATCGAGTAGCCTCGATATCGGCTGAGGAAGACGCGAACATGCAGCTTGTACTTCTTGCGCTCGAGATGGTTGAAGAATCCGCGCACACCAGGGAAGCGGCCCTCCCCCTCCATGACCGCCTTTTTGTGCCGCGTCTCGAGCTCTGCCCACGGCACATCCATGGGAATCTCTGCCTGCTTGGCGTAACGCTTCAGCTCGGTGAACAGGGGACGGTACTTCGGCTTTGTCCAGGGCTCGATCGCCCCTTCATTCAGCGTCTTGGACTCATCGGGAATCACCAGGTTGACATCAAAATCGATGGTGTTGCCAAACCCCTGGCATCGCGGGCATGCACCGTACGGATTGTTGAAGGAAAACAGCCTCGGCTCGGGTTCCTCGTACCGCACATAGCAATGTTTGCACTCAAACCGGTTGGCGAAGCGCCATTGGTTCACCGGCTCATCATCGCGTGGCGCAGTCTCGAATAACACCTCTCCTGCTTCGCGGTAACTGGTCTCTACTGCATCGACAATGCGCGACCGCGCATCCGCAGAAACCACTAAACGGTCGGCCAGCAGAAAAACCGGCTCGGAAAAGTTGATATCCAGCAGTGATTCCGGCGTCGAGAACTCGAAAACCTGCCCTTTCTGATAAAGCCGGTTGAATCCCCGCTTGCGTAGATCGAATAGTCGCGACTTAAGCAGATCAGATCCGGTGGTCTCCTGTGCTTCCTTCTTTTTGCTGCTCCGGCCCCTCTTCTTCTCTCCACTCTCCGAGAGGCCTTGCCCCCCCGGACTCGTCCCCTGCGCGTAGAGCGGAAACAACACGTTGAGCCGGGTGCCATCTTCGAGCGCAAGAATCGCGTCAGCGACCTCATCGACCGTGTCCTTCTTGACTTCGTTTCCGCAATTCAAACAGTAGGTGCGTCCGATGCGGGCAAAGAGCAGGCGCAAATAGTCATAGATCTCCGTGGCAGTCGCAACCGTTGACCGCGGATTTCGCGTCGAATTTTTCTGCCGGATCGCGACCGCGGGGGCAATACCATCGATCACATCCACATCTGGCTTCTCGATTCGCTCCAGAAACTGCCGGGCATATGCGGAGAGCGACTCCACGTAACGCCGTTGCCCCTCGGCATAGATGGTGTCGAACGCCAGAGAAGACTTTCCCGACCCCGACACGCCGGTTACCACGGTCAGCGTGCTGTGTGGGATCTCAAAGTCAATGTTCTTGAGGTTGTGGACGCGGGCACCGCGCACAACAATGTTTTCCGTGGACATCTTGGGGTCGCAAGTCTTGGGGTCAGACATCTTGGAGTCACCGCAGCTCTCCGGCAGTCGGGTTCCGCGAGATAGGTCGCTGATCACCAGATTTGATGACGGATCGGCCAAAGCCGGACCACGCCCGGTCTGCTTCAGGAGCACTACAGAATCTTTCTATTATAAAAGATTCGGGCACGCGGCAGGGAGCGCGCTCAAATAGACGAAAGACTGAGAAAGGGTTGGTTGTGCGATTACGACGGAAGGCAGGGGGCTGAATTCAGCGAAGCCTACTGATCTTTCTCTTCGTCGCGCTTCTTTCCGTACCGGATAGCAATTCCTACACCCAGTGTCATGAATCCGACAGGTGGGACCAGTAGGACAAAGACCGCTTTGTTGATCGCGCGCTGGCCATCCTTACTCGCGGCCGCTGCCGTCGAGTAACACATGGCACACCCTTGCCCCAGGGCCGGGAGGCCCCAAAGTGCAACCAGCAATGCGACACATGCAATCCTGAAGCTCATCATTCACCCGGCTGTTTGCGAACTGGCTAGTTGTATGCAGTTGCCTCCGGAACTAATCGCAGCCCTGCCACCCCACTTTATCTTACTCCCAGATACAAAATGCGGAACGCATCGGGGAAGAAAACCATCATCATCGCGAGGCAGAAGACCAGCGCGGTCATGGTGATCCACTTCATGGTCTTCGCCTCAAACTTCATATGCATGAAATACGCGATGATCATCGCCGCCTTGATGATGGACAGTCCCATCAACAGGGTCAGCATCTTCTTCGGTTCCATGTTCTGGTAGCCGAGGAACACTTCGATTGCAGTAATGATCAGCAGGACGCCCCACACCCAGAAAAACTGTGCCTTGCCGTGGTGTCTCTGCTCCTCGGCTACATGTTGCGCGATCTCCAATTGCACAGCATCCATAATCGTCTCGGGCTCCTAGAGAATTCTCGTCGACATCAGGTACACCAGCGGAAAGATGAACATCCAGACCAGGTCGACGAAGTGCCAATACAGGCCGGCAACTTCGACGTCGGATGAGTCGTAAACCTTGGGCTTCAACCACAGAATCACGCTGCACACGATTGCCGCCACCAGGATCACATGTGCCCCGTAGTGAAATGGGCTGTACGATGGCGTCGCCAGCCACGCCACCACCCACAATACAAACATGACCGGAATGAATTTTTTGCGGAATGCCACCACCCCCAGGTAAATCACTCCCAGGGTCACGTGCAGCATGTGCATGCCGGTCAATCCGAAGAACGTGGAAGGAAATTGTGGGACCGTCTTGCTGACGTCGACGAATTCCTTCGCCGCTTCATGCCCCGGCACCGTCGGGAATACGGGCAGCGTCAAGCCTTCCGCGATGAGGTTCCCCCACTCGCGTCCGTGCAGCACGACGAACGCCGTGCCGCATATCATCGTCGCCAGCAGCCACCCGCGCACGCCCTTGCTGTCACCAAAACTCGACGCACGCACCGCCAGCACCATGGTCAGGGAACTGGTCAGCAGGAACGCAGTCATCACCGTCGCGTTGATGATGCTGCCCGAGTGAAATGGCGTCGGCCAGTTCGGGGTCGAGATGCGGCCATAGCTGTAGGCGTAAAGCAACGCTCCAAACGTCAGTGAGTCCGAGAGCAGAAACAGCCACATGCCGACCTTCTTCGAGTAGGTGCCAAACAGTGACGGCTCGTACGCGGCCGCGGCTCCATGCTGAATTGCGACGTCACTCATCGTTTTTCGCTCTCCTGTATTAGCGCGCGAATTCCAGCAAAACAAAAATGTAGATCCACAACAGCGCCATGAAGTGCCAGTACCAGGCCGTAATATCGATCACGATGCGCCGGGCTTCCACCGGCTTGCTCGCCAGTGCGGTGCCCGCGGCATACATCAGCGCCAGGATTCCGCCTGCGAGGTGGACCGCGTGTGCACCCGTCAGCAAGTACACAAATGAGCTGCTGGGGAACGTCGCGAGATAAAAACCGCGTCTTGCCAGTTCCTGCCACGCCATCCACTGCCCGACTAGAAACGTCAGGCCCAACGCAACCGTCGCTCCGAGCCAAGGAAATTTCCTCTCCTTGCCCAGCGATACTCCCGGTATCTTCTCAACTCCCGCAAGCGCGACTTGTCTCGCGATTTGACGCCGTGCCAGCTCCATGGTCACGCTGCTCACCAGCAGCACACCCGTATTTACGAGCAGCAGGGCCGCCGGCAGGTTCACCGGAATCCAGTCCCGCACGTACTGATTGGTCTTCTCGTCCACCGTTGGCAATCCACGGCGGAAAATCAGGGCGCTGGTCAGCGAAACGAACAACATCACTACCGCCGTGAGGCCGACAATCATCCCCAGCCGCGCGCGTCGCAACCGTGCGCCGTAATCGGGACTCCCGTTGGCTTCACCTCCGCCATTGCCTCCATCTATCCGTGGCGGACTCCCAGAACCGCCCCCATGCAGCGTTCTAGGATCCCCTGTAATCGTTGGAGTCAAAATGCCCATGCCTTAGTGTGACGTCACCGTCGCCGGATCGCTCTGCAGAATGTAATCCTTGGCTGCTCCGGGCACGCTGTATTCATAGGGGCCGTGATTGACCACCGGCGTACGTCCGGCGAAGTTGTCATGTGGCGGTGGCGTCGCCGTAGTCCATTCCAGCGTCGTTGCCTCCCACGGATTGTCCGCCGCCTTGGCGCCTTTCTTCATGCTCCAGAACAGGTTGACGACGAAAATCAGTTGCGCGGTGATGGTCACGAACGCCGAATAGGTAATGAATTTCTGGAGGGGCAGCAGGTTGTGGAGGTAGTTGACCTCGGTCAACTGCGAATACCGCCTCGGATGCCCCGCCATCCCCAGGTAGTGCATCGGCATAAAGATGCAATAAGTGCCGACAAAGGTAAACCAGAAGTGCCACTTCGCCAGTGTTTCATTCATCATTCGCCCGAACATCTTGGGGAACCAGTAGTACGTCCCGGCAAACATCCCGAAAATCGCCGCTACTCCCATGATCAGGTGAAAGTGTCCGACCACGAAGTAGGTGTCATGCAGAGGGATGTCGAGCACCGGTTGCGCCAGGAAAGGACCGCTCAAGCCACCCGACACAAAAAGTGACACAAATCCGATCGCAAACAGCATCGGGCTGTACAAGCGGATTCGCGCGCCCCACAGCGTTCCCAGCCAGTTGAAGGTCTTGATCGCAGACGGCACTCCGATCGACATAGTCATGACGGAAAATGCGAAGGCGGAATATGGGCTCATCCCGCTCATAAACATGTGGTGGCCCCACACCATGAAGCCCAGAAGGCCGATCGCCATCAGCGCATAAACCATCGCCCGGTAACCAAAAATCGGCTTGCGCGAGAATGTTGACAACAACTGCGATGCAACCCCCATTCCCGGGACGATCGCGATGTACACCTCCGGGTGTCCGAAGAACCAGAACAGGTGCTGCCACAGAAGCGGCGAGCCACCCTTGTGCCCCATCACCGTTCCGTTCACCACCACCAGCGGCACATAGAAGCTCGTGCCCAGATTGCGGTCCAGCAGCAGCAGGATCCCTGCCGACAGCAGCACACCGAATGCCAGCAGTCCCAAGATCGCGGTGATGAACCATGACCATACCGTCAGCGGCATGCGCATCAGCGTCATGCCTTTCGCCCGCAGATCGAGCACCGTCGTGATAAAGTTCAGCGCTCCCATCAGCGATGCGACGCAGAAGATGGCAATGCTCGTGACCCACAAGTCAGCGCCAAGTTGTTCACCTGGTCCAGCCGAGGGCAGGGCGCTTAACGGTGCGTATCCGGTCCAGCCATGCAGCGGCGCCCCTCCCGTCACAAAAAATGCCGCCAGCATCACCATGAACGCGACGAAGGTGGTCCAGAAAGAAAGCATGTTCAGCACCGGAAACGCCATGTCCGGAGCGCCGATCTGGATGGGCAGGAAGTAATTGCCGAACCCGCTCTGCGGAGCCGTCGTCAGCACAAAAAAGACCATGATCGTGCCATGCATGGTCAGCAGGCTGAGATAGGTTTCCGGCTTGATCTCCCCCAGCAGCGGCAACGTCGCCGTTGGCCAGATCAGGTGGATGCGCATCAGCAGCGACAGAAACATCCCCACGAATACCGCCGCCAGCGCCAAAAAGTAATACTGGATTCCGATGACCTTGTGGTCGAGGCTGAAAATATATTTCCGGATAAACCCCTGTGGGGCTGCATGCGCGTGAGCATCCTGTGCAACCATTTATTGTTTCGCCGCCTCCTGCTCGGCAATCCACTTATCGAACTCGTCCTGGCTCACTACTTTCACCATGCCGTGCATCTTGTAATGCCCCAACCCGCAAAGCTCGGCACAAGCAATCTCGTAATCGCCAGTCTGCGTCGGTGTGAAATGCATGTGTATGACCAATCCCGGTACGGCGTCCTGTTTGAATCGAAACGAAGGCACGAAGAAACTGTGGATCACGTCAACCGCACGCAGATGCAAGTCCACCTGGCGGTTGACCGGCAGGAACATGGTGCCGCTGACAACGTCATCTTTCGAAGCGGGATCATTCGTGTCCAGGCCGATTGCCGCCTCGTTACCGGCCGACGGATCCATCAGGTCCGGTTTCGTCGCTCCGAAAATGCCGTCCTTGCCCGCATAGCGGAAGTACCAAGCGAATTGCATGCCCGTGACCTCGACCGGCACAGCATTCGCGTTGGGCGGGTCAAAACGCTCTGCGGCCCAGATCGGGCTCCCGATCAGGTTTAATCCGATAAAAAGGATCGCCGTCAGCGTCGTCCAGACCAGTTCCAGCGTCGTATTGCCATGGGAATACGCAACCTTCTGTGTCCCGCCCTGGTCGCGGTATTTCCATACCAAATAGCCGAGACCGCACTGGGCCGCCACGAACACGATGCCCATCAGGATGTACGTAACAGTGAACTGACGATCGATCGCGGGTGCCGCCGCTGCCATCCCCGCCGGCAGCCACCAAGTTTTTGCAATGAAGAAGTAGGTACTGACAAATGTAATCAGCCAGATGATGCAGAGCAGCGCGAGGCCCATCCGCTAGCCTCCCCTTTTTTTGGTGAATTTTCGCTTGACAACCGCATTTTTCAGGAATGTACGGCTGGCCCCGAAGTCTATCACACGCTTACGTGATCGGCGCAAGCGCTAGCTGTGATCCTTACTCTCAAAGCAAACTGCTGATGAATCCGCGGCAGGAATTCTGCCAGCCGGTAAAGAGCGTGCCGCGTGGCGTGATTGTTCTAGGAAACGATTGAGGCCAGAACGCCGCCACCCAGAAGAATCTCTACCAGGCGACGGCGTGTTGGTTGCACGGTCGATTTGATTGGCGTTGGTGTTGCCATCGTTTTAGGTTGCTGCGTTGGACGCATCAATTACTTCTTGCCCAACTCCCTGATATAGCCAACGAGATGATCGATCTGCTCTTTGCTCAGCTTGCTTTCAAATGCCGGCATCTTTTCCTTGCCCTTGGTAATGAACTGGCTGAGTTCGGCATCTGATTGTTTTTGTACGTCGGCGGAATGCAGATCGCGCACCTTAAGCTTTTCTCCCATCGTGGTCTTCCCGGCGCCATCCGGTCCATGACACATGGCACACTTTGCCTTGAATGTGTCTGCCCCTTGCGCAAAAAGGTTGGAGGTTGCAAGCAGAACGAGAACCATTGCCATGACCAGGATCAATGGTCGCGTAGAGTTCGATCGCATAGCGTTTTTCTCCTGTCCAAGTTATTAATCTGAAATGCGGTCTCGCTGAACGGCTTGCTGTGGGACGCTGCGACCCGGGCGTGGGACGCTCCACTGCGATTCCTGTTTTTTAACTTCACACCATCCTCGTCATAGCTGTCTGTGACGCGCATCACACAGTGAGTGGTGGTAGGGTTGCACCAGGGCTGACACGATGACGACAGAGCGCGATAAATGGAACCAGCGTTACGAGGCGGGCTCTCACAGCTCGATGACCCCGGATCCGTTCCTGGTCCGCGCCTGGGAGTCTTTTATTTCTCCACTGTTTCCCACAGGTGGCCGCGCGCTTGACGTTGCCGGAGGAATTGGCCGTCACGCCATATTCCTGGCCAAGAGGAATTGGCATGTCACAATGATCGATATTTCTGAAGAGGGCATTGCGCAAGCGAGGAGAAATGCCGGCAAGCTTGAGGCTCAAATTGACTTCCACATAGTAGATATGAAGGTCGCCTCAAGCCGTGAGGAGCTAGGGCACGAGAAGTACGATCTCGTTCTTGTCTTCTATTATCTCGATCGAGAAATCTTTCCCGCGCTCTTGCAAACATTGGCCCCGCATGGGCTGCTCATCTACAAGGCTTACACTGTCGACCAGATTAAGTTCGGAGATGGGCCATCCCACCCCATGCATCTTCTGAAGGAAAACGAACTCCTCCATTCTTTCCAGCAATTGCGCATACTGCACTACAAGGAAACCATCCACGACCGCGGTGTTGCCGAGCTCGTTGGACGGAAACATTAGTGATTCAGCGCCTGCCGCGTGCCATCCGGTACTTGTCTGTCGTCCTAACGCTCCCACTTTCACAAGACAACTTTCACCATTGTCATCCTGAGCGTCAGCGAAGGATCTGGGCAACCTGTCTCGCGTCCCCCGTCTAAGTTGTGCATTGTTCTCCATCTTGCGCGGCAGTTAGAATCATTGCCCTATGCCTAAGAAGGTCCACGGGCGGGGGCACGGCACGCGTTTTGCCCGAATGCAGAAAAACTATTGCTTCGCTTGCGGGAAGAATAATCCGGAAGGCATGCGTCTTAACTTTTCCTACGATGAAAGCCTGAAACGCTTCGTCTGCCGCTTTCGCCTGGGAAAGCGCTATACCGGACCTCCCGGTCACTGCCATGGCGGCATAATCGCCACCATCCTCGACGAAGCCATGGGCAAGGTCAACAAGCTACGCAGCGTGATTGCCCTCACCTCCGAAATTACGGTGAACTATCTCAAGCCGGTTCCCCTCAACCGCCCACTGCGGGTGGAATCCCACGAGCTCCGCGTCCGCGGACGCCGTCATATAAATGTCGCCGAGATCCTTAACCAGAAGGGTGATGTGCTAGCGCGTAGCCGGGGAACCTTCGTCGCCATCGACGCCCACAAGATGTTCTCCCGCTTTGTCGAGCGTTGACCCGCGCCAGCCAGGTTTCTGTGAACATCGAATGATGTAGCGATGGGCGTCCTCCCCCGTCGGCGCGTTGTTGACCGCATCACGATTCGTATCGGGGCATCGCTTTAGCGATGCCGACTGCCCGCACAACTTTCCCGGCTTTAGCCGCTGCGCAAGACAACAGAGATCGCGTTCGGACAATTTGTTGTTTACCACCCTTAAGCGATCGCGGCCTTCAAAAGAACTCCTGCCAGTTCCTCTACTCCTCGGCGCAACTCCCTCGGCTCGACGGCCGCGAACCCGAGCACAATCCCGTTCCGGCTGGCTCGGCCAAAAGCGTATCGTCGCAATGGAACCACCTCGAGTTGGCGTCTCGCGGCCGCTTCTGCCGCGGCTTGCGCATCTATTTCGTGCTGCAGCCACCCTACTGTCTGCAGCCCGGCTTCGATGTTTGATATCTCCACCAGCCCGCCGAGTTTTTCTTTCGCGGCCTTCTGCAGGACTGTGAGACGCTCTGCATATATCTCGCGCATCCTTCTTATGTGACGGGCGAAGTGTCCCTCGGTGATGAAGTCGCACAGCACCGCCTGGCCCGCCATCGGCGGATGGTGCGTGCTCACCGATTGTGCCGCCGCAAAGACGTCGACCATCTCCGGCGGGACCACCAGATACCCCAGACGCAGCGCGGGAAACATCACCGCACTGAAGCTGCCTCCGAAAATCACGACTCCCGATCGATCCAGCCCCTGCAGTGCCGGCACTGGCTGCCCCGAATACCGGTATTCGCTGTCATAGTCATCTTCAAAGATGAGCACTCCGGCTTTGCGCGCCCATTCCAGAAGAGCCAAACGCCTCCTCAGACTCATCGTCACGCCGAGCGGGAATTGATGAGCGGGAGTCACGTACAGCAACTTTGGTCGAGGCCACCGCTCTGCGCCTCGCTCTATGTTCACCCCTTCGCCATCGACTGGCACGCTGCAAATCTTCGCTCCTGCCGCGCGGAGCACAACCGCCGCCCCTGGATACGCCGGCTCCTCCATCCAGGCCGCTTCGCCTGGGTTCAGCAGCAAACGCGCCGTGCGGTCGAGTCCTTCCTGTGCACCTGAGACGATGAGCACCTGGTCTGCGCCGCATTTCACCCCGCGAGACGTGTTCAGATACTCCGCCACCGCTTCTCGCAGTGGGCGATATCCCAACGTATCTCCACCGGCCAGCATCTTGGCCGACACCTTGCGCAGCCGCCGCGCTGCCACCTGCGCCCACAGTGCCGTAGGAAACAGATCAAGAGCCGGCTGGTTTGCACGGAAAGCGCGGACCGGTCGCGCTGGCGATGATCGGAATGGCTGTAGCCTCTTCGCGTAATCCGACAGCTTGATCCGGCGGTGCGGAAGTCTGCCCGCCTGCTGCATGTTTGCCACCTGCAAAAGGTGTTCCGGCAATACCCGGCTTACGTAGGTTCCGGAACCCTGCCGCCCGTCGACGTAACCTTCCGATATCAGCTGATCAAACGCCTTGACGATGGTGGAACGTGAGAGCTTGTATGTTCTCGCCAGGTCCCGTGTCGCCGGTATACGCGCGCCCGCCTTGAGACGCCCATCCAGAATGGCAGTCCGCAGCTGTTCGTAAAGCCAGCGGTACAAGGGTATTCCAGCCGTCGGTATCGGCAGGCTTAAGGGCAGGGAAGTGGCTTTACGCGGCATAGTAAGTGGTATGCGCGTTTAATGATAAATGGATATTCAGAGAATACCAATATTCCGATAGCATTGCCTTAGTACGGGAGAAAAGAACTATGTCGCAGAACAACGGACACGATCGCACCAGCCTTCGCCTCAAGACCGGCCTGGCCGAGATGCTGAAGGGTGGCGTCATTATGGATGTCACCAATGCCGAGCAGGCCCTTATCGCTGAAAAAGCCGGAGCCGTAGCCGTCATGGCGCTTGAAAGAGTACCGGCGCAAATCCGCGCCGAGGGCGGCGTTGCCCGCATGGCTTCTCCGAAGAAGATTCGCGAGATCATGGAGGCCGTCTCCATCCCCGTCATGGCCAAGTGCCGTATCGGACACTTCGCCGAGGCTCAGATCCTGCAAGCACTCGGCGTGGACTACATCGACGAGTCAGAGGTTCTCACCCCGGCCGACGAAGCTCGCCATGTCGACAAGCATGCTTTCGCAGTGCCCTTTGTATGCGGCGCGCGCAACCTGGGAGAAGCCCTGCGGCGTATCGCCGAAGGCGCAGCCATGATCCGCACCAAGGGTGAGGCCGGTACCGGCGATGTCGTTCATGCCGTCAAGCACATGCGCCAGATCACTAGCGAGATTCGACAACTCACCGTGCTGCGCGAAGAGGAGCTCTTTTCCCGCGCTAAGGAATTGCAGGCGCCTTATGAACTAGTGCACCTGGTAGCTAAAGAAGGGAAGCTGCCTGTGCCGAACTTCTCCGCAGGCGGAATCGCAACTCCTGCGGACGCTTCGTTGGTCATGCAACTGGGCGCCGAGTCCGTCTTCGTTGGTTCGGGAATCTTTATGAAAGATTCCGTCAACTTTGCCGATCCCGCGGACGCAGAAAAACGCGCTCGCGCCATCGTTCGCGCAACCACTCACTACCTCGATCCTAAAGTGTTGCTTGAAGTCAGTGCCGATGTTCCCAGCGCCATGAAAGGTCTCGCCGTGGATGCGTTGGCCGAGTCGCAAATGTTGCAAACCCGCGGCTGGTAGTAGGCGCCTGTCGCTGACAGCGTCGGGAAGGGGCAAGGCTTTAATGGTGCCGATCGGGGCAAAGTAGAACGCGGCTTTAGCCGGCTGCGCTTCGGCTTGATGAGAGGGGAATACAAGAAAGAAGGACTGAAAGAAACAAGAGGATCGAGATAGGACGAGGAGTTTGCCGGTCGTCCTGCGTGTTCTATTGTGTCCTTTTGTGTTCGATGGTTAGTCTAGAAGCTAAGAGCTAGAAGCCAGAAGCTGAAAGCTGAAAGCTGAGAGCTGCCTTATGACAATCGGAGTCCTGGCAGTACAAGGCGATTTCGATGCTCACCGCCAGCGTCTCGAAGAGCTTGGCGCCCAGGTGATCGAAGTCCGCAAACCGGAGCAACTCGATAAGGTCGACGGTCTCGTCATCCCCGGCGGCGAATCGGGAGCGATTCTCAAGATTCTCGGACCCAGGGGCGTTGCCAAGCTGACGGAGTTCGTTCGCCTCAAGCCTACGTTCGGTACTTGTGCCGGCGCGATTCTTCTCGCCAAAGAGATCACCAACCCCGACCAGCCCGGACTCGGCGCGCTCGATATCCGTATTCGCCGCAACGCCTACGGCCGCCAGATCGACAGCTCTATCCGCCGTGGAACGTTTGCGGATTCCCCCTTGGAAATGGTCTTCATCCGCGCTCCCAAAATTGAGCGCATTGGGCCGGGCGTCCAAGTGATCGCCACCGAGGGCAATGACCCCGTCGCTGTTCGGGAGGGGAAGGCCATGGCCGCCACCTTCCATCCTGAACTATCCACCGACACCCGCGTACACCAGGCCTTCCTTGACTTGGTCCGCGACGGAGCTTGAACGATGTTCCTCGATGTTGGGTTTATTTTTGGTTCCTGTCTGCGGACTTCTCCTTGCTCTAGTTCTAGGTTTCATTAGGC